>Ga0209154_1000212_pt1 | contig 41909 bp, 32 predicted proteins | sample GraSoiAngelo_121_FD_185878 | JGI IMG/M metagenome (GOLD analysis project Ga0209154, IMG submission 185878) | Grasslands soil microbial communities from the Angelo Coastal Reserve, California, USA - 14_0919_12_20cm (SPAdes) (version 2) | ecosystem: Environmental > Terrestrial > Soil > Grasslands ... | reverse complement strand
CTCATTCGTCAACACCGTCGCAATGTACGTGGACGCAGCTGCAATACCAGCTGGACCCCGACCACTGGTCAGTTTCATCTGGCGAGCAATCTCCAGAATCCGGATAGCGATACCTTCCGCTTTGCCAGAGATGACTAGTCGGTTGGAGAATCGGGCCGCGTAGCTCCGGTTAGCTGAAGGAGGCACAAACATGCCTAGTTCACGAAGCATGAACCTGTAGCTCCGGCCAATATCTTTCTTGTTCAGCGTCGACACGGACGCAATCTCGTCCAGCGTCCTCGGAATACCGCACTGGCGACAGGACATGTAGATGGCCGCCGCGGTCACGTTGTGAATTGATCGGCCGCGAATCAGTCTCTTCTTGATGGCTCGCCGATAAATCACAGAGGCTGTCTCAAGAATATTCTTCGGCAACGTCAGAGCGGCCGAAAGCTTACTCAGCTCCGAGAGTGCAACCGCAAGATTTCTCTCGGTCGCGTCGGAGACTCGGACTCGGCGTTGCCATTTCCGTAGCTTGTAGAGCTCTATGCGCTGGTCGGCGCTAACACTCTTAGTGCCAGAAGGGCGATCCCTCCAGTCAATGATAGTTGATAGACCCTTATCATGAATGGTGAACGTCATGGGGGCGCCTGTGCGAGCCCGTTTAGCCCGTTGCTCATCATCAAACGCGCGCCATTCGGGCCGAGAATCAGCGATCTTGTCAGTAACTACGAAACCGCAGGTCATGCAGACTACTTCGGCGGTGTCGTAGTCGCGGATGAGCTTCGAACCCTTACACTCAGGACACAATCGAGCAGATCTAGGACCCGTCGGAATTCTCGGTACCTGTTCCAGTGTCTCAGTCAAGTTTTCTTTTTGATGCTCCTAATCCTTCTCGACCTGGTATAGCACCCGGCCGACGAGTGCGCCCTCAACATTCGAGACGGGCTTTACCGAGACGTATGGAGTCTTCACAGGACCCAGAATATTATTGACCACGCCAACACTGCGAATTTTGTAGTCACAGACTTGCGCGCCTATTATTGGTACTGGATATTGTTCGAGTCGAAGGAGAAGATTGCCACTCTTTGACAGGTGCAGTACTTTGCCAAGCCGCCTCAATCCCGCACCTGGCACACTCCGGAACGCGATAAACTCCCGATCGGCTATTTAAACAATCCGGATTTGACAGGAACTTGTAATTTCCTCAACGATAGGTCAAATGTTGATTAGACCCCGGCGATCTAATAGTTCCAAGCATCAGGTCTAGTGAGAGATTGATCCGGGAAGTACAGCTCACCAACTTCATGAGCTACAAGAACGCAAGCATCCCACTAGAGCCGGGACTAAATCTTATTGTCGGACCAAACGGCGCAGGGAAATCCTCCATCCTCCTCGGAATATCCGTAGTGCTAGGACAAGCCTACACGGAGAGATCTAGAAAGCTCAGCGAGCTAATACGCTGGGGCGAAGACCAAGCCCGAATCAGTATCCTACTCGACAACGAATCAGAAAAAGGTCCCCGACCCTTCCCACAAGCGCGGAGCGACAAGATCCTACTCACCCGAATCTTGAAACGCTCCGGCGACTACCACTACCTACTCAACAACAAACCCATCTCCAAGACCGGCCTAATCGAAGGACTATCCAAGCTAGGGCTCAACCCCGACAATATGCTTGTGATAATGCACCAGCTAATGGTGGGACGGTTTGGAACGGTAAGCCCAATCGAAAAGCTTCTTCTCCTTGAAGACGCCGTCGGATTCGGCGCCTATCGCAAAGAAGTCCTTGAAGCCAGCGACCGACTACTGAAGCTGACGACTGAACGAGAAACAATGTCTTCTGTCATTGAGGGAACGAGAGAGACCTACCTCCACTGGCAGAGAGAATACGAAAAATACGAGACGAAGAAGAAACTCGAACAACAACTCAAGGATTTGCAGAGAGAACTGACTTGGCGCAGAATCCTCAGAAAAGAAGCATCCCAGAAGCGACTCAAAGAAAGAATATCCTCCCTCCAGAGAAAATCAGAAGACTCCAAAGAAGAACTAGACTCGGCCCAAAGAGAACATCTCAAACTCTCTAGCGAACTTGATCGAGTAAACCAAGAACTGGAAACATTCCGCCAAGAACATCTGAAACTCGAGCATAGTCGCGGATTCCGCTCAGGTTCGCTTGAATGGATAGCGAGATTCAGAGATCTTGTCTCACCCGGAGCTGAGCAGAATGATCAACTAAGGCAGACCCTGGTGGAGCTGAATCAGGAGCATGAGAAAATAGCCCACACCGCACAACTGGACGAAACAGAATTCACAAGGGTCCGCTCAAAGATCGCCGAACTGTCGGGAGATCTTACGAAGAGCACCGATCTTCTTGTTGAATCGAAGGTCAAGTCCGAGGTCAACAGCTTCAAGCTTTCAATGATGGCTCAAGAAGTTCAAGAGCTCGAAGTCCAAGTAAGACTCGGCGAGGAGGAACTCTCACCGTTAAGAACCCAAGCCCTTCAGCTAGGACCCGTCTTCGAAAATCCAAGAGACCTACACGACGTGACTCTAGAGACGGCCGCAGTTCAGGAAAGGATTCGTCCGCTCGCGCACCTCTCAGCCGATGTGGAGAAGATGTTCAAGACATACGGCGATATGTACGAAGATCTAAGGAAGAAGGCTGAGGTTGTAGAACAGAACAGGTCCGAAGTCTTGGGAGAGCTGCAGGGACGGTTTGAGCGTTGGAAAACCGTCATGGGCAAACTCCTCGAAGACCTCTCCACGCGATACGGCAATTTACTCGATGAGGTTGGAGGCAAAGGGCGAATCGATCTCAAGTCTTCAAAGAACATCGAGAAAGCGGGCCTCGAACTCTATGCGGGCTTCAAGGGAAACGAACCCGTATCCTTAGACAGCCTCGCACCCAGCGGCGGAGAACGAACTGTCGCGCTGATCGCGTTCCTCCTGTCACTCCAACAGTTCATCTCGTCGCCCTTCCGGGCGATTGATGAGTTCGATGTTCACATGGACCCTAAGAACCGGGAGACAGTATCTCGACTCATCCACGCAGCCTCTAAGACTACGGACAGGAGCCAGTACATCGCCATAACGCCTGGGCAATTGTCTCTCCCCAGCGAAGACCAAGTCCATGTCGTCGTGGTGCAGAATGTCGAAGGCAGCTCGATGGTCAAGGAGCTGAAGTAAGATTGGCGCAAAGAACGACCAAAGCATCCGGAAGGAAAGAGCTGGAAGAGCTAATCCAGACATGTAATTCTATTGAGAACCGTCAATTCAATCCCTTTCTCCTCGACGTGTCCGAAGCGCTCAGGATCATCAGACGACACGCCGAGAGCTGGCAGACGCTGCAGGACAACCTTCTAGATATGCGAGCCATTACCAGCCTCGCGAGAGTGGTGGGCCTTCAGAGTGCCAATCTCAGATTTCAGTCGAGCTCACTGTTCGTCGACCCGGGCATGGTCAAACAGAAGATTGGATCAATGTCAAGAGAACAACTGGCAGAACTCCTTCTACTATCATGGCACCCGGTTGTAGAACTGGAACAGTTGACAGATGCCTCTACCAAGGAAGCCCTAGATTATTGGCGGCACATGCTCTCCTTCTTTGAAAGGCGGAAGAGACTTGCAGCCGGACCCTTCGAAACTCCGGGATCGATGGATTCGCCGGAGCTGGCAAGGATGAGGGTTCTTGAAGAGAAGGCGTTCACGAAGCGCTTGGAAGAATTACGGATGGAGATGAAGGAGAAAGCTGGAGAAGGAGAACGGATTGAATACTGGAGCTTCGTCAGAACCGGCAATTTTCCGCAGACAGTCCTCCGGGCTCAAATGGTTAGCTTTCTCGTCAGCTACGGAATGGCTGCATTAGATAGAAAGAGAGAGAAGATGTTCTTGATACCCCGAGACCCACCATTCGCATCCCGACAGGGATCACCACTAAGCTATCCCATACCGATCACAAGGGAGGTTGTTACATCACGGGCGAAATAAAACAGGAACAATCCTACTATCCAGAACGGGTAAAACGAGCAGCACACCTACTCTTCTTCAAGAGGGGAAGGGTGCCCGGTGCCAGATCGTGGGAGCTGAAGACAGGTCTTGGCAAAGAGTATCTGAAAGTCTTGACGCAACTTGATGAGAGCTTGAAGGATCTAGACTTAGAGGTCAAGAAAGTCGAGTCACGGGTTCTCAGCGACTACAAGCCAGGACCCGATGCAGAAGAAGAATCCAGATACTTCGTCAGACTGAAAGGAACACTGACTCCCAGAGAGGCGAGGATGACAGGGTGGAGAATCGACAACTTAGCTGCCCTGGCAGCTTGCTTGTCACTTATTGTCTCAAAACAAGGAAAGAGTGAACGAAAAGAGCTCGAAGAGATAATTGGACAGAAAGTGGGACGTTGGAGAGCGCTCACCCTTACGGACGCTTTCCTGCGCTCCGGCTACCTCGAAGAAGACGAGGAGGGTCTCGTTAAGCTTGGCTGGCGCACGAGAGCCGAGCTCGACCTTGAGAGTCTGATGATGCTAATCGCTGAATCAAAGCCCAAAGGCGTTATCAACGAAGAGTCAGAGGAAGCAACCGAAGCCTCCGAGCTCGAAAATGTTGCAGGAGAAATCCAAGCGCCGGAACTTGGAGAGGATCAGGCTTCGACGGACGCCTGAAGCCCTCCCAGGTACTTGGCTCCTTGCGGCGCCGACTTGGCGCAGTACTGGTCGAAGGGTAGGATCTTCTCGTCCCACTCCGACACCTTCTCTGGCTCAAACCTCAGTGTCCCATGATCTTCATGGGTCGTTCCCCAGACCAGCATGTATCTCCTATCGCCGTATCCTCCTCCAGGCAAACCTATGATGTGATTAAACAAGACGTTCACTCTTTTGCCATCGAGCTTCGACGGCTGAGCCGGTTTCTGCAGCACTATCTTCTTATCAGGCATTATTTTGAAGTCTGTTGACACACTGAAAGGAAATCCGTCGTCACCAACCAATGTTATGATCGCATAACGGAAATTCCCGAGCCGATTATAATCCAGACTTGTCATCGTTCTAGGCTCCGAAAACTTCCGGCGATCTTGACGTATCACCATTCTTCCATGCGAGTATCCTTTTGGGCTCGACTTGGACGACGATCCGTTTCCAGAACCATCCAAACTTTTCTCGCTCAGCCAAGTACGCATCGATGTAGGGCTCTTTCTTACGCCAGTACGGGAGATATTTCTCCCAGCCATGGTCAAGGTCGGAGTCGTCAGCGTGGGCAATGCCTTGAACCAGTACAGCGTGTTTTCCAGCATTCGACCCTTCAGGGTTTGAGAATAACAGCGAGACCTTCGGGTTCTGTTTCACATTCTCGGCCTTCTTAGAGAACAGAATGCTGGAGGTTACCACAAATTTTCCGGAGTCAGGAAGATAGAACGGCAACAATGGTAGAGTCACAGGCTTTCCAGACTTGACCGTTGTGAATTCGCAGACAAGGTAGCCGTCGAATGTTTCGCGGACCCATTGTGGAACTTGAATCAAACCGCTTCTGACTTTGATGCAGACTGGCTGAACGATTTAACGTTCATGTTTGGATATTTTTGGCCGATATGGATTACAACGACTATTCCCGATGGAATAAAAGTGAAGCATAAATATGACGTATGTTATGTCCCACGACCGGATATAACGTATGTCATACACACATCCCGAAGTACTAGTCAGCACCGAATGGGTGCAAGAACACCTCAACGATCCCAAAGTACGCATCGTCGAAGTAGACTACGACCCCACAGCAAACTACCAACTTGGACACATCCCAGGCGCCGTCCTCTTCGACTGGCGCAAAGACCTCAACCACCCACTACAAAGAGACATCCTATCCAAAGAACAGCTCGAACAGCTCTTCAACAAGTCCGGAATCAGCAACGACACCAAAATAGCCCTTTACGGCGACTTCAACAACTGGTTCGCAGCCTACGCCTATTGGGACCTCCAATACTACGGCGTCAAGAATGCAGTACTCATCAACGGCGGACGAAAGAAATGGATCGACGAGGACAAACCCCTGACCAAAGACATTCCCAAACACGCCACAACCAATTTCCGCGCATCCAATCCCGACGAGACCATCAGAGTCTATCTCCGACAGGCGCTCGACCTCCACAACAAGACGAACGTCAAATTCGTTGACGTCAGAAGCCCGAAGGAGTTCAGCGGCGAAGTTCTAGCACCTCCCGAATACCCTACGGAACACGCACAGCGCGGCGGCCACATACCGGGCGCAGTCAACATACCATGGAGCCAAGCCGTCAGGGAAGACGGCACATTCAAGCCCTATGAGGATATCAAGAAGCTCTACGAAGCCCAAGGCGTAACCGGTGACAAGGACATCGTAGCCTACTGCCGCATCGGAGAACGATCCAGCTTCAGCTGGTTTGTTCTCAAATATCTGCTGGGATACCCAAAGGTCCGGAACTACGACGGTTCTTGGACGGAGTGGGGCAACCTGGTTCGAAACCCGATAGAGAAACCGGCACCCGCCATCGCACAGGCTGTTACTGCATAGACGAAGAATCTTCCAATCCCGCCTTTCTTTTCCCGGCGGGCCTTCTTTCTAACGCACTTTCTTAACGATGAAATGGAACAGGTTTCCTTCCTGCCTCCAATCCAGGAGGTTCTGGCCGGTCCTTTCAGACCAAGCTACCATCTCGACGTAGGCCGTTTGATCATCTGATACCAAGTGGACTACTTCGCCCAGTGGTATGGTTGCTAACAAGTCGTTCAGACGGATCAGGACTGCAGAGCACTCCGTGCCGATCTCAGACATTTCATGATCCGGAAACGCCTTGAAACAGCGCACGTGAAACTCCGCGATCTTCTTGACCAAGAGAGTCTTTGACTCGATACTCTTCGACAGTAGAATCCGCTCTAGCGCGAGATGGGATGGCTTGAGACTCGCAATCCAGCCCTCTTGGTAGGGCGAGTCGTTGATGATCCTCGGCCGATCGACGATCAAACCATTCGTTTTTAGAAGAATGCCTGAAACGGGCGAAGGAACTGGACCGACAAACTTTAGACTCTCAAGAGTTCCTAGGCTCTGCCCCCGCTGAATTGCGACTTCAGCTGACTTCAGCCTGGCTAGGGTAAGCTTGCCAGCTATTGCTGGCAGCACGCTAGTGACTCCTACCGTAACCTCTCCATTGTCTTCAATACGCAACCAAGTGTTGTTCTCTAAGTCGTAAAGGAGATCATCCGGGAAGACGCAGTGATCTATCTCCAATCAGTTTTCACCCCTCGAATTTCCAGTTCTGGCGACTCTCCACAAGGATCACCGTTGCCGGGTTAGTATTAGCTATTGGACTGATTCCGGGAAACGTATAATAGAGAATCCGGGAGTTCGAGCTATCTCTTCGAGAAGATAGGTAACACCGTTGCCCCGATTCAAGAGCTCAGCGGACATTCTCAAAATCGTCTCCAACAAGGACCAAGTCCGCAACATCGGTATCATCGCCCATGTCGACCACGGCAAGTGTGTAGGCGGAGACAGTCTGGTAACCCTATCCGACGGTCAGATCGAGGAGATCGCCAAGGTCTACTCAGAACTAAAGAGAATAGGGCCGGCCCCACTCCAAGTCGACTCACTGAATCCCAACACCCTGATGATCGAGGACAGGAATGTCTCTAGAGTCTGGAAACTTCACAGCGACAAGCTAGTCAAAGTAACCCTTCGGAACGGCTACTCGGTAGAGACAACCCCGGAACATCCCTTCTACTCACTCGGACGAAATGGAAAAGTTACACAGAAAAGGGCAGATAGGATCGGTAAGGGCGACTTTGTTCTTGTTCCAAACACTCTGAAGTCGCAACGGACGGGACTGAAAAAGATCAGATCCGAGATTTTGGAGGAGCTTGCTTCCCGCAGTTACTATATCGCCTACCTCGACAAGAGATTCTCCAAGCTACTCAGAGAAACTGTACGCAAGAAGGGAGTCAAGGACATTCATTCAAGACTACGAACAAGCTCTTCGTTCAGTGCCTTCAAAGGAGCCCTTGAAAATGGTCGCGTCCGAATAGACGACCTTGTTGGCCTAGCCAGATTACTCGGCCTAAACGAGAGCCATGTCTACGATCAGATTGCGAGTATTGGGTATCGCGCCAGCAAAGTAAAACCAGGCAGACTCTCATGTCTTGTCAACCTTCCCCGGACGAAGAGGCAATTCGAAGACCTCTCTTACCTCTTGGGTCTTCTCTGGGGAGACGGCTCGACCAGGGCCTCCTTCAATAATGGATACGGACCACTTCTCAAGTCCGTTTCCCGCCTCTTCTACACAATCTTCGGCGTCGACAGTGTCCTCGTCAAGGACAAGAGAAACAATACCTTCAGAGTGGACCACCATGGCGGCCTCAGCCTCATAAAATTCCTTGAAGATACGTTTCAGTATCCTTCAAAACACAAAGCGCGCGAACTCATTTTCCCGAGACTAGTCCTGAAATTGGGGAACAAATCCGTTGCCTCCTTCCTCAGGGGGGAATTCGATACCGACGGTGGAGTCGAGAAGACCAGTGCCATAGTCTCACTAACGACAGCCAGTAAGAAATTCGCGCGGCAAGTGGCGATCGCACTGCTGAGATTCTCCATCATTCCAACTATCCGTGAGAGGAGGAGGTACTTCACACTCTCAATCTCCGGAGAAGACACTCGGAAATTCGAGGAGAATATTGGATTCACGATACCTAGGAAACGCAGGGCTCTTCGCATTCTTGCACGAAAAGCCGTCATCAATCGAAAGACGGGAATCGTCCCTATCGACTGGCGAAACCTCAGAAGGGTGCGAAGCGAACTCGGGATCACTTCAAGATACGTGGAATCCAGGATACCGTTCTACCGAAGCTATGAATCAGGCAGACAAAAAATTACCCGGTCTGTCCTTCGAGACATTCTGAGCACCTTCAGAGGGTTCTGCGCCGAGACCCAGGCGGACTCATCCGCTTTCACGGAGCTCTTCGCTTGGAACAAACTCCTCCAGGCGGAGATTCGTCCCGTCGAAGTCAAAGAAATCGAAACACGAGAAGGATCCTTCGATGTGTACGACCTAACCGTGCCGGGAAATCACACTTTCATCGCAAACGGAATGGTCGTGCACAACACCACGATGACAGACAGCTTGTTGGCTGGTGCGGGACTCCTTTCTCCATCGCTCGCAGGGACAGCGCTTGCGATGGACTTCATGGAAGAAGAACAGAAACGCCAGATGACGATCAAAGCCGCCAACGTAAGCCTCTACTATGAACATGGAGGAACACCCTATGTCATCAATCTGATCGATACCCCCGGGCACGTCGACTTTTCCGGAAAAGTCACAAGATCCCTTCGAGCCATCGACGGTGCGGTCGTAGTCGTCGATTCTGTCGAAGAGGTCATGGTCCAGACGGAAACAGTTACACGTCAAGCCTTGGAAGAGCGGGTCCGCCCGGTTCTCTACATCAACAAGATCGACCGTTTGATCAAGGAATTGAAGCTGAGCTCGGAGCAGATACAGGAGCGTATTGCACGGATCATCAAAGATTTCAACGGATTATTAGATTTGTACGCTGAGCCCGAGTTCAAAGAAAAGTGGAAAGTCAACTTCGCAACCAACACGGTAGCAATGGGATCAGCGAAAGACCGCTGGGGCTTCAACTTTGAAGTTGCGCGGAAAAAGGGGATCAAGTTCACTGATGTTGTCGACGCGTATCTCAACAACAAAGTTGAGGATCTGAAGACGAACGCTCCAATACATGAAGCCATTCTGGGCATGGCGATTGAGGTCATGCCTCCGCCCCACATCGCCCAAGTCTACCGGATTCCCAAGATATGGCATGGAGATCCCAATAGCGATTTCGGCCAGGCCATGATCAAGTGCGACGACAAGGGTCCTGTACTAATGTCGGTTGTAAATATCGTAGTGGACCCCCAGGCCGGCGTCGTTGCTACTGGACGTTTGTTCTCTGGCACGGTGAGTGATGGGGAGGCGGTCTACATGATCAACTCTCGCGCCCAGGGACGTGTCCAACAAGTGGCCATCTACATGGGCCCACAGAGAGAAATCGTGGGAAAGCTCAGCGCGGGAAACATTCCAGCACTACTCGGTCTCGAAAACGTGAAGGCCGGAGAGACGATCTCTTCGGTCAAGCAAGTCATCCCGTTCGAGGCTGTCCACTACGTCACTGAGCCAGTCGTGACAATTGCCGTAGAGCCAAAGTTCAACAGGGACTTGCCTAAACTTGTCGAGCTTCTACGCAAACTCTCGCTAGAGGATCCAAATTTGGTCACGAGCATCAACGAGGAGACGGGCGAATATCTCATTTCGGGAATGGGAACCCTCCATCTTGAGATTGCAAATACCCTGATTACGAAGACCGGTCTGGAGATTGTTACCTCCAAGCCGATCGTGATTTACAGAGAAGCAATTCGCGGCGAAGCCGGTCCGATCGAAGGCAAGTCGCCCAACAGACACAACAAGATCTACATTGAGGTCGAGCCCCTGGGAGAACAGGTTATGGAGCTGATCAAGACTGGCAAGATCAGCGAGTACATGGACAAGGCCGACATGGCAAAGCAACTGCGAGCAGTCGGCTGGGAACCAGACGAGGCGAGAGGCGTCTGGAGCATTGACGAGCCCTTCAACATGATCCTCGATGTGACGAAAGGCGCCCAGTACATGCAGGAAGTGCGGGACATGATCCTCGCAGGCTATCGTTGGGGAATAAAGGAGGGCCCAATCGCCTACGAACAGATTCGAGGCATGAAAGTGAAGATTACAGATGTAGCGCTCCACGAGGATCCTGTGCACAGGGGTCCCGCACAGATCATGCCAATGACACGCCGAGCCATGTTCACCGCATTCCTCGAAGCTCAACCGACGCTATTGGAACCCGTTCAGAAGATCACCACTAGAGTACCCAACGATTTCTTGGGGGCGGTAACGAGTGTAATCACCCAGAAGCGAGGAAAGATAGTCTCGGTCGACCAGAAAGGCAATCTCGTCTCGGTAGTAGGGGACATTCCTACAGCTGAGAGCTTCGACTTGTCGGAGGTTATGCGAAGCCAGACTCAAGGCCGGGCCTTCTGGGGCTTGGAGTTTGCCCGCTGGTCTCCGGTCCCTACCTCGCTGCTACAGAGCGTTGTTGAGGGTATACGAAAGCGGAAGGGACTCTCTCTAGAGCCACCTAAAGCCTCCGATTTTGCAGAATAATCCTGCGCCGGGCTCAGTTTAAACGAGAATCTATTCAGACGAAACCTAATTCTCTTCCAAACGGACTCTATTCCGTTCCCCAATGACCACAAGGATTACTCCGATCAGGAAGAAAGGCGCGGTCGTACTATTATCGATGAAGTCATACATTCGAAGCACCAAAGGACTCACGATTAAGACGAGCCCAACGAACAGTGCAAGCTTCGTCCAGAACTCCATCAGAGCTCTCCCTCATAGGAGGCAATCAACAGTAATAGGCATTACCTTTTAGTTATCTATAATAGGCGTTGACCAAAGGCAAAACAGCAAGTGGTTTTGCTACATATCGCGCGCGTGGAGCTACACAGGATTACGGGAGCAACTTATCCTTCAAGACATTGAACGCTGCTTCTCCTTTAGCCGTAGAGAAACGCGCGTCGGTCGGACCCCTTATCACAGATTCCTTCGAACGTAACCGGTTTGCGGCCTCGGGTGCAGTTGAAATTGGATCGTGCGTAGCTGTTATTAGAACGTCAAGTGGCTCGGCAGCTTCGGATCTCACCCGGACATTTTCCGTTTACGTCTACAATTAGCGATACGCGCTCAATCCCAGTGTCGAATACGCACGTTTGGGGTAAATATCCCCGAACAAATGGACCCGCAAGTCCTGCGAGAGTGGACTTGAGTTGAGCTTCAATTTCTGGAGCAAGCCTTGCCAAAAGACCCGCGATACAAGTCACGGTCGATCAGTATGTTGATAGATCTCCTGTTAAGACCCATTAGTTAGGCTGTTCCTACTAAGAGGTGCTCGATCTCTGGCAAATTCTCGCCATCTTCTGATCTGGCTGGTCCACATGATCACGCGGGGCCAACATGCGTATCCTTCTGCGTCGTTAGGCCAACCTTGAGGAGTTCGAAGCAATCGAGCTATTTACCGGGCTCATCGATCGGTGCTTGATGAAACCGGCGCGATTATTGGTTAAAAATTATTTGATTTTACAAAGTGGTCCGGATAGTGTAAGGCAGTGAAGAACAATGGGATGCCCGAGAAAGATAATGGCGAAATGGGTCCCACTGTCATGAAAGAATATTCCTTCTGTTTCGGGCCGCTCTGGGGATCCTTGAATAGTTGGTACAGTCTGATCGCCTCGTCGTTCCCTCCTATTATTTCTCTTAGTGCTTGCAGCTCTATTCCGTATGCCAAGCCGAAGCCAAGAATGTAGATTCGAATCTGGTTGATTATTTCTCGGTCTAAGCTGGAAAGCGTTTGACTGACAAATGCCCATCCCAACCCATACTTCCTCGTCGTCCTCACTGCGTCCTTTAGAGTGGCCTTTACTAGCTCGAACTCTGGATTTTCTTGCTTCTCACGCGGAGCAAGTCGATGTGCTTCGTCTAGGACAACAAGCGTATTCAACGTCTTCCCTCGCTTGAAGGCTCCTTGTGCTTCTGCAGTCAGCGATTCCAAGAATTCATTGATGACAATCATTCTCACGTCGTCGTTCCAGTAAACATCCGCTGGTACTTCGGTCTCTGATAGGTTGATGATTATCACCTGCCCACGTGCCTGTTGCGTTACGCTCTTGGTCAATTCTTTGACTTTCATAGAATCGACCTTGTCCTCGTACGTGAAAAGCCGGGCTACTCTAGCCCAATGATCATAGAGGTCGCTCACATTTGCAGTCTTCATGTTTGCACGAACACGTTCCCGAAGATCCTGCGTTGTGTATATGTTCGAGAGGACCTGTTCGTTTTGCAAGGCCTGCCAGACTACGTCAAAGACTTCTCTTCTATGATAGTGCCAGGGTTTGGTTCCATCAGGAACACGGAACAAGTCTGTTCGGCGACCGTGTAGGATCGCATCAATCTGGTCGGTTGCTCGGCCCTTGTTATCATCATGAATAATGCCCAAGCGGTCCAGGAACCGAGAAAGAATGAGCACTTTCTTGAACAGTGTGTCTCCCGTCAAGACGAGGCTATGAAGGTCGTATACTTTTACTTCCTTCCCAAGTTTGTTCTTCAAAGTGTCTCCAATAACTGGCTCGTCGCGAATCTTTGCAAACTCGCCCTGCGGATCCAGGACAAAAATCGTCATCTGTTTGTGTTTTGAATACCCTAGCATCAGCATCTTCGACAGAACGGATTTCCCTGAACCAGTCTTACCGAAGATCCCTATGTGATAGGCTTCTCCTGCTCCACCTTCTTCGAATCCAAAATGTTTGAACCACATTGGCAAAAGGACATTGGACCCGTAGGCCCTGCCGATGAAAAAGAGTTCTTTCGAGTACTCAGACAGGAGATCATTCATTATCTGTTCGCTGACTAGTCTTACGGGCGTCCCTGTCGCTGGTACAGTTCCCAACATGCTAGCTTCGAACCCATCCGGAGTCTTGCCGAAGACCGCACTTACGAGAAGAGATGCTGTATGGGTGTCTTGTCGCTCGGTGATAGGGTCTACTCGACCCTTCTGTCTGATCAGTCCACGCATTGTCGGATCTTCGCTCCAAACGTTTCTTAGCTTGACCTCTGTAATCTGGCCGAGAGCGTAATGGTCAGTTCCGTCTTGAGTGAATCTGAACATAGTGAGGCCTCCCACTAGACCTTTGTCAGCAGCGGTTCCAAGAATATCCATAGCTAGGCTGTGGGTGGAGGAAGGCGAACCAACTACTCCGATCCTTTCCGAACTGTCGAATGATTTTCCGAGCTTGTCTTCCAACTGTTCCTAAGACTCCGTCCGGTAACCGTGCATTGCCATGAAAACACTCCCAACATCAAGAGACGTGGTAGTTGCGATCTCTTGGGTTGTCGCTCTTCTTATGGCCGGCAAGGCTGTCCCAAGATGTTTAACCATCCTGTCAGCTAGGTATAATGGATATGGCTCCATAATGGCTGCCGCTCCAGATTGTAACTGTAACGACTCCAACAGAATGGAGAGTCGACTTTGGTTTCTTGCAATGGATGGAGCAAGTTCAATTCTTAGAGCAGGAAAATGTTCGTAGGGTCTGTAATACAGCACGTTGAGGTCGCGAATTAGCGAGATTATCTCGTTGCCCTTGTTAACCAACTCCTTCGGTAGTCCTGAAAAGTGCCAGTCTTCGCCACGTTCAATCATATCTAAAGGTCCAACCAGTTCTCCTCCTTGCAACGCGAATGATAGCATAGACCGATCCTCGTAGCCTGGTAGTCCGACTTTCATAGCAACCTCGTTTCGACTCGTGTATTTTGGAACGCCGGCGTAAATCTTGTCAGTCCTCTTGGAGGTCAAAATTTCTTTGTAGTTATCGAGAGCGGATTCTAGCTCAATGAGGAGATTCTGTGAGAGTTCTGCGGGAACTTCGTCTAACCTTGCTAAGGCCTGGTTGAGATGAATAACAGGGGTTGTCAGTGATCCATCCATGAAGACGACATCGTGCGGAGCCTTTGCGGCTAATTCCATTTCCATTGTAATCATTAGGGCTCTAACGACGAGTCCCGTTGCATCATTGTGATTGATGGTCAGGACCTTGCAAAGATGGTGTGGTTGGGGCCAAAGTCTGACCTCAGTCGGAGGGCTGAGACCTTCGACGGCTACGCCCGCCAGCGCGGCGATATCCGTTGCAAGTAGTCGCTCAACAGCATACGCCCCATCTATGCCACAGGTTGTCGGATGGGAATACGAGCGGAGAATTGATGAGTCTCTCCTCAGCAGACCGGCTTTGGAGAGAAAACCCCTAGTTTGTTCCTTCGTACTTTCCATTTTCTCAAGTGACGTAGAAAGCTCCGTACCAAGGCGCTTGTACTCACCAAGCATCTCTTCAACAAGTGCTTCAGGAAGGTCTTGAAAGGGTGATTCTGAAGATGGGTTTTCCATTCTCTCATCTTTGAATGTAAGCCATCGAAATAAAAAGGGCAAGACTGGATGGGAACTGACTAGTTTTCATATGTCTCCATACGCCAAAGACAAGGCGGCTATCGCCATCCAAATCTCAGACGCCGCTTCTTTGCCCCGGAATAAATCGAGAGAAAATGACCTAATCCGAGTATAAGGCGCTACCCGTTTCGAGCAAGTTTGTCACTCAACTCTCTTCGAGGGCATGCCTTTCCTCATGACGGCAGGTCACGCTCTCGGCGCATGACGATCTCACGATCACCTCGAACATTGATTCCTGTTTGATATCGCCTGGTTCCCATCGGTATTCTTTCTTGGTAACGCTGTCGCATACGAGGATATCGGTCGCAAACGGTTTAATCCCTGACCGAGGCAGAAGGTTTCTCAGATCTATTTGCCAGTAAGCGAGCGGAGACTCGCTGCAATAATGTTCACCGACATGGTCGGGTACACAGCGCTCGGACAAAGAAACGAATCGCTCTCGCTCGCCCTCGTCGTGGAACAGAGAAAACTGATCAGACCCATTCTCCGCAGACACAGAGGCAGGGAGATCAAGACGATAGGAGATGCGTTCCTGGTCGAATTCGGAAACACACTGGACGCTGTAAGATGCAGCTACGATATCCAGAGAGCGTCCCGGGAATTCAACTTCTCACGGCCAAACGATCGCAGGCTTATGCTGCGCATAGGACTTCATCTCGGAGACGTCGAGAAATCCAAAGGCGATATTCTCGGTGACGCTGTGAACGTCGCCTCGAGGATCCAGCCGCTCGCGGCTGACGGCTGTATCTGCCTAACTCAACAAGTCTACGACCAAGTAGCAAACAAGTTCGAGCTCCCCTTACAAGCCATCGGCAAGAAGAAGCTGAAGAATCTGGCCGAGCCCATCGAAGTCTATCGAGTCGTCATGCCTTGGGAGACAGAGCCAACACTCTCAGATGAACTGAATCCTCGCAGGGTTGCCGTTCTTCCCTTCGCGAACATGAGCCCCGACCCGGAAGACGAGTACTTCGCGGATGGCATGACAGAGGAGCTCATCTCCACCATGTCCAAGATAGGAGAGCTGAGCGTGATCTCCCGCACCTCGATCATGCAGTATAAGGACAAGCCGAAACCCATAGGTGAAATCGGAAGAGAGCTGAATGCTGGGACCATTCTGGAGGGAAGCGTTCGGAAGGCAGGAAACCATGTTCGCATAACCATCCAGATGGTTGAAGCCAGCAAGGACAAGCATCTATGGGCCGAGAGCTACGACAGGGAACTGCAAGACATCTTCGCGATCCAGAGCGAGATCGCCCAGCGGGTGGCGGCAGCTTTGAGAGTCCAACTGCTCTCAAGCGAGAAGAAGGATATCAAGAGGAAGCCTACGGCAAGCGTCGAAGCCTACCAGCTCTACCTGAAAGGGCGTTACCACTTCAATCTAAGGATAAAGGAGGAATTTGATGAGGCACTCAGATATTTCAACGCGGCCATAAAGCTCGACCCAAGATGCGCTATCGCGCTTGCGGGAATCTCAGACTGCTACCACTTCTGCAGTCATCGCGGCTGGCTCAAGCCTGAGGAAGCTTTTCCAGTCATGAGGGATTGCGCGAATAGAGCGATCGAGATCGACCCTAGGCTCGCGGAGGCACACGTTGCCCTCGGGGCTGTCTACTTCCATTATGACTGGAGATGGCGAGACGCGGAGAGAGAGCTGATACGTGCATCGGAACTGAAACCGAGCTATGAGCTGGCGGACGAAATGCGTTCCTATCTACTAGCTATCCTGGGTAGAGCCGAAGAGTCCCGCCAGCTGGCCAAGCGAGGGGCGGAACTCTCCCCTCACTCCCTTTCGATCTGGATCCATTCAGGTTTCGACCAAGGCGGAGCGATGCGGCCTACAGAAAAGATAGAGGAGGGAATTGCCCGGCTGGAGAAAATGGTGGAAACTAATCCGGAATATCCCCCTGCGCACGAGAGCCTAGGATTCGCGTACTACCGGAACTCTAGAACCGCAGAAGCAGTAGCTGAGATGAGAAAGGCGGTAACGCTTTCGAAAGACGACACGGCCTTGAAGGCTGGTCTGGCATTTCTACTTGCGCTAGCCGGGCAGAGAGATGAGGCTACTTCGATCCTCAAGACCCTGCAGCTTTCCTCAAGAACCACTTACGTATCAAACGTCCAAATGGCATGCATCCTGTATGGCCTCGGAAGAAAGGACGAGGCCTTCGACAATCTTGAAACAGCTTACAAGCGCAGGGAAATTGACCTACCAGACATTAGGATGATACCTGAGATCAGCGAACTGCGGGCCGACCCAAGATGGACTTCTATAGAAAACCGCATGGGCCTTCGCGACATGTAGTACTACCTCGCCCGCTGTTGAACATGGTCTAGGCACTATTCGTTCAACTTCAAACAAACAAAGCCTTGGCGTCCGACCCCTAGCGAGTGAATCCACAGTGGCTGTAGACCCTACCGTACTCCGATTCAGAGTTTCAAGTTGACCCTATATTCAATGAACTTTGCGGTCTTTGACAATCGCTCTCCGAATGCACTGGTGAGCCCGTGCTCAAATCTTGGACTGTGGCCCTTCTCTCAGTCCTTGACGTTGGACTTTTCCACAACGATATTCCCGCAGTCCCTGCACAAGTAGCATTGCCATCCTAGCATCAGGTTATCTCTTGCCTCTTGGCCTTCCCCCGGTGCTGTGCAGCCAACCATGTTGGTGAACATTATTGCAGCGAGTCTTCGTTGCTCTTTTGACAAGTTGCTGACTGCTGTCTTTTCCTTCCGGTTGAGATAAATCCGTTATGGGGACCCACATTGAGTCAGCCCCGTATTTGGGTTGTCTCGCCACTCCAGGGATCTAAGATCCGGGAAACCTGACGGAATGTACGGATCCAGTTCTGGCCAAACTTACCTAGCACTCTGTTGAGTCGACGGAACAATCTGTCCCTTCACCGGTTAAATACTACTACCGTAGTGGCATGATACCCTATGGGATTGAACGGAATTCTCATAACGAATCTCAAAACATCTGTCACAGGAACAGTCATTATGATGCTCGTTCTCATAGCCTTCTTGCCCCTTGTCCTTGGGACTAGTTCCTCGCCTCCTAGAACGACCGGTAATATTGTCGCCACGATAGTTGTCGGGCCCGAGCCGAACGAGATAGTGTACAACCCGTCCAACAATAAAGTGTACGTGTCCCATGCCGGGACCGGTTATGGCTCGATCGGAAATGTTTCGGTCATAGATGCTTCAACCAACCGGGTAGTAGCTATGATAAGGCTTGACAGTAATCCAGGCCCGCTCTTGTACAATCCCGTCAATCATCACGTGTACGTGACAAGCGCAAACGGTGTCAACGTGATCGACGAGACCAGTAACAAGATTCTCACTACGATCTCATTAAACAATGTAGGCGCGCTGGCGTACAACCCGTCTAACCATAACGTGTACGTTTCCGGTTGGCAAACAATCTGGATAATCGACAGTTCCACCAACAAAGTCACCGGACAGTTCAGTGGAGTATCCGGATTCAATCTCGCCTTTGACTCGAACAAGAGCTACCTGTACGCATCCGACGATTACGCGAACACTTTACTCGTAGTAAACACTCTTTCCGGCAAGCTGATCAAGAGTGTCCCGGTGTGCCAGTGGTGCGATCCTTCAGGAATGGCCTTCAACCCTGGGAATGGTCGAATATATCTGGCCAACTTTGGCATGGGCAAGGTCTCAGTGGTCAGCGACATGACAAACAATATTGTAGCCACCATAGCCGTGGGAAACAATCCCTTCGGAGCCTTGTATGATCCATTGAACCAGAAAGTCTACATCTCAGACTATACCTCTGCCATGCTCTCTAAGATCGACCCGGCAACCAACACTGTCATCGCAAACCTTAGTGCTGGCAATGGCCCATGGAACATTGCACTGGATACGGCGAACGGATTGCTCTACATCACAAATCTCGGGTCGAACACGGTCACCGCTATCTCCCCCTGACAGCCCAATCAGCAACGGCCTCGGCCTCTTCCTCACGTTAGTGGTATCTTCAATAATACTGGAAGCCTTTACCGTCTGCCGCTCAGCACGACCCGCTGTCCCAGGTCAGCATCAGCAGGCAGAAGAGTTTAAGAAAAGTCTAGTAGCACGGTCTCCTATGCAGAAAATTACGCCTTTCCTCTGGTTTGACGGCAAGGCAGAAGAGGCCGCGAAATTCTATGCTTCTATTTTCAAGAATTCAAATATTGGAAACATCACGCGTTATGGAAAAGAGGGATATGAGGTTCACAGGAGGCCCGCGGGGACTGTAATGACAGTGGAGTTCCAGATCGATGGACAGAAATTTGTAGCGTTGAACGGTGGTCCCGAGTTCAAATTCACAGAGGCCGTCTCGTTTGCTGTCGCCTGCAAGTCGCAGGAAGAAGTGGACATGTTCTGGGAAAAACTCGGCGAGGGCGGGGAGGAAAGCGTATGCGGCTGGCTCAAGGACAGGTATGGCCTATCATGGCAGATCACTCCTACCATTCTGGGCGAGATGCTGGCGGACAGGGATCCCAAGAAGGCTGGAAGGGTCATGGCCGCGATGCTCAAGATGAAGAAGATTGACATCCCGACTTTGAAGAAAGCATACGATCAAAGCTAGGCTATGCGAAAAATGTCTCCGTCCGAAACTTTCTGAGCAAAACATCAGTTTTCATTCATATCACAACCTCACAATTTGTGATAATGTCATGTGTACCCGACTAGAACCAGCTTCTCATATGCGCCTCTAACCTAGCCGCTGCTGATGAAGTTGCTCGTCCTATCTTGGAGTTGGCCGCCGATGCTTATGACGTCTCTCGCAGAGCTATCAGATCGCATTCAGTTGATGACAGCCTCTATATAGCAAACTCTACCTCGCTGCTTTGCGGCAGAAAGCAACGCAAACGAGACTTTTGGCTGCTCTTGGATCGAGTTCCTGCCGAACTTGCCTGGCGAGGAGTAATTTGACCCTAAGTCAAGTTCAAACTTGTGGTGAAAAGACAGAAATGGTCACTGTTCTGGACACTAATCTATAGAGTAGTAGGATTACTCTGGCTTAGATCAAGGCTCGGGAATACCGGTGGGCGCTTACCTCTGTTCACCACCGAGACTTCTATGACTTGGAGCGATGTAAGGTAAGTCGAAGAAAACTCGATCTCTTATTCCGAGAGGTTCTTTTTCCTGCCTACGATAAGTAGGTGGAGTCCCGTTGCCAAGCTCACGACGGCTGCTAGCAGGAAGCCTGGAAGATATCCGAGCGAAAACGAGACTGAGATTCCTTCGAAGACCGGACCAATAAACGCGCCTATCCCGAAACTTGTCAGTAGAATCCCGAAGATTGTGCCGTAATGGCCCACGCCGTAATACTTTCTGACCAAGAGCGCGAACTCGGGAATGTAGGTTCCGTAGCCGATTCCGAAGAGCACCGAGATAGCTCCTATCATTACTTCGTTGTTTGCCACAAACAACCCGACTGCGCAGATCCCTTGGAGTATGAAACCGATAGCAGCCATCGTCTCCTCGGTGAACCTCCTCACGCCTGCCGTTAGTCTTCCTGCCAGGCTGCCAACACCGATCAGCACCAGCGCGATAGTGCCGGCGGTTGTTCCTAGCCCTCGGCTCTCGAGAAGGGGGACTAGGAATATTGTGACGATGGTCCGGGAGAACGCGTTGCCAGCGGAATAGTATACGTAAAGGAAACCGAACCTCTTCGTCTTGAGACGACGAAACGCCTCTCTAGGCGCGAACGTGGATGTTGCCATACTCTTCTTAGAGGTTTGGTAGGCAAGGATAGTGAAGACAAAGACGATCAAACCGACGATGAGGAATGCGCTCTGGATGCTCCATGCCACGATCAGATAGTTTTCTAGAGGTGGAAAGATGAGAAGACCAATCGCTGTGCCCGCGCTGACAAACCCCGTCACCCTCTTTACGCTCGCCTGGTCGAAGCTGTCGAAAACTACGTACGAGGTCGGCATCCACATGGAACCAGAGCCGAGTCCGCCCACGAAACCGTAGGTGAAGATCAGCAGAGGGAAGGAGTTCGCGATCGACGAGAAGACGAGCCCTGCGCTCATCAAGCCTCCACCGAGCAGGATGGTCTTGCCCGGACCATTCTTGTTCATGAAGAGGCCGAGGAGGAGGGAGGAGAAGGAGAATAGTACTGCGAAGACTCCGAAGACAATGGACGTAGCTGATGCAGGCAGGTTGTACTCCCTAGATACACGGGTGAAGAAGACACCATAGGAGAGGAAGACGCCTAAGCAGGAGTTGTAGAGGAAGAGTGTGAACGCGGAGTATCCTGAACCTATGGTGTATCACTCAATCGAAAAGTACGCTTTCCTCAGCTCTTCCGAATCCATAAGTTCCGCGGGAGGGCCTTCGTTTATGACCTTGCCTTCCTGAAGAACATATGCGTAGTCGGCTGCTCCGAGTGCTTGGACTGCGTTCTGTTCTACGATGAGCAGTGAGAGACCTTCTTTCCTGAGCTGCACAAGCTTCTCGAATATTTCCGCGGTAAGTTTCGGGGAGAGTCCTAGGGACGGCTCATCGAGAACAATCATCTTAGGCTTTGACATAAGTGCTCGTCCGATGCTTACCATCTGTTGTTCTCCTCCGCTCAGTTTGCCGACGTTGAGCCTGGCTCTCTCCTTGAGCCTGGGAAAGAGTCCGTACACAAAATCCAGGGTCGTCTCGGCTGCCTGTCTCGCACGCCGAGAATACGCGCCTAGTCTTAGGTTGGCTTCTGTTGAAAGCCTCGGAAACAGCCTTCTCCCTTCCGGACAGGATGCGATACCCTCTTCGACTCTTCTAAACGCCGGAAGATCTGTGATATCGTTCCCTCCAAAGTAGATCCCACCGCTCCAGGGCTTCAAGAGACCGTTGACCGTTTTCAATGTGGTAGTCTTTCCTGCGCCATTTGGGCCCACGATTACGCTGATTGTCCCGTCTTTGCACTTCATAGAGACGTCCCAGACGACCTGGGTTCCCCCGTAGCCAGCGCTCACCTTTCTGAGTTCAAGCGGCAGGGTTTTTGCTCCCTAAGTATGCCTGTATCACCTTCTCGTCATGCACGACCTCGTCTGGACTACCTGTAGCGATGATGCGTCCCTCTTCGAGCACCATCACCTTCTGCGATAAGGTGAGTACTGCTCTCATGACATGCTCGACCACGAGCACAGAGAAGCGCAACTCATCGTGCAGCTTTCTGAAGAGCTGGATCGAAGCCTTCAATTCTCCTGGGGAGAGTCCTGCGAAAACCTCATCGAGCAGTAATATGCTGGCTCCGGTTGCGATTGCCCTCGCAAGCTCAACCTTCTTCTTCTCTTGGACTGTAAGCCTGTCAGCGGCTACATCTCTCTTGGACTCCATTCCAACCAGTGCAAGGATACTATGAGCTTCCTCGAGGGCCGGTCTTGGGGAATGGATGTTTCGCCTACCGTAGAGAACTGCGACCGCGACATTCTCTCTCGCTGTCATGTTGGAGAATGGCTTCGGTATCTGGTGGGTCTTGACCAGGCCATATCTGACTACCCTGTTCGCCCGGAGGTTGTCGATCCTCTTACCGTCTAGTTTCACGATTCCTGATGTTGGTTTCTCCAGTCCCGCAATTATGTTGAGCAGTGTTGACTTTCCGGAACCATTTGGGCCTATTAGTCCTATAACGGCGGACTCTGGGAGGTCGAACGAGACGTCTCTCAAAGCTTGCACCCCTCCGAAATTCTTCGAGACGTTGCGGGCCTGGAGGAGGGTCATCCTTATTCTAGCGCCAACCTTAGGCGTTTGTTCGATCTTCTAAGGAGGCCTACGATTCCGTCTGGGAGGAAGAGAGCCATGATTATTACGAGCAGTCCTATTAGAAGCGGCTGTGCTTGTGCAACCGAGGTCAGGAGAAAATATGACGGGATGTAGACTACTACCGCCCCCAAGAGTGGTCCGATCGAGGTTCCCACGCCGCCGATGATTATCATGGCGAGCATTAACAGCGAGACAGTGAAGTCGAATGCTGGTCCTGCGGTGACACCAGAGGTGGACCATGCATAGACTCCTCCAGCAGCACCTGCGAAGAGTCCTCCGAGCATGTAGCCGATCAGTTTCAACCTCTGAGGGTTGACCCCGACAGAACTCGCCGCGTCCTCCTCGCTCTTTATCGCCCTTATTCCGAAGCCGATCCTGCTCCTGTTGACGTAATAGGTCAAAGCGATCTCGATCAATACTATGGTCCAGATCGTGAAGTAGGGAGCGAGCGGCTGAAAGGTTAGATTGAAGATTATCTCGCCGCCTTCACCAAGCTGGGGAAGCTGTAGGACTATGTTGTAGGCGGCCAGCACGAGTACGACCGTGGCTATTGCGAAGTAGACGCCTCTGAATCTCAGGATGACGAGGCCTATGCCAAGGGCAAAAACGAGGCCGAGCATGGCGCCCGCGCCAACTCCTATCAGAGGGTTCGCCCCGAAGTAGCTTACCAGGGTTGCTAGTGCGTACGATCCGATGGCCATGAAGAGGACGTGGCCGAAGTCAACGTATCCTATCATTCCGGTGATGAAGTTGATCGAGTATGCGAGGGCTGCATAGATTAGGAGGAAGACAAGTATCGAGGAGACTGCTACTCCAAGAAGCAGGGCGGCCGCGGCGAGGAGAGCCATGACGATGAAGAGTCCGTAGAGTGTAAGGCCAGGCTTCCGGAGATTCATTTCAGAATACCTTCGGGGCGGAAGACAAGGACCGGGATGAGGATCAGGAAAGCAGCGGCGTAGGCAATTTGTGGAGTTGTGAAAGCTTGGACAAGGTCAATGACGACGCCTAATGTTAGCCCGCCTACCATGCTTCCCCACATCCTTCCAGGTCCTCCTAGGACGACGATTACGAAGCTGATCGGAGCGTAGAGTGCACCCATGAGTGGGTTGATACCGACCGGGATCCAGACTGTGAGAAGCGCTCCGCCGGCCATGGTGACCGCAAAGCCCAGCGCTGTGGCGAGTGATGCGACCTTGGCTGGATTGGCTCCGACCAGCTCGGTGGCTGTCACGTCTTGGGCGTATGCGCGAATGGCGGAGCCGATGAATGTTCTCTCAAGGAACAACCATGTTCCTGCAATTATCAGGATCGAGAGAATCGCGACGTAGAGTGCGGCGAGTGGGACTATCAGATACCCAAACTGCAAAGTGCCAGGGTTGTAGATGACGCCGACAGGATTCCCGGTGAAGACGATAATGGCAAGGTTGCTGATGAAAAGGCTCAGCCCGAATGTCGCGGCGAGGGTAACCATCTCGCTTTGGAGCGTGATCGTCTCCTTGTTGTGCAACTCCCGGTGGAGAAACGCATAGTAGAAGGCGTAGCCTACGAGCAGCCCGATGGCGGCGTCGATTGGGGCGGTCTCAAGCGGAGTGATTCCAGCAAAGAGGTTGAGGAAGTAGGCCCCGTACGCGCCTAGCATGATGAATTCTCCGTGGGCTATGTTGACGACCTTGACGACTCCCCAGATTATGTTCAGCCCGTGAGCCACTACTGAGAAGACGCAGCCAAGCATTAGGCCGAATGCTAGGTCTCTAAGGATGAGCTCGGCGGCGACCATTGCGGCGTTTAGCTACCAGTGTACGGATACTTGACTGTGCCGGATGCCACTATGGCAGGTGCAACCACTACTAATCCTCCATTCTGCCATTGGACGAGCACCATGCTGTGTCCAGACTGCTTCCCGGTGGAGTCTACCTGGAACTGTCCAAAGAACGTCATAATGTGAAGGCTCGAGATCGTCTGTCTGACCGCTGTCGAATCGAGGCTGTTTGCTTTCTGTATCGCGTCTGCGAGCACGATGATTGCGGCGCCAGCCTCTCCTGAGTGGTAGGTCGGAGAGCCCGCATTGGCCTGTTTAGAGTAATAGTCAACGAATTGGGACTCAGTGGGACCATACCATGGAATGCTTGAAGTCTGGGCCGTGGCTGGGCTGTATGTCACGGTTGTTTCCCATTGCGACGGGCCCGTTACGAGGTTAGCTGAGCCGCCGAGTTGTTGCCGGAACTGTGGTTCTGTAACGGCCACCAGTAGCGAGATGAACTTCGGCTTCCATCCGACAGACGACAGTTGTTGCACGATCTTAACTCCATCAGCATAGTGGCCGCCTCCGAGGAGGTCATCCGCTCCTGCTCCCTGGGCTGCGGTGAGCTGCGTCGAGAGGTCTTGGCTGGTGACCGGGTAAGATGCGTTGTAGACCACGCTCAGCCCTTGTTGCACCGCGTACTTGGACGCTGCGCCGCTAGCCGCGGTCGAGAACGAGTCATCCGCGTGGAGAAACGCAAGTTTGTCGTCTGGATGGTTGGCTTTGAGCCAGTCGACCGCATTGTTGAAGTAAGTTGAGGCAGGACTCAGAATGCCGAAGACGTTCTTGTAGCCCTTGGTCCAGATCGAGTCGGACGAGCCACCGTGCGACAGCATGACGAGGTTGTACTGTTCAGCGAGGGGTGCTGCAGCCCCTGTCAGTCCACTGCTGTACGGAGCGAGGAGGAATTGTGCATTATCCTGCGTGATGATCTTCGTGTAGAGCGTTGAAATTTGAGCCGATGAACTCTGGTCGTCGTAGTAGTTCAGAACAATATTGTATGTTTTTCCGTTGACGGTGACGCCGCCATTGTTGTTAATCCAGCAGGCCGCCGCCTGGATTCCAGCGAGCGACTTGGCGCCCTCAACATTGAAAGTCCCAGTCAGCGAGATTGTGAAGCCGACTTTTATCGCGTCCCTCCCAGATGGGAGTGTACATGTTATCGGCCGTTGTGCGACGTAATTGACGTAGTAGTAAGTGCCTCCGCCTGAAGCGATCACGATTGCAACAATGGCTACGGCAATGATCGCAGTTGTCCTCTTTGTTAGTCTGCGAGGCTTGGCTTGCATGCCAGAATGGTGTCTAGTTCGCCTGCTCAATGTATTAACTTTGTGGGAGATGAAATTGTCCACATTTGACTCGCGTGGCCGGCTGACAGTAACATCCTTGCAGGACTCATGAATAATTCGCGTTAATCGATACCGTTTGCACAGAATGGTTTCGGCTAGCAGGCTCTCCAGAACGTGAGGCTTGTAAACTTCCAGCACGCGAGACATAGCTAAACGAATCATAAGAGAAGACTCGCCGGATCCGTTTAATTGCGGACAGGTTCGACAGAACCTTTCGCGTGAGCGCAAGGTTCGCATCACTCGAGGTCAGGGGAGATTGCCGTCAAACCATTCGCGGTATTTGACCGTTGGAGCTGAAAGCTCCTCTCCTGTCCATGTCACCTACTTATTTTGGAGTTTGCGAACTTTCGCAACTCCTGGATCGATTCAGTTCTCGCCGAACCATGCTTGGGAGAGGTCAGTTTGACCTAAGTCAAGCTCTAACTTGTATTGACACGGAGAACCCGCAGCCATTCTCGACAGTAATCTATAGAGTAGTAGGCGCTACTCATCCCGGGCAGTCCTTCAATTGACTCAATTGAGCTCCGTGCCTTTTTGTGTGGGCGTGTTATGCGAGTGGGGAGTCTTGAGTAATGTGGATTAATCGATGGCAAAAGTACGAGTAGTTGGCCTCAATCAGCGGCGTTTCGGACTGTGTTACCGTACTGGGAGTGAATAGAACAACCAACGTCATCAAACAGTCTAAACACACTAAAAGGTGGCTCCAAAGCCAAGGCTGGTCGGCCGATTGAAATTTCGACCCGGGGCTGTCTCGTTGATTCTAGTGGTCCTGTTTACCACAGTATTTCCACTTCCAGCAACGGCCCAAATTCAGGCTGGATCCGGGGGACTAGGCGCTGCCTGTAATTTCCTGAGATCTCTGATGAATTCAAACCTTAGTCTTGTAGTCGAGACGCCTGGCTCTCAGAACTACAATATCGCCAGTGACAATTTGCTCGCATACAATGCTCTGATCACTGTCTGTAAAGGTGTGTATGATAGCGTAGGCCGAACTATCAATGCGTCCATCGCCGGTCATTGTTGTAACCGTGGCTATGACAATATGCACGAGGTAATATTCGGTGTGCCGATTAGACTTCCCGTAAATGCAACGAATACTTACGATGTGACTGATCGTTTTCCAAGCGGATCATGGAAGGTCTACTATGAGAATCACAATCGGACGGGTTTTCTTTCCGATGCACAATACGGTGACGTGGCAGCGTACACTGGCCTAGAACAAGAGCGAGAAGGACATCATACGGCCGCGCTTCACGAGACCCTGCTTCTAAACTGGATGTATGACGGACATGGAATTCGAGACGATGTTTTCAGATTTTCAAACAAGCCCGAGGAGCATGGAATCTATCAAACCTTCAAGAGCGCATTGTACCTCCTCGCACTCGCGAAGACGGACCAGAATATCCCCTCGGCGCTAGTATCAACGGTCCAATCGATGCAGAGCAGCGACGGCGGATTCCATACAGGCTACGATGCCAATGGAAACTATTCCATGACTCAAGAGAACGTTGAGACTACAAGTATTGCGATGTTCGCACTAGTGTCACTACCAAACTCTTGTTCTTGGTTTTGTTCTTACTGGTACCTAGTTTTGATCCCCATTGGAGCTCTTCTCTTAGGAGCGGGCCTATTCTATGGGCGTATTCGATCTCGCAATCTTTCTATCAAACCTCGCCTAGCGCTTCTTCTGTTGCCCTGGCCCGTGAGTTTATCCAGCTAGAACCTGAGTAACTCGCGATGTTTGGATAGAAAAGCTTGAACAGGAACGCTACACAAGGACAGGCCGACTTTGGCGATTCTTTACGGTCTCTACGTGATGAACTTTGGCGAATCCTCAGATCCCCGAGTCCTTGTAGAGCTGGCACAAGAAGCTGAACAGAGTGGCTGGAGCGGGTTCTTTCTCACGGACGCACTGATGTATCACGCGGACGGACACGAGCCAGTAACAGACACCTTCGTAGGACTTGCAGCAATTGCTTCAAGAACTAGTCGAATTCGCATCGGCAGTGCTATTGCGGTCCTGCCGAGACGTTTACCCTGGCAGGTAGCACGAGAGGCCGCGGCTATCGATCAACTGTCCAACGGAAGGTTGATTCTCGGAGTGGGCATTGGTGGAGAGACTGAAGTAGAATACGAAAGGTTTGGACAAAAGATCACTCCAAGGGTTCTCGGCGAGAGACTTGACGAGTCTCTCGATATCATAACGGGACTCTGGAGCGGGGAAGCGTTCAGTTATCACGGCAAACATTACCAGATTGAAAGTGCACGCTTTTCGCCGACACCAGTTCAACGGCCACGCGTTCCGATATGGATCGGTGGCTCATGGCCTAACAAGCCTCCATTCCGCAGAGCGGCACGATGGGACGGTCTCATACCAATAAAGCATGAGAAAACCATCAATGTTGAACCGAATAACTTGCTAGAGATCAAAGCCTTCGTAGCCAAGTATCGACGAAATACGGGGCCACTGGACATCGCTATCGTCGGAAACGCACCTTCAAAAGAACAGATCGAATCTAGAAGACTCGAGTATGAACGTCAGGGTCTGATAACCTGGTGGCTGAAATATTTGCCAGCATACAGAAATTCGATCAAGGAAATGCATGAACAGATCAAGGAAGGACCACCAGGCGTAATCACGATAATGTGAAACTGGGAGTGGATTATTCGATCATGAAGATATTTCTTGCCGAAGAAAATGATAGGAGACCCTCGAACAGACCTCAGACCATCTTCCTAAGCATTCTAGAACAGTCTAGAGTCTTTCTCATTTTGCGAGTCGCATACGTACGAAAAAACTATTAATTTTGCAATCTCTCCTTGTGGAGGCTGTTTACTGACGGCCATACTTCCTGGCGACATCGGGATTGGCGTTGAGGTTCTAACTGCAATATTCGTCGCCACCCTCGTTGCAATAGCTATCGCTCTTTTTGGAGTGTACTGGTCGACTAAACATCCCAGATCAGTAAAGATTCGTCCTGCACATTCTACTCATCCGTTAGGGAAGCATGAGCGTGTATACGCGATCATCTTCATTATTGTCTGCGTGATCTGGGCCAGCTGGTCTCTGGGCCTCTTGCCCTATTCGTACGCGCATCCAGGAGCCTCTTTCGCGACTTACAATTGGTTGGGATTGCTCAAGGTCACTTTTCAGTCGAAGCTACCAACTCATGCCAGAGTCGGGCGGATGCGCCCGTCGAGTAGTTTTAAAAAAGAAACCCTGAAAAGACTTGATCTAAGTTGACCATTCGTAAAACAGCGGCCGGGGACGCTTTCAAGCGAGGGCAAGGCCGAGCGGTATGGTTCCTCGGCGGCCTGCTGACTTGGAAAGCGGTCGGGAGCGACACTCAAGGACACTACGAACTTGTGGAGCAACTTGGGAAACGCGGATTCGCCACGCCAATACACACGCATGAACGTGAGACCGAGGGCTTCTACATACTCGAAGGAAATGTGTCTTTCATACTGGGAAGCAAGACCATTTCAGCTACCCCCGGCTCATTCCTCTATGTGCCGCAGCAAACCAAGCACGGATTTGTCGTTGAATCAGAAGAGGCTAAGTTCCTTGTTTTGATCAGCCCAAGCGGGCTGGAGTCTTTCTTCGACGAAATTGGGAAGCCGGCGAAATCTCTCACGCTCCCCCCACCGTTGGAGAGCATTCCTTCCCCCGAGCAAATCGAAGCGGTTGCTGTCAAGTACGGCCAAAAATTCTTCGGGCCTCCACCAACTCCTCACCTTAATCGCCAACGAAAAGTCGACTTGAAAATCTAGCTATCGTCGGTTGAAAAATTGAGGCTCGGGCCATTCTAAGGCATTATTCTGAAAGCTCAGCGAGCCTCCTCACGTCTCTCTAATAGTCTGGGCATCTTTCCCTATGGATCGGCACTGTGGCCAAGCTCCAAAAAAACTCATTAACAGGATTCGAATTGGACCAAGTTTGTTGAATAGGATGGATCCGGTTAAGAAGCACCATGGCCGTCTGGCGATTCCGGCTAAGGAAGGCAAGCTTGTCTCGATGGGTGGAATAGGGGTCAAGTTCAAAATTTCCGGCGACGAGACAAACCGAGCTTTTTCCATAGTGGAGCATCCCGTCCAGCCAAGAACTCTCGTCCCACCACATCTCCACCATGACACGGACGAGTATTCCTACGTAGTGGAGGGCCAGTTCGGCGCTCGAATCGGCGACGAAATTCTCTTGGCGGGCCCAGGTGAGTACATCTTGAAGCCTCGCGGAATCCCGCACACGTTCTGGAATCCAACAGATAAAGTGGCCCGGCTGGTGGAAATCATTTCGCCTGCAGGGTTCGAAAAATTTTTCGCCGAAGCAGGAGATCTGTTCCTGAAGGGTCCACCTGAGCTCGAACAGGTCAAAGCCCTCGCGGCCAGGTACAATACGAGTATAGGATGGGACGAGTGGGTACCGGAGCTTACGAAGAAGTACAAGCTCAAACTGTTCGGTTGAGGTCATACCCCCACTCTGAACTGATCAGTTCCGAGACTTCCGGCCGATCGGCGAACTGAGGACATGATCTAGAGCACTGGGATATGGGGATTGTTCTTGACCCAGAAGTCTATTCCTCTGCCGGGCTTAGCAAGATTGCAGATCGAACGATACCAACTATTCGGGAAAGCTTCGGTGTGGGAGGGTTGGCATGATACTATGAGGCCACTGTTCAGGCCTACGTCACTGGAGAGCGTGCATGGGCAGACCTATCGGAATTTCGATTAGTTGTCGTGGACAACCTCTCGAAAGATCGGTACGACCTCGAATATCGGCGGCTAGCCTCCGCACTGTGGCTTGGCGTGTACCTACTTTTCCCGGAACCCATGCCTGAACTCGTACCGATTGTTCCATATGAGCAACCTCAGATACTTCTTCTGAAATCGAGCGTCATAGTCATTTTGAGTGCACTGATTTTCGCATGTACATTGGTTTGAAGTAGACGTTCTGTGAAGGACGCGGCCCTTTTGGAGATTGCAATTCTCACCTTCGACAAGAAGGAGCTTCGTGATAGAGCAGCAGAGTATTCGAGCATACAAGGGGTGAAGAAGGGTGGCAAATCGAAACCTCGGCGATTCCAGTGGGGAAGATAACACTCGAATGAGTGACATGAGCAGAAGTTTAGGATTTTGAACTGTTGCGGCCCCTCTTTCAGCGCCCTAACCCTGAACGCTCGAAGAGCCAGATCTGGAACGGGTCGCAAAAGACACCTAAGAACAGCACTGAAAACATTCGAGGCGACCACAGAGAATTCGAATGTAACCTCAGCCTCTCAAACAGTCATCTACTCATGCCCGACATGTGGGCTACAAGCTCCCAAAACTTTGATGGTCGAACACTTGCAGGGGAGCCCCATTCATCAGCGTGGCCGTGCGCAGCCAGAGCAAACAACCGTCCCCAGAGTCGAGGAAAAACCTGTCGGAGTTGCACGTGAAGAGGATTCAAGAGACTCGTTAAGAAACCTGTTGCAGATTCTTCTCCCACCGCGTGCATTCGGGCGTAGACACGAACAGAAGACTACAACTGCATCTCCCAACTAATCCTGAAGAAGAATGCTGACCTGCCCACCCTCCTCGGCAAGACATGGCAGAGCTGTTCTCGAAAGTAATCTATAGAGTAGTAGGCAGTACCAGGATCGGGAGATGATGAACAAACGTTGAAGGCGGCTCCAAAATCATTGATAACTTGCTACTACTGGTCGTTCGGCATCCAACCTGGCGTTGGACCTATACCTTCAGATTCTTCTTCAGCCCTGCCCAAGTCATGACTAGTCTGTCATCAAGGAATTCTCGCGCAACCCGATCCTCAGTTACTAGAGGGATCTCTTGGACTCTTGCCGTTGCGAAGATGAAGCAGTCGAAGGGGTCATTGTGCTTTTGCCGGACCTTGAAGGCTTCCTCTATTATTTCGTGGTCTTTGTGGTCGATTTTCGTCAGCCAGTCTCCTCTTACTACAAAGAGAAGGCCGAGCTTGGCTTCTTCCTTGCCCCTCTCATCTTTCAGCTTCTCGGCTATCCGATAGGCTTTGATGAAGGCCTCGAACGGAGAGAGGTCAGAGATGCAGAGTGTTGTTCCCTTCTCGGCCAACCGGCTCAGAGTTCCCTGGATCGAAGAGGCGGAGTCCACGCCGATATCTATGCCGAAGACAGGCAGCATGTAGGTCGTGTCGAGAATGATACTTCTGGCGGATGACAACTTGTCGTGCAAGACTTATATTTTCGGATGAATAAAAGTTATTCCGGTGAGACAGACGGCCACGAAGGCATCCGGGCGCGTGGGGCAGAAGGGAGAGTTGTTCCCTCCAAAGGAAGTGCGGGAGGAGGCAGGGCTACGACCCGGTGACCAAGTGGTTTACAAAGCAGACCGTGGACGCATCGAGGTCGTCAAGATACCGGGACTCCGCGAAGCATTCTCACGTAGAAAGACTGCAAAGATTACGTTCGAAGAATTCGAAAGCATGACTGGCGAACTGCTGGACAAGTAGGATTGAGTGCTAAAGGTCGACACTGTCCTATAGTCTGATTCGCCCATTGCTCTTCATCACAGAACGTTATGCACACCTCTAACCAAACCGCTTGCCCGTGAACCCCATAGGACTCACGACTTGAGTCAAGTTCAAAGTTCCACCAGTATGGGAGTAATAGGCCTCATTCTCGACAGTAATCTATAGAGTAGTAGGCGCTACTCATAGGGACCCACGCGGTTTCTGCGGCAATCCAATAATGCGAGTTTCACTTCCGCCGGCTTATGTCATCTTACGCCATCAGATGATATGGGCTTGATCAAAAGCACTTTCCCGAAAAATAGTAATTAGATCGGGGATTATTTTTCTCGAATTCGCAGCAACTGCCGGAGATTGCGATGGTTCATTTCAAACTCTCCAATGGTCTCCAAAATAATGCAGTACCTCAGATTTTTGGGGGGGTGGGATTCTCGACCAGTATACGTGAGTCTGACGAAGGTTACGACAATTTCTTTTCAGAGCGAGTCGCCGAAAGAAAAACCACCCCCAAGTTGCATAAGAGCTCGATGTGGGCCTAGAATGCTGAGTCAGATGAATAGACGAGAATCTACTTTCTATCTCTTCTTGACCGCTTGCAAATGGATTTAGGTGTTTAGGTCAATCGAATATCATTGAGCACTCGACGAAATCATCGATTATGGTTGAGGCCGCTCTTAATTTCGCCGAGCCATTTCGAAAAAGTAATCTGGCAGGTCAGTTAGAAATTGCAATTGTCTCGGCTAAAATTGATTTCCAGCGTTCGCCGCTTCAGTCTTTCAAGTTCTTGATCGAGTCCAGAAGCCAAAATGTGTTCATCCGAAAGCCACTCTCGTTGGAAAATATCGTACAGCGGTCGTCCAAAGTAATCGTGAGACCAATCTCACACTGTTGGAAAAAGGTAGAGACGGCTGTGATGGGTCAAAGACAGTCTGGCTGTTTTGTAGGTCAAACCAATCACTAAGACAGACTTGGTGACCGGGCAGGATAAAGTTAGCGGAGGTTCTGTCAAGTCTTCGGTTGCTCGAGGACTAGACTTGCTCTCATCGACTCCGGGGATTACCGTCGTCGGATTCCCCTTCACTGCTTCACCTGAGAGCCCTTGCGCCTGAGAGGCACATAGCCTCGTTTCGGCAGGGAATGGTCGAACCTCAACCGCCCCCTCACGCCCAGAGCGTTGTAGCTTGGCCCGTTGCCAGGCAAGGATTTTACGGCGGCCAACCAACCGGCATATCCCGGTCTAGAGCTGTCACGTGGTCGGAGTCACTCACCTCATCCCAGTATGACAGGCTCATACGACGACCGCCTAACGTGTACAGAGTGACTCATCGAATGTAACAGTTAGAGATGACCGAAGATACCACCGAACCAGCAACCGGAAGTCTCCAAACATTCACCAGACCCTTCTGACCCCGGATATTCGGTCAAAAACCGAGTCTGTGGAAATGACGTTTCCATCCAAGGCTTGGGCTTCAGCGGCGACACCGGCATCGAAATAGTCGACCTTTTCCTCGCCTTCTATTCTAGTGGTCAGATACAAGACCTGAGGAGAGAGTGCCTTCACCCTGGAAGTTGTTGCTGGGTGGTCCCGGGCCAGGAGCGCGTGCCTCACCATTCTCTCACGATAGCTCATCCCGCGACTCTTCATCACGATATCAAACTCGAAGAGCGCGAAGGACGCGAGGTAGAAGCCGGGTTGGATCAAGTGTGTGAGGTGAAAGGTTGACTTCTCGTGATGAGGGTCTTTGGGATCGGCCGCACCAAAGAGTACGACCGTGTCGAGAACTGGCACTGGCTAGTTCTTCTTGAAGAGATACTTGGAGGCTTCGTGGCTCTCTTCCCGGAAGCGGAAGCCGGCCAGGGAAGTCTTGAACCGTTTTCCTTTGAGAGACGTAATGAGGACTCCCTCCGAGTAGGGAATGGCGAGGACCTCGTCGCCGGGAGCGATCCTTAGAAGTTCCCGCACTTCTTTGTCGAGAAGAACCCTGTACCTGTCGTCAACTTTGAGGACGGCCAATCTTTCCCACGTTCTCATCATACTACCCACCATTAAAGGTTTCCTCCCCGACGACCTCACCCAGGTTAATTCCTGGCTTTGACTTATCCTAATTCGTGATTACTTCGACCTACAAGACACCAGGATCTAGGCGCCTCGTGGTTTTGAGGCTGCTAATTACAATTTCTGGTGAATGCTGTAGAGAGCGTAGCCGCGGCCGCGGCACTATCATTACCGCCGCGATTCGCGAGACTCCTTAGTCCTCTGCCTGCTGCGGAGACGAGAGTCCCTCCGAACGGCGACCATGCTAGAACCAGAACTATGATGATTCCGAAGACAGCGGCTCCTAAAGTGTACCAGACCCAGTTTGGCATACAAGCGATTCCAGGGATCGGATGCTGGAAGGGTATCGGGTTCGGAGTTGGTGGTATCAGACACGAGGCTCCTGGAGGATTCACCGGTTGAAGGATGAAGTTGACGACGGTCGTGTCGCCGACCGAGGTGACGACGTTTGTCTGAAAGACCGTTGAGTAGCCTTGGGCTGAGGCGTAGAGCGTATAGGTGCCTGGTGGAATGTTCGACAGACTATAGTAGCCGTTAGTGTCGGTCTGCAGCTCGATCTGTCCGGGTTGGCCGCTGCACGGTGCGCTCAGACCGATGCATGCGCCTAGGATCGGACTGTAGTGGCCTAGTATGTTCTTACTCGATCCGTCAACGACTCGTCCTGAGATGAAGCCTGCCGTTCTGCCTCCATTGGGAGGTATGCCCGGATACTGATAGAGCCAGCTCGCCAGACTCTTGGAGCCGATAATGTCATAGACAATTGGCACGTTGATTACTACAGGCGCCGGGGATGTTATGCAGCTCGTCAGTGTGCCAATTGTGCAGCTCGCAGTATTTGCAGAATACTGCACCCCGAGACTCTGAGTATCAATGTAGGTGAAAACTTGTCCATAGGTGTTCGCCGCGATCATTTCTGGCATCGTCTTGTTGTTGAGCTGCGACAGATTGACGAGCTGGTCGACAGTTGGTACTGTTGCTGGCCGGGTCAGTCCAGGGTCCTGAAAGATAGGCAGCTGGGTATGAATGCCTTGCACGAAATTACAAGTGTTCTGACCTGTACAGCCCGACGTCTGGATTCCTTGGCCGCCAATCCAGACGCCCACGATCCCATACCAGCAGGTGCCTGAGACGAGGTCGGATTGGCTGCACGTAAGTCCTCCAAAACCCACCGAGTTGAGACCGAAACTGATTCTCGTCGATGTTAGAATTGATACCTTGTTGATGTCAGATACTAACCCAGGGAGAGAACCGGTTAATGTCCGCATCGGATCGCATTTGTCTATGGCGAAGAACCCGCAGATGCTGACATCGCTGTTACAGACATTCGCGGAGCCAGAGTTCGTCTTTACGCAGCGGGGCACAATTGCCGGTGGTACAATTTGGAGGGTTAGACTCGTAATCTCTCGGTAGATATACCATGTCTGCTGCGTGACTTGTGTCCCAATCTGGACAAATGTCCCGTTGTATTGTTTGCCGTTCACTATAGGATTTATCACGGTCGTATTGCTTTTCGAGGTGATCGACGAGCTTGTTATACAGGCGGTTACTCCTTCAATGCAGGGCGGGTTGACTGACTGTCCTGCTTGGACAATCTGATAATCAGTAGTCCAGCAAGCATTGGCTGGTATGTTGTCCTTGTCTGGCGTTGCGCCTAGAAACTTTGTACAAGTTGGATCGCCGACCGGGGTTGCTGAGGTCAAGAGTATTCCACCAAGCGCTCCGGTTATAGTACCAGACAAGTCGAAACCCCTGACATCCGTGCACGACGTTGACGTTATGCCCGATGCTAATGGTATGTTTGGAACGCAGGCGTCAGGTATGCCGGAAGGGAGTTTTAGACTCCAAGTGGCCAGGTTTATTCCACAAACGATCCCTATACAGTCGTTGTATACTACTGATTCACCGAGCATTCCAACCGGATCATACAATGTCCCTGCTGAAACTACGAAGAGCCCATTGCACAACCCCCCGCATGAACCTATTGAAGCGGACTCTGTCTGAATGCCTGAGTGACCGTTCGCGATGTATTGGAAGCTGGTCGTACAGGAAGCGCAGGGTCCCGGGTTATAGAACGGATCGGTAGGAAACGCAGGTTCTTCACTCTTCGCCCGGACGACATGGGGGATATTGACCCTGACGGTAGACAAGGAGCTAAGAGCCACTGTCGCGACGAGCAGTAAGGCAAGGCCCGCGCTGTCAAGACTTCTCCTATTCCAACTATGTGCCACGGGACGGTTCATCAGGGTTCACCTATCACTAGCGCAAGGCTTTCGATAGTTTTTCCTGTGTACTCGTAAACTGGAGCAGTTCTCGCGGAATCGATGTCGCATCCAAACCTCCGGTCGCGGGCCCTTAGAAGATGCCCCAAGAAACACTTCGAACACTTCTCTTGAAAGATTAGCGCGTGGAGAGAATACCGAGAGCCTCGGACCATCGGATCCATCATAAAGCTCACTATGATCCTTGGTAACCCAAAAACAAGAGGGGACCCCGAAAGTCAAATGTGAAAGTATAGGGTTCACGTGGGTTCTGTGGTTCTGTCAAGTCTTCGGTTGCTCGATGACTAGACTTGCTCTCATCGACTCTGGGGATTACTGTCGTCGTCGGGTTTCCCTTCACTGCTTCACCTGAGAGCCCTTCCGCCTCAGAAGCCCGTGGCTTCGTCTCGGCAGGGAACGGTCGAACCTCAACCGCCCCGTCACGCCCAGACGTGGTAGCTTGGCCCATTGCAAGGCAAGGATTTTACGGTGGCCAACCAACCGGCATATCCCGGTCTAGAGCTGTCACGTGGTCGGAGTCACTCCCCTCATCCCAACATGACAGAGTCATACGACGAACGCCCCTAACGTATAACGCGTCGGTCCTTCAACATAACTGCTAGAGATGACCGAAGCCACGATACACAAACAGCAACTGAAGAGTTGACAGTGCCTTCACGTGTAGCGGCCTTCGCGATGGGATCCGAGAATCGGGCGAGCCAACAGTATGAACAACGAGAGCCAAAGACCAGTTCATGATGCGAAGAGGCACCCGACGATAAGTTAGCAGAACCCTAGGCAAGCTATCCATATCAGTCGAGACAACCTTTGGTCTTTCTGAGGAATGATTGGTTGAATCAAGAGAACATTGTTAGTGGCTTTGAGTCATCATCGCCGTCTCTACATTTCTCCTCCAGTCAACGATTAAAGACTGTTCCTGAGGCCCGTATATCGAAGCTTCATCGAAGCTGATACCCCAGCACCTGGTTTGACTTCGCAACATTTCAACGAAGCTACTCAGCTCTATTACTAAAGAAGAATTATGTTTTATGTACAGTTGGTAAGTATGGCAGACGCCAAGAGTACAGAGAATGTAAGGACTGGCTCTCTTATGGTGAACCGACAGAAATGACGCATTCTCGACAGTAATCTATAGAGTAGTAGGCATTGCTGATTTCAGGCGACTTCGACCGAGCGAAAATGCTTACAAGCTATGGTTCAATTGGACCGTCCGAGCGGCCGTGGTCCAGAGCCACCACTTGAATTCCCAAATGTAGGTGTTGGCGGGCAGCCTGGTCTATGACACCGGCTTCCCATTCCAGTCAGGAAACAGCCGGGAACCCGGGTTCGAATCCCGGCGGCCGCACCACGATTTCGTTTTCTGAATCCGCCGGGAAGGCGCATTGTCAAGGTCAAAGCATATAACTTACTACCGGAATAGCATCATCGACAAGCTGCCGTGCACCGCAAGAGTCTTGTTGGACCCATAGTGTGTACGATTCTACTTATTGGGCTAACTCTATACCTTGCGCCCTCCATCTTTCCATCTATTATGCCCGTGAAAGCATCTTCCCGGACAATTTCTCTCGTCGGTACTACTAGCGGTTCATACTACTACTGGAACAGTTCTAATCCAACAATAACGGTCACTCAAGGCGATGCTCTCACAATAGATGTCTCCAGTTCGAATAATGTACCGCACCAATTGCTGATCGACTTGGACAAAGACGGTTACACTGACACTGCCGACTGTGGGACCGTTGATATATGTTCCAGCATGGTTCCGCCCTCAACCTCAGTAGGACCCTTCACTGTCAATTCCAGTCCTGGCACGTACACGTATTACTGCACAGTCCATCCCACAACGATGTTAGGAAGTTTTGTCATCCAGAGTCAAACGTCATCGATGCCCGACTTCACTATCTCGCCTAGCGCGACATCTCTGACTACCATTCAGGGCTCGTCGGCGACATCGACCCTCACTTTGACTAGCGTGAGTGGTTTTTCAGGTTCGGTAAGTCTTGCCGCTGAAGTTTCACCGTCTGGTCCTCAACTATCTCTCAGCCCTACTTCGGTCAGCCTGTCAGTTGGGGGCTCTGCCTCATCGACACTGACCGTGTCCACATCATCGTCGGGTTACTATTCGACTCCAGTTGCTCTAGGAAACTATACGATGAATGTAACAGCGTCAAGCGGATCCCTCTCTCATTCAACGACAGTAACTCTCAGTGTCAGCTCGACGAGCTCGCCGCCAAACCCCGGTAATTCAAGCCTACCAGTGCTGCCGATCATCGGAGGAATTATCGGAGCGATTGTTGTAGTTGGAGTCGCCGTCTTCCTAATAAGACGCAAACCGTGACTTCTCCGACTTCTTCACGAGCCTGATTGTCTTTGGAAAGACATGTTCAGATAGTCACCCTAGAGACCTAAACTGTTGATTAGGTTTCCAGAATTTCCGTCGACTACCAGGACGATCTTGTTACCGCTATGATCATATCTTACAAACCAGATTGGAACATGCAAGAGCTCCGTATCCGAGACGTCTCTTCGGAACTAATCTGCTGAATCATGTGATATTGAGCATGCGCTTTCTGAGACTGGAGCTGATCTACTAGCGTCTTCGCCTGACTCCTCGAGGGATGAACTTTCCTGTAGGTGTCTATGCAACATTTCTCGGTCCATCATTGACTTGACTCGACCAGAAATCTCATCGGTGCTCTGAATCGTCAGCGGAAGCATCGTCTGCTTCTGAATATTCGCCCAGCCAGCACTCCCTAGAGTTATGCTACTTCCACAATATTCGCATGTGATTATCATTTCTCCAAATTTGGGAGCGATGGGAGCCCCACAGCTGGGACACTTCAGCGACTGGGCGTTTGAAGGTGCTAGGATTTGACTAGACCCCGAGGTTCCAACGCTAGATTGAACCTAAGGAGTCTGGCCGGTTGAACTCGTCCTAGCGCCACATTTGGAGCAAAACGCCGCATCATCTGGGAGTTGGCTTCCGCACTTTAGACAGTACATTTTGCGAGATCTTCCGAGGAGAGTCCCTTCGGCGATTTGAACTTTCCAGTATAAGTTGAACGAGTTCGTGGATACACGGTCCTACTGAAATCTAGGGTTTCATTCGTGAACCTGTACTCTTTCTTGGGATCGATGGCTTGAGGTTCTGTTGGATTGGGTCTCAAGGGCTTGTCGGAAGTCTTCAATGAGGTCTTGAGTAGCTTCGATTCCTACCGAGAGCCGTATGAGTCCATCAGAGATTCCTAACCTTCGACGGTCTTCGGCAGACAGTCCAGAATGTGATGTCGTTGAGGGTCGGGTCACCAACGTTTCGACTCCGCCTAGGCTCGGGGCGACAGCAGGCAATCGAGCCGTCTGCATGAATAATTCTGCAGCTTCGACACCGTCGTGCAGTTCGAAACTCATCATCCCACCGAATCCGTCGAAGAGCCTTTGAGCTCGTTCGTGATTTGGATGGTTCCCCAAGCCGGGATAGTTGACTTTCGCGACGGCGGGATGCTTCTCTAGAAACCGGGCTATTTGCACCGCGCTCTCGTTGTGGTGTTTCACACGGAGGGCGAGCGTTTTGATGCCGCGGTGTAGTAGAAAGGCGGCGTGTGGATCAAGGCTCCCTCCGAGATGGTTTAGTTTGTGAGTCACCTTCTGGATCAAAGCCGACTTTCCGATGACTGCTCCTGCCACGATGTCTGAGTGGCCGTTGAGGTATTTGGTCGCGCTGTGGAGGGACAGGTCGAATCCCAATTCTGACGGACGAAAATTCACTGGGCTCGCAAAGGTGTTGTCAATCATGGAGACAAGCCCGTGGCTCTTTGCGAAGCTTACCACGGACTCAAGGTCTGGTACCTGCATTAGAGGATTTGAAATCGTTTCAACATAGATCGCTCTAGTGCTAGGTTTCAGCTTTCGCTTCCACGATTCTGGGTCGTTGCCGTCAATGAAATCGTAAGAGATTCCAAACTTTTCGATATCCCTCGTCACAAAGTCGTGGGTCCCACCGTAAAGACAGTCCTGAGCCAGAAAGTGGTCACCTTTGCCAAGAAATGTCAATAGAGATGTCGAGATCGCGGCCATCCCGCTTGCAGTTACAAGTGCATCTTCAGTGTTCTCAAGAGCCGCGAGTTTTTCCGCTAAGGCCAGGTGGTTCGGAGTGTTGTTGAGGCGAATGTACCTCACATCATCGTAGCTCTTTTCACCCGCGTATTGATACGTGGCGGATTGGAAAACAGGCATTACGACCGCCCCGGCTATGCGGGGACGAGGTTCCCCGGCATGGATCACCTTCGTCTCGATGCCTCCAAGATTCCCTTTCATTTTCGAGATAACCAAGGTCTATCCTAGCTCGTCCAGTATTCTAATATTGACCTACCTTTCTGCGGGTCACTGATCTGGTCGCTTTCCGAGGGAATCCGATTGTTATTCGGCTCAGTAACAATGAGACCTTATCATTCCTTCTCGACAGAACTTCCCTGAAGGACGCTTCCAACTTGCCCCGCCTCCCGACCACTCGCATAGGGGTCAAACGCATCGTAATAGAAGTGAATAGAGACTTGACCGTCGAGCAGCTTGAAATCCTTGACGACGCGCTCAAGCGGGCGGGATTGGTCAAGGAGACGAAGGTTACTTTCCACAATCGTGAACCTCACAAGCCTCGAACGCAGAGGCCCTCACATCCAACCTGGCGGATTGGCCACGACTCTCAATCTGGTTCTCTGTCCGCCCACTGAGACCTCCAAAGGGTTTCCATGGCCTTTCAATTCGAACTAGATCAATACAACCTTTCCAGCAGGAAAGCCGCCGTCAAGCAGGGCGTCGAGCCCACCGAATCCCGCTCCTAACTCGCGAGCTGGGAATCTGAGGGCCAACCTTCTCGCTCCTAGTGGACATGGACTCTATCTCCTCTAGTCATGAAAAGATAGCTAGAGATTGTCAGGATTACTGCAACTTGGAGCGCTGATCCTGCGATGAAAGTTAAGGAGGCAAGGCTGAGCCCAGCTTGAATCAGCGAATAATGTTCTGACCGTGGCAGTGAGACAGCAAGCGTCAGAATCGCGAGTACGAGGCTCAACGGGTATGCCAT
>Ga0209154_1000211_pt1 | contig 42250 bp, 32 predicted proteins | sample GraSoiAngelo_121_FD_185878 | JGI IMG/M metagenome (GOLD analysis project Ga0209154, IMG submission 185878) | Grasslands soil microbial communities from the Angelo Coastal Reserve, California, USA - 14_0919_12_20cm (SPAdes) (version 2) | ecosystem: Environmental > Terrestrial > Soil > Grasslands ... | reverse complement strand
AGCTGTGCCCAAGCAGTTGTGGGACAGGAAGCACCATTGTTCGGCTTGCGGTTTCAAGACCATCCGCGACCACGCCTCGGCATTGGAGATTTTAAGGCGCGGACTGCGCCTAAGGACCGAAACGCCGGCGCTAGCTGGCGTGGCCCTTGAAGCCCCTAGCTTTAGCTATGGGGCGTAAGTCACAACACCGGGTGGGGCGGCTCTGATGGTCGGTGGCGAGAATCGATTGGGAGGGTTCCGAGACCATCGGGATCCGTTGGAACGGAGATGAGGGCCCGGGCATCGGAAATCCGCAACCACGAGGAAATGCGACTTGGTTCATCGTCCCCGAGCCCCTGCAACCGGTAATTCTCGAAAAGGTTGAGGAGCTCACCCTCTCCGGTCCGGGAGGGCTGATCGAGAAATACAACCTCAATGGCAAACGACGAGGCACGCGAGCGCGAAGCGGAGGAATGGACAGAAGGACTGATCGGCGATCGATCCCCGCAGAGGTGAAGTCTGGTGAGTCTCGTTCGATCCTTCCCTCGGCGGAGAAATTAAGAAGACCCGCCCCGCAATAATCGTCAGCAATAATGCCGCCAATCGTGTGCTAAACCGCGTCATAGTCGTGCCAATCACGAGTCAGACGGCAAAACTGTATCCGGGTGAAGCTATGCTCACACTCAACGGTGAACAACGCAAAGCCATGTCGGGCCAGATTATGACTGCGGCCAACGAGTGCCTGGGTTCCAGGCGCGGCGATTTGTGGCACTCGGATGTCACATCTGTTGAAAATGCCATTTCTTCTTCAATTGGGAATTCGCAGATAGCGTGATCGTATGCTTAACTGAGAACCACGAACTAGGAAACCGAGGACCGCTATGAGAGAAGTCGTCATCGCCTCATCTGTCCGCACCCCCGTGGGACGAGCCTACAAAGGCACTCTCCGGGCCACGCGTCCCGACGAACTGGCCGCCGTCGCTATCCGAGGTGCTCTTGAGCGCGTACCCCAGGTCGATGTCAAAGAGATTGAAGACGTGATCCTCGGTTGCGCCATGCCCGAGGCCGAACAGGGCATGAACGTGGCCCGCATCGCCTCGTTACGCGCAGGATTGCCGGTTGAAGTCTCGGCCCTGACCATCAATCGGTTCTGCTCCTCTGGCCTGCAGGCGATTGCTTTGGCCGCTGAGCGCATCATGGCCGGCGGCGCCGAGATCATCCTGGCTGGCGGAACCGAGTCGATGTCCATGATCCCGATGGGCGGCCACAAGATCTCGCCCAACCCCTGGCTCATCGACCACTACCCGGATGCTTATCTGTCGATGGGACTGACGGCTGAGCGCCTGGCCAAACGCTACCTCATCACCCGGGAAGAATGTGATCAGTTCGCCCTCGACAGCCACCAGAAAGCGCTCGCGGCCATTCAGGCCGGCAAATTTGCGGAAGAGACAGTACCTGTGGCTGTCAGCTTCACCACGCCCAACGGCTCCAAGCCAAAGCGCCACGAGATCGTCTTCAAAATGGACGAGGGGCCGCGCGCGGACACGTCCCTGGATGCGCTGTTGTCGTTGAAGCCCGCGTTTCACCTGAAGGGAGTCACGACGGCGGGCAACTCTTCCCAGATGTCCGATGGCGCCGCCGCCGCAGTTGTCATGTCGGCCGAACGGGCCAAGCAGCTCGCTATCAAACCGCTGGCCCGCTATGTCTCCTTCGCCACCGCGGGATACAAGCCCGAGGAGATGGGCATCGCTCCCGTGTTCGCCATTCCCAAAGCTCTGAAGCTGGCTGGCCTCAGGATCTCCGATATCGAGGTAATCGAATTGAACGAAGCCTTCGCGGCACAGTCGCTGTCGGTAATCAAGGAACTCGGGCTCGACCCCGGGAAGATCAATCCCAATGGGGGCGCGATTGCTCTTGGTCATCCCCTGGGCACAACGGGCGCCAAGCTCACGGCCACCCTCATTCGCGAACTCAAACGCCGCAATCGACGTTACGGTCTGGTCACCATGTGTGTGGGCGGCGGCATGGGCGCAGCCGGCATTTTCGAGAATCTGAATTAATCCAAGCCCCCGTGGATTTCAGGTAAGATTCCGACGGAGATGCCCACCTTCTACGAGCAGTTTGTAGCCTGCGAGCGGCGCTGGCCGGGCAATGTCGCGCTTGAAATCGAGCGCCGCGACGGCCTCGAAAGTTACACCTACTCCGATCTGCGGCGCATGGCCGAATCCATCGCTGGCTGGCTTCGAGAACAAGGTCAGCAGCCTGGTTCGCGGCTGGCGATCCTCGCCGACAACCACCCGCGCTGGACGGCAACCTATCTTGGAGCGATCGCCGCGGGCTGCACGGCGGTTCCGCTCGACACTGCTTTTCACGCCGAACAGGTAGCTAAGCTCCTCAAAGACAGCGGCAGTTCCCTGCTGTTTACCGATTCCAGGCACCTGGCTATCGCTCAGCAGGCGGTATCAGGATTGCCGGTTGACATCGTACTCACCGCTCCAAGTACGGACCCTGTGGGCGCCGACCTGGTGGCGCGGGCGCCCTCGCCCGCGAAGCCGATTACCAATCTGGACGCGATCTTTGCTGCTGGTCCCGGCAACTTCCGCCCCGTCTCGGCCGGCTCTGGTGAAATCGCCGCCATTCTCTACACCTCCGGAACCACGGCTGATCCCAAAGGCGTGATGCTCACTCATGCCAACCTGTTGGGCGAATGCGATGCCGTATTTGGATTGCTCGAACTCGGCCCGGGCGACGCCGTGCTTGGAGTCTTGCCGTTGTTTCATGCGCTCGCCCAGATGGCAAACCTGCTCCTGCCTCTGGTGAAGGGCGCACGCGTTGTCTACCTGGAAAGCCTGAACAGCATCGAACTGCTGCGCGCGCTCGCGGTGCGCGATGTCACTGCGTTTGCCTGCGTGCCGCAATTCTTCTATCTCATCCACGAGCGCATCCAGAAGGAAGTTGCGCAGAAGGGCAAGCTGGCGCAATTCGGCGTCGACCTGCTGCTGCGGCTGACACGGCTTTTTCGTGCGCTCGGATGGAATTCCGGAAAGCTCTTCTTTCGTCCTATTCACCGGCTGTTGGGAAGGAAGATGCGCTACCTGATCACCGGCGGCTCGCGCTGGGACCCGCAAATCGGCCGCGACTTCTACTCGCTCGGAATTGACATACTGCAAGCCTACGGTCTCACTGAAACCACGGGCGGCGCCATGTGCACTCCCCCGAACGACAACGTGATCGGATCGGTGGGCAAACCTTTGCCTAGCGTCGAGGTGAAAATCGTCGACCCACAATCTCGGAGCGATGGACCGATTGTCGGCGAAATCGCGATTCGTGGGCCTATTGTCATGAAGGGCTACTGGAACCGGCCGGAGGCCACCGCCGCTGTTCTCCGCGACGGCTGGCTTCATACCGGAGATCTCGGATACTTCGATCACGCCGGCAATCTGATCCTCACCGGTCGAAAGAAAGAAGTCATCGTCCTTAGTTCGGGCAAAAACGTTTATCCGGAGGAGATCGAAGCGCACTACCAGAAATCGCCCTTCATTAAGGAAATCTGTGTGGTCGGCCTGGTCAGCCAGCCAGGCGAGCCATTTTCCGAACGTTTGCACGGAGTCATCGTTCCCAACTTCGAAGTCTTGCGCCAACGCAAGATCGTGAATGCCAAGGAAGTGATCCGCTTCGCCATCGAAGGGCTTTCGCAACAGCTTCCTTCGACAAAGCGCATCTTGAGTTACCAGATCTGGCAGGAAGACTTGCCTCGCACCACCACTCGCAAGCTCAAGCGCTTTGAAATCGAAAAGCGCGTGCGAGCGAATCAGTCAAAATCACAGGCGGATAGCGAGATGCCTGCCGAACCAGCAGTCTCAGCGGATGACCTCGTCTGGCTCGAGCAGCCCGAGGTCGAGCGCGCGTTGAAGGTCATCCATACCTCAGTCAAGACCGCGCCGGAAACGATTCGGCCGCAAGACAATCTCGAACTCGATCTTGGTCTGGATTCCATCGAACGCGTCGAATTGCTGGTGGCGCTCGAAAAGGAACTGGGCGGCGATGTTGACGAGTCCCGCGTCTCGGAGATCTATACGGTTCGCGAATTGGTGGACGAAGTCCGCGAAAGTGCCGCCCGCGGGAGCCCAGCGCCTTCCGCTATTCGTTTCGCGGGATGGAATGCGATCCTTTCCGAAGAGCCTAAGGATCCGGAGGTTCTCCGACTGGCTAAGTCGCGGCCAATCTCGGCCGCGGCTCTCTTTCTGATCTTCCGTCTCATTCAGCTCTTCGCGCGTGATCAGTTCGACTTACGCGTAGCAGGTCTGGAAAAGCTTCCTCCGAGCGGCCCCTTCATTGTTTCCCCGAATCATCAGAGCTTCCTTGATCCCTTCGTGGTCGGAAGTGTGCTCCCCTGGGAAGTCTTTCGCGACCTGTTTTCGGTCGGTACCAGCGAAATCTTCGGTTCCGGCTTCATGCGCCGGCTCGCGGGCTGGCTGCGCGTGATCGTGGTGGATCCTGACGCCAACCTGATTCCCGCCATGCGCGCCGGAGCTTACGGCCTGCGCCGCGGACGCGTGCTGGTTCTCTTCCCAGAAGGCGAGCGCAGCATTGATGGAAAGCCCAAGGTCTTCAAGAAAGGCGCCGCCATTCTTTCCATTCACTTGCAGGTGCCGATTGTTCCCGTTGCCATTGAGGGATTTTACGAAGTCTGGCCCCGGGGCAAACCCTTCCCCCAAAAATTCAAACCACTGCGAATGAGCTTCGGCGATCCCATCTACCCACCGCCAAAGGACCAGCCAACCGAAGCTGATTATGCCCAACTGACCACCCTGCTGCGTGAGCGACTAGTGGATAGGTGGCAGCAGTTGGGTGGACAACCGCCTGCAAAGAATTTCCGGACGGCCGCGGCCCACTGACGGGCCCTAACTAACCCCCTGGATCCGAGAGGCTTTATTTCGCACGTGGATGTGTCTGGTCGTAGACGGCGAGAACATGCTTCATGGAGAGCTGGGTGTAGCGCTGGGTTGTGGACAGCCTCTCGTGGCCGAGCATTTCCTGAATCGCGCGCAGGTCGGCGCCTTCCTCCAGCATGTGGGCACCGAAAGCGTGTCGCAGAGTGTGCGGGTGGACGTCGGGCGACAAACCTTTGGCGACAGCGATCTTCTTGACGATCCTTCCTACGCTGCGCGTGGTGAGCCGGCCACCACGTTGATTGATCACGAACGCCGGCGTGTTCTTCTTTGTATCGGAAAGGATTTTCTGCCGGACCGGCAGGTACGCCGCGATGGCCGTTTTTGCGGAATCGCCAAACGGGACGTAGCGCTCTTTCTTACCTTTGCCGCGAATCAGGACCACCTCACTCGCCACGCGCACGTCGTCCATATCGATACCGATCAATTCAGAATTCCGGATGCCACAGCCGTACAGCAACTCCAGCATCAAGTGGTCACGTTCCGGAAAGGAGGCGACCTCGGGCATTTTGCCGTCGAGAACCGAATTTATCTCCTCGATGGTGGGCACGCGAGGCAAATTTTGGGGAAGCTTGGGAGTCGCAACTAAAGCAGCCGGATTCTGCTCAACCAGACCTTCTCGCGCGAGCCAGCGATAGAACGACCGCACGGCCGCCAGCGAGCGGGCAACCGAGGTCTTGCTCAGGCCGCGCTCGTAGAGACGGGAAAGAAAGCCGCGGATGCGCACGTGGTCGATAGCGCTGAAGGCGGCGTCTCCGACGTAGTCGGCGAACGTGCCCAGATCGTTGGCATAGGCCTTGATCGTGTGAAGGGAGGCATTGCGCTCCCCGAGCGCACGGAGGAATTGATCAACGGATTGGTCGACCACCGTTCGGATTGGTTTTTCTCTCATCATGCGTGCCTGTGGTACCCAAGCGTCGAAAAACCAACCATCAACAATCGCCCGCCCCAACGGGGCAGCACGATAATAGCCCAGCCCTTCAGCCCGGAGTTACGCAAGAATTGGCAACCGAGTCGCGTAGATGGCAAAGTTTCACTAAGCTCTTGTCTTTGAAGCCTGGAAACTTTGAAACCTCTGAAACTTCGTTCAATCGACAATCCAAAATCGACCATCATCAATCTGCTACCGCGCTTTGGCCCTTGGATGGTGCTTCTGGTAGACACTCTTGAGCCGGTCCAGCGCCAGATGCGTGTACACCTGCGTGGTGGAGATGTCGGCGTGTCCGAGAATCGTCTGCACGGTGCGCAGATCGGCGCCATTCTCGACCATGTGGGTGGCACAGCTGTGGCGCAGCATGTGCGGGCTGGCACGGCGTCCGGTAGTTGCGGAAGCCGCCCGCACCATCTGCCATACGCGCTGGCGCGTCAGCCTGCGAGCTCCTCGCCCAAGAAATAGCAGGGGGGAACTCTTCCCTGCGGCCAGCGCCGTCCGCGCCTGCCGCATGTACTCGGTCACGACATCCACGGCTGATTTTCCCAAGGGTACGACGCGCTCCTTGTCTCCCTTGCCACGGACCAGTACATAGCCAAGATCCAGCTTGAGGTCTTCAATCTTCACTCCGATGATCTCGGAAACCCGTAACGCCCCGGCATAGAGCACTTCGAGCATGGCGCGATCGCGTGCGGCGATGGCCTCGTCTAATTTGCGATTGAAAGGTGGCTGCGGCTTCTCGAGCATGGCATCCATTTCTTCGCGCGCCAGCGATTTCGGCAGCACCTTCCATTGTTTAGGAGAATCGATGTTCAGCGTGGGATCGTGCGAGATCAGGCTATCGAGCAGCAGGTAGCGATAAAAATGACGCAGTGCCGAGAGCTTGCGCCCTACCGATCGCCCGTCCAGCTGGTTGGCGAAAAGTTCCTGTAGAAAATCGCGAACGTCATTGCGGCGCGCTGACCTGAGGGTGCGCTTGCGTTTTTGCAAGAAGCCGGCAAACTGGCCGATGTCGGTGCTGTAGGCCGAAACGGTCAGCGCTGCCAGGCCCTTCTCGACCTTCAAGTAGTCGAGAAAAGACAGCAGGACGTGCTTGTTGGCGACGGTGGAAAGCATCCATTGAGTATCCCATTATCGGACGTTAGGAACAGTGACCAGCTGGATGCCCGGAACCAGACTGCGATTCCATATTCGACAGGAATCAGCGACCAGAAATAATTTTTTGATGCCGCTCATCCCACCGCCAACGCACTCGGTTTCCTGACAAATGCACGCCCCCGAGCCAACGATCAACACCGTTAAGCGCAATGTGATCCGCCTTTCCGGCAAGGACACGACGTCCCGTATCTGTAAGGGATACCGGCGATCGGTAGCTCAAACGACCGAATGTTTCCGCAACCCTAACCAGAGGGTGTTTCGATGAAGCACAACGTTCCACTAAATCGAACAGGAACAAGTCGCCAACCGTTTCGGTAGCCAGCACCGCTGCCACGACGCTCGAGATCTCTCCTCGAGACCTGATTTCTCGCAACAGTGTTCGCTCCAGCCGGGAGAGTCCGTCGCGTGCTCCAGGGTATTCCCGCAATATCCAACGGACGGTGTTGCGGATGCCGGGAAGAACGGGCAAGTCGCTGTTTAGAAGGCGATTGAGAGGCGCTGGCGAAGGTGAGCGAAATCGATGCCACGCTCGCACCGCAGCGCGAATTTGACGTGCCGTGAAGACTTTCCGGGCTGCATAGGCTCGAACGATTTGTTCAGCTGTGAGAACGCCTCCATGTTTTTGAACCCACGAGAGTCGCACGGGAGGCGTCTTCTGCTCGTGAAACCATGAAAGCAGTTGGATCAGACTCAGCTCGCACAGGGTACAGTCAGAGCTGAACCAAAGAACGATCTCGTCATAACCGGCGTACTGGGCGAGTTTCGCATCTCTCTTATCGAACTCTCTCGTTCGTTTTCCTTTGGTCCAGAATCGTGAGCGCAACTGGCTCAATTGCCGAAGACTCTTGTGGCCGGGAACAGGGCCGGAACAGAGGGCGTCTCGCCACGACAGAATGTCTCCCTGCTTGAGAAACCCTGCTCGCCGGAGACTACCTGCTGTCGAGTCGCCATCGACAATGTGGAGGGACTGGACGGCCATGCAAGGAAGTATAGACCTGGGGCTATGCCGCCACCCTCACGTCAAGTTCCGCTCTCGATCCCCCGCAGCACTTCGACCGCATACAGCGCTCCCTGCGGCGTCTCTTCGTGCTTGAAATAGGCAAACACATCGCGGCCCTGCTGTAAGTGTCCACGGATTGTGTTCATCATTGCACTGCGCTCGTCGGGGGAATACTCCGGCTTACGATAGCGGTAGTAGCCGAAGTCGGCGGTGGTTACGTCCGGTGTCACGCGCTCCTCGGTCTCGGCGACGCACAGCGCGACATTGCTGGATTTCAGCAGCTCGTAGGTCGCGTCCGTGAACCACGACGGATGGCGAAACTCAAACGCCATAGGCACTCTTCGCGGCAAGATGGCAAGAAAATCCTTCAGCAGCGTCGGGTCGGATTTCAGGTTGGGAGGAAGTTGAAACAGAATCGGCCCAAGCTTCTTCGACCGGGCGAGCGGCTCGATGGTCGCGAGGAAGCGCTTCACAAATTCATCTGTTCCCTTCAGACGCTTGATATGCGTGATCACCTGGTGGGCTTTGATGCCGAACCTGAAGTTCTCGGGAGTTTCGGCCAGCCACTTCTCGACGGTTGTGTCCTTCACCAACTGGCGGAAAGTGAAGTTCACTTCGACGGTGTTCAGCTTGCCAGAGTAGTAAGTGAGGAACTTGGATTGCGCCAGCTTGTCGGGATAAAACTCGGGTTTCCAACTGGGGTAAGCCCAGCCCGAGGTGCCGGCATAGAGTTGCACCATGGTGGCTCCCGCGTCTAGTTCTGCGAGCCAATGTATATCAGAAAATTTAACCGCCGAGGTCGCAGAGAAAGCCTTGCCTCTCGAACCTCGACGCGCTTTCGGCGGTGAGTCCGCCTTTCAGCAGCTCGACTATACCTTTCGCTTCTTCTTTACTGTCGCGCGAGTCGGTGCGGCACTGTTTGGCGGACGCTTGCGGTTCTCAGGCGCTTTTTCGGCGACTACCGGCGGCGGTGGGCGACGTTCAGCTTTGCGGCTCATGTGGACGGCTCGCGCCTCGGCTTGCGCCACAATGGCCGACTTGTCTTCGTCGCTCATGTCGCGGGCGGAGATCATCGCCCCGACTTCGGGCAGCTTCTGCTCCAGCTTGAGCACCGGCTCGAACAGGTCGCCCATTTTCTGGACGCGTTCGAGCACCTGGGGTGCTTCGAACACCACCAGCTTGGGGTCTTTCTTTGCCAGCACCCGCTCGACCTCCTCCCATTTCAAGGGAGTCGAAACCGTGGGACGCTCCCGTGCCCGCAGCGCGTACACCGATACCGTGGTCTTGTGCTCATCGTTCTGGCTCCAGTCAACCAGGACCTTGCCCGTGCGGATCGCCTTCTTCATGTCCGATACCACCAGGTCCGGATGCTCATCTTCCAGCAATCGCGCCAGCGCGTGGGCAAATGGTTTGGTTTTTTCGTAGCGGGTCGGCGTCTGTAGCGGCACGTAAATCTGCAGGCCTTTTGATCCGGAAGTCTTGGGAAAACTCTTCAAGCCGAAATGCTCAAATATTTCCCGCAGCCATATACCAACCTGTGCGCATTGCACCATGTCGGCAGGTGGGCCGGGATCGAGATCGAAGACGATCATGGTCGGACAGCCAATGTCTTTGGCCAGTGACAGCGACGGGTGCAGCTCGATGGACGCGAGGTTTGCCACCCAAATTAGCGTGGCCAGGTCATTGGCCAGAATGTAATTCACGTTGCGCTTGTTGCCGTGGCTCCAGATCGGCGCTGTCTTCACCCAGTCGGGCCGGTGCTTGGGAGCATTCTTCTCGAAGAAAAACTCCTGGTCGACGCCCCCCGGATACCGCTTCATGGTGAGCGGCTTGTCCTTCAAATGGGGCAGCAGCACAGGCGCGACGCGGGCGTAGTAGTCGATTACCTGTCCCTTGGTGAAGCCGGCGGCCGGATAGAGGACCTTGTCCAGGTTGGACAGTTTCAGGTGTTTGCCTTCAACCTCGACGACGGGAGAATTGTTCATGGTTGCCAGCACACCCCTCGGATGCTCAGTCTTGCCGCACGGTTGATATTACGCGGGAGTGAGCCGGTGTGGGCTTGCAAAAACAGGTTCCTCGCTGCTCAATCCCCTTGATGATACGGAGACTTGCCGGGTACTGAGTACCGGGTCTCCCGGGCTCCCGGGTACTGCTCGTTGACAACTTCCCTTCCCTCCGCGTAATTTCGGAATTTGTTTTCGCGCTCGGCAGTTGGAGGTTTGATGAAAGTCCGCAAGATCCCGTGCATCCTCGTACTCTTCATTTTATGTACGCTAGCCGCCACCCAGGATGTTGCCTCCTTCGAAAAGCGGATTACCGTCAAGACACTCGCCAATGGGCTGAGTGTGATCATCCTGGAGCGCCCCGAAGCGCCGGTGTTTTCCTTCTACACGCATGTAGATGCCGGCTCGGCCCAGGATCCTCTTGGTGAAACCGGCTTGGCGCACATGATGGAGCACATGGCCTTCAAGGGCACCGACAAGATCGGAACCAGGAATTACGCAGCCGAAAAAGTCGCTCTCGAAAAAGTGGAGAAGGCTTACACCGCATACAATGCCGAGCGCCACAAGCGGGTGGGAATGGATGAACCGAAGTTGAAAAACCTGGAAAAAGCCTGGCAGGATGCAATCCAGCAAGCGCAGCAATATGTCATCCCCAATCAGTTTGGCGAAATTATCGAGAAGAACGGCGGCGAGGGCCTAAATGCGTTCACCGACGACGACGAGACCGGCTATCACTATTCAATGCCCGCCAACCGCTTCGAACTCTGGGCTTATCTGGAATCGGAACGCTTCCTGCATCCGGTAATGCGCGAGTTTTACAAGGAGCGCAACGTAGTGATCGAGGAGCGGCGGATGCGGGTGGACAGCAATCCGCTGGGCCGGCTGCTCGAGCAATTCACTTCAGAAGCTTTCGCCGCGCATCCTTATCATCGACCAACCGTGGGCTGGATATCGGATCTCAATTCCTTTTCCGCCACCGACGCGGAAGATTTCTTTCGCGAATACTATGTACCGTCCAACATGGTGCTCACGGTGGTTGGCGACATTAAAGCGGCCGAGGCTATGCCGATTATTGAGAAATATTTCGGACGCCTGCCCGGCAAGCCAAAACCGCTCGACTTGGCAACCGCCGAGCCGCCGCAGAACTCGGTGCGCGAAGTTGTTCTTCGCGATCCCTCGCAGCCGGTTTATCTTGAGGGCTATCATCGCCCCGACTACATGAGTAAAGACGATGCGGTTTACGACGCCATCGCCGATGTCATGTCCAATGGCCGCACTTCGCGCCTTTACCGGTCGTTGGTGCGCGATAAGAAGATTGCGGCGGCGGCGGGCGGGTTCAGCGGGCTTCCCGGCAACAAGTACCCGCACCTGTTCGCTTTCTACGGGGTTCCACTCCCCGGCCACACGCCCGAGGAGGTGGCCAACTCCATTCACCAGGAGATCGAGCGCCTCAAAACTCAGGATGTGAGTGACGACGAACTCAAGATGGTGAAGACCCGGGCCAAGGCCACTCTGCTGCGCAGCTTGGCGGATAACCAGGGGCTCGCGCTGCATCTGGGCATCGAAATGGCGCGGTATGGCGATTGGCGTGAACTTTTCTACGAGGTCGATCGCATCGACCAGGTCACCAAGGCGGATATCCGCCGGGTAGCCAACCAGACCTTCGTGCCCGTCAACCGCACGGTCGGAATCATCGAGACGAACAAACCGGCGGCGGCCTCCGAGGGAGGTACGCAATGAAAAACACCTTCGTGAAAGGCCGGCTTCCCGCCGCCATTTTCCTAGTATTGGCAAGCATCTTCGCTTTTGGACAAGCCGCGGATTGGCAGCAGATCCGGATTCCGCCTTTGCCCAACTTCCAGCCGATTGAGCCCAAGCGTATTGAGCTTCCCAATGGCATGGTGCTCTTCCTTCAGGAAGACCATGAGCTTCCGCTAGTCGACGGGTTCGCCCGTATTCGGGGAGGTTCACGCGAGGAACCCGACGCCAAAACGGGTTTGGTGGATGTTTACGGCGAAGTCTGGCGCACCGGTGGCACCAACACCAAAACCGGCGACGAACTCGATGATTTTCTGGAAGCGCATGCAGCGAAAGTCGAAACCGGCGGCAGTCTGGACTCCACCAGCATCGGCCTGTCCTGTTTGAAGGCCGATTTCGAAGAGGTTTTCCAAGTCTTTCTCGACTTGCTGCGCGATCCTGAGTTCCGTCCTGACAAGTTGGAAATCGCCCAAAAAGGCATGTTCGACGCCATTTCCCGGCGCAACGACGACATCAATGAGATCATTGGGCGCGAATCAGCTAAGCTCGGCTACGGCACCAAGAGTCCCTATGCTCGCGTCCCGGAATACGCCACCGTCGCGGCCATCACCCGCCAGGATCTGATCAACTGGCACCACGATCATGTGTATCCCAACAATATTATTCTGGGTCTGAGCGGCGATTTCGATTCCGCGGCCATGGAAGCCAAGCTGCGCCAGGCTTTCGCCGGGTGGGCCAAAGGCCCTAAGTTTAAGCCAGAAGAAATTCCCATTAGCCCGGCCAAGCCCGGGTACTATCTGGTCAAGAAAGAAGACGTGAACCAGAGCGCGATCCGCATGGTCGAACTCGGAACCACGCGTAAGAACCCGGACTATTACGGCATTCAGACCTTTAACGAAGCCTTCGGCGGAGGCTTTGCCTCGCGCCTGTTCTCGGTTATCCGCTCCCGGCTCGGACTGGCTTACGCCGTGGGCGGAGGAGTCGGAACTGGCTGGGACCATCCCGGCATCACTCGGCTGGGCGTGGGTACCAAGAGCCAAAGCACGGTAGAGTCGATTCAGGCGCTCTATTCGCAGATTGACGAATTACAACCGCACCCCCTCACGGAGGACGAGGTTGGCCGCGCCAAGGATTCCATCCTCAATTCTTTCATCTTCAACTTCGATACTCCCGAAAAAGTCCTGCGGGAGAAAATGGCATACGAGTTTTACGGCTATCCTCTGGATTTCCTGGAGCGCTATCGGGCCGGGATCGAAAAAGTCAGCAATGAGGAAGTAGCACGCATCCCCGCCAAGTATCTCCATAAAAATAAAATGGCGGTTCTGGTAGTGGGCAACGATGCCGAATTCGATAAGCCCTTGTCTACGCTTGGTTCGGTGACCCCGATTGACATAACCATTCCGTCAGCTCCCGGCGAGGAGCCGGCTAAACCAGCCAAGCCGTCGAGCAAGTAGCAAGCTCCGACAGCTCATAGCCAAACTCTTTGGGTGGCGCCGGCATCTTGCTGGCCGGAGGCGCGGGCGAGGCGCCCGCGTGACAGCCGCCCGGGACGGCGGCGCCAGGGGCGTCCTAAAATACAAACCTTGTCATCCCGAGCGAGGGTTTTGGCCCGAGTCGAGGGACCTGCTCTTGTCAGCCAGCTTGCGAAGCGCCTTCCCGGCTTTGCGAGAAAATGCGATCCGGATTTCTGGGGGATTTCATTTGCGAACCCTTCCCCCGAACTTTCTTCCTCGCCATTGCGTATCTTCACACGTCAATCTGCCAGGAGGTGGGGTGTGCTCAAACGTCCTCTCTTGTTTGTTGTGACTCTCCTAGCGCTTTTCCCGCCTTCCGCTAGTGCCGACGAATGGCGCAAAACGTTTGCCTTGACCGGCAAATCTGACATCCAGGTGGACACCAATGACGCCGATATTCGGGTGAATTCTGCGGATCGCAAGGACATTGAGGCGCTGGTCATCACCGTCGGCTATAAGATCGGGCCTGATGATGTTCGAGTCAGCGAGCGTCAATCCGGCAACCACCTTGAACTCAATGTGCACATTCCAAGCGGTCACTTCGGATTCGGTTTCCACAGCCGATCGGTGCACGTTGAGCTCGCGGTACCACGCGAATCGGATCTCAACCTTCACTCCGGCGACGGCAACATTAGGGTCTCAGGTGTCAAGGGCAACTTGCGCCTCGATTCCGGCGATGGGGAACTGGAAGTACGGGAAGGCGAAGGCCCACTTAACGCCAATACTCGGGATGGCAACATCCGCGTGCACGGGGTATTTTCCGCGTTGGACGTACATACCGGCGACGGCAACATCGATGCCGACGCCGAAACCGGATCAAAAATGTCTTCCGGATGGGTTTTGCGCACGGGAGATGGAAATGTCGTGATGCGGCTTCCCGACAATTTCGCCGCCGAGCTCGACGCTCATACCGGCGATGGGCGGGTGGACGTTGATTTCCCCCTCACCATCAACGGTTCCATGCCAGAATCCACCATCCGCGGCAAGATAAACGGTGGCGGGCCCTTGCTGGAAATCCGCTCCGGGGACGGGAATATCAGCCTGCGGCGCGGTTGAAGCGGGACCTGAGCCGCGCGTGAGCCCCCAAAACTGACACCGAGATGTGAAGTACGTCACAGACGACCGTGAGAGAGAGTGAACAGTATGCGGTCATGCCAACCGTGGCATGGAGCGCAAGTAATTTCACACGCGAAAATCAGCGAAAGCCCTCTGCGAAAACCCTCTGTTCGTAGCAAGTTAAAATGTCCGCTCTGCGAAAACCCTCTGCGACACCCTCTGCGAAAACCCTCTGCGTCTGCGAAAACCCTCTGCGAAAACCCTCTTGCCAAGCGGGATTCCGACGAGTATGATGCGCCGCGCGCCAGGCGTGCTGGGGGACCCAGGCCAATATAGTCGCATTAGCTCGGGCGCTGCCAGGAGGATTTGGAATATGCGGAAATCTATGTCGGTTATCCTTTCGATTCTGTTGCTGGCTATCGGATTCTGTCACTTGGCGCAAGCTGCGGGACCGGCAGATCGTTTCAAGGCACTTGGGCCCGACAAGAGCCAAGCCACAAAGGATTCCCTCTTCTACCCCAATGACTTCGAAGCCGCCGCTGCCCGTCACCCGGACCCCAATGGTCTCGTCTTCTTTTCCCTGTGCCGGCGCGCGCCTTTCACCTCGACCACGTTGTATTCGCCCTTTTCGAGCGGCAACGTCGACGCCATAGTGGGGGACACTACTTTCCCGCTGGTGGACGGGACCCAGTGCTATGAGCCGCAGAACGAGCAGAACATTGTGGTTAACCCGACCAACAGCCAGAACATTGTCACTACGGCCAACGACTATCGCTACGGGTTCCAGGCCCTGATCTACTACAGCACCGATGGCGGCAACACGTTCTCCGATGTCCTTCTTCCCCATTGGGATCCCGCGACGGGTGGGACAGGTCTATTCACCCATGTGCAGGCAGGTGGCGATCCTGTCCTGGCATTTGCTGCGGACGGCACGCTTTACTATTCCGCGCTTGTGTACGACTTCAGTTTCACGAATCGGACTCCGAGCGGGGTCGCAGTGGCTGTTTCCCATAACGGTGGCGCTACCTGGAGCAACCCAGTGATGGTTCACTACGAAGCCGCCAACACCTTCTTCAACGACAAGGAGTGGATCGCGGCCGGGCCGGGCGGCGACGTCTACGTCACGTGGACCCTCTTCAAGTTCAATCGCGGACAAGGTGGATACATTTCTTCCAAGATCGTAGAAGCCGTGTCGCACGATTACGGCGCCAGCTGGTCGAGCCCGATCGCGGTGAGCGACAGCACCCATCCATTCGACCAGGGCTCGTCCCCCGCAGTCGCGCCCGACGGAACCGTTTATGTGGCTTACGAGGGCAACCAGGCGAGTGATGTAACGAAGGATCAGATGGTGCTCGCGCGCTCGACCGACGGAGGACAGACGTTTACCAACATCGAGCTCGGGCGGGTGTACGATGACATGGGCTGCTATCCGTTGAATGTGGCCGAGGGACGCCCGCGGCTGAGCTTCGAGCAGTTCCGTGTCAGCAGCTTTCCCTCACTTGCCATCGATCCCACTACAGGCCGGCTGGCCATCGCCTGGGCAGACGACCAAAATAATGCCGGTTGCGCCGCGGGTGCAGCCACATTCAGTGGGCTCACGAGCAACCAGGTCAAGCTCGTCACCTCGGCCAACGGGGCTAGGTGGACGGCCCCGACCCAGATTACTTCGGGCGCCGACAAGGTGTACCCGGCGGTCGGAGCCAACAACGGCCGGATCGTGGTCGGCTACTACACCCGCGACTACTCGCCGGTTCCTACCGCGACCGACCATTCCTGTCAACGAGGGTTCTTGAGCACCACAGATCCGGGGTACCCCGCCTCTCCGGCGGTGCATTATCTCGACCAGGTGCCGGTGTGCCTCGATTACGCTTTCAGCAGCTCGACGGACAACTATGCGAGCCAGACCCGTGTCTCCACGCAGTCTTCCAATCCGTATATCGAGTTCTCCGGCAGCTTCATCGGCGACTATACTGGGATTGCGATAGATTCGGCCGGCAGGGTACACGCTGCCTGGACCGACTTCCGCGGACTTCCCGGGGCGACGACCCCGAATCAGGATACGGTTGTCGGAAACGAAAACTGAACTCTGCCGCTGCGAACCGGAAGATTTGGACACAAAATGGTTAAGGGGGCGGGTTCTGAATTTCTCTGTCTGCTGTCCCCTCCCTGCCCCTGTTTCCCCCTATCCCCTGTCCCACCCTACCCTTCCCTATCCTCCGCGCCCTTGACAGGCGGTTGGCAGGGGGGTAGTCTTAGCGAATAAAAAGCGAAAAGTACTTGCCATGGCTTCCCTGCTCCTGCTCCCTGATTCCGATAAGCCCAAGCTGGTTGGGATCGCGCGGCTCGCCGCGGAAGGCGAATCGCTGCGGGAAGGCCACAACGTTGAATACTTCACTTTGCCGGTGCGCTCGCTGCTGAATCGGTGCACGACGGCACGCATGCCGTTTACCTGGACGATCAACCCCTATCGTGGCTGCGAGTTCGCCTGCAAGTATTGCTACGCGCGCTACACGCACGAGTTCATGGAAATGCGCAACGGCGTCGATTTCGAGCGCAAAATCTACGTCAAGCAACACGCGTCTGACCTGCTGCGGTACGAGCTGCGACAGGTCAGGCCGGGCGAAGAAATCGCCATTGGCACGGCCACCGATCCTTATCAGCCTGCCGAGCGGCGCTACGAAGTCACGCGTGCCATTCTTGAGGAGCTGGCACTCCATCAGGGTTTGGAAGTCGGGATTGTCAGTAAGTCGACTCTGATCTTGCGCGACGTGGACGTGCTGAAGCAGTTGGCGCAGCACAATCGGCTCTTCATTAACCTGACGATCACCACTCTGAACGCGGACGTTGCCCGAATTCTCGAACCGCGAGCGCCCCGCCCCGATCTGCGGTTGGATGCGGTGCGCAAGCTCAATCAAGCGGGTCTCGCGGCAGGCGTGATCTGTGCTCCCGTAGTTCCCGGCATTACCGATTCGCCGCGTGATTTGGAGGCGCTGGTCCGCGCCACCGCCGAAGCCGGCGGGAAATATATTTTCGCCAATCCGCTTTTTCTTAAGCCGTGCTCGGCCGCGATTTTCTTGCCCTTCCTGGAAAAGGAGTTCCCTCACCTGGTCGAGAGCTATCGCCAACGCTTCCAGGAGCGCGCCTTTCTGCCCAAGGCGTACCGCACGCGGATCTCGCAGCTCATGGCAAAGCTGCGGGGGAAGTATCGCATCGTCAATGCTTACGAACGCTACAGTCAAAGCACTCATCCGCCGATTGCGAGCGAGGCCCAGCTGAAGCTGTTCTGAAGCGTCCGCTTCAATCGGCGAACATCGGCGCGCTCTTCTATAATGACGATTCCGATGTCAGCCAGCAGTCCCCAACCTGCGAGAGTCGTCAGCAAGGAAGATTTGGGTGGACGGTTCCAACAGTTCTGGCAACACGTCACAGACGGACTGGAGCTCAACCAACTGTGGACACAGTTCCAGGCCGACGCCCGCGCTAGTTATCGCCTGTATTCGCGCGAAGTTGATTCGACGCGCGTCCAGGGCGTTCCCAAGGGACGCCACTGGTTCGATATAGCCAAGCAGTTCTTCTGGGCAATCCTGGAAAAGCTTTCCCCGGCGCGACGCGTATTGCTGCTGCTCGCCCTGGTGCTGATCATCGTAAATCCGCAGTTCATCTGGCACGATCAGACAGGCGCGAACCAGATCATGAACCTGGACTTCCGGCTTTGGGGCGGGTTGCTGATGTTTGTGTTGCTGGTGCTCGAAGTGGCGGACCGCGTGGTCATGAAACGCGACCTCGAGATCGCACGCGAGATCCAGATGTGGCTGCTGCCAGCCAACCCGCCGCAAGTGCCCGGGCTCGAGATCGCGTTTGCTACGCGGCCTGCAAATACCGTGGCAGGTGACTACTATGATGTGTTTCCTCGGCCGTCTGCAAATGCTCCGGGGCAAAACTACCTGCTGGCTGTGGCGGATGTGGCTGGAAAAAGCATCCCAGCGGCTCTGCTAATGGCCACGTTTCAGGCCAGTTTAAAGACTCTCTCTACCACGCCCTGCTCGCTCGCCCAACTCATGGACGGCATGAACCGCTACGCCTGTACCAACAGCCAGAGTGGTCTGCGCTTCACGACGGCCTTCCTCGCTGAGTACGAACCTGCCACACGAACCTTGGCTTACATCAATGCAGGACACAATGTACCGATTCTGCGCCGCGCCTCTGGAGGGATCGAACGCTTGGAGGCCGGCGGATTGCCGCTGGGGATTCAGGAGCCGACGGTGTACCAGTCGGGCTCGGTTAGTTTGCAGAGCGGCGATTGGCTCGTCGTCTTTACCGACGGGCTGGTCGAAGCGGTGAACGATCGCGATGAGGAATACGGGGAACAACGGCTGCTGTCTGTTTTGCAAGCGGGCGCATCGACATCGCCGCCCAAATTGCTTAGCCGGATTATGGTCGATCTCGACTTCTTCGTCGGCAACGCCCCTCAGCACGACGACGTGACGTGCATGCTGGTGCGCGCAAGCTAGGCGCACTAGGCTAGTGAACCAGCCAGTCGGCAAACGTCGGCGAATGGTACTTGAAGTGGTATAAGTCTGCGATCTGTTGAACGTAGGTTCTGGTAAGCTGCTCCTCGCTTGTGAGGATTTGGTCATTGGCACGGTTCACGACTGCTCCGGGATCCTTGACGAGATCATAGTAGCCATTGGTGCCCTCCATCGCATTCGCGACAAATAGTTTCCTGCCATTATCGCTGAGCAACCCGTAAACCGCTCCATAGCTGGACACGACAAGATAGTTCGAGCGCTGGTAGGAAGCAGCCTCCGCAGCTGTAGCCGTAAACAGCGGGACACCAAATCGTTCGTCATCGATGATCGGCCGATGTCCCAACAGGTAGTACAGAGTCGGTGTGATGTCGATGTTGAAAGCAATCCGTTCAGGATTGCTGACGTACTGTTGGCGCATCGCCGCCGGAAGATGGATGATCAGCGGTACCCGCAGCACAGATGGGTGAATCTCCAAGGCGTGGCCCTTGTGGCCGAACTCACCGAAGGCGTCACCGTGGTCAGAAGTAATCACGATGATGCTGTTGTCGTATAACCCGGCGGAACGCAGGTAATGAACAAACTTGCCGAAGCATCCGTCTAGCCGCTCTATCTCTGAAGCCAGGACGGGACGAAAGCGGGCTGGGTACGGTTTCTTAGGCTGGCGGTCAGCGCCCAGCCGGGACAACGTGATGCCGTGAACGTTCTGCGGCTGAGCAAAGATAAACGACGGCCGCTGGCGATCTTGGAAACGGCTGATCTTGGCTTCGACATCGCGAGCCGTAGAACAGAAATCCTCCTCTGTCCAAATGCGCACATTTTCGTCCAGTCGCACCAGGTCGGGAGTTAGGCGCAGCAGAACCTGCAGTACGGTATCTACGCTGATGAACCGCTGGTAGCCGTCGGCATCCAGCAACTTTTCGAGCCCATTCACCGGATGAAAGGGCTGGATATAGTGCTTGTGCAGGAGCATGGCTCCCGCCCAGATCGCCGGTTCGGAAAGCGTCGTTCCCGCGTAGCGGGTGAAAGCGTTGAGCATCACGGTGCTCTCGGCGGCAAACTTGCCGATCTCCGGAGTAAAGTGCACATCCGGGTTGTAGGGTGAGAGGTAGTCCGGGCGCAGACTGTCGACGACAAAGACGAAGATGTTTGGTTTTCTGCCGGCTGCTGGCGACAGGGAGTGAACCAGATCCACGTTTACCGAAGGAACACTCGCCGTCGGAGGCAGGTTCGTCTGTGTCCCCAGAAACTGGCAGAGGTCGTCGCAGGACTTCTTCTCCTGAAAAGTCAGCGTGCCGCGGACGACCTGGAAAGAAACGTCAGAATACGAATGCCGTGCCACAGCATCTTTCATTTCGCTGATGGGAAGCGAGGAACTGGCCATCGTGGTGGGCACAGCCAGAAGGAAGTGGTAGGTCAGAGGAGTCAACAGCGCAATTACGATCAATGTTCGGGCAGGATAAATGCTGTTCGCTCGCACCCGGCAAAAAACGATCACTAAGCAGAATGCACTTGCCCAGAGAAGGAGCACCCAGAGCTTCTCGAACAGGAAGTTCCAGTCCACCACGCCAATCAGCGCGGGAATAAGGTAAGCAGCTGCGAACAGAACCAGGACCAGGGCTGCACCTAGACGACGGCGACGAGACTCTTGATGCCGATTGTCTGCAGTCCGCGCTTGCTTCAGTCGCAATCGCAGCGAGCTGCCCAACATCACCAGCGTCAGCGCGAGCACAGCGGAGTAAATCTGCGACGTCAGCGAGTAGAAGGGCAGGCTCGCCAGGATGACATTCTGAAAAATGCGATCAACCAGGAACACGGTGATCAGGCTGTTGAACAGGAAACGCATTTGCACCGCATTAGAAAAGCGTGCGGCTGTGTTCTCGGCAACGTTGAAACAGCTCACGATGAATGCAGCCAGCAGAACATGCGCCACCACAGCCCCCAGCCATGCCTGCAAGTCGAGTGAAGAGAAGGCGGAAAAACGTTTCCACAGCTGCAAGGCACGAAGAAAGGCCAGCCCGGGATATACCACGCCAATGGCGGCGGCCGCTGTCAGCAGCCCGCCAAATTTCCAGCCCGCCATTGGGCGCCAGCTTCCCCATGCGGCACGTTTCCAACCTGCCGCTCCATCCACCAGGCCCAGCAGGAACACCGGCACCAGCAGGATCAAGCTCCAGATGTAGCTCAGCGAGTTATTACCAATGCTCGAAAAAGGGCGAGCCAAAAAGAAATAAATGGCAAAGCTGGCCTGCGCGAAAAAGAAGATCCAAGCCTGACGCTTGTCTTCTCCTGCACGCTTCTCAAGAACAAGGCTGATGCCGAGCACTCCAAGCAGCGCGGTGTAGACGTAGGGATGGAATCGGATCAACCAGCGCAGCCAAGGCTGAAAAGAAGCTTGGATAAAGGCGTAGTAGAAGTCTGGCAGGTAGGCCAGCAAGCAGTAAATGGATGTCAACAGTAGCAGCCCGGTGAATGCTATCCGCGTCAAGACGTAGAACCAAACTATGACTTTGGATTGGCCGGGCTGAGGAGTTGTGGCGTGCATCGGCAATGCGGGAGGCTATCGGTAAAATATGAGTCGATTGCTGTTACCGGCAAGTGACCGAAGTACTCGCAGTCGCTCGATTCCGAGCTAACTCTTCCATTCGTAAGCTTACTGACAGAATCTGCTCTGCTCAATTGACAAGATGTGTCAACCGGTCCAGCGACTGGCTCCCCAACGCCACATGCTGCCCTCTATGAAGAAGGCGGAACTGAACGCTAACTATCGCGTTCGCGGGCAGTTAAGTTCGATGGTCTAGGTATGGCTTAGCTCCGTAGGGCAGTGGCCCTTCACCTGCGAATACTAACCGGCATAAGGCGCAAGACGCCTGAGACAAGAGCTACAGGAGACGAGGGAAAACGAGATGCGGAAACAGAAGGGTTTTTCACTGATTGAGTTGCTGATTGTGGTGGCGATCATCCTGATCATCGCTGCCATCGCTATTCCTAACTTGCTGCGGGCGCGCATTGCGGCCAACGAATCATCGGCTGCCGCGTCCATTCGTACCATCGGCACGGCGGAATTGTCCTACGCCAACGCCTACCCGAGCGTGGGGTATCCGGCTACCCTGGATGTCCTTGGGCCGGTTAACTCCGGTTGCACCGCGGGCCCCGCAGTCGGCCACGCCTGCATTATCGATCTCGTGCTGTCTTCGGGCACCAAGAGCGGCTACACCTTTACTGCTGTGCAGGTGGGCGCTGCTGCACCGTTCACCCAGTTCTTTTCTCTGGCGCGTCCGGTCAGTACTTCGACAGGCGTGAAGGACTTCTGCGGCACAGACGACAACGTGGTTCGCTATCAGACGCCGGACGGCGCCGTGGCTGACCGCGCTGCTTGTCTGGCCCTGACCGCGATCGGACAGTAATTAGCAGTTTGGCGAAGTACCTGGGGGAGGGTACAAAGCCGGGGAGCAGCGGAGCAATCCGCTGCTCCTTAATTGTTTTTTGCCTAGAAAGCAGCAGCAGGTCAAAGCCGGAAGCATGACAAAACACGTCACCGGCAGGTGACAGATTTGACAAAAATCCGCACAAAGTCGAAGGCCCATCCGTCGAGATGTGCAATTCGCCACTGAAAACAAAGGGGACTTCAAGCGGGGATCAATGACTTCCGTAACCGTTCGCTTTGGCGAGCCGAGTGCGACCTATGCCTGAGCTGGCAGAAACGAACGACACTTTGTTTAATTGGAGATGAGGGAAAACGAGATGCGGAAACAGAAGGGTTTTTCACTGATTGAGTTGCTGATTGTGGTGGCGATCATCCTGATCATCGCTGCCATCGCTATTCCTAACTTGCTGCGGGCGCGCATTGCGGCCAACGAATCATCGGCTGCCGCGTCCATTCGTACCATCGGCACGGCGGAATTGTCCTACGCCAACGCCTACCCGAGCGTGGGGTATCCGGCTACCCTGGATGTCCTTGGGCCGGTTAACTCCGGTTGCACCGCGGGCCCCGCAGTCGGCCACGCCTGCATTATCGATCTCGTGCTGTCTTCGGGCACCAAGAGCGGCTACACCTTTACTGCTGTGCAGGTGGGCGCTGCTGCACCGTTCACCCAGTTCTTTTCTCTGGCGCGTCCGGTCAGTACTTCGACAGGCGTGAAGGACTTCTGCGGCACAGACGACAACGTGGTTCGCTATCAGACGCCGGACGGCGCCGTGGCTGACCGCGCTGCTTGTCTGGCCCTGACCGCGATCGGACAGTAATCAGAGCCTGCAGGCTATCTGGAAGGGTTACAAGGGGCATCGGATGCATATCCGGTGCTCCGGCTATTTGCAAAAACCCAGGCAATGCGCGTTAGGGTAGCCCACACTGCCCGCGCGGCGTAGGAGCTGGCCAACGGAAGAGAGTTGAACCTGACGTAACCGTATGCCTTAAGAGAGTGGCTATTGAACTGCTACGAAGATGGTTAGTTTTCATCGGAAAACACATGGACCGAGAGTCGGGATTCTCCTTAATCGAGTTGCTGATCGTCGTGGCGATTATTCTAGTCATCGCCGCGATGGCGATGCCAAATCTATTGCGAGCGAGAATCGCCTCCAACGAAGCCTCCGCAGCCGCATCCATGCGAACCATTGCCACGGCGGAACTGACGTACAAGCTAGGCTATCCCAGCATTGGGTATGCAGATCTGCCGACGCTAGGGGGGCCCGCAAACTGCACCCCCTCATTCGTAACGGCTTGCATCATCGACAACTTGCTAACCACCGGAACGAAGAGTGGGTACACGTTCGCCGCCACGGCCTCGGCTGGGGCGGGGGGATCTATGGATGAGTACTTAATCACGGCCGTCCCGGTGAGCCAGAACATCACCGGCGTAAAGGGATTTTGTACAGTTGAAGATCACGTGGTTTTGTACATCACGCCGGCGGGAGCACCGGCCACGCGTGCCATATGCCTGGGCGGCACCTACACCCCCCAATAACTCCTGGAATTGAGATCACTGGCAGACGCGCTCTTACTTTTGTAACTCAGGAATGCGGGCCATGCCGGTCGCGATATACGCTTTTTTCGTATAATCCAACCTGAATACATTGATTATTTCTTATCCCTGATACGTGTTATGTCTGCGATTCAAATTCTTGGATTAGAAAAAACCTATACCATCGGTTTTTGGCGCAAGCGTCCCAAGCGCGCTCTGCGGCCTCTCCACCTCGCCGTGGAGGAAGGGGAAATTTTCGGCTTTCTTGGCCCGAACGGTGCCGGCAAGACGACAACCTTGAAATTGCTGATGGGCCTGGTGTCTCCGACGGCCGGGTCGGCTCGCATTCTGGGCATCGATGCCAACGATCCCCGAGTCAAAGCACAAATCGGATTTTTGCCGGAACAACCCTATTTCTATGATTATCTGACCGCGCGTGAGCTGCTGGAGTACTACGGTCAACTTTCCGGGATCCCGGCAAAAGATCGCGGGGGGAAAGTGGAGGCCATGCTTCAACGCGTCGGCTTGCCGGATGCGGGCGACATTCAATTGCGAAAGTTCTCCAAGGGAATGTTGCAACGGGTCGGAATCGCGCAGGCGATTCTGCACGACCCCAAAGTGGTGTTCCTGGATGAGCCGATGTCGGGATTGGATCCTATGGGCCGCAGGGAGGTGCGCGATCTCATCGAGCAACTGAAGAAGGAAGGAAAGACAGTTTTTTTCTCGACCCACATTCTCTCCGACGCCGAGGCGCTTTGCGACCGTGTGGCCATAATCCATCTGGGCGAGCTCCGCAGCGTAGGCGTGGTGGCTGACTTGACCTCCAGCATGCATGGCAAAGTGGAATTGATCTGGCAAGGGGCCGTGGTGCCGGCCTCGATAAGAGCCTTGGGAGCAGAGTGCCACCTCAGCGCCGATACGATGCGCGCTGTTCTGGCCGAAGACAAGCAGGATGCGGCCATCGATGCCTTGCGGCGGGAGAAACTGCGACTCGTTTCCATCACTCCGGTTCGCGCCACCTTGGAAGATTATTTCCTGCAGAATTTGAGAAGCGAGAATGCGCCCTCGGAGGTAATGGCATGAAGGCGCGCATCTCCTATATTGCGGCCAATACTTTTCGGGAAGCGGTCCGCGACCGCGTCCTCTACAACTTGATCGCGTTTGCCCTGCTCCTGGTGGGCGCCGCCATCTTGGTCGGCCAGATCTCGATCGATATCGAACGTCTGGTCGTGATCAATCTGGGTCTCACGGCGGTATCGCTGTTTGGCATGCTGATCGCAATTTTCATAGGCATTGGCCTGGTCTCCAAAGAAATCGAGAAGCGGACCCTTTACACCATGTTTTCCCGGCCTGTCCGTCGCTGGGAATTTATCGTCGGAAAATTTTTCGGGTTGGCCGGGACCTTGGTCGTGAACACGTTCTTGATGGCCATAGGCGTCTTCGCCGCCCTGCTTTATGTCTCTCATCATCTGCAAAAGCCAGACGCCTGGCTGCTCGTTGCCTTGTATTTCATCATCCTGCAATTCCTGATGATCACTGCCATTGCCCTGCTGTTCTCCTCTTTCTCATCTCCTTTGCTGTCGGCGGTTTTCGCCTTCTCGCTGTTCGTGGTCGGCAGCTTCGCGGAAGATCTCCGTGGGTTTGCGGCCATGACCAAGGGAGTGACGAGGTGGCTGGCCACTGGCGCCGCCTACCTCATACCCAATTTCTCGGCCCTGAACGTGATCAGTTCGGTGGCCCACGGCGAAGCGGTGTCCGGGCAACTGGTGTTTTACAACTCGGCTTATGCTCTCTTCTACGCGGCACTGGCTTTGTGCGGAGCGGTGCTGATTTTCGAGCGCCGGGATCTGAAATGAAGCCCGCGCGCGGCACCACCGTTATCGCGAGCATCTTGCTGATCGCGTGTCTCAGCGGGACGGTGTTCACGCTGGACCGCGTGGACCGGCTACGCACCGGCGCCAGTCTCGAAGAAATTCTTTACATTTCATCCCCGAAGGTGCTCAAGCGATTAAGCCTCGGCTACGACGGACTGCTGGCCGATGTGTACTGGACGCGTGCCGTGCAGTACTTCGGACATAAACATCGCAGCAATCCCGAGAATTACAAATTGTTAGCTCCCCTGCTGGAGATCACAACTTATCTGGATCCCCACTTGGTGGTTGCCTACGAATTTGGCGCCAACTTCCTAGCTTCGCCACTGCCCGACGGTGCAGGCGAACCTGAACGCGCCGTGCAACTGATCGAGAACGGAATTCGCGCCAATCCCGACGAATGGAGGCTCTACTACAATCTGGGTTTCATTTACTACATGGAAATGAGCGATTACGCCAAAGCAGCTCACGCCTTTGCGCGCGGCTCTGAGCGTCCGGGAGCACACTCTTTCCTGAAGATCCTGGCCGCAAGCATGGCGCAACATGCCGGCGAACTTGAGACCGCACGTATGCTTTGGATCACCACCTTTGAAAGCACGCACGACAAGCAAATCAAGTCGAACGCACTCGCGCACCTGCGTGCATTGAAAGTCGAAGAAGACGTAACCAACCTCGAGAAGCTAGTGGCTCGTTACCGGGAAAGGACAGGCCGTTTGCCCGCGAGCCTGAACGATTTCGTTTCGGCGGGAATGTTGCCCGGTATTTCCGTCGATCCGACTGGGCGTCCCTACAAGTTGATGCCCGACGGCACAATCGAGGTCCGCAATCCGGACGACTTTCCCTTCATCACCAAGGGCCTGCCACCTGGGCGTCAAGCGCCGAGGCCCGACTTCGGCAAACTCAAAATGGACCTTCCCCCTTAGACGCTCGTTCCCCGCAGCACAGCCGGCGCACGCCGTCGTTTTTAATTACGGTGTGCAGTAGAAGATCCGAGCCGGCAGAATGTTCAGCAACTGGAAATCCTGTTGTACAGTTCCGAAACTGGACCGCAAGTAGGGCAGCACCGTGCCCGTGAATTGGTAGACCAGCAGCGCCCCCTGTGGGCTCAGGACTTCTCGACATTCCAACAATATTTTGCGTCGAATCGGATCGGGCAGGGTGCTGTAGGGAATACCGGAGACGATGTAATCGGCTCGAGCCAAGCTAAGGCTGGTAAGGACTGCGCGTACATCTGAAGCGGAGCCGTGTACCACCCGCAATCGCGAATCGCTGACTTCATCCTGCAAGAAGTTGACAAAGTCGGGATTCAGTTCAATGGCCACCAGCACGGCATCGGGATGCATGCGGTTCAGGATTTCGCGCGTCATCGTGCCCACACCCGGCCCGAACTCGACCAGGACGCGCGCCTTCTCCCAATCCACCTGCGACAAGACATCATTGACCAGAAAAGGCGAGCTGGGGACGATCGAACCCAGCATCGTCGGATGTCTAAGGAAATTGCGGGCAAACAAAAGAACGTGGGAAGCAGCGAACCTGCTTGACCTTCTACGCTGGTGCTTTCGCATCTTTCTTCCTTGCTTCCTTGCTTCCTTGCTTCCTTTCTTCCTTCCTCGGATCCTGGCGGAATCACGCCCCAGCAAACCACCATACTCTTCCGCCGCAGTCCTGCCCATCTTTTTAGCGCACGCACGCGATGATTAGAAGGGTACTTTCGTCAGGGGTTTGTCTGCGGTCTGGGAATTCTCAGTCCAGATTACTGAACAGCGTTAATTTCTCATCTAACGAGGCTAGCGGGTATTCTGGCCATTCATCGTCTGGACTGAAGATCACTTAGCATCGGAAGCCCAATGCCTTCCCCAATACGATTCCATCTCAGCCTGGTTGGCGCCGCGCGCCAATGGTGGCAGGACGGCATCGAGCAGCATGGCTTTTGGCGGACGCTGTGGAAGTTCCTTCGCGAGGTCTGGGGATTTCTACTCGAATCCACGCCTGAGCGTCGCCGCCGGCGCTATGGCGACGTCGAATATGACTGGGACTACCGAGTGGATACTACCAGCGCAACGATCAGCTTCCGCGACCGGTTACTCGGCACCTTCCACTCTCCTTACCAGGCGACCGAGCCGTCTCTCTTTCACGAGATGGTGAGCAGCCTCAACATTGACTATCGGCAGTTCACTTTTCTGGACCTCGGCTCGGGCAAAGGACGCACGCTGCTGATGGCCTCAGATTATCCTTTTCGGAAAATTGTAGGGGTGGAGCTGTTACCTGAGTTGCACCGTGTGGCTGAAGAAAATATCCGTAAGTACAGGAGCGGTCGGCAAAAATGCTTTGCGCTGGAGTCGATCTGTGCCGACGCACGCCAGTTTGTTCTCCCGCAGGAGCCGATAGTACTTTATCTGTTCAATCCGTTTCCCGAATCCCTGCTCAAGCAAGTGTTGGTGAAGCTGGAGCACACCATACGTGACGGTCCGGTATCCGTCTACGTGCTTTATCACAATCCATTGTTGGAGCCGATACTCGTAAAAAGCACTGTACTCAAGAAAATCGGAGGCACGCCCCAGTACGTGGTGTATAGAAGCGCAGCATGATTCTCGACCCAGTTGAAGCGAACGAGGACGGGTAGCACGATAAATTCGCTTCCGCTTTCAAGGTTAGAACGCGTACCGTACCGCAAGCTGGAAGATCCGTGGGCCGCCGGAACCGAAAAACCCTCCTGCAGTAACCACCGGCTGGTTGAAGTCGGGGGTTGTAATGGTGTTCGCAAAGCCGAAGTAGTTCAATCGATTAGAACCGCGGATGTTGGTGATGTTGAACAGGTTGAACACTTCGCCGATCACGTCTATCTTTTGTCGCTCGCCAATCGTGAAGCTTCGACTCAAGCGCATGTCGAAAGTGTCAAACCACTTACCAAAGTGCAGACCGGGTGCGACATGCGGCAATGTGATTCCATTGACCTGACATGGAATGGTGACAGTGACACCGGGACCGGGGGTAGCACAAGGCGACAGTGCGTTCCAGGCATCGATGGCAGCATTCAATTGCGCGCTGTCCTGAATTTCGCGCCCGAGCGCGTTACGCCTCACCAAGATAAAGCGCCCGAGCCCGGGGACGAGGGGGTTCCCAGGAATGGGTGAGCTGACGGTCCAAATCGGCGCGATATTGATTTTGAACGGTACCGTGAAATTACCAAAGAGAACAAGCCGCTGCCTCTCATCCGTAGTGGCATAACCTTTCTCAAAGCTCAGATTGTTGACTCCCCAAACCAAGTCAGCCTGGTTGCTGACTCCGAATGGGATCTGATCGTCGTTCGATTCGTTAAAGGACTTGGAGAGGGTGTAGTTGACGTTGAAGCCATACGTCCAGGGCCCTCGCGAGGTTGGCCGGCGTTGCAGGCTGACCAGTAGTCCGTCAAACCACGTTTTAGCCTCCGCGCTAATGACTTCGACTGTGTTGGAAATGCCGGTCAGGGGATCAGTGACGCTAGTCACCACATTGTTGGCATCACGCAGTTGCCGGCCGATCAGGAAACGCGTGCCGCGATTGCTGATGCCATCGCCCGAAACAATCCAGTCGCGGCCGATTTGCTGTTGAACACCCAGTGTGAACTGTCGAACCATAGGATGAGTTATGTTATTGGCGAACGCGTTCAGCCCGATGCCCAGAGCAGCCGCGGCTCCGGTGAGAGGACTGGCTAAGGTAGGCGTGCCGGGATCGAAGCTGGCACCGGGAACTGAACAGCCAGCCAACGTTCCGCCACAGGTCGAGCCATTCAATCCCGAAATACCCAGGCGGCGACCGTCAACCAGGGCTTCCAATAGCTTTGCTTCCAGTATTACCCGGTCGTAGTAAATGCCAAAACCGCCGCGGATTACGGTAGTGCCCTTATTAAAGGGATCCCAAGCAAAGCCCAGGCGAGGCCCCCAATCGTTCCAGTCGGGAGAACGATGAGTCAAGTTCAACACGGTTCTGAGCCATATGCAGGGACCGGTCGGCGCCGTGGAGAGTGGCGTTGGACACGGCTTATGAAGATTATTATCGGTACCGAAGATGTCGGTATCGAATTCCCAGCGTAAGCCCGCGTTGAGAGTCAGATTGGAACGCATTTTCCAATCGTCTTGCAGGTAATAGCCAAAGTAGCTGTTACGATCGTCGGGCGCGGTAGGCAGCACGCCAGGCGGTGCGCTGTTGGCAACCACGGCTGCGACGGGAATATCAAGATCGTCAACTGCACCGTCGCGGTTCAGGTCCTGGGTCGCAAAATTTTGGGTAAGGAAGATAGAACCGCTGCCAAACAGGTCGAACATAATGTCGGAACCGAAGTTTTGCCATTCGCCACCGAACTGGACACTATGTTTGCCTAGAATCCACGAAAAAGCGTCACGAACTTGGTGACGGTCGAGCCGTGTGCGTTGAGGAACTCGAAAGTTCTGTCCATCCTCAAGCCTGGGAAATACCAGTTCGTGACTTTGAGCGGCCGGGATGGCGGGGACAGTTGTCGCCAGCGGCGCAGTAGCGGCCGGAAAAATTGTGTTCAAAAATCTATCGTAGTGGTAGATGAGATTATTGACCCGGTTGTTGGAAAGGATGTGAGTCCAGTTGCCAACCACCGAGTTGAAGCGGTTGAGAGAGTTCTGAAAATTTGCGGCGCTCCCGACAGGCGCCTGCAAACTGCCCGGGCCAATCTCGGTGGATTTGTTGTAAGCGTAGCGGACAAAGAACGTATCTTTACTGCTCATTCTAAAATCACCGCGGCCGTCGAGCAGGTTATCGCGCACGGGTGCACCCGCCGACGAGGTAAGCACTTGGTGGCTGGCAAAATCCCGGATTCCGGTTTGCTCGTTGGCATTCTGGTGGCGCCTCTCGTAGGAGAAGAACCACCATGCCCGGTCTTTCTTAATCGGTCCCCCGACTGAGCCGCCGTATTGCTGGCGATCGAATGGAGGCGCGGCTTGCCCGCGATTGAGAGCCGGCAGGGCCTGAAGATTGCGGTTGCGCTCGAAGAGAAAAGCCGAGCCGTGCCAATCGTTGGTGCCCGACTTGGTAACGATGTTGATGACACTGGAAGCAGACCGGCCTACTTCGGCCGTATAGCGGTTAGTGGCGATCTGGAACTCTCGCACCGCATCTTGTGGGAAATTGGAAAGTGTGCCACCGACGACTTCGTCATTATTATCGCCGCCATCCACGGTGATGTTTCCACCCCGCCCGAACTGGCCCGCAGAGGACACCTCTAGTGTATTGGTTTTTGTCGGGTCGTAGTTTACCGCCGGCCGGTTGCCAGGCAACAAAAACGCCAGTTCCAGGAAGTTACGCCCGTTCAAGGGAATGTTCTCCACCGTGGTTGATTCGATCTGCCCCTGGACTTCGGACTGCGTGAGATTGACACCGGCTTCACCCGAAGTAACTGTCACCACTTCCCCCACCTGGGCGACCTTGAGCGGCACATCCAGCGTGACGGCGCGGCCGACTTCCAGATGAAGATCCTTGAATTCGCTGGTGGCAAACCCCTGGGCTGCCACCCGAACGGTATAGTCGCCAGGCAGCAGACTAGGCACCGCGTAACGGCCGTCGGCTCCGGTTGCGGTTTCGCGGCTCAGCCCAGTTGTGTTGCTGGTAACCACCACATTCGCCCCTACGACGGCAGCACCCTGCGGATCTGTGACGGCACCGTTGACTGTGGAGGTAGGAAGTTGTGCGGAAACTGAGAGAGTGAGAACCGAGACTAAAAGACCAACCATCAGCAGTCGCATAAGGCCTCCTCACCCATGAATTCAGCCTGATAAATCCAGGAGTCCGGAATAAATCAAGTGAGCGTCCGCTGTTTTTGGAGTTGGGATGATGTTCTAATGGCAACGAGATGTCAAGCTCGCGCGGAATGGCCGAATGGCCGGAGTGGCCAGCCCATGATTCCGTGCTGCGCCCTGGGTTGCATCTATACTACAAAGTGAGATCAGCACTACCGTGACAACTTTCTCTAAGCTCCTTCTCCTGGTGATGATCGTGTGTTGTGGCGGCTTGGAAATGTCCGCTGCCCAGTCCGATGTGCACGCCATTGCCGACTCCGTGGACAACCATTACAACCATCTCCGCTCGCTAGAGGCCGACTTCACCGAGATTTATCGCGGCAACGGTATGGAAAGGACGGAGTCGGGCACGCTGTGGCTTAAAAAAGCCCGCAAGATGCGGTGGGAATACCGTTCTCCCAGGGAGAAGCTGTTCCTCACCGATGGGCAGGATGCCTGGTTCTATGTACCCGGCGAACAGCAGGCTCGCAGAGAGCCATTCCGTAAGTTGGAGGATTTGCGGTCGCCCTTGGGATTCCTGTTGGGGAAGACCAAACTGGAGAAGGAGTTGCAAGCATTGTCGCTGGCGCCCGACATCACGCCGATAACGTCCGGGAACCTGGTACTGCGCGGGGTTCCGAAAGGGATGGAAGATCAGATCAGCCAGGTGCTGCTCGAGATCCAGCCTGACCACCAGATCGCCCGCATCGTGCTAGAAGGGGCAGACGGGTCGGTCACCGAATACCGCTTCAGCCGGCAGAAGGAGAATGTCGCTGTTTCAGATGTACGCTTCCATTTCAACCCTCCCCCAGAAGTGGAGACCATAGAAAGCGACTTGGGGCAATAGCCCTGGGCACGGCACGGTCGCTATGCCCTTGCTGAAATTGCACTTGGGCTGCCCCGGAAGGGGTAGCACTCCAGATACTGCAAACCATTGGATCTACGAACATTACGCCTCACGTCGCGGCGAGCAGGATGATAGACTGTGAGTTAGGGTTAGGGTTGGTCCAAGCGAGAAGGAATGGCAGAATTTGTAATCAAAATGGCCGATGACCGTGGCCGCACCATGCAGCAGGTCGAGCACGGTTACTCGGAAGCTGAGGTGCGCGACCGCTTCGCACAACAGGGATTCCTGGTGCATTCGGTCAAGCCCCGGGGTATGTTCGCCGGGGGCGAGATGACCCTGGGCCGCCGGCGCAAGGTCAAGCAAAGTGACTTCATCATCTTTAACCAGCAATTCCTGACTCTGATTCATGCTGGACTTCCAGTCCTGAACTCGCTTGATCTGCTTATCAAGCGGCAGCGGAACCCCTCTTTGCGGACGCTGCTGGACAATGTCCGCGACCGGGTCAAAAGCGGCGAAGCGCTCTCCGATGCGTTTGCGGCCCAGGGCGCGTTCCCCAAGCTGTACACAACGACGCTGCTGGCGGGCGAAAAGAGCGGCAACATTGAGGAAGTGCTGGGACGCTACATCGCCTTCCAGCGCATGACGGCGTCCTTCCGAAAGAAGCTGGCCGTCTCTCTGGTTTATCCCGCGCTGCTGGTCGTCGTCGTCGTCATCATGCTGACGTTCCTGGTCACCTACGTGGTGCCGCAGTTCGCGGAGTTGTTCTCAAGTTTGAACGCACAACTGCCCTCGATTACCGTGTTGATGCTGTCGGTCGGAACCTTTGCGCGGAAATATATTCTCCTGGTTGTGGTTGCGTTGGCGGTATTTATTTTCCTGATGTGGCGGTGGAAAAACACGGATCGTGGCGCTGCGCAGATTGATCGGGTTGTGCTGAGTCTGCCTTTGCTCGGCCAGATTGTGCTTAAGCAGCAGGTAGCAACGTTCGCGCGGACTCTGTCCACGTTATTGCAGGGCGGCCTGCCTTTGGTTCCCTCGATGGAGACAGCCGGGGCGTCGATGAGCAGCCGCAGGATCGTAAACGGCCTTGCTGACGCGACGGTGAGCGTGCGTGAGGGGCAGACGCTATCCAAGAGCCTGGAAGAAGAGGAAATGTTTCCGGATTTGGCGGTCGAGATGATCGAAGTAGGTGAATCGACCGGCGCCTTGCCGGCCATGCTCGTATCCGTGGCCGAGTTCTATGAAGAGGACGTGCAAACGGCGCTGGGCGCAGTGATGGCCCTGATCGAACCGGCAATTCTTATTTTCATGGCTATATTCGTCGGCGGCGTGCTGGCTTCCCTGTATTTGCCCATCTTTAGCCTGGGTTCGAGCGGCATTCACTGACGGAAAGCGAGTCTACGGTTGGTTAACCTAAGGATTAAAAGTTAGAAGTTAAACTGGAAATTAAGTAATGTCGGAAAAGAAATCACTTTTCGTAAACGGTGCAGACCCGGCCCGCATGGCTCCGGAGAACGTCTCCGACGAACTGGAGCGGGCCAAGGACGTAGCCCGGCGGTATCGCTGCGAGTTCGTGAACCTGAGCGATTTTTCTCTGCAGCACGACCTGTTCAAGAAGGTACCGGTCGACCTGATGTTCCGGTACAACTTCGTCCCTCTGGAGGAGACGCGGGAGGGCAAGCTGGCCATCGCCATCGCCGATCCCAGCCAGTTGATGATGATCGACGAAATCAGCCTGCTGCTCGGCAAGCGGATCGTCACCAAGGTCTCCACGCTGAAGCAGATAAACGACATCCTCAAGAAGACAGAACAATCGCAGCGCGTTCTGGAAGAGGCCAGCGAAGGCTTTGCGCTGGACGTGATTCGCGACGACGATACCACGGGCGACGAAACTATCTCGATCGATAAGCTGACGGCGGCTGGCGACATCAGCCCCATCATCCGGCTGGTAGACACGACCATCTTCACCGCCCTGCAGCGCCGGGCCAGTGATATTCACGTCGAAACGCGGGACGACTCGGTATCTATCAAATTTCGTATTGATGGCGTGCTGACCCAGGCCATGCCGCCGATCGGCCGCGAGCACCACTCGACGATCATCTCGCGTATCAAAGTGATGAGCGAACTTGACATCGCCGAGCGGCGCGTGCCCCAGGACGGACGCTTTCGCGTGAAGTACAACGGACGCGCTATCGACTTCCGCGTCTCTATCATGCCCTCCATTCACGGCGAAGATGCCGTGCTCCGCGTGCTGGACAAGGAATCGATGAGCGAGAAGTTCCGCACGCTGACGCTCGACGTGGTGGGATTCGGCGAGGAGGACCTGCGCAAGTTCCGGCGCTATATCTCGGAGCCCTACGGCATGGTGCTGGTCACAGGACCCACCGGCAGCGGCAAAACCACGACCCTGTATGCGGCAGTAAATGAGATCAAAACTGACGAAGACAAGATCATCACCATCGAGGACCCGGTCGAATACCAGATTCGCGGTATCACACAGATTCCGGTCAACGAGAAGAAAGGGCTGACGTTCGCCCGCGGCCTGCGTTCCATCCTGCGACACGATCCCGACAAGATCATGGTGGGCGAAATCCGCGACACCGAGACGGCGCAGATTGCGATTAACTCTGCTCTGACCGGCCATTTGGTCTTCACCACGGTGCACGCCAACAACGTGGTGGATGTGCTCGGTCGATTTCTCAACATGGGTGTCGAAGCATACAATTTCGTTTCCGCGCTCAACTGCATCCTGGCCCAGCGCCTGGTGCGCGTGATCTGCGATTCCTGCCGCACCGCCGTTCACTATCCTCCCGAGGTGCTGGAGGCGAGCGGACTGGACCCGCAGCAGTGGAGTCCTGTTGCCTTCTATGAGGGCCAAGGCTGCATTGAGTGTGCCGGCACCGGTTATAGGGGGCGTACCGCCATTCACGAATTGCTGGAATTGACCGATCGGATCCGAGAGATGATTCTAGCCAAGCGGCCAAGTTCGGAGATTCGCCGGGCGGCGCGCGAAGAAGGAATGCGTTTCCTGCGCGAGTCAGCCCTGGATCGCGTGCGCGCAGGAATCACCACTTTGAAAGAAATCAATAAAGTCACGTTCATCGAGACCACGCGATAAAACCAATGAACAAGCGATCCAAACCGGGAGCACGCCCGAGACTCGCCTGCGAGATTTCCGCCGATCGGGTGCTGGCCGGGAAGCTCTCCGATCGCGGCGGTGCTCTGGAAGCGCATGCCGGCCAGGAGCTTGCCCTGGGCAGCGTGCTGCCCGACCTGATGGAAGCTAACCTCCGGCATCGGCGCGAGGTGGCCCAATCCATACATGACGTGCTGGCGGCGGTCGGCGGCCGGGCCCGCGACGTCGTCGCGGTATTGCCGGACGCAGCGGTGCGTGTGGTCCTGCTTGATTTCGATACACTGCCGCCCAATCGCCAGGAAGCGGAAAGCGTAGTTCGCTTCCGTCTGAAGAAATCGTTGCCCTTCGATGTGGACAAGGCCAAAGTTTCCTACCACAGCCAGACCACCGGCGAAGGTGTGCGGGTGGTCGCCGCGGTTGCGCTCTCGAACGTCGTCGAAGATTACGAAGAGGCGTTTCGCGAAGCGGGCTACAGCCCGGGCGTGGTGCTGCCCTCGATGCTGGCAGCGTTGGGCGCAGCCGATGCCGGCCGTCCGAGCCTGGTGGTTAAGGTGGATGTCCGCACCACGAGCATTGCGATCCTCGATAATGGACAAATGTTGCTCTTCCGAACCCTGGAGAACACCCGTGGCGTCACAATTACCGGTGAGCAATTGGCGGAAGAGGTTTATCCTTCGGTGGTGTTCTTCCAAGACACATACCATTTGAATATCGAGAGAATTTTCGTCGCAGGCCTGCCGGAATCGGGCGGAGCAGCGCAGGCGCTGCGCGCCCAGACCGGAGCGGAAGTGGAGGAGTTGGTCGGCGAGAGCCAATTGGGCAGCTCTGCCGGCGGCTCCGTTCCCCGATATCGGATGGCTGGCATAGTGGGAGCCTTGATTTCATAACATGCGTCTTGACGTCAATCTTGCCACTCACCCATACGAGGATACCCGGCAGTTCTGGATCCGTTGGGGAAGCGCGGTCGCGCTGATCGCGATCCTGACCGGCGCGCTGCTGTACAGCGCCGTTACCGAGTGGAGCTTCGCCGAAAAGGATCGCGGCATCATGAGCCAGTACAAGACGCAGATCGCGAACCGTGACCAGGAGAGATCGCGCGCCGAAGCGGTCCTGAATCGTCCCGAGAACCGCACCACCCGCGATCGCTCGCAGTTTCTTAACCAACTGATTGAGCGCAAGGCGTTCTCCTGGACCCAGGTATTTGCCGACTTGGAACGGATGATGCCGGCACGCCTGCATGTGGTTTCGATTCATCCGGAAGTAACGGAGGACAATCAGCTTCAAATCAAGCTGGTGGTGGCTGGAGAATCGCCAGAACGCGCTTTGGATCTGGTCCGTAAGATGGAGGAATCACCGCGTTTCCGCCAGCCTGCGGTCACCTCTCAGAACACTCAGACCAACGCCCAGGTTCCCGGCGATAACGTCGAGTTCAACATCACTGCGCTGTACGTGCCGAGTGCACCGGGAAGCAGAAAATAATGGCTGATCTGAAAACCACGCGCCGGAAATTGAAAGTCGCGATGATCGCCATGCTGGGCCTGGATGCGGTCGCCCTGATTTTGATGTTCTCTCCTCTGGTGGGCTCCAGTGCAACGCGTAAGCAGGAGCTGCAACAACTGTCGGATGAGGAACGGCAAAAGACCCGCCAGGTGGAACCGCTGCGCGGTCTAGACAAAAAAATCGTGCTCGCCGGCCAGCAGATTGATCAGTTTTATAAACAGCGGCTGCCCGACAAAGCCTCAGAGATCGTAGATGAGCTGCGCAAGGTGGCGTCGGAAAACGGAGTGAAAATCACGCAGGCCAAATATGAAGCCAAGGATCAGGAAGACGTCGGATTGACACCTTATCTGATTGAGGCCAACTGCCAGGGCGATTATCTCCAACTGGTGCGCTTCATCAATGGTCTGGAGCGCGACAAAATATTTTTCATTATTAACAGCGTTGTTCTGGGAGACGCTCAGGGCGGCAGCGTTAAACTGCAATTGAAATTGGAAACTTATCTAAGGACCGGTGCGTAGTGAACCTGGGGGCAGAAAACCGAAAGAAGACGATCGCGGCGACGGTGCTGGGAGTATTGGCTTTCGGCATGGTGGTCTACCGCATCGCCAACCCGGCCGGAGCCCCGCCACCCCCGGCAGCCATGGACACGCAACCTGCCAACAACCCGCCGCCGACTCCGCAAGCCACGCTCCGGCGCGCAACCCCTGGCGCCGCGAGCAAGACACCCGGCACTAAGAAAGCGAGAGTAACCCCGGTTTCACTGGACCCAACCATACAGCTCGGGCTGCTGCGGGCGAGTGAAGATACGAAATACACCGGTACCGGTCGGAACATTTTCCAGGCTGAAGTTGAGATTCCGAAACCGGTAGCTCCAGCCGTGCCAGAAATTCAAGTGGCAGAAGCGCCTCCGCCACCGCCTCCGCCGCCCCCTTTGCCGCTGAAATTTTTTGGCTTTGCGAGCAAGCCAGGAGAACCCAAGCGGATCTTCCTCTCGAAGGGCGAAGACGTGTTTATTGCGGGCGAAGGAGAGATTGTGGATCGCCGTTACAAGGTCTTACATATTGGGCCGGCATCGGTTGAAATCGAGGACGTGCTCAACAACAATCGGCAGAGCATCCCCCTTACTCAGGGCTAGGCAGAGCAGTTGGTTTCACTTTCAAAATTCCGGCGTCGTCGGCTCAGCGGCTCTTCGCAGAGCGGTTACATTCTTGTCAGCCTGATGATGATCGCGGCTCTGGTGGTGATTGCCCTGTCCGCCGCGATTCCCACAATCAAGCTGGAACTGCGTCGCGATCGCGAAGAGGAACTGATCCACCGGGGAGTGCAGTATTCGCGCGCCATCCGCCGCTACTTCAAGCGCTTTGGACGCTACCCGGTGAGCCTGGACGATCTCGAGAGCGCCAACAACATGCGTTTCCTGCGTAAGCGTTATAAGGACCCGGTCACCGGGGAAGACTTCAAGCTGCTCCATTTCGGCGAGATTAAAATGACATTCGGCCGGGGGATCGCGGGTGGGGTGGCGCCGGGTGCGAACCCGACGGGCGGACTTAATACCGACAAGAATGCTAGCACTTCGCAGGGGCAGACCGGAACACAGTCGTCGAGCTCATCGGATCAGAATTCTTCGACGTCCTCCGACAGCAGCTCATCGTCAAAGGGTGGCTCGAATAATCAGACGTTCGGAGGCGGGCCCATTGTGGGGGTGGTCAGCACGTCTGAAAAAGAGTCCATTCGCGAATTCAACAAGAAGAACCATTACAATGACTGGCAGTTCATCTATGACCCGAGTATCGATCGGGGCGGGTTGTTGAACACACCCGCTCAACCTGCGCTGCAGGGCCCCGGCATAGGACAGGGGCAAGGTCCCGTGGTGAACCCGGGGGAAGGCTCTACGGGGCCGACCGCGCCGCCCGGCGTCCCGCTGCCGCCGCAGCAGCCACAGCCCCCGCAGTAGCTTGAATCCTGAGGAAAGCTAGCTGAAAAAAGGCCTCGTCCTTCGACGAGGCCTTTGTAATCTTCAAAAATTTCGGTTCAGACGTTAAACGAGGACCCGCAGCCACAGGTGCTCTTCACGTTGGGATTATCGAACTTGAAACCAGCGCCGTCGAGGGTCTCGAGGTAATCCACGCGGCAACCGTTCAAATACATCAGGGACGTGGCATCCACATAAACTTTTAGCCCGTCCATGTCGAACACTTTGTCCATCATGCCCGGATTGTTCTCGAACTGCATAGAGTAAGAGAAGCCGGAGCAACCTCCACCCACTACCCCTACCCGCAAACCGGTCGGGAGAGGATTCTGTTGCGCCATGATCTCCTTAACCTTAGCAATGGCGTTGGGGGTAAGGCTGATGGGCGTGGACTTCACTTCCGGCGCGGCCGGGATGGTAGTTGTTGTGGACATTCGTATCTCCTTGAGTTTACTCGTCTAGATTATAACAAAGGTCGATTCGCGCATATCACAGAAAACCGGGTACCCTAACACTGCCAGGTATGTTTATTAGATGAAGGCGGCCGCGGGAGGGTCGCAAGCGGAAAAGACACTCCCGGCTTGCCAAATCGGGCTATAATCTGCCCGGGTCCTCCCCTACTGCTGGCCCAACCCGCCGCGGGTCAAGGATCGGCCCAAAATCAGAACCGAGGTGGCCTATGTTTCCCCTGGTCGGAATGCTGATTGTGTGGGGCGTTCTAACGGCTATCCTGATCATCCTCCTCATTTATCGCAGCACACTCACCATGCAGGAGGACGATCAGCTCTACCTGAGCGACTCTGAATCTCACATGCAAAAAGAGCAGACCGAGATTCTCTCCAAGGTCAATAGGCTCAATCCGTTCGTGCGCTGGCTGGGAGCTGCCTCCGGGGTCTTGATCCTGGTCATTGCTGGCATCTTCATCTACCAGCAAATGACGATCGTGCAATAACCGGGGTGGGCGGCGTACCTTTCTCAGGGCGACTGGTGTTGGAAGTCGCCTAATATTTCTTGCTTTCCTGCGCCCTAAGGCCTCCCATTTGAGGGAGGCATTTCGTTTTTCAGCCTGTCGGGACAAGGCAGGCTCTAGGGTCTGGGTTGCTCGGCGCCGATAAGCTAGGTTCGATAGCGCGAGAATTGCCTGCCCGAAAGCCCGAGAGCCTGAAATGCGTTCCCTGCCGCCGTTCTTTTAGAATTCCTGCATATCTCCCGGTGAAGGCGTGATGCGCAGGCCCAGCGCAACTGGGTGGAGCAGTGCGAACTGGTAAGTCCGGCGGGCAAGAGCGTTCGTTTTCACCTCGATCAGCCAATCGCCATTTTTCCCGCCGTGTGCGGAATGGAATGCTGCTGGACCGCGCTCGGAAAGCGGGGGCTCAGGTCGTACAAAGCGCGTGACGAGCATCCTAGGCCGGTCCGGAGAATGGCTGCTGCAAACGACTTCCGGCGAGTTGAGAGCCGAGTACCTGATATTGGCCACCGGCGCTCGCAACCCGTTTCGAGGCCAATTCTCGCGCCATTTGCTGCTAGCGATTTGATGGCCACCGCCGGCTACTTCATTGCAGGCAGCGGCTCTTGCATGCAGATACAGTTTCTCGCCGGGCTGCATGGCTATTTGGATCTTTCCCCGCGCCGATCATTTCTCCGCCGGCATTTGCGGCAAGCTGAATGGCAAGACGACCGCTGAATTACGACGTTTGATGGAGGAATGCGTTTCTGCTGCCGGACTGGCGTTTACCAGCGCCAAGGTCTACGCGCACGTCCTTGCGGCGCTCAGCCTGACGACTTTGCGCCAAGCGGCGGTAAGCGGCGATGGCTGGGCGATGATCGGGGATGCTGCGGGTTTCACTGACCCCATTACCGGTGAAGGATTCTTACGCGCTGCGGCCCGCCGACCTGTTGAGCCAGGCGATACTGGGGAATCGGCCGGAATCGTACCGTCAACTGCTGGGAAACGTCCGGTTTGGCGGAGTTCGCGGCCCAGCGCGGTTTGCGGGTGGTGGAAGCCGTGCAGAGAGGAAGGCTCTGGCGCGGGTCTTAGGGCCAGCGTGAAACCAGTCGCGGAGGCAGGAATCAGCCATATCCTATTTGGGCACGGAGTGAGCAACGGTACGAACCCTACCGGCTGCCTTGTCTGCCCCCGCGTTCTACGCCGCAACGTGTCGCCAATGGTGGAACGCCGAGGGACAAGCGAAAGCACGGGCGCGAGCCGGAATGGGTGCGACCCTTCAGATTCAATGATGGCCTGGTTAGCCATTCGTCAAGCGCAACTTTCCTCATTGATCCGTTCAAAAAAACGTGGATCCAATTGCGACCATCATGAGAACAACGGGAAGCTACGCACGCGGCAAGCCGCGTCTCTATGCGTCGTAGTTTCCTGCAGACTAGTCAGCAGTCGCGCCGGGCTTCTCCGGAGGTGTAATTTCCACCACGGACGGGCATTCGCCCGGGATAAACTGGCATCCCGCATCTGGTCCGTGTCCCGCGTACGGAGCCGGCTTGCTGTCGGTGAACTGCGCAGTTTCGGTCGAACCTTCCAGAGCGGTCGTGGACGCCGTTCCACTCGTGATCACCTGCTGGACCGCGTCGAAATATCCTGTACCCACAAAGCGCTGGTGCTTCACGCCCTCGTAGCCGTATTGGTGTTCGCGGCTGAACTCCTTCTCCTGCAGCCGTGAATATGCTGTCATTCCTGTTTGCTTATAGGCGCGCGCCAGTTCAAACATGGAAAGATTCAGCGCGTGGAAACCGGCCAGCGTGATGAACTGAAACTTGTAGCCCATGGCCCCAAGCTCCCGCTGGAAGCGTGCAATCGTTGCGTCGTCCAAGGCTTTTTTCCAGTTGAAGGATGGCGAGCAGTTGTAGGCCAGCATCTTGCTCGGATACTGTGCCAACACGCCTTCGGCAAACTCTCGTGCTTCCTTCAGATCCGGCTTCGCGGTTTCACACCAGACCAAGTCGGCGTATGGCGCGTACGCGATGCCCCGCGCGATTGCGGATTTTATGCCACTACGGATGTGGAAGAAGCCTTCTGTCGTGCGCTCGCCGGAGACGAATTCCCGATCGCGCGGATCAACGTCGCTGGTGAGCAGGTTGGCGGCCTCAGCGTCGGTACGCGCCATCACCAGCGTGGACACCCCCATGACGTCAGCGGACAAGCGCGCCGCGACAAGCTTCTGAATGAACTCGGTGGTAGGCACAAGCACTTTGCCGCCCAGATGTCCGCACTTTTCGACGGAGGAGAGCTGATCCTCGAAGTGCACACAAGCCGCGCCGGCTTCAATCATGGCCCCCATCAGCTCAAAAGCG
>Ga0209154_1000208_pt1 | contig 42587 bp, 36 predicted proteins | sample GraSoiAngelo_121_FD_185878 | JGI IMG/M metagenome (GOLD analysis project Ga0209154, IMG submission 185878) | Grasslands soil microbial communities from the Angelo Coastal Reserve, California, USA - 14_0919_12_20cm (SPAdes) (version 2) | ecosystem: Environmental > Terrestrial > Soil > Grasslands ... | reverse complement strand
GGTCACGACGTTCAGGCCGGAGGCCCGGGCGGCCGGCCGGTACCGCGATCTCTACGCCAGGTACAACCATCTGTACGAAGCGCTGCGCCCGGTCTTCTCGTCGCTCGCGTCGCCGGTGGCATAGTCGCCCGCCCGGCAAGATTCTTGGAATTTGACCGCCGCTCTCATGGAAACTGTCCGCGAAGTCGGGGCAACCCTCAGCATGCAAACTCCCGAGAGAGCCTTCCGGCCACATTTGAGGTTCGCGGAATCGTCTCTCAGATCATTACCTGGTATCGGGGACGCCGCCGATTGGTATGGTGAATGTATGCGCCTCAACGCGTCTCAAAAACTCCCACAGGTGCGATCCCTCTACACCAGGGCATGACCTGAGAGGTAACGGCGATGGGTGGGCATGCGCGCGGCGGTAACGGACACCGTTTCTTGAAGGAGTCGGGGACCGACGAGCAGGTCGCGTTCCTCAACTCTATCTTGGAATCCTCCACCGAGTACTCCATCATCGTGACGGACCTCGCGGGAACGATCCTGGCATGGAACGAAGGCGCCCGGCGCATTTACGGGTACGAAGCGGCGGAGGTCGTCGGCAAGGCTACCCTCGCGCTCCTGCACCATCCCGATGATGTCAGGTCCGGACAGGCCAAGGCGGTCTTGGGGGAGGCCCTGCTCACCGGGACGTGGGAAGGTACGCTGAGGCGCGTTCGGAAGAACGGCGAGGAGTTCACCGCCCGCGTCACCAAGACCCTCAGGCGGGACCCGCAGGGTCACCCCATCGGCTTCACACTGATCTCCCGCGACATCACCGAGGAGGAGCGGCTGGCGGCGCAACTCGCCCAGCAGTCTCGGGAGCGCAGCGAGACGGCGGCGTTCCTGAACAATATCTTGGAAAGCTCCACCGAGTACTCGATCATCGCCATGGACCTCGAGGGCAACATCCTGGCCTGGAACGAAGGCGCGCGGCGGAACTACGGCTACGCCGCCGAGGAGATGGTCGGGAAGCAGAACGTCCGCCTCCTCCACACCGGGGAAGACGTCGAGGGCGGCAAGGTCGAGGCGGCGCTGGCCGCCGCGCGGCAGGCGGGGTCGTTCGAGGGCGAGTTCCAGCGGGTGCGCAAGAGCGGCGAGCAGTTCACGGCGCGGGTGGTGATCACGCTGCGCCGGGGCGCCTCCGGCGATCCGATCGGCTACCTCCTGGTCTCCAAGGACATCACGGCGGAGAAGGCCCTGGAGGAGGAGCTGCGCCGGAAGAACGAAGAGCTCGCGGAGCAGTACCGCCGCGTTCAGGAGGCCAACCGGCTGAAGAGCGAGTTCGTGGCAAACATGTCCCACGAACTCCGGTCGCCGCTCAACGGGATCATCGGCTTCGCCGAGCTGATGCACGGCGGCAAGGTGGGGCCGATGTCCGACCCGCACAAGGAGTACCTCGGGGACATCCTGACGAGTTCGCGGCACCTGCTGCAGCTCATCAACGACGTGCTGGATCTGGCGCGGGTGGAGGCGGGCCGGATGGAGTTCCACCCGGAGCCGGTGGATCTGGCGAAGCTCGTCGGCGAGGTGCGGGACGGCCTGCGCACGCTCGCGGCGGCCAAGCGGATCCAGGTCAAGACGCAGATCGATCCGGGGCTGACCGGGGTGACGGCGGACCCGGCGAAGCTCAAGCAGCTGCTGTACAACTACCTGTCGAACGCGCTCAAGTTCACGCCGGAGGGGGGGCAGGTGACGCTCCGGGCGCGCCCGGAGGCGGCCGACACCTATCGCATCGAGGTCGAGGACACGGGCATCGGCATCCGGCCGGAGGACCTGGGCCGGCTCTTCGTCGAGTTCCAGCAGCTCGATGCCGGCGCGGCCAAGAAGCATAAGGGCACGGGGCTGGGTCTGGCGCTGACCAAGCGGATCGTGGAGGCCCAGGGCGGCCAGGTCGGCGTGCGGAGCGCGCCGGGCGCCGGCAGCGTCTTCTTCGCCGTGCTGCCGCGGGTGTTCTGGGCGGGGCGGGAAAGCGCCGCGGCCGCGGGCGCTCATCCCGACGCCCGGTCGGAGACGCGGCCACCCGCGGTGGCGGGCGTTCGACCGGACAGAACCCCTGCCGGGCGGCCCAGGGCGCCGGCGAAGTTGCGCGCGCCTGCCGTCCTCGTCGTTGATGACGATCCCGAGTCGCAGAAACTCGTGGAGACGGCTCTCATGGAGTTGGGGTACCGTCCGGTCGTCATGCCGGACGGCGAGAGCGGTCTCAGGGCGGCGACCAGGGAGCGTCCAGCGGCAGTGGTGCTGGACCTCCGGATGCCGGGGATGAGCGGCCTCGAGTTTCTGGACCGGTTCCGCCACACCGATAACGGCAGCAACACCCCGGTGATCGTGTGGACGAGAGCTTACCTGACGACTCAGGATCAGTCCCGGCTGAAGGACGTGGCGCCGTTGGTTGTGCTGAAAGGCCGCGGCGGCGTCGAACCGCTCGTGAAAGCCCTGCAGGCGTGCCTGCCGGCCTCATGAGGGGCGGGCCGGGCGTGCAAACCCCCGACAGTATTTCCCGACGACCCCGGAGGTTTGAGGAAACGCCTCTCAGATCATTACCTGGTATCGAGGACGCCGGCGATTGATATGGTGGATTTGACGCCCCCCCGAAACCAGGGCATGGCGTGGAAGGTGACCGCAATGGGCAAGCATGGGCCCGGCAATAACGGAGGCCGTTTCTTGAACGAGTCGGGGACAGGCGATCAGGTCGCCTTCCTCAGCTCCATCTTGGAGGCCTCCACCGAGTACTCCATCGTTGCGACGGACCTCGCCGGAACGATCCTGGCGTGGAACGAAGGCGCGCGGCGGATTTACGGGTATGAAGCGGCGGAGGTCGTCGGCAAGGCGACCATCGCGCTCCTGCACCATCCCGATGATGTCAGGTCCGGACAGGCCAAGGCCATCTTGGACGAGGTCGTGCGGACCGGGAAGTGGGAAGGCACGCTGAGGCGCGTCCGGAAGAACGGCGAGCCGTTCACCGCCCGCGTCACCAAGACCCTCAGGCGGGACCCGCGGGGTCGCCCCATCGGCCTCACGATGATCTCCCGCGACACCATCGAGCAGGAGCGGCCGGCGGCGCAGCTCGCCCGGCAGTCTCGCGACCGCAGCGACACTCCGGCCGTGCTCGTCGTCGATGATGATCTCGAGTCGCAGAAGCTCGTGGAGACGGCGCTCGCGGAGGTGGGATACCGGCCGGTGTGCATGCCGGACGGCGAGAGCGGGCTCAGGGCGGCGACCAAGGAGCGTCCCGCGGCGGTGGTGCTGGACCTCCGGATGCCGGGGAGGGGCGGCCTCGAGTTTCTGAACCGGTTCCGCCACACCGACATCGGCGGCACCACCCCGGTGATCGTGTGGACGAGAACGTCCTATCTGACGTCGCAGGATCAGTCCCGGCTCGCGGAAACCGCGCCGTTGGTCGTGTTGAAAGGCCGAGGCGGCGTCGAACCGCTCGTGAAAGCCCTGCAGGCGTGCGTGGCGGCGTCCCCGTGAGGGGCGGGCCAGATCGCGCCGGAAGACCATAACGCGCCTCTGATCCCCAAGACCACCACCGACCGCACCCGATAATCTTCTGCTGTCCGAGCAGGAAGACGGACTTCACCTCGAATTTTTCTCCACGTCCCTAACTCAGGCTGGACCGGGCCGGTGTCCGAGAAGCACGGTTTGTGCCGGAGCCGCAAATGCGCCTTTCAGGAGGTGAGTGGTCGTGAACGCCGCCCGCCCCCTCTTGGTTATCCTCGTCCACGGGATCGGCCAGCAGAATGCCCCCGCGCAGTCGGAATTCCTGGATCGCCTCCGGGACGCGACAGCGCGCCGGCTCGGAGAGATCGGCAAGGCCGGCCTGGCCTCCCGCCTGGTCTTCGAGCGCGCCGATTGGAGCCACCTGTTTCCGGAGAGGGCCGACTGGTTGACGCATCTCTTTCCGAGCTATGCGAGATTACGGTTCCGGTCCAGGCGAACCCTGGTGATGATCCTGTGGCTGGCGCTCATCCCCGCCATCACCGCCCTGGGAACCGCCGAGGGGATGCGCCTGCTGCACCCGAGTGCGCTGGGGTGGCTGGTCGGGACCATGGCCGGTCTCGCCGTCGCCATCCTTGCGGCGTGGTGCCTGATCATGCCCCTCTTCCCCTGGGGGCACCTCTTGATGTTCGGACGGTCGTTTGAGGCCAATACCGCGAGCGACGTGGTCCTCTACGGGAGCGATGAGCCCCGCAGGCAGATCCGGGACGTGGTGCTGGCCAAGATCCAGCCCTATCTCTCCAGGAAGTACGTCGTGGCCGGGGGCGCGCGGGAGTGTCTGCCGGTGGTGCTGATCGGGCACAGCCTGGGCTCCGTCGTGGTGTACGATCTCCTCCTCGGCATCAGCGCCCGGATGGGCGCCCGGAAGGTCACCGCGGCCCAGCGCGAACTGTCCGCCGTCACACAGCAGCTGCGGGGCGCGACGGGCGGGTCCGCCGCCGGCCGTGCGGCCGTCGGAGGCGCGGAGCCGGAGGCCGATCCGCGCGCCCATCTGGACGAGCGGCATGCCTTCCTGCAGCGGGCGGATGACATCGAGACCACGGTCTGTCCCGTCGGGATGATTACGCTGGGGTCTCCGATCGCCCTGTTCCTGTTCCGCAAGCCGTCGATCCTGGCCCGCAGAGATCTCTGGAAAGACGCGTGCCCGCCCCCGTTTCAGGCGACGGGACTGCAGGGGAGACTGCGATGGCGCTGGCAGAACTTCTGGCACCCCAGCGACCTGGTCGCCCACCGCCTCGAGCCGCTCTTCGACCAGGGATACCCGCCCTCCGGCGGCAGGCTGAAGTTTGTCGAGGACGTGAAGACCTGGGCCCCGGCACGCGATCCCGTGTCGGCGCACGCGACGTATTGGACGAACCCCGCGGTGCTCCGGCGGATCTCCGAGCACCTGGCGGACGTCCTCGTCAACGTCTGAGCGGGCCCGGCTCCGGCCGGCGTCAGTCCTTCAGCGCCCCTGAGAGCGCCGAGACGTAGTGCTCGACGAAGAACGAGTACACGAGGGCGACCGGAATCGAGCCGACCAGGGCCGCCGCCATCAGCGGCCCCCAGTGATAGACGTCGCCGGTCACCAGCTCGATGATCGACCCCACCGGCACCGTGAGCCGCTCCGGCGACGTGATGAAGACGAGGGCGTACAGGTACTCGTTCCAGGAGAGCGTAAACGCGAAGATCGTCGACGAGAAGATCCCCGGCAGCGAGAGCGGCAGGATGATCCGCCACACGACCCCCAGCCACGAGGCCCCGTCGATCCGGGCGCTCTCCTCCATCTCGCGCGGGATGGACTTGAAGTAGCCCATCAGGAGCCACGTGCAGAAGGGGATCAGGAAGGTCGGATAGGTGATGGTCAGCGCCCACAGGCTGTCGAACAGCCTCAGGTGGAAGACGATGTCCGCGAGCGGAATGAACAGGATGATGGGCGGGACCAGGTACGTCAGGAAGATCGCGATCCCCAGGCCCCCGGAGCCGGGGAACCGCAGTCGCTGGATGGCGTACGCGGCGAGCAGGCTGACGGTGACGGAGATCAGCGTCGACGCCACCGCCACCCAGGTCGTGTTCCACAGCCAGGCCGGATAGTGGCTCTGGGTGAACAGGAACCGGACGTGGTCGAGCGTGGGGTGCCAGGTCCAGAACGGGCTGAGGCGCGGGTTGTAGAGGTCGGCGTTGGGCTTGAACGCCGTGACGAGCATCCAGTAGAACGGGAACAGGAGAAAGACCAGGAAGGCTCCCAGCGGCAGGTAGAACGTGGCCGTGCGCGCGGCGAGCCGGGCGGGCGACCGGCGCATCTCAGTCCTCCCGCCGCAGGTTCTTGAAGCTGACGATCACGGTCAGCAGCAGCACCGGAAAGATCGCCATCGCCACCGCCGCGCCCTCGCCCAGGTGGGAGCCCTGGATCGCGCGCTGGAACGCCAGGGTCCCGTAGAGGTGGGTGGCGTTGTTGGGGCCTCCGCGGGTGATCACCCACGGCAGCTGGAAGTCGGCGAACGTCTGGATGACCGAGAACATCGTGATGACGACGGTCAGGGGCCGGAGCAGCGGCATGGTGATGTGGCGGAAGACGCTCCAGCCGCCGGCGCCGTCGATCGCGGCGGCCTCGTACAGCGATCCGGGCACGGTCTGCAGTCCGGCCAGCAGGCCGATGGCGTAGAACGGCACGCCCCGCCAGACGTTGGCCGCGATCAGCGCCCCCCGCGCCAGCCCGGGGTCGCCGAGAAAGTCGATGTTGTGGCCGATGAGGCCGAGGTGGCGGAGCGTGTAGCTGATGATGCCGAACGTCGGATCGTAGATCCACCAGAACGAGATCGCCGAGAGCACGGTGGGCACGATGTACGGGAGGAGGACGATCGCGCGGATGAACCGCTTCCCCATGAACTCCCGGTTCAGCACGATCGCGAGCGCGAGCCCCAGGATCAGTTTGCAGGTGCAGGCCACGGTCGTGTAGAGGAAGGTGTTGAAGGTGACCAGCCGGAACAGCGGATCGCCGAGCAGCCCGGTGTAGTTCGCCAGGCCGACGAAGTGCCCGCCGCGGCCGATGATGGCGTCGGTGAGGCTGAGATAGATCCCGAGGAAGAACGGGTAGGTCAGCAGGGCCAGGAGGATGAGCACCGCCGGGGCCACAAAGACGACGCCCAGGACGTTCTTGTTGTCGAAGAACCGGCCGAGGGCGGTCGCCCGCGGCGCGGGCGGCACGGCGGCCTCGGCCTTGACGGCGCTCACCGGAGCATCGTCAGCGGGTCAGCGCGATCGGGCGGCGTGCACGCGGCGCGGTGCGGGGCGCCGGCTCCGGATCCCTTACCCGCGCGCGATGCGCGCGAGCCGCTGCTCGGCGTTCGCCAGGGCGTCCCGGGCGCTCTTCCCGCCGACCGTGGCGTTGGCGAACATGTCCACCACGACGTACTCCGCGTGCGCGGCGGCCGGCCGGGGCCCCGGGACCGTGGCGTAGCTGTGCACCTGCCCCCGGCGCAGGCAGTACTGGAAGGGCTTGACCTTGGGGTCGCCGTTCCAGACCGGCACGTTCTCGTACGCGCGCAGCGTGGCGTCGTAGTATCCGAGCGTCGTGTTGATCCACTGGTCGTAGTTCCCCTCCTCCATGCAGAACCGGAGGTAGTCCTTCGCGGCGTTGGGATACTTCGAGTACTTGAACACCATGGCCATCGGCATCAACTGGAGCTCCGCCGGCCGGCCGGCGGGCCCCACCGGGAAGATGGCGTGATCCATGTCCAGGGCGACGGTGGGAAACTGCGCCCTGGCGATGAAGTAGATGCTGATCCCGTTATTGGTCATGCTGATGTTTCCGGAGAGGAAGGCCTTGTTGTTGTCGGGATCGAGCCACGAGCCGACGCCCTGGGTCATCGTCGAGTACAGCTCCTTGCAGTTTTCGATGGCGTGGATCGTGCCGTCGCTGTGGAGTCCCGCGCTGCCGTCGGCGTTCCACACCTTCCCGCCGTGCGCCCACAGCCACCAGTGCGTCCAGGCGTTCGCGTCGCCCACGGCGTGCCCCAGGGAGAATCCGGTGGGATGCCCATTGGCCCGGAGCGCTTTGGCCAGCCTGAGGAAGTTGGGGATGTCCTTGGGGAACGCGTCGAACCCGGCTTCGCGCACCCAGGAGACCCGGTAGTTGACGGTGGCGCCGGGCGTGCCCATCGGCAGGGCGATCCAGTGGCCCACCGGCGTGTTGAATCCGTACGCCCGGCAGAGGTCGTACCACCCTCCGTACTTCTTCCCGAGGTAGTCCGCGACATCGTCGAGCGGCACGAGCTTGTCGGGGTAGAGGTGCGGGTCGTCGAAGAAGCTCGTGACGATGTCGGGACCGGCGCCGACGTTGGCGGCGACCGCCGTCTTCGACGGGATGTCGGGCCAGTTGACATACTCGATCGTCACCTTCACCCCGGTCTTCTGCGACCACGCCTGGGTCATCTTGTCCCAGAAGGGCTGGTCCACCGGCACGAACTGCCCCCACCGCAACACGCGCAGCGACGCGCCCCGCTCGATCGGGAGGTCCAGGGACATCCCGGGGACCCCGTAGGCCGCTCCCTCCGCCGGCCCGGCAGAGCGGTCGAGCCCCGCGGCCCCGAGCGCCGCCCCCGCCAGCCCGGCCCCTCCGGCCGCCAGGACCTCCCGGCGGGTGAGACGGCGCGGCCGGTCCGCCGCCGGTGTGCCGGGTGCTCTATCGCGGTTCCGGAAATCCCCCATGCGTGCTCCCCCCATGGCAGACGCGGCCCCTGCTGTCCGTGTGCCGGACCTCTTCGCGCTCGCCCCGCCCCATCCCTACGGACGGCGGCCGTCCCGGCGTCCCGCTCCGCCTTGACGATGCCCCGATGCTATAATAAAAGCTGCGATGCGGTGTCCGCACTGCGGGAAGCGCAGCGTCATCAGCCACGTCACGGTGCGGTGGAACCAGGTGCGAGGCCTGCTCATCCCCACCCGAGGACACTACTGCACGTCGTGCAAGACCGCGTTCGAGACCGTGCGCCCCGCGGAATCCGACTTCGCCTTTGGATCGGTGCGCGTGGATGCCATGACCGACGCGCTGCGCCGGCTGCAGGAGAACGCGGACCTCGTGGTCGTCCGTCACAAGACCGGCGCGCGGGAGGTCTTGTTCTGATCCTGGTGCTCGCGGCGCTCACCGGCATGGGAATCGGGTGGGCGCGTGGTGGACGCCTCGGCGCGCTCGGCGGCGTGTCCTTCCGGAATCCCTGGCTGCTCGGAGCCGCCATCGCGCTGGCGCTGGTCGCGCGACTCTTCCCGCTTCCTCCCGGCGCGGCGCGCCTGCTGGCGACGTCCGCCTCCCTGGCCGCGCTCGTGGCGCTCTGGCAGAACCGTCATCACCCCTTTGGTCTCCTGGTGTGTTCCGGCCTCGCCCTCAACAGTCTCGTGATCGTCCTCAATGGGGGCCGCATGCCCGTCTCGGCCTTCGCGCTGCTGGGGGCGGCGCACGGGCCGGACCCCGCGCCCCCGCCCGACCTGAGCCCGGCGCGTGTCCCCGGCGCCCGGTACGTGCTCGGGGGTCCCACGACCCGACTGCCGCTGCTCGGCGACGTGCTCCCGATCGGTCTCGGCCGGGTGACCATGGTGGTCAGCCCCGGCGATCTCCTGATGGGCCTGGGGCTGGGCGGGTTCGTGCAGCGGCAGATGCGCGAACCCGACCGCGCCGCGGCGCGCGGCCCGTTCCGCCGGCCCCGGCGCGGTCTGCTCCTTCCGCCCAGGGACTCCTCCGCGTAATCGAACAGGTGTGCGGGTGTGGCGGCCTCCACGGAGGCCGCAATTTTTTTGCCTTTTTCGGGGGGGCCGACGTTCCGTTTGAAGGAGATTGGGGAATAGTGGAGAAAGGTGGTGGATCGTAGGGACGAGTGGGGAGCGGGATGGGCGCGGAGACGGATGCTCAGGGGCGAAGCCGAGTACGCTCTGGACGAGAAAGGGCGGGTGGTGATCCCTCCCAAATTTCGCACGGCCATGGGACACCGCGTCATCGCCACCCGCTGGGTCGATCCGTGTCTCGCGGTGTTCCCGACGGGCGAGTGGCAGGCGTTCGAGGCGAAGATTCGCGCCCAGCCGCTCAAGAACCGTGACTTCGTCCGGCTGATCTTATCGGGCGCCGAGGATTGTGATCTCGACCGGCAGGGCCGGATCTACCTGCCGCCGCATCTGCGCAAATACGCGGGGATCTCCCGCGACGTCACGATCATCGGGATGGGCGTGCGGTTGGAGATGTGGAGCACGCCGCTCTGGCGCACGAGGCTCAAGAAGGTCGTCAAGGCACCCGAAGCGCTGGCCAAGCACCTCGACGAGCTGATCTTGTAACAGGGAAAGTGGGTGTGGCGGGCCCGTGGCGGTTCTGTGGATGAGCCCGACAGCCGAATCCGGCGACACCCCGACCCCGGTGCATCTCCCGGTTCTGGTGGATGAGGTGCTCACGTATCTGGCGCCCCGGCCGGGAGCGGTGATCGTCGATGCGACGATCGGGGAGGGGGGACACGGGGAAGCCCTGCTCCGCCGCATCGCCCCCGCGGGGCGGCTGATCGGGCTCGACCGGGATGCCGACGCGGTGCGGCGGGCCGAGGAGCGGCTGCGGTCCTTCGGGCGGAACGTGGTCGTGCGCCACGCCAGTTTCGCCGATTTCGATCATGAGCTCGATGCGGCGGGGGTGGGACTTGTCGACGGCGTGCTGTTCGATCTGGGGGTCTCCAGCCGGCAGCTCTTCGAGCCCGGGCGCGGCTTCAGCATCGACCGCGCGGGGCCCCTCGACATGCGCATGGACGTGCGGCAGACGCTCACCGCGGCGGATCTCGTGAACACCCTGGACGAGCGGGCGCTGGCGGATCTCATCTACCGGTACGGGGAGGAGCGCGCCTCCCGCCGGATCGCCCGGCAGATCGTCGCCCGGCGGCCGCTGCGCACGACCCGCGACCTCGCGCGGGCCGTGGAGGCCGCCGTGGCCGGGCGGGGACGCCATCATCCCGCGACGCGGACGTTTCAGGCGCTGCGCATCGCCACCAACGAGGAGACGGACACGCTCGAGTCGGCGCTGCCTCAGGCGATCGCGCGGCTCCGCCCCGGGGGGCGAATCTGCGTGATCGCGTTCCACTCGATCGAGGACCGCATCGTCAAGCAGACCCTGGCCCGGTACGCTCGGGGCTGCACGTGTCCGGAGACGGCGGCCGCCTGCAGCTGCGGCGGACGGCGGATGCTGCGCGTGATCACCAAGAAGCCCGTCGTCCCTTCGCTCCTCGAGGTGCGCCGGAACCCGAGAGCGCGGAGCGCGCGCCTGCGGGCCGCGGAGCGCCTGGTCGAGACGTCCGGGCAGACGGGGAGCGCGCCCGCGCGCGCGAGATGATGAGACCGGCTGCGGAGGTCCACCACACACTGTCCCCGGTGCTGATCCCGGAGCATTGGGGCTCACGAGGGAAGGAGGCGACCCGGCGTCGGCGGAGACGTTCTCCCATCATTCCCGTGCTCACAGTCGCAGCGCTCGCCGTGCTCCCGTTCATCGCATACGTCGCGGCAGTGTCCAACGTCGCACACATCGGCTACCACCTCTATCAACTGACCCAGGAGATCGCCGTCCTTGAGTCGGAGCATGAACGTCTCCAGGCCATCGTCTCCTCCCTCAGGGCCCCGGAACGCATCGAGCGTCTTGCGGTCACCCGCCTGCGCCTGCAGCCCCCGCGGGTTGGGCAGATCGCTGCGCTCCCGCTCTCCCCGATCGCGATGCGGCATGCGCCCCCGCGACCGCTCGGCCTGTGGGACCGCCTCGGCGCATACTTCCATCGGAGCGAAGCAGCGGCCGCAGAATCGCCGCGATGACGCGTAGGGCCGGAGCCTCCGCGCCGGGAGCGCCCGCGGGCGTTCCCCGGTGGCGGGTGAGCGTTCTCTTCGCGGGGTGGTGCATCACCCTGGCGCTCCTGCTCTGCCGCCTCGTCGACCTTCAGGTCTTTCAGGCGCAGGGGCTGCAGCGGATCGCGATCCGCCAGCAGCTCGGCTCGCTCCGGCTGCCGGGGCGGCGGGGGGCGATCGTGGACCGCGGCGGGCGGCCGCTCGCCCTGAACGTCCCCGTCGACTCCCTCTACGCCGTTCCCAGGGCGATCCCCGACCCCGCGGCGTTTGCCCGAGCGATCGCTCCGGCGCTCCGCCTGACCCCCGCCGAGGTCGAGGCCAGGCTTCGCCGCGGCGGACCGCACTTCGCCTGGCTGGCGCGGCGTCAGCCTCCCCACACGATCGCGGCGGTCCGGGCGCTCGGACTCGGCGACGCCGTGGGGGTCTTGACGGAGACGCAGCGCGTCTACCCCGCGGGGGAGCTCGCCGCCAGCACGATCGGATTCGCCGGGATGGATGGCTCCGGGCTCGCCGGGCTCGAGATGCAGTACGACGCGGTCCTGCGCGGGGTGGAAGGCCTGGGGACGGCCCACCGGGACGCGATCGGGCGGGAGCTCGTGCAGACCCAGCGCATCCTGACGCCGCCGCACGACGGGAACACGCTGGTGCTGACCCTGGACGAAGTGATCCAGCACATCGCCGAGCGCGAGCTCCGGCGGGCGGTGGCGGCGGCCGGCGCCCAGGGCGGCGTGGCCATCGTCATGGACCCGAACACCGGCGCGATCTTCGCCCTGGCGACGCTGCCGTCGTTCGACCCGAACCGGTTCCAGGAGACCTCGCCGGAGGTCTGGCGCAACCGGGCCGTCGCCGATGTCTACGAGCCGGGATCTCCGTTCAAGCTGATCCTCGCCGCGGCGGCCCTGAGCAGCGGGGCGGTGAGCCCCGGCGAGCGGTTTCCCGATCCCGGGATGATCCGGGTCAACGGCGCCTGGATCCACGACGCGGAGGTGCCCGCGCATCCCACCCTGACGCTCGCGGAGATCGTCAAATATTCGAGCAACGTGGGCGCCGCGGAGGTGGCGTCCCGGCTCGGCAGGGATCGATTCTCTGGATATATCCGGCGGTTCGGGTTCGGCCGTCCGACAGGGATCGACCTGCCGGGGGAAGCCGCGGGGATCATCCGTCCCGTGGAGCAGTGGTTCGGGCCCTCCCTGCAGAACATCGGGTTTGGTCAGGGGATCTCCGTCACCCCGATTCAACTGCTCGTGGCCGCCTCCGCCCTCACCACGCACGGCCTGAGCGTCCACCCCCACCTGGTGGAGGCGGTGCGCGACCCGGCCGGCCACACGATCGACACGCCCGGCGCGCTCCCGCCGCAGCCGGTCATCGAGCCCGAGGTGGCCGACCGCGTGCTGGCCATGATGCGGGAGGTGGTCCAGGGGGGAAGCGGCGAGAAGGCCGGCCTTCCGGGCTACCCGGTGGCGGGGAAGACCGGGACCGCCCAGCGCCCCAGGGCCGGCGGGGGCTACGAGCCCGGCGCCTACGAGGCGTCGTTCGTGGGCGCGGTCCCGGTGCCGTCGCCCAGGATCGCCGTCCTGGTGATTGTGGATCGGCCGGGGGGGGTATACACAGGGGGAGACGTGGCCGCGCCGCCGTTTCGCGAGATCGCCCGGCAGGTCCTGTGGTATCTGCGCGTTCCCCCCGTGGACGGTCCGGAATGATGTCTAGGAACAGGCCGAAGTTGCTAATATACATGGGTAGGATCGCCGGGCCCGCCGGCCCGCGGACCGGGCACACGGGAGATTTCTGATGCGATTGACCGACCTGCTGGCACGTTCGCGCACAGCCTGCTCGCTGTTGGGATCGTCCGACCTCGAGATCTCCGGGCTGGCGTACAACTCGAAGACCGTCGAGCCCGGGAACGTGTTTGTCGCGATCCGCGGGTTCGTCCACGACGGCCACCGCTACGCCGAAGAGGCGGTCCGCCGGGGCGCCGCGGCGGTGGTGGTCGACCATCCGCTCCCCGATCTCGCGGCGCCCCAGGTCGTCGTCGCCGATACGCGCCGCGCGCTGGCCGGGCTCGCCGCGGGGTTCTACGGCGACCCGTCACGGGATCTGTGGGTGTGCGGCGTGACCGGCACCAAGGGGAAGACGACCACGACCTACCTCATCGATGCGGTCCTGAGCGCGGCGGGGCACCGGACCGCCGTGATCGGCACGCTCGGGGTCGTCGCGCGCGGGGTGCCGGTGGAGTTCCACACGACGACCTCGACGACGCCCGAGGCGCCCGAGCTGCAGCGCCTGCTGCGCGACCTCCGCCGCGGCGGCGTGGACCACGTGGTCATGGAGGTGACCTCGCACGCGCTGGACCTGGCCCGCGTGGCCTCGTGCCGGTTTCGGGCCGCGGTCTTCACCAACCTGACGCAGGACCACCTGGATTTCCACGGCGACCTGGATCGGTACCGCGACAGCAAGAGCCGCCTGTTCGCCGCGGTCGAGCCGGACGGCGCGAGCGTCGTCAACGCCGACGATCCGAGCGGCGCGGCGATGGCCGCGCAGAGCCGCGCCCGGGTGATCACCTACGGTATCGACGCGGCCGCGGACGTCCGCGCGGCGGACCTCTCGCTCGGCGGCGGCGGGTCGCAGTTCACCGTGGTCTGGCCCGAGGGGCGGCGGCGGATCGCGCTGCGGCTCCCCGGCCGGTTCAACGTCGCGAACGCGCTCGCGGCGTTCGCCGCCGGCCTGGCGCGCGGGACGGATCCGGCCGTGATCGGCCCGGCGCTCGAGTCGGTGGCGGGCGTGCCGGGGCGGTGCGAGGTCGTGGACGAGGGACAGCCGTTCACCGTCCTCGTCGATTACGCCCACTCCCCGGACAGCCTCGAGAAGATCCTGCACCTGGCCGCGCAGGTGTCCACGGGGCGCCGCATCGTCGTCTTCGGCTGCGGCGGCGACCGCGACCGGACGAAGCGTCCGATCATGGGGGGCATCGCCACCCGGCTCGCCGATTACGCGGTCTTCACCTCCGATAATCCGCGCAGCGAGGATCCGGCGGCGATCATCCGGGACATCGAACAGGGCGCCGGCGGCGCGGACAACCGGGAGAGCATCCCGGACCGGCGCGAGGCGATCGCGCGCGGGATCGCCTTGGCCCGGCCGGGCGATATCGTGGTGATTGCCGGCAAGGGGCACGAGACCTATCAGATCATCGGAGACCGGGTCGGCCCGTTCGATGACCGCGAGGTGGCCCGCGAGGTCCTCCGCGCCCGGGCCGCCGGCGCGGGCGGGAACGGGCGGGGCGGGGGCGCCGCTCGATGAACGCCTCCACGAACGGCGCGGGCGCCGGGGACGCGCCCCTGCTGACGGCGGGAGAAGCCGCCCGGCTCGCGGGCGGCGCCCTGGCCGGCGGCGATGCCCGCGCCCCGCTGCGCGGGGCCGCCGTCGACAGCCGGGCGCTGGCGCCCGGGATGCTGTTCGTGGCGCTTCCGGGAACCCAGACCGATGGGCACGCGTTCGTGCAGGAGGCCTTCCGCCGCGGCGCCGGCGCGGCGCTCGTCGCCCGGCTTCCCAAGGAGGTGCCGTCCGGCGCGGCGATCATCCGGGTCCCGGACACCCTGCGGGCGTTCCACCGCCTCGCCAGGGCGATGCGCGACCGGGGGCGCCTCGTGGTGGTGGGGATCACGGGCAGCGTGGGCAAGACGTCCACCAAGGAGATGGCCGCCGCCGTGGCGGCCCGGGCGTTCCGCACGGCGCGGTCCCCGGAGAACTGGAACACCGAGGTCGGGATCCCGCTCGTGCTCGCCAATCTGCCTCAGGACCGCGAGGTCGCGGTGCTGGAACTGGCGATGCGGGGGCCGGGCCAGATCCGCGAGCTCGTCGAGGTCTGCGCGCCCAACATCGGCGTGGTGACGAACGTCGGGGAGTCTCACATGGATTTCTTCCCCAGCCGGGAAGCGCTCGCGGCCGCGAAGGGCGAGCTGGTCGAAGGGCTGGCCGCGGACGGCGTCGCGGTGCTCAACGCCGACGATCCCCTGACGGCGGGCCTCGGGCGGCGCACCCGGGCTCGGGTGCTGTCCTTCGGGGACGCGGGAGGCGACGTGCGGGCCGAGGAGGTCCGCCTCCTCCCGGCGCGCGGGAGCACGTTCCGCCTGCGGACCCCCGCGGGCGCCGCCGAGGTCACGCTGCGGGTCCCGGGCCGGCATTCGATCCAGAATGCGCTCGCCGCCGCGGCGGTCGGCGTGGCGCTGGGGATGGCGCCGGAGGCGATCGCGGACGGCCTGGGTGAGGCGGTGCCCCTGCCGATGCGGTTGGAGGTGGTGCGCGTCGGCCCGGTCACGCTCCTCAGCGATGTGTACAACAGCAGCCCGCAGTCCGTGAGCGCCGCGCTCGACGCGCTCGACGAGATCGCCGGCTCCCCGCGGATCGCGGTGCTCGGCGACATGAAGGAGCTCGGCCCCCGCGCCCCGGAGGCCCACCGGCGCGTCGGCCGCGAAGCGGCCGGACGGCGGATCGATCTGCTGGTCGCGTTTGGCCCGCTGGCCGCCGATCTCGCGGCCGCGGCGCGCGAGGCCGGCGGGCCGCGCGTCGTGCACGCGACCGATCTCGACCAGGTGGTCGCGTTGCTGCGGCGGGAACTGGTCCCCGGCGCCGTGGCGCTGATCAAGGGGTCCAGAGCCATGGCGATGGAACGGATCACCGCCGCCCTCTCGGAGGCGGCGCCCGCGCCGATCCCGGGACCCGGGGGCGCCGCGTGACGCCGTATCTCGCGGCCGGGGGACTGGCCGTGGCGCTCACCCTGGCCGCGGGCGGGCCGGTGATCGGGTGGCTGCGCCGCGGCGGCGCCGTGCAGTCGATCCGGGAGGAGGCGCCGGCGCGCCACGGTCAGAAGGCGGGGACGCCGACGATGGGCGGCCTGTTGATGATCGGGGCGGTCGTCGTCGCCGCGCTGGCGGTCGACGTGTGGACGGAGGGCGCGCCTCCCGACCTCCTGATCGCGGTGGCGGGCACCGGCCTGTTCGCCGTGATCGGCGGCGTGGACGACGCGCTCGCGATCGCCCGCCGCCGGAACCTGGGGCTCCGGGCCCGGGAGAAACTGCTGCTGCAGATCCCCGCCGCGCTGCTGCTGGGCGCCTATGTGGCCTGGGTCCTCCATGCGGACACGGGCCTGGCGATTCCGGGCACGCGCCTGTCGGTGGACCTCGGCTGGGCGTACCCGGTGTTCTGCGCGGCGCTGATCGTCGGCATGGTCAACGCCGTGAACCTGACCGACGGCCTCGACGGCCTGGCCGCGGGGAGCACGGCGATCGCCGCCGTGGCCCTCGCGATCCTCGCCGGGCAGGCCGGCGCGGGGACGATCGGCATCCTGTGCGCCGCGGTGGCGGGGGCCGCGCTCGGCTTCCTCTGGTTCAACGCGCATCCGGCCGGGGTGTTCATGGGGGATGTCGGGTCGCAGGCCCTCGGGGCGGCGCTGGCGCTGATCGGCATCCTGGCCAAACTGGAACTGCTCGTCCTCATCGTGGGCGGGGTGTTCGTCGCGGAGGCGCTGTCGGTGATCGTGCAGGTCGCCTGCTTCAAGACGACCGGCCGGCGCGTCTTCCGCATGAGCCCGTTCCATCATCACTTCGAACTGATCGGCTGGACGGAGACACAGACCGTCGTGCGGTTCTGGGTGTGCGGGGCGCTGCTGGCGGCGCTCGGCGTGGGGCTCGGGCCATGACGCGCGACGTGGTGGAGCGGCTGCGCGGGAAGCGGGTGCACGTGGTCGGGCTCTCCGGCACCGAAGGGACCGCCGTCGTCCAGTTCCTGCTGGACCGCGGGGTGACCTCGATCACCGCGCACGACCTGCAGTCCCGGGAGACGTTCCCCGCGGCGTTCCGCCGCACCCACGTCTGGATGGACCCGGCCGCGCAGGAGGAGGCGATCGACCGGCTGCTGACGGCGCCGATCCAGGTGCGCTTCCGCGACCGCTACCTCGAAGGGCTCGACCAGGCGGAGGTCATCTACGCCGGCCAGGCGTGGTTCCGGCATCCAGAGAACCAGCCGGTGGCGCGCGCGCGCGACAACGGCGTCCCCCTGAGCAGCATGACCGAGCTGTTCTTTGAGACCGTCCCGTGTCCCATCCTGGGGGTCACGGGCACGAACGGGAAGTTCACCGTGGTGCATCTCGCGGCGCAGATGCTGGCCGAGAGCGGGCGCAAGACCTTCGTCAGCGGCAACGACCGGACGCACGTCCCGATTCTGTACCGCCTGGACGAGGTGACGCCGGACGCGATCCTGGTGCTGGAGATCAGCAACCGCCAGTTGATGGGGCTGCGGTACAGCCCGCAGATCGCGGTGATCACCAACCTCGCCCAGCACCATCTGGACGATCACGGGTCCTTCGACGCCTATGTGCGGGTCAAAGCGGGCATCCTGACCCACCAGCAGGCGGGGGACCGGGCGATCCTGAACGCCGACGATCCGGCCACGTGGGCGCTCGCGGCGGCGGCGCACGGCGCGGTCCTGCCCTTCAGCCGCCTGCGGACCGTGGACGAGGGCGCGTGTCTCGTGGACGGCCAGATCACCGTCCGCGTCGGCGGACGGGAGGAGCGGGTGTGCCCGGCGGGCGACCTCCAGGTGCCCGGCGCCCACGCGGTGGAAAACGCGCTCGCGGCCGCGCTGGCGGCGCGCACGGCCGGTGCCGATGCCGCGGCGATGGGCCGGGCCCTGCGCGCGTTCCGAGGGCTGCCGTACCGGATGCGGCTGGCCGCCATGGTCGACGGCGTCCGGTTCTACGAGGACTCGCTCGCCACCAATCCCACCGCGGCGGCCGCGGCGATCCGCGCGTTCGATCAGCCGCTCGTGCTCATCGCGGGCGGTCAGCGGCGCGGAGGCACGGTGGAGGACTTCCGGCCCATGGCGGCGGCCCTCGCGGAACGGCCCGTCCGCGCCGTGCTGCTGATCGGCGCGATGGCCTCCCAGATCGAGAAGGCCCTCGTGGCCGCCCGGGTGGCGCCGGTCATCCGGTGCGGGACCCTGGAGGCGGCGGTCCGAACGGCGCACGAAGTCGCGCGAACCGGAGACGTGGTGACGCTGTCCCCGGGGTGCGAGAGCTTCGATCAGTTCAAGGACTACCGGGAGCGGGGGGACCGCTTCCTGGAGCTCGTCTCCGCGCTGGCCCGCGGGCCGGGCGCCGGGACCGGAGGCGTCCGGTGGAACTGATCCACCGCCGCGGCCCGGCCTGGGGGCTCTTTGTCACGGTCCTCGGGCTCACCTGCGTCGGCGTCGTCATGGTGTACAGCGCGAGCGCGGTCTCGGCGCAGGCCCAGTTCGGCGACGGGGCGTTCTACCTGAAGCGTCAGCTCGCCTATGCGGTGATCGGCGTGACCGCGATGTCGCTCGCCTGGCGCCTGCACTACCTCAAGCTCCGCCGGTGGACCGTCCCGCTGCTCGGCCTCGCGGTGCTGGGGGTGATCCTCGTCCTCGTTCCCCACGTCGGCCGGGTCGCCGGGGGGGCGCGCCGCTGGGTCTCCGTCGGCGGTCTGAACTTTCAGCCCGCCGAGATGGCCAAGCTCGGGATGATCCTGTATCTCAGCAACTTCCTCGCCAACCGCGGCGAGCGGGTCCGCGAGTTTGCCTCCGGCGTGCTGCCGCCCCTGCTCATCTTCGTCATCCTCGCCGCGGCGATCCTGAAGCAGCCCGACCTCGGCTCGGTGCTGATCCTCGGGCTGATCACCTTCGCGATGCTGTTTGCCGGGGGGGCGCGCCTGGCGCACCTCTTCACCGTCCTGGCCGCCGCCGTCCCCGCAGCCCTCGCCGTCATCCTGCGCGAATCCTACCGGAGCAGCCGGCTGGTGGCGTTCCTGGACCCCTGGAAAGATCCGCGGGGGGCCGGGTTCAACATCATCCAGTCGCTGCTGGCGGTGGGCTCGGGGGGGCTCACCGGTCTCGGGCTCGGCCACAGCCAGCAGAAGTTTTTCTACCTGCCGGAGGCCCACACCGATTTCATCTTCGCGATCATCGGCGAGGAGCTCGGGCTGGTGGGCGCCGCCGCGGTCATCCTCCTGTTTGTGCTCCTGGCCGTCCTGGGGTTCCAGATCGCCTCGCGGATCCGGGACCGGTACGGGGTGCTGCTGACCTCGGGGCTCGTGACGATGCTGGTGGGGCAGGCCGCGCTGAACATCGGCGTCGTCTTGGGCGCGGTGCCGGTCACCGGGGTGCCGCTGCCCTTCATCAGCTTCGGCGGGTCGTCGCTGGTGTTCAGTTACCTGGCCGTCGGCATCGTGTTGAACATCTCGCAGTATGCGAAACCGGCCCCGGCCGCGGCGGCGGCCGCGGACCCGCCCCGCCCCCGGGGGAGCCGGTCGCCGGCATGGGCGCGCTCATGAACATCCTGCTGACCGGCGGCGGCACCGGAGGGCATGTGTACCCGGCGATCGCGCTGGCGGAGGCCTTCCGGCGGCACGATCCCGGAACGCGGCTGCTGTTCGTGGGCAGCCGGGCGGGCATGGAGGCCCGTCTCGCTCCGGCGGCGGACATCCCGTTCGTGGGACTCGCGGTTCGCCCTCCCCGGAGCCTCGGGCCGGCGCGGGTGGTCCTGTCGGCGGCGGGCCTCGGTCTCAGCCTGGGGCAGGCCGCGGCGGTCCTGGCGCGCTTTAGGCCGGACGTGGTGGTGGCCACGGGCGGGATGGCCGCCGTGGCTCCGGTCGTGGTGGGAGCGGCGTTCAATACCCCGGTGCTGGTCCTCGAAGGCAACGCGATTCCCGGCCGCACGAACCGGCTCCTCGCGCGGTTCGCCCGGGCCGTCGCCGTCTCGTCGGAGGCTGCCGCGGCCCGCCTGCCCGCGGGGCGCGCCGAGGTCACCGGCCTGCCGATCCGCCGGGAGGTGGTCTCCGGCACGCGCGAGGAGGGGATCCGGATCTTCGGGCTGGCTCCGAACCGGCGGACCGTGCTGGTGATCGGCGGGAGTCAGGGCGCGGCGCGGCTCAACCGGGCGGTGGAAGAAGCGGTGGTGGGGCTCGCGGGTCGCCGCGATCTGCAGGTGCTCCACCAGGTCGGCCGGGGGTGGGACGGCGCGCGTCCGCGCGGGGCGCGCACGGACGCGTTCGCCTCCGGGCCGGAGGTTCCCGCCCGCGCCGAAGGCGCCGCGCCGGACCGGTCCGATCCCCGAGGATCCGGGGGCCTCGGATATGTCCGGGTCCCCTACATCGAGCGGGTCGGCGCGGCGTACGCGTGCGCCGATCTGGTGGTCAGCCGCTGCGGCGCCAATGCCCTCGCCGAGATCACCGCGTGCGGGCTGCCGTCGATTCTCGTCCCGTATCCGCATGCCGCCGACGATCACCAGGCGCACAATGCGGCTCCGCTCGTCGCCGCGGGCGCCGCGCGCCTCGTGCGCGATGCGGCCCTGACCGGCGCGACCCTGACCCGGGAGATCGAAGCGCTCTTCGAATCCCCGGGGCGCCTTCAGGCGATGGCGGCCGCGGCGCGGAGCCAGGGGCGCCCCGACGCCGCGGACCGGGTCGTGGCGCTGGTGGCCCGGCTGGCCCATGCCGCGCCCGAGGGGGTGCGGGGATGATCCCGCCGGGCGCGCGCGTGCACTTCGTCGGCATCGGCGGCGCCGGGATGAGCGCTATCGCGTCGGTGCTGATGGCCCGCGGCTACGTCATCTCCGGCTCGGATCTCCGGGAGAGCGAGATCACGCGGCGGCTCCGGGCCGCCGGCGCGCAGATCCAGATCGGCCACGCCGCCGAGCACGTGCAGCCCGATCAGGTGGTGGTGATCAGCCGGGCCGTCCCGGAAGCGAACGTGGAAGTCCAGATGGCCCGCCGGTGCGGCGTGCAGGTGCTGCACCGGGCGGAGATGCTGGCCGGCCTGATGGAAGGCGCGCGGGGCATCGCGGTGGTCGGCACGCACGGGAAGACCACCACCACGTCGATGATCGCGCGCATCCTCGAGCGGGCGGGGCGCGATCCGACGGTGCTCATCGGCGGCGAGGTCGACGATTTCGGCGGGAACGCGCGGGCGGGGCGCGGGCCGGACGTGGTCGCCGAGGTGGACGAGAGCGACGGCTCGCTGCTCCGGGTCGCGCCCCAGATCGCGGTGGTGACCAGCGTCGACGCCACGGATCACCTGGATTTCTACGGCTCGGTGGAGCGCGTGCTGGAGACCTTCCGCCGGTTTCTCGACCGGCTGCCGGAGGCGGGATTCGCCGTCATCTGCACCGACGCCGCCGCGGGGCGATCGCTGGCCGAGGGCCTGAGGGGGAACGGCGTGACCTATGGGCTGGAGCCCGGCGCGACCTACACCGCGCGCATCAGCGAAATGGTCGGGCCCCGGTCCGTCTTCGAGCTCACGCGCGGGGACGCGGTCCTGGGCCGGGTGACCCTCGGGGTGCCCGGCGCCTACAACGTGCAGAACGCGCTCGGGGCGCTGGCGACCGGCCTGGAGCTCGGCGTGGCCTTCGACTCCGCCGCGGCATCGCTCGCCTCGTTCCACGGGGTGCAGCGGCGGTTCACGGTGCGCGGGGACGTCGGCGGCGTGCTGGTCGTCGACGACTACGCCCACAACCCCACCAAGGTCCGGGCGCTGCTCCAGGCGGCCCGCCAGTGCTGGCCGCATTCCCGGATCATCGCCATCTTTCAACCCCACCGCTACAGCCGGACCCAGACCGTCGGCCCCCAGTTTGCCAACGCCTTCGACCCCGCGGACGAAGTGGTCATGACCGAGGTGTACGCGGCGGACGAGGCCCCGATCTCCGGGGTGGACGCCGGCATCATCGTGCGGGCGGTCGGCGCCCGCCGTCCTGTGGAATTCATCGCCGATCCCGCCGCGGTGGCGCCGGCCCTGGTGGAGCGCCTCCGTCCCGGAGACCTGGTGCTGACGATCGGCGCCGGGGACGTCTACCGGGTCGCCGATGCGATCGTCACGCGGCTCCGCGCGCGCGAGGCGGAGGCCCCCCGGACGTGAGCCGCGTGGTCCAGGACGCGCTCGTGAGCCAGTTGGAGCGTCTGTGCCCGGGCGGCGTGCGCCAGCGCGAGCCGCTGGCCAGGCATGTCACGTTTCGGATCGGCGGACCGGCGGATATCCTGCTGCTGCCCCGATCCCTCGAGCACCTCGCGGCGGCGGCGGCGTGGCTGTATCGCGAGGACCACCCGTTCGTCATCCTGGGGAGAGGGAGCAACGTGCTCGTCGCCGACCGCGGGGTGCGCGGCGTCGTCATCAAGACCGGCCGGGGACAGGAGGGCGTCCGCTACGACGGCCGCCAGGTGGTGGCCGAATGCGGCGCGAGCCTGCCGCACCTCAGCCGGGCGGCGGCGTCCCGCGGGCTGGCCGGGCTGGAGTTCGCCGCGGGGATTCCCGGGTCCGTGGGCGGAGGCGTGGTCATGAACGCGGGCGCCCACGGCTGCAGCATGGCGGATGTGGTCCGCCGGGTTCGGGTCCTGACCCCCGCGGGGGAGCGCCGGTGGTCCGGCGAGGAGATGGGGTTTCGCTATCGCGCCAGCCGGCTTCAGGAAGAGCGCGGGGTGGTCCTGGATGCCGACCTCGAGCTCGCGCCGGCCGATCCGCGTGACGCCCTGGCGCGCCTCGAGGAGTGGCTCCGCACCCGCAGCGACACCCAGCCCATCGGGCCTCCGAGTTCGGGGTGCGTGTTCCGCAACCCGGGGGGAGATCACGCCGGCCGGCTCATCGACGCCGCGGGCGCGAAGGGCATGCGGGCCGGCGCCGCCGTGGTGAGCGACCGGCACGCGAACTACATCCTGAACGCCGGGGGCGCCACCGCCGCGGACGTCCTGGCGCTCGTCGGGCAGGTCCGGGCCCGGGTGCGCGAGCATTCCGGGGTCGACCTCGTCCCCGAGATCAAGATGATCGGAGAGTTTGAAGACGGCGGGAGCCCGTGAGCACGTCATGACGGCCGGCTGATGTCCGTGGTCGTGCCGGTCCCCGCCGCCGGGCCTCCGGAAGCTCCCCGGGGCCTCTCCACCAGGCGGCTGCTCCGGTTCTGCGCCGCCATTGCCGCCTGCTGCGCGGCGGCCGCATTCCCGGGCTCCGCCGTGTTGAGCCTGCGGTCCGTGAGTGTGACCGGCAACGCCGCGGTGCCGGAGGCCCAGATCCTGCGCCGCGCCGGGATCGCTCCCGGCATGAACGTCTTCCGCGTGAACACCCGGTCGATCCGCCGGCGCCTCCTCGAGGATCCGCGCATCGAGGGCGTCGCGGTGGCGCTGGAGTTTCCCACGCGCCTCACGGTCGCGATCCGGGAACGCCCCGCGGTGGCCGCGCTGCGCGCCGGGGGCGCCTACGTGCTCGTCGGCGAGGATGCGGTGGCGATCGCGCAGGCGCCCGATCCCGGGGCGCTCCCCGCGCTCGTCGCCGACCGTCTCGACCCCGCGACCGTCGTGGTCGGGCTCCGGGTGGCCGCTCCGGATGTGCGCCTGGGCGCGTGGATCGCGGGGGCGCTGCCCGACGTCCTCCGCCGGCGTGCGGCCGGCGTGCACGTCGACGGCGCCGGGGAGGCGAGCCTCGAGCTGCGCGACGGGACGGCGGTGCGGCTCGGGGGCGCCGCGGGCATCGCGGATCGCCTGAGCCTCCTCCCGCAGGTGCTCGACGTGCTCGACGAGCGAAGCCTGCGCATCGAATCCGTTGACCTGCGGTTCTCCGGAAGCATCATCATCCGGCCGGCGCGATCGTCCGGCCGGGCCGCCGGCGCGGGCGGCAGGCAGGAGAACTCCCGTTCGCGTGGAATGAATTTCGGGATGCACCGTCCATGACGCCAATAGTCGAACCCGGAGGTGCACCTGGTTGGCCAAGCGAGGCGCCTTGGTGGGCTTGGATATCGGCACCACCAAGGTCTGTGTCATCGTCGCGGAACAGAGCGAAGACGGAGAGGTCCACATCACAGGGATGGGGACCTCTCCGTCTGTTGGTGTGCGGAAAGGCGTGGTCGTCGACCTCGACGCCACCACCCGCGCGATCGAGGAGGCCGTGGACAAGGCCGAGCGGATGGCGGGCCTCCGGCTCTCCGCGGCGGTCGTGGGCGTGTCCGGGGGGCACCTGGCGTCGCAGAACAGCCGCGGCGTCGTCGCGGTGTCCCGGGCCGATCACGAGATCGGCGAGCAGGACGTCGCCCGGGCGGTCGAGGCCGCCCGCATGGCGGCCGTCCCGGCGAGCGACCGCGAGATCGTCCACCTGCTCCCTCGGGACTTCATCGTCGACGGCCAGGACGGCGTAAAGAGTCCGGCCGGGATGTACGGGACGCGCCTGGAAGTCGAGGCGCACATCGTCACGGGCGCGAGCACGCTGCTGGCGAACCTGTTGAAGTGCGTGCTGCGCGCCGGGCTCGAATGCGAGGCCCTGGTCCTGGAGGCGCTGGCCTCGGGCGAGGCCGTCCTGTCGCCGGCGGAGCGCGAGCTCGGGGTGGCGCTCGTCGACATCGGCGGCGGGACCATCAGCCTGGGCATCTTCGCGGGCGGCGGACTCTGCTACACCGCGGTGCTGCCCTACGGAGGCAATCACGTGACCAACGACATCGCCATGGGGCTTCGGACCTCGTTCGGCGATGCGGAGCGGCTGAAGATTCGCCACGGGTGCGCGCTCCCCCGGCAGGTCGGCGAGGACGAACTGATCGAGGTCGTGCACGTGGGGAGCCACGAGTTGCGGGTCGCGCCCAAGCGCGCCCTCAGCGAGATCATCGAGCCGCGGATCTCGGAGATCGCCGGCCTGGTCAAGGCGCAGTGCGGCCGGTCGGGCTGGGGGTACCGGATCCCCGCCGGGCTCGTGGTCACCGGGGGCACCGCCCTGCTGCGCGGCCTCCCCGACCTCGTCTCCGAGCGGCTGGGGACGGCGGTTCGGGTCGGCGTGCCCGAGGTCCCGGGCAGCATGGCGGACACGGTGAGCAGTCCGGCCTTCGCGACCGGCGTCGGGTTGGTGCTCCATGCCGTCCGGCAGCGGAGGGTGGGGCGCGGCCTCAATGGGAACGGCACCGTCTACGGCCGGGTGCGGCAGTGGCTGCGGGAGTTCACCCTGGGCGCATAACGGGGGGCCGCGGCGGCTCAACGGACGTCGCAGATCCGGGAGGAGCGAAGGGAGCATGGCCACGTCGGCGCGATCACCGCATCCAATCCAGCGATTGTTGTCCTGGGGTTCGGAATCTCCGAATGCGCGGGCACAGGCGGGGGAGAGGCGGGGGGCTCCTCCAGATCCGGCGGGAGGGGTGAGGATGTCGAGCGCGGAGCGAGATCTCCGGCGGTACGCAGCGATCAAAGTGGTGGGGGTGGGCGGGGGCGGCAGTAACGCGGTCAACCGGATGATCAGCGCGGGCCTCCGGGGCGTCGAGTTCATCGCCGTCAACACGGATGCGCAGGCGCTGGCGCTCAGCAATGCCGACAAAAAGATCCACATCGGCGGGAAGCTGACCCGCGGATTGGGGGCGGGCGGCGACCCGGAGATCGGCCGGCAGGCCGCGGAAGAGAGCCGGGAGGATCTGACCGAGGCGCTGGAAGGCGCGGACATGATCTTCGTGACCTCGGGGATGGGCGGGGGCACCGGCACCGGCGGCGCGCCGATCGTCGCGCACGTGGCGCGGGAACTGGGCGCGCTGACGATCGGGGTGGTCACGAAACCGTTCAGCTTCGAAGGCCGCCGGCGGCAGAACTCCGCGGCGGAGGGGATCCGGAACCTCCGCCAGCGCGTGAACACGGTCATCACGATCCCCAACGACCGGCTTCTTCAAGTTGTGGACAAGACCGCCACGGTCGTCGAGGCGTTCCGCGTCGCGGACGACGTTCTCCGCCAGGGCGTGCAGGGGATCGCCGACCTGATCACCGTGCCCGGGCTCATCAACCTCGATTTCGCGGACGTCCGCGCCGTGATGGCGGAAGCGGGATCGGCGCTCATCGGCATCGGCGTCGGCAGCGGCGAGGGACGCGCGATCCAGGCCGCGCAGGCGGCGATCGCGAGCCCGCTGCTGGAGACCTCTATGGAGGGCGCCCGCGGCGTGCTGATCAACATCACCGGCGGGACCGATCTCGCGTTGATGGAGGTGAGCGAAGCCGCCGCGGTGGTGCAGAAGGCGGCCGACCCCGACGCCAACATCATCTTCGGCGCGGTGATCGACGACGCGCTCGATGGGGAAGTGCATATCACGGTGATCGCCACCGGCTTCGAAGGGCAGCGGACGGAGGACGAAACCGCCTCCGACGACGTCGCGCGGGTCGGGGGAGGAGACGCCGCCGCCGGGCACCGGCCGGAACGGGACGACCTGGACATCCCGGCCTTCCTGCGAAAGCGGTAGTCCGCCCCGGACCCCCTTTCGCTCGGCCGCCCGGCAGGGCTGCCAGAGGCCGGGTCCCGAGGGATCCGCTCGGGGCGCGCGGGAGAGACCGCAGGACCCGTGCGCCCCTTTTCCATTCCCGGGCGCGGATGGTAGGCTAGGAACCATGGTGGGCGATCCGGAAACGCGCTTCGACGCGATCCAGGCGGCCGTCGCGGCGGCGTTTCCGATCCAGGAGGTCGGATTCCTGGACGGCCGCCCGGCCTTTACCATCCAGCCCGGCCCGGACGTGAAGGAGCGGTTCCTGCGCCTCCGCCGGGACCTCGAGCCGCTGGAGGTCCTCCCGTTGCTCCGCGAGCGGGAGGGCAAGACGGTGATCCTGCTCGTGGCCAGGCCCCCCGCCGGCCGAACGGAGTGGGCGCTCCCCCTGGGGTTGTTTCTCGCGACCCTGGTGACGACGCTCATCGCCGGGGCCATCAACACATCGGGGGGCGGGAGCGTCGCGCATCTCATCGGGTCGGGCCTGGCGTTTTCCCTCTCGCTGATGGCCATTCTGGTCTGCCACGAGATGGGACACAAGGTCGTCTCGATCCGGCGGGGCATCGACGCGAGCCTGCCGTTTTTCATCCCGATGGTGCCGATCCCGGGGCTCGGCTCCGGGACGCTGGGCGCGGTCATCCTCACGCGGTCGCCGGCGCCGAACCGGGACGCCCTGATCGAGCTCGGCGCCTCCGGGCCGATCGCCGGGTTCATCGCGGCGATTCCGTTCCTCATCTACGGCGCCGCGCACTCCTCCGTCGTCGCGCGGTCCGCGCTCGTCAGCCCCGTCTGCTCGTTCTCGAGCCCGCGCCTCGTCGATTTCCTCGTCAACTGGCTCCTGCATCCCGACCCGTCCAGCGGGGTGATCTTTCATCCGGTCCTGTTCGCGGGGTGGTTCGGGCTCCTCGTGACCGCGATCAACCTGCTCCCGGCGAGCATGCTGGACGGGGGGCATGTGATGCGGGCGTTGTTCGGATCCCGGGTCCACCTGGTCCTCTCCATCGCGGCGGCCGGGGTCGCGTGGTACTTTCGCTACTGGCCGATGGCGGTGCTGATCCTGCTCCTGCTGCGGCGGGGGCATCCGGGCCCGCTCGACGACATCTCGCCGCCGACGGCGGGGCACATCGCGATGGCGGCCGCGCTCGTCGTCATCTTCGCGCTGAGCGCCGTCCCGCTGGACGTCACGTGTCAGTGACCGCTCGGGAGGCGGCCGGCGGCCCGGCCGTCCTCGTCGAGGCCGTCGATCTCCACAAGCGCTTTCGCACCTTCCACGCCGTTCGCGGCGTGTCGTTCCGGTGTTACGCCGGCGAGGTGTTCGGCCTGCTCGGGCCGAACGGGGCCGGCAAGACCACGACGCTCCGCATGCTCACCACGATTCTTCGCCCCACCTCGGGGGGCGCGCGCATCGCGGGGTACGATGTCACCCGCGAGCCCGAGGCGGTCCGGCGCGTGATCGGCGTGCTCCCCGAGCATGCCGGGATCTACGGGCGCCTCACCGCCCGCGAGGCCGTGCGGTACGCGGGACGCCTGTGCGGGGTGCAGGCGGAGGTGCTGGAGGGGCGGGTGGAAGCCATTCTCGAGACCCTGGAGATGGCCCCCCACATCGACCGGATCGCCGACACGCTGAGCCGCGGCATGAAGCAGAAGGTGAACATCGCCCGCGCCCTCATCCACGATCCGCCCGTCGTCTTCCTCGATGAGCCGACCTCCGGCCTGGACGTCATCTCCGCGCGGTCGGTCCGCGAGTTCGTGCAGCGGTTCAAGCGGGATGGGCGGTGCGTGATCCTGTCGACGCACCTCATGGAGGAGGCGGAGCGCCTCTGCGACCGCGTCGCCATCATCGCCGGCGGCCGGGTGCTGGCGCAGGGGCGGCTCGCGGAGCTCAAGGCCCACACGGGCCTCGGGCTCGAGGAGACCTTCGTGCAGGTCGTGGAGGACACGGTGCGGTGATCGGCCGTGCGGTGATCTGGTGGCGCGAGGAACGCCGGGCGCGCATCCGCCGCCGGCCCGTTGGGGGCATCCCTCGCCGCGGGCCCGCGCCGGGGCTCCTCGAGGCGACGGCTCCGTTCGTGCGCGCGGTGTACGCGAAAGAGATGCTGGAGGCGCTTCGGGATCGGCGGACGCTGCTGGTGATGATCCTGCTTCCGGCGGTGGTCGTGCCGCTGGCCACGCTGGGGATCCCCTACCTGGAGCAGCGGCAGCAGCGCGGTTTCCAGACCGCGACCCCCGCGGTCGCGATCGTCGGGCAGGACGACGGGCTGCTCAGGCTCGCCCGCGCGACCCGCCTGATTCTCCCGGTCCGCGCCGCCGATCCCCTGAGGGCGCTGCGCGAGCGGCGGGTCCTGGCCGTCGTCCGGCTCCCCTCCGGGATGGAGGCGGTCATCGCGCGGGACGGACAGGTCCGCGTGGGCATTCAGTACGACGCCAGCGACTCCGAAAGCACGGCCGCCCGGGGCAAGGTCGTCGAGCTGATCGCGAAGTACAGCCGCGAGATCGTGGCCCGCCGGCTGCAGGTCCGCCACCTGAACCCCGCCGATCTGCTGCCGGTCCTGGTGGACGAGCGCAGCGTGGCGACCCAGCGCCAGCTCTCCGGGCTGCTCCTCGCCGGCATCCTCCCGTTCTTCATCGCGATGCTGGCGGTGGTGGGCGGGATGGCGGTGGCGGTCGATCTGGCCGCCGGCGAGAAGGAGCGGGGCACCCTGGAATCCCTGCTGGTCGCGCCGCCCCGCCGGGAGGCGATCGTCCTGGGGAAGTTTCTCGCGGTGCTGACCGCATCGATGGGCGCGGTGATCATCGTCGTCCTCTCGCTGATGCTGAGCCTCCGATGGGGCTATCCCTACCTCCTGACCTCGGCCGGGACATTGGACATCAGCCTCCCCCTGGGCACCGCCGCGGTGCTGCTCGGGGTGGCGCTCCTGTTTGCGGCGCTGGTGAGCGGGGTGCAATTGGCCGTGAGCATCTATGCCCGATCGCCGCGCGAAGCGCAGCAGTACGTCACGCCGCTGTACTTCATGATCGTGCTGCCGGCCATGGCGGTGCAGTTCATCAGCGAGCTCGCGGGGAGGGGGTGGGTGTATCTCCTGCCGGTGCTGAACACCTTCTTCGCCTTTCGCGAGTTGCTGCTGGGGACCGTCAATTGGGGGCACCTGCTGCTCACGTCCGTGTCCTGCGCTCTATACGCCGCGGTGGTCCTCAAGATCGCCATCGCCCTCTTCAGCCGGGAGGCCGTGATCTTCAGAACCTAATCCCCCCGCGGGACTCCCTCCCCGCCGGCACATGGCCCTCTGCGGTCGATAGAATCGCCGGTTGACGGATCAAGACCCAGGAACTTGCCGCAGGCAAGGTGCCATCGGCCATGGCGGGTGCTTTCCCCAATTGAGCCACTAGCCCTTGTGTGCTAGCATACGAGTTACCCCATATGTGGGAGAAGAGGCGAACATTCGTGCGGTGTCCGTACTGCCAGAAAAAAGATAGTAAGGTCCTGGATTCTCGAGCCATCGAGGACGGGGACGGTATCCGGCGGCGCAGGGAGTGCCCCGGATGCCGCCGGCGCTTTACGACCTTTGAGCGCGCGGAGCGGGCCGCCCTCCTGGTGATCAAGCGGGACGGCCGCCGCGAGGCGTTCGACCGGACGAAGATCTTGATCGGCCTGGTGCGGGCCTGCGAGGGCCGGCCGGTGTCCCGGGCGGTCCTCGAGGCGGCGGCCGAAGAGATCGAGATGGACCTCGGAAAGCGCGGCGTACCGAGTGTGGCCAGCCGCGAGATCGGCGATCAGGTCATCGAACGGCTTCGCCGGATGGACGATGTCGCCTACGTCAGGTTTGCCTCTGTGTATCGCCGGGTCGAAGATGTGGATCGGCTGATGGAGGAGATCGAGCGGCTCAAAGCCCGCAAGCAGCTCGAGGCCGAACTGGCATCGCAGATCACGCTGATCCCGGCGCCTTGAGGCGGCGCCGGGAGACGTCCCGGATCGATCGCATTCTGCAGGTCCACCGCCCACGTTTGCATACATCAGTTTCGCCTGGAGGATGCAAATGGCCATGACATCCGAGCCAACCTCCGCAGCCAAGGACGCCGCCGCAGGGCCCGCTCCTTTGCCCCAGGAAACCCTGGAGTTCTTCGGGGGAGACGAACTCCGCGCCCGCGTCTTCGTCGACAAGTACGCGCTTCGGGACCGCGATGGGGGGTTGCTGGAGCGGACCCCGGTCGAGATGTGGGAGCGGATCGCACGGGGCGTCGCCGGCGTCGAGCCGACGCCGGAAGCGCGCGAGCGCTACGCCCGGGAGTTCTACTGGCTGCTCGAGGGCTTCCGCTTCATCCCCGGCGGCCGCATCATGCACGCGGTCGGCAACCCCAAGCGGGTCACGAATCTGAACTGCTTCCCCCCTGGGACTCGAGTGCTGACCCGCGCGGGGTTCAAGACCATCGAAGAAGTCCGCGTGGGCGATGAGGTGTTGACCCACCGGAACCGCTTCCGTAATGTCACCCACACCATGCATCGCGAGACCGTAGAGCCGCTTCGAACGATGAGGCTTTGGTACCTTGGCGATCGACAGATCACGACGACGAAAGAACATCGCTTCATGGCTTTCGACGGCTCGCGTGCGGACTGGGTGGAAGCGCAGCATCTCACTCCGTCTCACTATGTCAAGGTCGGGCGAATCGACGAGACCCTGCCGGTAAGTGAGCTTGATCTGTCCGAGTACGTCAGCGCAGCCGCCGTTGAAGATGAAGTCGGAAAACTCTACACGGTAACAGCCTTCATAGGCGGGCAGGGCGCCAGGCGATCCGCGGAGAGCAAGCGGATCGCCCGCACGGTCCCGGTCGACGAGCGGTTCGGTCTGTGGCTTGGGTATTTCATGGCCGAGGGCGGCGTCACCGACAACAGCGTGTACTTCACGTTCAATAAGAACGAGGAGGCGTACGCTGAAGCCATCTGCAATCTGACTCAGCAATTGTTCGGTGTGGAGGCTGCGATTCAGCGCCGCGAGGGCCAGGAAGGTCACTGGCTCCGCGTCTACGTGCATAGCAAGCTGATGGTAGAGTTCGTGAGAGCCTTCTTTGGTGGAGCGACACACGCCCACGACAAGCGCCTTCCGGCGTGGTTCCTCACGGCGCAAAAGACAGTACAGAAGGCCTTCATTTCTGCGCTGTTCCTGGGCGACGGCGTCTTGCGCGACGACTTCGCAAAACTCTTCCTGGCCAACCCCGAGTTGATCCGACAGGTCTATGCTATCCTTCTGCGGCTCGGTGTTGTGGCGTCCATTCGTTGGGAGGGCATCCTGCGCTACACGCGGCATCGCGGCATGTGGATCCACATCGGGACCCAGCGCTACGTCGAAGCTATTCAGGCCTGGGTGGAGGGAAAGTGGGAATACGAATCAGCGCTTGAAGAGGCCGCAAGCAACTACTTCTACAAGGTCGTAGAAGGCGAACTCTTCGTGAAAGTGAAGGAATGCGGATGGACCCAGACGGCGGTTCCGCAAGACGCGCATGCGTCAGCAGCTGAGACGGTCTACGACCTCAGCGTGGAAGACGATCATTCCTTCGTCGCGGAATTCGCCGTCGCCCATAACTGCTACGTGATTCCATTCAAGGACGATTCCATCGAGTCGATCTTCCAGTGGATGAAGGAGGCCGCCCGCACCTACTCGCTCGGCGGCGGGGTCGGCGGCGACATCAGCGTCCTGCGGCCGGCGGGCGCGCCGGTGAACAACGCGGCGCGGACCAGCACCGGGTCGATCTCGTTTATGGAGTTGATGTCCCTGACCACAGGGACGATCGGGCAGAGCGGGCGCCGCGGCGCCTTGATGATCACGATTGCGGACAACCACCCGGATGTGCTGGAGTTCACGAAGATCAAGCGGAACCTCAGCCGCGTGCGGTACGCGAACATCAGCGTGCGGATCAGCGACGCCTTCATGCGCGCGGTCGAAGCCGACGGGGACTGGGAGCTCTCCTTCGAGAACGACCGGGCGAGCGTTCAACGGACCGTGCGCGCGCGCGAGGTCTGGAACGAACTGGTGCGCGGCGCCCGGGATTATGCCGAGCCCGGGGTCATCTTCTGGGACACGATCAAGCGGTGGAGCACGACTGAATACAACGGGATGAACGTGATCACCACCAACCCTTGCTCAGAGATCCCTCTTGAACCGTACGGAGCATGCTGTCTCGGCAATCTTGGGCTCGCTGAATTTGTGAAGGACGAGTTTACCCCCCAGGCTGAGGTGGACTGGCTTCACCTGGAGCAGGCACTTCGTCTGGCCACTCGCTTCCTCGACGATATCCTCGACTACAACGCCGACAAACATCCACTCCCCGAACAGCGGGAGGCCAGCCTCTACTCGCGGCGCATCGGGGTCGGGTTCACCGGCCTGGGGGATATGTTGTGCAAGCTGCGGCTCAAGTACGACTCGGAGGAGGCGGTCGCGTTCGTGGACCGGCTCTTCGAGCGGATCAAGAACATCGTGTACGACGAGAGCGTCAACCTCGCGCAGGAGAAGGGCGTCTTTCCCGGGTACGACCGGGACCAGCATCTCCGCGGCCGGTTCGTCAAAGCGCTCGACCCGGCCGTGCAGGCGCGGATCCGCAAGCACGGACTGCGGAACGTGGCGCTCCTGACGGTGCCGCCGGTCGGCAGCGGGGCCTCGCTGGCCGGGACGACGAGCGGGATCGAGCCGATCTTCGACCTGGGATATACCCGCCGCAGCGAATCGCTCTCGCAGCAGACGTTCACCGTCTACCATCCGCTGGTCCGGACGTACATGCAGCGGTTCGCCGTCGAGCGCGAAGAGGATCTCCCGGAATTCTTCGTTACAGCCCACCAGATCCAACCCGAGATGCGGGTGCGGATGCAGGCGACGATCCAGAAGCACGTCGACCACTCGATCTCGTCCACCGTCAACTGCCCGGCCGACACCACCGAGGAGGATGTGGCCAAGATCTACTTCCTGGCCTGGAAGATGGGGTGCAAGGGGATCACCGTCTATCGCGCCGATTCCCGGGAGAACATCCTGACCGCCGGGACGCGCCGCTCGACCCAGGCGGCGGCCGCGTCCACGGCCCTCCAGGCGCCGCCGGCGTCCGCATCCGGGGTGCCGGGACCGGCTCCGGCGATCGCGCGCGAGACGCGCCCCAAACGTCCTCGGCCCAAGGTGACGGCCGGCCGCACCGAGCGGATTGAGACCCCGCGCGGGCGGATCTACGTGACGATCAATGAGGATGAGCAGGGGGTGTGTGAGGTCTTCGTGCAGTCGCTGGACGTCGAAGCCGATGCGATCGGCCGGATGGCATCGCTGGCGCTCCGCACCGGCGCCGACCCGCGGGACGTGATCGAGCAGCTCTGGCGGGTGCAGTCCCGGGAAGTAGCGATCGACCGGTCGGCCGATGGGACGATTGTGCGGGTGACCACGGTCGCGCAGGGGGTCGCCCTGGCCGTGGGCCGCGCGCTCTACGGCCCCGGATTCCGCCCGGACCTGGTCTTCCCGATGGCCGACCGGCTGCCCGCGCCCAGGCCGGCGAACGGATACGGCAATGGGCACGGGGCATCCGCGCCGGCGGCAGACGCCGTAGATGCCCCAGCAAGCGGCCCCCCCGGAACCGCGGAGGTCCAGGGTGGACCGGCCGGGGAGATCCAGCAGCCCCTGCTGACCTTCGCGGGGGTCTGTCCGGACTGCGGCAGTTCCCTGATCTACGAGAATGGCTGCAGCTCCTGCCGCTCCTGCGGGTACTCCCGATGCTGAGGCGCCTCGTGAGACACCTGAGGGTCCAGGGAAGGCCGACCGGCAAGTCGAGGATACGAAAGACCCGAGTGGCTCGGGGCGCCCCTCCGCGGGAGGCGCGCAACGGCCGCGCCCGGAACGGGAATGCCGCGAGGCCGGCCGGCGGCGGTCCGGCAAGCCCGGTCGTCGCCAACCCGGCAAGGCCGGCAGGCGGTAGCCTCCTCTCCGCCGACGCCGGCGTGCCGTCAGAACGCCCCGCTCCGTCCGCGTCCCCGATTCCCGCTTCGGCTTCGATGACCACGGGGGAACTCATCAACAGCCTCGCGCACGAGCGCTTGATGCTCTATCGTCAGGGCTCGGGCCATCCGCTTCCCCGCGAAATCCGGGCCCGGCTGGTCGAGATCGTCCACGAGCTCGACCGGCTGTGGGACGTGCGCCGCCACGAACTGGCGGGGCCGCCGCTCCAGCTCCAGTCGGTGATCCCGTCCGCGGCCCCGAAGGCTCCGCGCGCCGCCGCCGCGGCGAGGCCGGCCAGGGACCAGGTCGCCTAGGAGAGGCGCGCAGGAGAACCTCGCGAGACGAAAGAACTACGGGCGAAACGCCCCCCTTCGGGGGCTCCAAGGGAGGCCTTCCGTGAGGACCCAACGACTCACGGCCATGGCGTGTGCCGCGGCCCTGGCCCTCGCGGTGCTGGCCTCGGCCGCCGCCCAGCCTGCCCCGGCACAGGTCAAGCTGGTCATGGCGTTTGTGCCCTCCGGGGAAGCGCGCACCATCCTCGAAACCGGCAGTCGCGTCGCCCATCTCCTGGAGATCGCGACCGGCTACAGTTTCGAGTCGTTTGTCGCGACCAGCTACGCCGGCGTGATCGAAGCGATGGGCGCCGACCGGGCGGATATCGGCTGGCTGAACACGTTTTCCTATGTGATCGCCCACCAGAAGTATGGGGTCGAGGTGCGGCTGGTGACCGTGCGGTTCGGGCTCCCGTATTACAGGGCCGAGATCATTGCCCAGCCGAACTCCGGCATCAACTCCCTGGCTGATCTCCAGGGCAAGCGGTTCGCCTTCGTCGACCCCGCCAGCACATCGGGATATCTGTTCCCGCTCGCCGGATTGAAGAAGGCGGGGTACGACCCCCAGAAGTTCTTCGGCCAGACGATCTTCGCCGGCTCCCACAACAACGTGGTCCTCGCGGTGTATCAGGGCCGCGTGGACGCGGGCGCGGTGTACGAGGACGCGCGGGGCAGCGTCCAGAAGACGCTTCCGGACGTGATGCAGAAAGTCAAGGTCGTCTGGCGCTCCGATCCCATTCCCAACGACACCGTCAGCTTCCGCGGGAGCCTGCCGGCGGAGGTGAAAGACCGGGTGACCAAGGCGCTGCTCCGCTTCTCCGAGCAACCGGCCGGGCTGGAGGCGCTGAAGGCCTTGTACGAGATCGAGGCGCTGGCAAACTATGAGCTCCTCGTGAGCAAGTACAAGGTGCGCGTCCCCAGCCTGAACGCGTTCTACGATCCCGTCCGCGACGTGGCCCGCTACGCCGGGATCAACCTGGAGGAGTTGATCAAGCCGCGCTGAGCGCCGCGAGGGGTCCCATCCTTGCGATCGAGCACCTCACCAAGGTGTACGGGGGCGGCACGCGCGCCCTGTCCGATGTCTCCTTCGAGGTGGCGCGCGGAGAGTTCCTGATCATCATCGGCCTCTCCGGCTCGGGGAAATCCACCCTCCTGCGCTGCATCAACCGGTTGATCGAGCCCACGTCGGGGAGGGTGGTCGTTGCCGGCCACGACGTCACGGCGGCATCCCCCCGGCAACTCCGGGAGATCCGCCGCAAGATCGGGATGATCTTTCAACAGTTCAACCTTGTCCGCCGCGCGTCCGTCCTGACCAACGTGCTGACCGGGCGTCTCGGGTACCTTCCGCCGGCGTGGGCGCTCGCCAATTACTTTCCGGCGGCGCTCGTCGACCGGGCGATGGCCAACCTCGAGCGGGTCGGTATCCCGGAGAAGGCGTTCGTCCGGGGCGACGCCCTCTCGGGGGGACAGCAGCAGCGCGTCGGGATCGCCAGGGCGCTGATGCAGGAGCCTGAGCTCATCCTGGCCGACGAACCGGTGGCGAGCCTCGACCCGGCGACGTCGCATTCGGTCCTGCGCTACGTCGAGGAGCTCAACAAGCGGGACGGGATCACGGTGCTCTGCTGCCTGCACTTCCTCAGTCTGGCCCGCCGGTACGGCACGCGCATCCTCGCCCTCAAGGCCGGGCAGATCGTCTTCGACGGCCATCCGAATGACATCAACGACGCGCGGTTTGCGGAGATCTACGGCGAGGACGCCATCGAAGTGGAGATCCGCTGATGGCCGTCGAGGAGATCAGCCGCCCGCGGCGCGCCGGGCGCGCGCGGCCCGCCCTCTGGTATCAGTCGTGGAGGGTGTACCTAGCCGTGTTCGTCGCGCTTCTGGCCTATGCGTACGGGTGGCGGGTCACCCAGATTCACCTGGGGGAGCTGTGGCGCGGCGCGTATCTGATCAGGCCGTTCATCGCGGCGCTGGCCTCCCCGGACGTCGTCGCCCGAGAGCAGCAACTGCAGCGCGGGACGGCATACTTCTATTACGGCGGAGAACGGCCGGCGGCCGCCCCGGGCGGCGGGCCGCGCCTCACCCTCTCCAGGGTCACGGGGGCCATCGGCGACCGGGTGACCGCGGCGGGGGAGGGGTTCGCGCCGAACCGCCGGGGCGTGCTGTGGTGGGAGAATCAGGTCGGCCAGCGCCAGCAGCTCGGGTCGTTCACGACCGACGCCCAGGGCCGGTTCTCGCTGGCGTTCACCGCCCCCGAGGTGCAGGGGACGCACAACATGGTGATCGCCGAAGTCCTGATCGGCGAGGGGCCGCTGCGGCCGAGCCAGACGCTGCTCGTGGTGCTCGATCGCATGGTCGAGACCGTCTTCCTGGCGTTGATGGGGACCACCATGGGCGTCGTGTTCGCCGTTCCGCTGTCGTTCCTGGGGGCGAAGAACCTGACGGCGAGCCTGCCGGCCGGCGGGGTCGTCTACGGGGTGACGCGCACCTTCTTCAACCTCATGCGGTCGATCGAAGCGCTGGTCCTGGCGATCATCTTCACCGTCTGGGTCGGGCTCGGCCCGTTCGCCGGCGTGCTCGCGCTCGGCGTCCACAGCATTGCGTCCCTGGGCAAACTCTACTCCGAGGCGATCGAGAGCATCGACGCCGGGCCGATCGAGGCCGTCACGGCGACCGGGGCGAGCGCGCTCCAGGTGGTGCGGTACGCGGTGGTGCCGCAGATCGTCCCCCAGTTCATCGCCTTTACGATCTACCGGTGGGATATCAATGTCCGGTTCAGCACCGTCATCGGCTTCGTCGGCGGGGGCGGCATCGGGTTTGTCCTCCAGCAGTACATCAACCTCCTGCAGTGGCGCCAGGCCGCGACCGCGCTGTGGATGATCGCCCTCGTGGTCGCCGCCCTCGATTACACCAGCGCGGTGGTGCGCGAACGGATCATCTGACCGCGGATCTCATCCCCGCCTCCGCGCTGGAGGCGACCGGGCTCGTTCGCGCCGTCTTCACCACGCGGCGCGGCGGAGTCAGCCGCGGCGCCTACCGCAGCCTCAATCTCTCGTTCGGCGTCGGCGACGACCCGGAGGCGGTGACGGTCAACCGGCGCCGGCTCGCGGACGCCGTGGGGATTCCCCCCGGGGTTCTGGTGGAAGCCGAGCAGGTCCACGGGAGCGGTGTGGCGCTGGCCGGCCGCCTACCTTTGTCCCGCTCCTCGCTTCGATCGGCCTCCGGCCGGGGAGGCGGCACCCACCTCCCGCCGGCCGGCGCTCCAATCCCCGGCGTCGATGCCCTCGTGACCGCCGACCCGGGACTGTGGCTCGCGATCTACGCGGCGGACTGCGTGCCGGTGCTGGTCCTGGACGCGGCGACGCCGGCGATCGCCGCGGTGCATGCGGGATGGCGGGGGACGGCGGCGGGAGTGGTCCCCGCCGCGCTCGACCGCATGCGGACGGCCTTCGGGACTGCCGCGGCGCAGTGCCGGGCGGTGTTGGGGCCGGCGATCGGGGAATGCTGCTACGAAGTGGACGCCCCGGTGGCGCGCGCGATGGAGGGCGCCGCGTGGTGGCCGGAGGCGGCGCGGCCGACCGGGCCGGGCCGGTGGCACCTCGACCTGCGGACCGCCATCCGGCGGCAGCTGCTCGACCTGGGCGTGCCCGCGGACCACGTCACGATCGTGCCCCACTGCACGGCCTGCCGGGCCGATCTCTTTTTTTCCTACCGGAGAGACCGCGTCACCGGACGCATGGGAGCCTGCATCGGCCTCCGCAGCTAGACGCGTCCTGACGCGCGCGGCGCCGGCAAGGACATGACCTCCCCCCTGTCGAATAGGATCGGCCTCGTTCATGGCGGAGATCGGGGCCAACGTCGCGCGGGTCCGCGCCAGGATCGCCGAGGCCGCGGGGCGGGGCGGGCGCCGGCCCGAGAGCGTGCTGCTGGTGGCGGTCACCAAGACCGTCGAGGTCGACCGGATCCGCGAAGCCGTGGCCTGCGGGCTGCGGGTCCTCGGCGAGAACCGGGTGCAGGAGGCGCGGGCCAAGATTCCGGAAGTGCCGGGGGCCGTCTGGCACCTCATCGGCAGCCTCCAGCGCAACAAGGTCAAGGAGGCGCTTCGGTTGTTCGAGGTGATCCACTCGGTGGACACGCTCAGCCTGGCTCAGGAGATCAGCCAGCGGGCCGGCGCGGCCGATGTGACCGCCGACATCCTCGTCCAGGTGAACATCTCCGAGGAGCCGCGGAAGCACGGCGTCCTGCCGGAGCAGGCGGAGGGTCTCGTGGCGGAGGCCTCGCGGCTCCCCCGGCTGCGGGTCCGGGGCCTGATGGGGATGGCGCCCTTGGTGCCGGCGGCCGAGGAGGCCAGACCGTTCTTCCGGCGTCTGCGGGAGCTTCGCGACCGGCTCCGGGAGGCGCTGCCCCACGCCCGGCTCGATGATCTGTCGATGGGGATGACGGACGATTTCGAGGTGGCGATCGAGGAAGGGTCCACGATGATCCGCGTCGGCCGAGCGCTGTTTGCCTAGCACCGAAAGAGCACACGATCGCAGCAGCGATCACAGCAGCGGACACCGCACCAGATGCCGCAACGAACGGAGGGCAGACGATGAGCCGGATGATGCAGCGGATGTGGAATTTTCTCGGCTTCGAAGAAGATGAACGGGCCGGCCTCTCCCACGAGCCCGCGCCGCCCCGAGCCCCGGTCTTCAGCCTGCACACCCAGCGGACGATGGAGATCGTCGTCATCGAGCCGGCGGCCTATGACCAGGCGCAGACGGCGGCCGATTACCTGAAGACGCACCGCCCGATCGTGGTCAATCTTCGGGCCGCCGAGCACGATCTCAGCAGGCGCGTCGTCGACTTTCTCAGCGGGGTGACCTATGCGCTCGATGGGCACATGCAACGCGTCGGCGACGAGATCTTCCTCTTCACGCCTCGTCAGGTGGTCATCACCGCGGAACAGGTCCGCGAACAGGCGGCGGCGGGCTCCCTGTTCCCGATCGACTGAAGGACCCTAGGGGCCGGCGGCGCGCCGTCCGGTGGAGCAGCGTCCAATCGCGCCTCCCCGCCGCGCCGCCGCCGACGCGCGGATGATCGGCGACGCCCCGCTGTGGTGGGAGGACGGAGCGCTCTGCCTGCTCGATCAGACCGGGCTTCCCCAGGAGGTCCGGACGCTCCGGTGCGCCTCGTGGGAGGAGGTCGCCGACGCGATCCGCGCGCTGCGGGTGCGGGGCGCCCCGGCGATCGGCCTCGCCGCGGCCTACGGCCTGGTCCTGGCGGCCCGCGCCGGCGCCGCCCGCCCGCTGCCGGAGTGTCTCGAGGCGCTGCGCCGCGCGGCGGCGGCCCTGCGGACCACCCGGCCCACCGCGGTCAACCTGGGCTGGGCCATCGACCGGATGCTCGAGGTTGCCGGCGCGTGCCGCGACGCGCCCTCGCTCCCGCAGCGCCTGCTCGACGCCGCGAACGCGATGGCCCGCGCGGATCTCGAGACCAACCGCCGGATCGGCGAGCACGGGGCGGCGCTCCTCGGGGCCGGCGCCCGGGTGCTCACCTACTGCAACACCGGCATGCTGGCGACGGCGGGGTATGGGACGGCGTTCGGCGTGCTCCGGTGCGCGCACGAGCAGGGACGCGGGATCCACGTGATCGCCTGTGAGACCCGTCCGGTCCTTCAGGGCGCCAGGCTCACCGCGTGGGAGCTGCTGCGGGCGGGGATCCCGGCCACGCTGATCACCGACAACGCGGCCGGTACCTTGATGCGCGGCGACGGCGTCGACGCCGTGATCGTCGGCGCGGACCGGATCGCCGCGAACGGGGACGTGGCCAACAAGGTCGGCACCTACACGCTGGCCGTGCTCGCCCGCGCGCACAAGATTCCCTTCTACGTCGCCGCGCCGCTCAGCACCGTGGATCTCGCCACCGCGTCCGGGGACGCCATCCCGATCGAGGAACGCCGGTCCGAAGAGATCACCGCCATCGGGGGCGTCCGCGTGGCCCCCGTCCAGATCGCGGTCCGCAATCCCGCGTTCGACATCACCCCGCACAGGCTCGTCACGGCGATCATCACCGAAGCCGGGGTCATCCGCCCGCCCTACAAAGACGGCCTGCGGCGTGCGGCGCCGGCGGGCGCCCCGCCCGTCCCGCGCCGGTCGCGGAGCGCGCCCCGCGCGCGATAGCCGCATCACACTGCGGCCGTTCACATGCGGCCGGAACGTCGTTGACGCTCCTGGGCGGGTGTGTTAAAATCGCCGGGAACTGAGGTCAAGGCAGAGGCCGCCGCCGCTCGGCCGGGCGGGCTTTTTTGTTGCGGAGGATCGTGATGCCGTTCCAGGCAGTGGACACCCGCGTGGATTTCCCCGCGCAGGAGCGGGCGCTGCTCGACTGGTGGCAGCGGCGCGGGATCCTCGCCCGCTACCTCGCCCGTAACGCGTCCTCGGCCACCCGCTGGTCCTTCCTCGACGGGCCGATCACCGCCAACAACCCGATGGGCGTGCACCACGCCTGGGGGCGCACCTACAAGGACCTCTTCTGCCGGTACCACACCATGCTCGGCCACCGGCAGCGGTACCAGAACGGGTTTGACTGCCAGGGCCTGTGGGTCGAGGTCGAGGTGGAGAAAGAGCTCGGCTTCAAGAGCAAGCGGGACATCGAGCGCTACGGCATCGCCGAGTTCGTCGAGCGGTGCAAGGCCCGCGTATTGCATTACGCCGGGGTGCAGACGCAGCAGTCCCTGCGCCTGGGCTACTGGATGGACTGGGACAACTCCTACTACACGATGTCCGAAGAGAACAACTACAGCATCTGGCTCTTCCTCAAGCGGTGTTGGGAGCGGGGGCTGCTCTACAAGGGGCACGACGTCATGCCCTGGTGCCCCCGCTGCAGCACCGGGCTCTCCGAGCACGAGATCGTCACCGAAGGGTACCAGGAGGTCACCCACCCCGGCCTCACCGTGCGGTTGCCGCTGCGGGATCGGCCGGGCGCGTATCTCTTGGTGTGGACGACGACGCCCTGGACCCTGACCAGCAACGTGGCCGTGGCCGTGCATCCGGAGCTGACCTATGTCCGGGTCGAGCAGGGGCGGGACACTTATTACCTGGTCCGCGATCGCCTGGAGATGCTGCGGGGCGGCCACCGCGTGCGGGAGGAACTGCCCGGCTCCGCCCTGGTCGGCTGGGTCTATACCGGCCCGTTCGACGATCTGCCGGCGCAGCAGGGCGTCGAGCATCGCGTCGTCCCCTGGCGTGACGTCAGCGCGGCGGAGGGGACCGGGCTCGTGCACATCGCCCCCGGCTGCGGCGCGGAGGACTTTGCGCTCGGCAAGGACCTGGGACTCCCGGTGCTGGCGCCGATCGATGAATTCGGCATCTTCGCGGAGCCGTACGGCTGGCTGGCGGGCCGGCACGTCTATGAGGTCGGCGCGCCCATCAGGGACGATCTGGAGAAGCGCGGCCTGCTCTATCGGGCGGAGGAGTACACGCACCGCTACCCGGTCTGCTGGCGGTGCGGGAGCGAGCTGGTGTTCCGCCTCGTGGACGAGTGGTTCATCGCGATGGATCCGCTCCGCGCCCCCATGATGGCGGTCACGGAGAAGATCCGCTGGATCCCCGAGTTCGGCCTTGAACGGGAACTGGACTGGCTCAAGAACATGCACGACTGGATGATCAGCAAGAAGCGCTACTGGGGGCTGGCCCTGCCCATCTG
>Ga0209154_1000207_pt1 | contig 42816 bp, 32 predicted proteins | sample GraSoiAngelo_121_FD_185878 | JGI IMG/M metagenome (GOLD analysis project Ga0209154, IMG submission 185878) | Grasslands soil microbial communities from the Angelo Coastal Reserve, California, USA - 14_0919_12_20cm (SPAdes) (version 2) | ecosystem: Environmental > Terrestrial > Soil > Grasslands ... | reverse complement strand
CCGTGGTCCGCGTCCGATCAACGGGACATGGAGCCTGGGCGCCTATCAGTACGGCAGCAGCGTCGGCGCCTACCCTGAACCGTAGCTTGTTCGAAATTCAAGAGCCGAACGCCAGAGGCGCATTCCCCCGCTCTGCGCAGGCAATCCGTATCAAGTTGCATGGAGCGGGAAGCATGTCAGAGCCATTCCCTCGTACGCCGAAAGGAATGCGTGGGCCGAGTTACAGGCAGCGATGTATGGAACATGAAAAGGCAAACGACCGCTCACGATCCTGGTCGCAGCACAGACACAAGCCTGATTTCCGAGTGATTTTGCGGTCTGCAAGGGGCTGAGAAGATGGGGTGGGAGACGGGAATCGAACCCGCAACGTCCGGAGCCACAGTCCGGTGCTCTGCCAGTTGAGCTACTCCCACCGTTCTCCGTGATTATAACAAGCAGGTTCGGCGCGTGTCAGAAGCAGGTCTGCACGCATGACAACATCTTTCCAATCTTTCCAATAATAAAATGAGGATTTGCCTGGGTATGGAGTTTACATCCGCCCGATTCCGACGTACTCGTATCCCATAGCCCGCAGGCGAGTGCCGTCGAGCAGGTTCTTGGTGTCGAAGATGAGCGGACGCTTCAACAGGCGTTTGATGCGATCAAAATCCAGCGAACGAAATTCGGCCCACCCAGTTCCCACTATCAGTGCATCGGCGCCTTCGGCGGCCGCATAGGGGGAATCGCAATAGTGCACTGCCCCATTCAGCTCCAGCTTGGCTTCGGGGATGGCGACCGGATCGTAGGCGTGCACCCGCGCGCCTTTATCAATGAGGCTCTTAGCCAAGCGCATGGAAGCTGATCCCGCCACAGAATTAGTGTTGGGCTTGAAGGCGAGGCCGAGAATGCCAACGTCTTTGTTCTGCAAGGAGTCAACTACACGACAAATCCTATCGATCATGCGATCCGCTAGCGTGTGATTCACCTCGCGGGCCGCGCCCAGCACTTTGAGCGCGATGCCGTTCTCGCGCGCCAGTTCCGCCAGCGCCTCCATATCGGATTCGGCGAAGCGCCCGCCCATGCCCGCTCCTGGTTGCAGGCATCGAGGAGCGATTTTCTTATCCAGCCCGAGCGCGAGAGAAAGGCTGACTGCGTCGGCATTGACCCGTTCGCACAAGCTGGCCAATTCATTAATGAAGGAGATCTTGGTCGCGACAAACGCAGTCGCTGCTTCGCGTACCAGCTCCGCGGTCTCGTGGTTGGTAACGATGACAGGTACCCCGCGCATCACCAAGGGATGGTAGATCTGCTTCAACGCCAACACTGCTTCGTGGGAGGAGGTACCGAGGACGATCCGATCCGGCCAGTTAAAATCTTCGACGGCGCATCCGTTGGTGAAGAACATGGGTTGCGACACTACGGTTGCCGCCAGGCTGTTCTCGATCAATTGCTTCTCGACCCGCGATGCCGTACCCACGGGTACCGGCGTAGCTATTACGAAGGTGTGAGTTCTGGGGGAGAGCCGGGTGATACGTACCGCGATATCGCCCAGGTGTTCGGGGCTGTCCTCGGCCAGGAAGATGACTCCAACCTTGCGCGCAAAGGCTTCCATATCCGTGGAATAGGCCAAACGTCCGCAGCGCACGTTGCGCCGAATGACCTCTTTGAGATTACGCTCGAAAAACGGGATGCTGCCCTGCGCAATCTCCACCATACGGGAACTGTCCGAGTGGCAACAAGTTACGGGAACTCCGAAATCAGCCAGACAGGCGGAGATTACTGTGCCCAGGTAGCCTGAACCGTAAACTCCGATTTGCATCGTCCGCCCCTCCGGCGGGCACCTGCCGCTTCGCCGTGCCGTACCCCACCGCGTAAGCCGGATTCCCCACCCTCTTATGTACCCTCGGAAATACTCACGTGCAATGCACGGGAGGGTTGTGTACCAACGGGCAGGCGCGGGAGTACTGCGGAAGGCGGGCCAGTGTTGGCACAACCACCGAAGGAAAAGGGACTTACCAGCTCTTGCCGGAAACCAGGCTGCGCCCCAAGGGGATGGGCGCCAGGTCGACCCAGGTGTTCTGCTCCCCCTGGCGCACGAAGGTAAGTTCTTCCACGGCAATACGCCGGCTTCCCTGGAACTGGTTCCAGAGTTCTCGGGCGATTTCGAAAGCCTGCAGCGCCTTTTCCTCGGTGGCCATCTTAACTATCGTCAGGTGAGGCATATAGGGCCACTGCTCTCGGCACGCGAAAATCCCCGCGTTGAGCCGCTCGTGCAGCTCCCGCATGCGATAGCCCGCATGCGCTACGCGGATGAAGACTGTGGGTGTAACCGGAACGAAGGTTTCGACTTCTCCCAAAACGATCTCGAACGGATCTACCTGGCGACACATTTCGCCCAACGTTTCCAAGGCGGTGGCCTCGGTCGGCGGCGGGGTCGCCCCACCAGTGCTGGCAACCAGATACCGGGGAGGAAGGACGGTCACATGCGCTGGCAGGTGAGGCAATTCCGGATGCAGCTCGCGCCGGAGGCTCTCGACAAATTCCCCGACCGGGTGCTTGACATAAGCCACCAGCGCGTATTGGGGCTTCAGCATGACCGCTTGGCATTATACCGCGCAGCCGGATCGTAAGAGGGTGGTTTGCCGGGAACCTCTTGCGATAAGGTCAGTTATAATCGAAACGATCCTCACGAGAGTCGGGGCGTAGCGCAGCCTGGTAGCGCACCTGCCTTGGGCGCAGGGGGTCGTAGGTTCAAATCCTATCGCCCCGACCAATTCCCACTATCACAACTTCCGTTGACGCATGCTGCTCTTGCGTGGGCACGCGCCCCGTTGCGACCGCTGGTCGACTGCTGCAGAGCACGTGTGAACCGAGGGTTAAGTTTTATCGGGCTCTTCACTCACGGCGAGCTCGAACGCTTCACGCCAAAAAAATGATCGTGCGTAGGTCCTCGGCGGTGCGGACAAGAGTGACATGTGAGACGCGCTTCCCGATTTTGACGAAGTACGGTGTGTCGGCCTTGCGACTGAGATGAATCACCACGCGCAGCGCATTCGGTAAGTGCCGCTGGCCTACCCTTAAGCAAGGTAGCAGCGCTGCCCACCCCGCACGCGTGACGTTGATTGATCTGACGAAAGGTCCGAACACACCGCGGACATGCCCAACTCATAGGGTTTTCGTACACCCCCTTAAGAATCGTAGCCGCGGCCGCCAGGCGACCCGCACTCTTTCCACAGCTTTTCCCAATTCCAGATCCCGTACGCCACCTCTTTCGGCAACGGTAATCCCAGCTGATGCGCAAGCATACACACCTGTCCGCGATGGTGGGCTTCGTGAGAAAGCATGTAGCACAACATTTCCAGGCCAACCGGCCAAGGCCGGGCCCAGCCGTCTCTGCGGAACTGCTCAACGCGGCCCCCACCAGCGCCGAGCGCTTCAGCGAGCATCTCCGCGCAGCGAGCGGCGCTCTCCGCCAAGCCCTTACGAGCCTGCTGCGGCGTGCACTGCGTGCGGTGGAGCTGTCGTGGAACCTTCAGGTGCGGAGCTGTAAGCCTGACCCACTTGCAGCGGATATTGTGCATGTGCGTGAAGATCGCCGCAATGCTGCGGACCTTGCCGGGCGGTTTGGCTCTCCAGGCAGTAGGGTCAAGATGGTCGATAAGAATCTGGTTCATGCGATCATTGGCGGCAAAGATCTGGACTGCGGCTCGGCCGAGCTGAGTGTGAACCTTGTGTGGACGCGTGGTCACGGCTCCCTACTCCTTGACCCATGATACGTCCCGGTCGTTGGGGAACCAGAAGTAAGCGCCCTGGCCGGCTCGAAAATCGTCTGCCAGGCCCGACTACTACCTGGATTCCTCCCCCCAATTGGCTTGCGAAGGCGCATCTTCGGGTAGATAATTTGGGATCCAAGGGGGTGAGTCTTATGCGCAGAGTCGTATTGCTAGCTATTATCGCCTTGCTCGGTATTTCCGCAGGTCACACTTCTCCGCCAGCGGCAGATTGGGCGATCAACGCCACCGCGATTGAGGCCTGCAGTTGTCCTCACTTTTGCATGTGCTATTTCAACCCGCATCCGGCGGGGCACCACGAGCACGGCAAGGCTGAGCACTACTGCAAGTTCAACAACGCCTACAAAGTCAACGAGGGCCATTACGGCAGCACCAGCCTGACCGGGGCCAAGTTCTGGATCACCGGCGACCTGGGTGCCGATTTCTCCCAAGGCCAGATGGAGTGGGCATTGGTCACGTTCGATAAAGCCACAACTCCAGAACAGCGTCAGGCGCTGGGCGAGATCCTGGGACATGTCTTCCCGGTCAAGTGGAAATCGTTCCAGACCGCCGAAGGTGGCATCGACTGGACGGCTGACAAGGACCAGGCGCATGCGATGCTCAATGCCGGCAAGACCGCAGAGGTCAGGCTGAAGCGCTTCCAAGGCATGACCGACGATCCTGCGGTACTTAAGAACGTCAAGTACTGGGGAACGCCGCGCAATGACGGCTTCGTCATGATGCCGAATGAGCTTGAGACCTATCGGGAAGGTCCGAAGGCTTTCGAGTACAAAGGCACCAACGGATTCATGCTCACCTTCGACATGACCTCGAAGGACGTTCCCGCTGCCAAATCTTCCATGGGTTACTGACAAGCTTTTCGCTCGATGAAGGGATTGCGCCGGAATTGTTCCGGCGCATTCTTTTTGAGCACAGCCGAGGCTTGAAATGCAGCCCGCAGTCGGCTAGCTGAGCAGAGCCTCGGTGATCTCTGTCCATTCCTGGTCGAGCGAGTTGCGGGCCGGTGTTTTTCCGGCACGGGAATACCAGTATGCTGCGTTGGAAGTGTCGCCCTCTTTGCGGTGAAGGTAAGCGTGGACCCATGCGCCGGCCGGCCCCTCATCCTGCTGAGCCGATTCGTGGGCGCGTGTCCAGTCGCCCTTGGCATCCCACCACAATCCGGCGAGAGCGACGCTGAGCTCGCGGGGAGGCGTGTCTCCGCGCAGAGAATCGCGGAATTGTTGCAGCGTCATGCGGAATAAGTTAGCACGACACGGCAGCCGTCACGAATGCGCTATGCGCGACCGGCTTCAAATCTGAAGTCTAAAATCTGCAATCAACAATCCCACGGGTGCTAGCGGGCGCACTCGAGGGCCTGGTATCCTGCTTTCCATCGGCATGCACTCGTCATCCGGAGCGAGGACCGAATTGACAGAGGACGTCCGAGTCGAAGGATCGAAGGATCTGCTTTTCACGGAGTAGGGCACAGCTAAAGCTGTGCCACCAAACCGCGCAATCAGGAACAGACGCCGCCGAGCCGGTTCGGCGGTCTGGGGTTCCCTCGTTCCGCGATTTTTCGAAACATGGGATAGTGGCGCGTTTCGAGGCCCCAAAACGCCTTTACGGGCAGGTGAGCTTTGCCGTGCCGGAAACCGCCGTCGACATCCCCTTCCCAGGACCGATAGAACCGGAGGAAGCGATCGCCGTTATAGTGACCGTCCCTGATGCTGCGGAGACGCATTGTGCCAGGCCACTCTGATTGATGGTTGCGATGTTTGGATCGGAGATCATCCAGCTGCCGGAGTAAGGAGCAACGAATGTCACCGGGGCGGGAGACGGCGGCTGGCTGAAAGTACCTGTGGCGGTGAATTGCACCTGGCCAAGGGGAAAGTTCCGCGCATTGGCGCTCGTTGGGATCACAGCAATGGACTCGAGCATGCGGGTCGGGCTTGGGTTCATGGCGCCACAGCCTACGTTGTTCGCCGCAAGGACAACCAGGATAAGAACCAAGCTGGCGTTGAAGGCAAAATTGGATTTGCTCATCGGACCCCTCCGTACGGTAACTGCGCCAATGGGTTCATCCGTCATGAAGAATTCCCGCGCAGCAAATTGTAACTCCATGCCAGCCCTGAGGGACAAGCATACTCGAACCCTGCAGGCAGAGAGAGCACGTCGAGATATTCTTGGATGCAATTTCAGGCAAGTAAGTCGATTAACAGTAGCCGTCCGAAATAGAAGATGTTGAAGGTATGCAGGTGCCCAACGTTTCGCGATTTTCGAAACGTGGAATCGTGAAAAGAGCAACCGGGTAGGGCACTGCTTTCAGCCGCGCCAATCAGGCTTTACCATTATGCGCATCAGCCGCCGAGCGCGCTCGGCGGCTGATATCTGTTCCTAATTCCCCGGTGTAGCGGCAAGGCTGGAAACCGTGCCGTCCCCATCTCCGATGGCGAGACGGACGGCAGCGCTACAACTCGCGGACAAGAGTGTCCGCGCCACACAAAAGCAGATTCCTCGCTTCGCTTGATTGGACAAGAGAGGACAATCGCTCGCAGGTCACAAGCTGGCGGGTCAAAGACCCGCCCCCACACGCGCTCATGATCGCGATGCGAATCGCCAGAATAGGGCAGAAAAAGCGGTGCGCGAACCAGCCAACTCAATACTGCCAGGCATCGGAGGAGACCGAATTCTGCGTGCTCACGATTTCGAGCAGCGTGGATTTAGAGACGTCGCCCAGTTTTTCCAGCGTGATCTTCTCTCGCGCGTTCATTGCCTCCGCAGACGGCAGCAGCCCGATGCTTTGATTTCGCCCCATCTTCTTGGCACAGTACATGGCCTGGTCGGCGAGTTTGATCACGTCTTCCACGGAGAGCGCATCAATGTCATCGCGCAGCCAGGGATAAGGCGTCCAGCCGATCGAGCAGGTCATCCAGACATCTATGCCGGGACCAAGATCGAAAGGCTCGTCAGCGATCATCTCCAGGAGGCGCGAACAGAAGGCGGGAATCTGCCTGCGTTCCGTGGAGCGGGAAATGATCAGAAATTCCTCGCCGCCCCAGCGCACGAGTTCGTCTGATTTGCGCATGGCGCTGGCCAGGCGGAGCGCGACTTCCTGCAGCAGGCGGTCGCCGGCGGCGTGACCAAAACGGTCGTTGATGCTCTTGAAGAAATCCAGGTCCACCATCATGAAGATCAAGTCGCGGTGATCCGCGGGCAGAGTTCCCTCTTCCAGCGCACGCTGGTAAGCGCGGCCGGACTGGCTGGCGTCGGCGCCGATGGTTTCGTGGAAATAGCGGCGGTTGCGCGCCCGGGTGAGCGGGTCAGTCAGAGAAATTTCCTGCAGTTCGAGATTCTTACGCACCAGTTCGGCGCTGCGTTGGGCGACGGCGGCCTCCAGTTCCTTGCGGCGGGCATTGATAGCGCGCGTGCGCAACCGGATGATGAACCACACGTTGATGGCAAGAAAAACGAAGGCCGCAAGGTGAGCCCACCAAGTCTGCCACCACGCCGGCTTTACCTCAAAGGTAAAGGTTGCGGAGCTGCCACTCCACGGCAAATTGCCCATGCGGCACTGTACGAGCAATTGATAGTCGCCGGGCGGCAGCGCCGGGTAGCGCACTTCTCGCAGCATGGTTTGCGTGAACTTGCGCTCGAGGCCTGCCAGTTGATAACGGCACTCCGCTTTGTCCGGGTTGCGCAGAGTCAGCGGGGTAAATTCCGCGGTGAAGGTAGCATTCTTGTATTCCACGGCGCGCTGCGAAACGCCTGTCCAATCGTAGTCACCCATCACGATGGAAGTCAGGGCCACTCCCGGCGTTTTGGGATCAACCGCGCTGTCGCGGGGAACATAACGAGCCAAGCCGCGGGAAGTTCCGATCAGAATGCTTCCATCCTGCTCTTCCAAGAAGCCCATGGGGCTGGTGTCGTCCCAGATCAGGCCATCAGAATGGTTGATGCTGCGAGTGCTTCCATCGGGCGCAATCACCACCAGGCCATCGATGCCGCCGCACCAAACCTGCCCGCGGGAATCCTTGCCCATGACCGAGACGTCGAGAGGAAATTGCCGGACTGTGGGTGCGCCGGAGGAATCGATTTGGAGATGAGTTACTCCTGCGACCTCGTTGTAACTCACCCAGACATCATCATCGCCAGCGCCGCCCAGAATCGCAGGGCCTGCGAGCAAGCCATCCTTAATCGTGAAGAGTCGCCAGATGTTGCCATCGAAGCGGCCGAGTCCCCAGCTTCCACCTGCCCAGAGCACTCCGTTCTTGCTGAACGCCAGATATGAGGTCGAACCTTGTATCTCACTGGGCAGTTTTACCGGGATGGGCCGCAAATCAGCGGTTCGCGGATCAAAGAGCACTAGGAAACCGTTTCCTCCCACCCAAACCTGGCCGTTGGGAGCCTGCTGAATGGACCGGAAACGCGCGTTCCTCAGATATTTCAAGGACGGGACATGTGCGTCGGCCAGCGTCCGGAGCCGCTGCATATGAAAGCTGTGCGGATCGATGCGCGTAAGACCGCTGGTACGGGAAAGCGTCCAGATGGCGCCGTCACCGCCCACGGCGAGCATTTGCACTTCGGGTCCAGCCAGACCGTCTTTCTCGGTAAACACGCGCCACTTATTCGCGGTCGTATCCCACAGCGCGAGACCGCTGCTGGTCCCGACCCATAGCCTGCCTTGCCGATCGCGCAGCTCATCCCAGACCAGCCAGCCCGGCAGTCCTTCATTTCTGGTCCACGCCGACCACTCCTTGATGCCGACTACACGATCCAGTCCAGTACCCATGCCGCTGACCCACAGAATCCCTTCGCGGTCTTCCACGGCTGTAATTACGCTGTTGCTGGTGAGCCCCTGTTTGTCGGTGATGGCGCGCCAGTGGCCATCGAAGCGGTGGAATAATCCGCCCAGCGATGGCACCAGCAAATAACCTTGTCGATCCACACTGGGAAGGCCATCCGCATTCACCGGCGGAATACCGTGGTCATCCAGCACCATCCGGTGCGTCTGCGGATTCAGACGAGCGACGTGGTGGACGGTACGGAGCCATAAGGTGCCGGCGCCGTCGAACGTCAAGGCAATGACTCGGTCTGTCGGCAGGCCAGTGATGGGCTTCCATGCCACCTGCGTTGAATTGGGCGCAAATACTCCGATGTGATCGCCAGCCACGAACCAAACCGAATTGTCAGCAGCAACGGTGAGAGCCGAGACCGCACCGGGCAAGCCGTCCTCCTTCGAGAACAGGCGCACATCAGACAGATTCTTTCCGTCGAAGCGGAGTAGACCCCTTTCGACGCTGACAAAGACATTGCTTTCGCTGTCCACCGCGAAGACTTGGGAAACATCGGAAAGCTGGCCGGCATTGCTGGGAAGATCCAGGGGAATAAAATGTCCTTGCTTGAGATGGGCAATGCCGTGGCCGCCCTTCACCCACAGCGAGCCGTCGGGCGCCTTCAGGAGGAGGTCAATGTAGTGGCCCGTGGTCTTCTCCACTTCCTCAAAGCGACGAATGCGCGAGCCGTCATAGCGCAACAATCCGGTCTGCGTACCCATCCACAAAAATCCCTGACGATCCTGGGCCAGGGCGGTGACGGTGGCGGCGCTGAGTCCAAAACGTTCGCCAAAATGCTCGACTGCATAACGCGGGTTTGACGGCAAGGCGGGTGGAGAAACACTTCTTGCCACACTTGGCAAGGCCAAGATGAAGAGCCAGTACGCCACGCAGAGCGCAGCAGCCAGGCGCCGAGTAATCAGTTCTCTCACCATTTAGCGGTGATCGGGCAGGCGCCGAACTTCGGGGAAGGTTATCGGCCGGTTCAAATGCTAAGTTACGTCTTAAGTAAGGTATCCAAAGGGATTGTGGAGGGGAAAGTTACCGAAGGCACCAGTCAGACGCAGAGGTAACGGAGCGCAACGGCCTGGTGGCGCGCCAATCGCTTTTTTGCGGGGCGCGCGGACAGGAGTGTCCGCGCCACACTTCTCGCGGAGAATAACGTCTGAGCCTTGGATCTAGAACGTGAGCATGATGACACCGCACAGAAAAACTATTTCTGCGTTCCCATCTTGGGAATTCTTGCATTGCGTTATGCGCGAGTAACCACGCGACATTTTGAGCTGATCGCAAATACGGTGTCTGGTAGGCGTCATGAGTGTGGCTATTAAAAACGGAAGGCGCGCGGTCATGCCCAAGGAAGTGGCTGCTTCGCAATGACCTAGTTGCAAAATCGATTCGGTCTGGTGCTTGCTGCCTAGCAAGACAACGGTTCCGTAACTGTGTCTGCATGAGCGTTGGACGTGCAGTGAAGGCGGAACAACGCCATAACGGTTTATGCGAACGAGCCCCAGGTTCTGGTTGTCGGGCGCAGTCTGCGCCATCGAGAGTGTGGTTTGTTCCAAAACGGCACACTCAGAATTTTCCCAAAACAGGCCTCATTGCCTAACTTTCTGGTTCGGTTGTGTTCTACGTCACAGCCCAGCGTGGGCGGATAGTCACAAGCTACAGAGTACTCTTCTTACCAGGTTTTCATACATCATCAGGAGGAACTCATGAATCAAGGAGTAACAGGCTCCAAGTTATGGGTGCTTGCGCTCGTTTTGATTGCGGCAGTGTCCATGATTGCAGTGGGCGCTTACGGGCAGGCAATCAGCGGTGATCTGGTTGGCACGGTGTTCGACAAGTCGGGAGCAGTCATCCCGAACGCGACGGTCACCGCAGTCAACGTAGCCACGAACGTCAAGACGACAACGACAACGACGGCCAGCGGCGAGTACCGCTTTGGTAACCTGCTGGTTGGCAAATACGACATGACGGTTTCCGCGACCGGATTCACGAGCACAGCTTTGCGCGGGCTGCCTATTGAACTCAACAAAACGGCCACTGCGAACATCACTTTGGAAATCGGGCAAGTGGCCACCACCGTGGAAGTGAGCGGGGCGGCTCCGCTGATTGATACCACGACGGCACAAGTAGAGACCAGTTACGAGGCCAAACAGTTGCAGGATCTACCGGCTGCATCAACTGGCCTTGGGGTCATCAATCTGTCGCTCTTGCAGGCCGGGGTAGCGAGCAGTGGCGGCTTGGGAGCAGGCACCGGCCCGTCAATCGGCGGACAGCGCCCGCGCAATAATAACTTCACCGTAGAAGGTGTCGACAACAACGATAAGGGCGTCACTGGCCCACTCATTCAGGTTCCGAATGATGCAGTTTCGAACTTCTCAATTCTGGAAAACCAATTCAGCCCTGAGTTCGGACACTCGACTGGTGGTCAGTTCAACCAGATCGTGAATAGCGGAACCAACACCTTTCACGGACGACTCTATGAGTACCTCCAGAACAAGAATTTCAATGCCGTGGATACGTCACTGTCTAACCAAGGCGTCTTTAAGAATCCTCGCTACGACAACAACCGCTTTGGCGGACAAGTTGGCGGTCCGATTTTCAAAGACAAACTGTTCTTTTTCGTGAACTACGAGCAGAACCCCATCGGCCAAGCGGCTACACCTGGATCACCGCTGCTTGGCCCGACATCCGCAGGCTACGCTACCCTGCTGGGAGTTCCTGGGGTGTCCAACACAAACGTTACGGAATTACAAAGGTACGTGCAGGCACCGGCAGCCTGCACTGCAGCTGATATTGCGGCCGGAATCTGCCCGACCGGAGGCACGCTGTCGGTCGGGGGAACGCCGATTCAGGTAGGTATCCTGCCAGTGGTGGCGCCGAACTGGCAGAACTACAAGTATCTGACAACCTCGATGGATTACAACATCAGCGACAAGGACCAGCTCCGCGGTCGCTATATCTATAATAACGCCCAATTTATCGACACGGCTGCCGCACTGCCGATCTTCTACACTCCTATTCCTTACAAGTATCACCTGGTCGCTTTGAGCGAATACCACCAGTTCACGGCCATGATGAATAACGAATTGCGCTTGGGTTACAACCGTGTGGCCAACAACTGGGGCGTTCCGGATATGAAGTTCCCAGGACTCGATGCGTTTCCCAATCTAACTATCGACAATCTGGGCGGGATCAATGTAGGGCCGTCTCCGAACAATCCGCAATACGCTACACAGAACCTGTACCAACTGATGGACAACCTGAGCTGGGTCAAGGGTAATCACACCCTGAAGTTCGGGATTGAGGGACGGAAGTATATTTCGCCTCAACTCTTTATCCAGCGTTCCCGAGGCGATTATGAGTGGAGTACGCTTGCCGGATACGCCCTCGATCAGGTCCCTGATGGTATCGCGCAACGCAGCGTGGGATCAGTGGGCTACAACGGCGACCAGTATGGAATTTTCTGGTATGTCAATGACATCTGGAAGGTTCGGCCTAACTTCAGTCTTAACCTGGGCGTACGGTACGAGTACACCAGCACGCCATATGGTTGGACGCAACAGAAGATGAATGCAATCGCCAATGTTCCGGGCCTGATTACGTTTGATTCTCCGCGGGCACCGAAAGCAGACTTCATGCCGCGCGTAGGATTCGCATGGTCACCGGGAACAATCGGTAATACCTCAGTCCGTGGCGGCTTTGGCATGGGTTATGACGTGCTGTATGACAACATTGGCACGCTGTCCCGTCCTCCGCAGATCGGTTCCACGATCGACTGCACGGGCGGCGGCCCACCCTGCTCGTCCACTGCGTTCCTTGCCAACGGCGGCATTCCGCCGGGTGGCGGTACGGGTATCACGATTCTGGACCAGGCAACAGCTCGAGCATGGACATCGAGCTACCTGCCGAATGATGTGAAATATCCATATTCGCTGCAGTGGAATCTGGGCGTACAGCATGTGTTTGCCAAGGACTATACTGCCGAGGTGCGATATGTAGGCACTCGCGGCGTACATCTCAACACGCAGAACATCATCAACTACGTTGACATGGTTACCCCAACCAATTCTGTTCCGACATACCTGCAGGTGCCGTCACAGACCGTCATAGATTCGCTTCCGATTGCAGTGCGTGAAAATGCTGCAACCGGACCGAATAAAAGCGGCGATGTGCCGGGTACTATGTTCTGGAATTACATGAATGCCCAGGGCGGAGCTGGATTGAATCTGAATCCGATTTATTACAATGCGGGATTCACCAGTCCAATTACTGGTTTCATGCCATGGGGCGCTTCCACCTATCATGGCATGCAGACGCAGTTAAGTCGCCGCATGGCAAATGGTCTGCAATTCCAGGCTGCTTACACCTGGAGCCATGCCATTGACGACAGCACGGCGGACTTCTTCTCCACCATCGTGAGCCCGCGCCGGCCGCAGAACTTCCAGGATATTCATGCGGAACGGAGCAATTCACCGCTTGACCATCGCCATCGCTTCACGTTGGCCACCATCTACGATATGCCATTCTTCGCTAAGCATTCCAACTGGTTCGTGCGCAACTTCCTGGGCAACTATGAATTTGCCCCGGTGTTCACGTATGAAACAGGCGGCTGGGGTACGGTGCAGAGCGGCAGGGACACTAATCTGAACGGCGACTCGGCTCCCGATCGGGCAATTTTCAACCCGGCAGGCGTACCGGGAACTGGCAGTGATGTCACTCCGTTGCTGACCAGCGCTGCCAGCCCGTTAGGACCAAACTTTGTGGTGGGCTACGTGGCTGATAACCCCAACGCCCAGTACATCAGCGCCGGATACGGTACTCTGTCTACCTCCAGCCGTAACACGCTGCACATGAACCCGATCAACAATTGGGACATGACCCTGCTGAAGCGCATTGCCATCACTGAGCGGTACAGGTTTGAATTCGCGGCACAGCTATTCAACGCGTTTAACCACGCACAATGGGTGCCGGGTAGTGTCAATACCGTTTCCGTAATTAGCCGCACGGGTCAGGGAGAAAGAAACTACTTTATCCCAACCGCCTCGAACTTCAATGTAGCCAAAGCGAGTTGGCCGAGCAACGCTCGTAGCATGCAGTTCTACTTGAAGTTCATCTTCTGATTGACGGATAGAAGCGAAAACCGTAAGGAGGCTCGCGAGAGCCTCCTTATGTTATTGCTGTTGAGACGACCGTCCGGGTGCATTGGCCTTCTCGTTGCCCGCGAAAGATTGGATCGAGGCTGTCCCACTCCCGTGGGGCAAGTTGCGGAGAAAAGAAGTTATGATGGCCAAGTTATGGCGGGCTTCACTGAGGCCGTGTTCTGCTGCTTTGCGATACCACTTTTCCGCCATCCCGTAATCCTGGGGAACGCCCTGACCGTGCTCGTAGGCGAAGCCGATCTGGTTCTCTGCCGCCGCTGAACCGTGCTCAGCGGCTTTGCCAAACCAGTTCAAAGCCTCTGATGGATCTTGCGAGACGCCGTTGCCATGAAAGTACATGAGCCCCAGGCTCAACTCCGCTGGCACGACGCCGTGCTCAGCCGCCCTGCGATACCACTTCAGTGCCTGCTTGGTGTCGGCAACTACGCCCTGCCCATTTGCGTACAGCGTGGCCAGATTTGCTTCAGCGGGTCCATATCCTTTGGAAGCCGCCTTGCGGTACCAGGAGAAGGCATCTTTGTCACTCTTGGGAACTCCGCGACCCGCAGAACACATGAATGCGAGGTTTGCCTCAGCGGGTGGGTATCCCCTATTCGCAGACCTGCGGTACCAGGTTGCTGCTTCCTCATCACTTCGCGGTACGCCACGGCCGTTGGCATACATAAATCCGACATTGTTTTGCGCTGCTGGCAGACCCTCCACCGCAGCTCGCAGGTACCATTTCATGGCTTCGCTGTCGCTCTGCGGGACACCCAAGCCCCTTCCATACATACTGCCTAGATTATTCTGGGCGGCCGAATTACCTCGGTCGGCGGCTTTCTGATACCAGCGTGCGGCTTCGATGTGGTCCTGTTCGACGCTAGTTCCTGCTTCGTACGCCAAGCCGACTTGAAACTGTGCATTGGGATTGCCCGCCTCGGCCTTCTGTAAAAGGCGAGAAAAGTCACGCGAGGCTTTTGGCGCGTGGTCGAAAACAACGGTCAGCTTGCATAATGACCCAGCAAAACCGGAAATGCTGATGGCGAGAAAAAGAAGCCCGTAACCCAGACGTGATCGCATGGCCCTACCCCGAACAGCTACTCACAAGTGGGCAAACGATAGCGCTGAATGTTCTGGAAGTCAAAGAGAAAATTAGGAGTTAGTAGTCAGGAGTGAGGAGTTAGCAGTCAGGAGTTGGGGTCAGGAGCGGCTTGGCCCAGCTTCCCCGGCAATGAGAAGATGAGAACAAGTCATGATCCAACTCTCGGCCGCGGGCAAGCGTTATGCCCATAAGCTCCTGTTTGAAAACGTCGACTGGCTGATTACTGCCCAGGACCGTGTCGGTCTGGTTGGGGCCAACGGGACCGGAAAGTCCACCATGCTCAAAATCCTGGGCGGCCTTGAAACTGTCGACTACGGCAGCCTCAGCGTCACCAGGGGGATCAGCGCCGGGTATCTTCCCCAGGATGGGTTGTCTCTTTCGGGGCAGACAGTTTTTAACGAATGTATGACCGTGTTTGCCGATCTGCGCGCCATGGAACAGGAGATGGAAGAACTGACCGGGCGCATGGCAGAACTCGACCATACCTCCACGGAATACGCCCAGGTGGCAGACCATTTTCATCGCATAGAACACGAGTTTCAGACGCGGGATGGATATGCCATCGAGGCCAAGGTCGGGACGGTGCTGGCTGGGCTCGGATTCAAGAAAGAAGATTGGACGCGTCGCACTGAGGAATTCTCGGGTGGATGGCAGATGCGGATTACCCTGGCGAAGCTTCTGCTGCAGCAGCCGAACTTGTTGCTGCTGGACGAGCCAACCAATCATCTCGACTTGGAGGCGCGCAACTGGCTGGAGGACTACCTGAAAGATTATTCCTATGCCTTCGTACTCATCTCTCACGACCGCTATTTTCTGGATGTGACGGTCAAAAAGATCGTGGAAATTTGGAACAAGCGGATTCACTTCTATGCGGGCAATTATGACAAATACGTCGCCCAGAAGACGCAGCGCCGCGACCAATTGGATGCGGCTTATCGGAATCAACGCGAGCGTATCGAGCAACTCGAAGTGTTTATCAACCGCTTTCGGTACCAGGCCACCAAGGCCAAGCAGGTACAGAGCCGGATCAAGGAACTGGAAAAGATGGAGCGGATCGAATTGCCGCAGGAAGAGAGGACGATCCATTTCTCTTTCCCCCAACCCAAGCCGAGTGGGCGAATCGTCGCGGAAGTTAAGAGTCTCGCCAAGAATTATGGAGCGAAGGAAGTATTCCGAGGCGTGAATTTCATCATCGAGCGCAGAGACCGGATCGCGCTGGTCGGGGTCAATGGCGCGGGAAAGTCTACGCTGATCAAGCTTCTCGCCGGGAAGGAACTCCCCACGGCGGGCGGATTTCGGCTCGGGCACAATGTTCAGGCCGACTACTTCGCGCAGGATCAATACAAGGAACTGACTCCTGAGGCTCGGATTCTGGATGACCTGGGCGAGCTTTCGCCGAGTTCCACCCAAACCGAATTGCGCAATCTGCTGGGTTGTTTCCTGTTTTCCGCGGACGATGTGTTTAAGAAAATCGGCGTGCTATCGGGCGGGGAACGCAATCGCTATGCCTTGCTGAAAATGCTTCTCTATCCGGCAAATTTCCTGCTGCTCGATGAGCCGACCAACCACCTAGACCTGCGCGCCAAGGATGTTCTGCTGGAGGCTTTGTCGGAGTACAACGGGACCGTCGTATTCGTCTCGCATGACAGGTACTTCATCGACAAGCTGGCGACTCGGGTATTCGAGGTTGGGGAAGGACGTGTCGAGACCTATCCCGGGAACTACGAGGATTATGTCTGGAGGAAAGAAGGGGTCGGAACCCAGCGGACAGGGGTGGAGGGCGCAGGGGAGCGTGCATCATGTGGAGGCAGGTCTCCGACCCGCCCGGACGGGTCAAAGACCCGCCCCCACACACAGGATGAACCAGGCCGTACACAGCAGGTCATCCCACAGGATCGGCCAAGCACTGGAGGCGAACACGCACTCGCGGCTTCTGAAGCCAAGCCGAAGCGCCTGAATCCCATTCGTCGCAAACAGATGGAAGAGCGGTGTCAGGATCTAGAAGAAGAAGTGGCCCGGGTGGAGGCCGCTATCGCACATTGTGAGGCGGCGCTGCGGAATTTTGTGAGTGCGGAAGAAACTCAACGTCTCACCCAGGAACTGAAAACGCGCCGGACTCAGTTAGAGGCCCTGCTGGAAGAATGGGAGGAGCTGGCACAAGCCCTTCAGGAACAATAGGTGCAGTAAGGCCTACGTCCCAATTCGGCAGTCGGACAGGCTCTTCCGTAACCTGCGCTGCCGCTTATTCCCGTGCGATAGTCAGGTTGGCCAATAGGCCAACACCATTCCAACCGCATGCGGCAGCCCCCATCCGATGCGCGTTGCAGAGATCAAGGAAGGTTTTCATCATGTGGCAGACCCTGGACACGAAAGACACTACCCCAAAAAAAGAAAACGGAACCTCACAGCCCGCGTCGAATTCCAATCCGCTTTCGTCGCAACTCCGCACAACCGGCGAACAGGCGACCATCGGACGCTCTCTGATCATTAAAGGAGAGGTCACCGGTTCGGAGCCGCTCTACATCGATGGCCGAGTCGAGGGCACCATTATCCTGACCGACAACCGCCTGACCATCGGGCGCAACGGCAGCGTCTCGGCGAATGTCAATGCCAAGGAAGTTGTGGTCATGGGCAAGCTGCACGGCAACGTGCAAGTGAGCGACCGGGTGGATATCCGGGCCGAGGGCTCATTGACCGGTGACGTAGTCGCCCACCGTCTGAGCATCGAGGATGGCGCGTTCTTCAAGGGCAGCGTGGATCTGAAGAAGTCTGAGCAGAAGATGAACTCCGACGCGGCCAAGAATGCTAAGCCGGAACCGGTACACAGCGCGTCGCTCGCTATGACGGCTGCCGCCGGCAAGGCGAACTAGTTCCTGACTGCTGTGCGGGCACGGGTCTTGGACGGGTGCATGGCGGGTCGGAAGCCCGCCCACACGTGATTGCAACTACGTTGCACTGGTGTCCTCTGGGTCTTTACTTCTTCTGTTTTAACTCCAGCGCCGCCGAGTTCATGCAGTAACGGAGCCCGGTCGGCGCTGGTCCATCTTCAAACACATGTCCTAAGTGCGCGTCACAGCGGGCGCAGCGGGCCTCTGTGCGAACCATGCCGTGGGTACGGTCACGGTGCTCGCTGACGCTTTCGGTATTGAGCGGCTGATAGAAGCTCGGCCAGCCAGTACCCGAATCAAATTTCGTGTCCGAGCTGAACAAGGGCTCACCGCAACAGGCACAAACGTAGGTTCCCTCCGCTTTTGTCTTCCAATACTTGCCGGTAAAGGCGGCCTCCGTGCCAGACTTGCGCGTGACGTAATACTGCTCTGGCGACAGCTGCTTGCGCCATTCTTCCTCGGACTTGATGACTTTGTCTGCCATAATTTTCAGTCTTTGGCTTTGGTCGCTGGTTGTTGGCCAACACCTGTTTGACGCGTGGCGCTTAGACTTCGATGAGCATGTCTTCCAGACGGGTCGGATATTTGTTGAGGATTTCGCCCTTATCTTTTCTTACCACCACGGTGTCGGAATGGCGGAAGCCGCCCCAGTTGGGATCGTAGACGCCCGGCTCGCAGCTGAAAGTCATGCCCTCTTTCAGGACCGTTTTGTCGCCTTCTGCGATCCAAGGAGATTCGTGGCCTTGCAGGCCGATGCCGTGGCCGGTACGATGCTTGAGGAAGTTCTCGAACCCAGCCTTGCGGATCTGGTCCAAGCTTTTCTTGTCGACATCCTCCGCGATGGCGCCTTCCTTCATATTTTCCACTCCTGCATCGTGGGCCGCCAGCATAGCGTCGTATAGGCGCTTGGCGTAGTCCGTGGGCTTGCCGACGCAGAAGGAGCGCTCGCATTCCACACTGTATCCGCCCACTTGGGCGCCGAAGCTCAGAATGAGAGCGTCGCCAGGCTTCAACTGGTCCTTACTGGGGACGGCGTGGGGAAAAGCGGAGCGCCTACCGAAGGGCACGAGCCCGCCGAAGGGCGGCTCGATGCCGACGCCTACAACGTCGTTCAATTCCTTTGCCATCTTGTCGGCCACCGAGTCAGCGGTAGCCTTTAGAATCTGGTCTTCCGTGACGGCACCGTTCTTCTGAACAAACTCGCGCCCAGCTTGCACGGTGAAGTCGGCAAAGTACATGGCACGGCGCATGACGCGCAGCTCATCCTCGTCTTTGACCCAGCGCAGATGCTCGATCAGGTCGCCGGCGTTGACGATGGTCGCTTTCGGCGCACCCAGCTTCATCTGCTGCAGGCGGCTGGGCGTAGGCTCTTCCACACCGATCCGGCCACCCCCGAATCCGCGCTTGGCTATACGCTCAAAAATCCAACGAACCCGGTTCACCGGCCCGGGAAAATCGAAATACGCCTCGTAGTCTTTCACCCACCAGAGCTTTACCTGGTCGGTTTCGAGGCCGGGAATAAAGAGAGCGGGGTCGCCTGAGCCTGGGATCAAGGCTGCCAACGGGCGCTCGGTCGAGAGGTGGAAATAGCCGGTGGTGTAGATGACATTATGCGAATCGAGAAGAAGCAGGGTATTCAGCTTCCTCTTCTGCATTTCCTGCTGGACCTGGCGGATCTTGCGCTGGTACCACTCCGGCTGCAGACGATCGTGGGCGGCCGTGTCCGGCATGGCTGCCGACAAGCGCAATTTTCGAACTCGGCCGAAGCTGCTTACATCCGCCGTAACGCTCAACGCCGCTGCGCCCGCCAAGGTGCGCAGAAACTGCCTGCGGTTTGCCATGAAGCCTCCTATCCAGCTTTCGAAAGCCCTCTATAGTAACGCAAGCTCAAGAAAAGATTCGCCGCCGAGAACGCTCTTTGCGAGCTCCCGACGCCTTCGGCGAATTTGCGGTCAGCGAAAGTAGGTGAGGAGCACAGTCCGCAAGACCTTATCCTAGCGTCTTGGCGTCCGGCTAGTGGGGGCGAGATTCTTCGGGACAGGATGGTCCCTCAGAATGACGACATCGTCTCAAGGTCGTCATCCGAATCTAGCGAATCTAGGCTTGTCGGTTTGTGGACAACGCAGTCATGGAACAATAGACTTTTAGTCCTCGGAAAGCGTCTTTAGTAACAGTAACGGGAATCACGACCCATGCGCCTGGTAACCTTTGAGAATGCCGCCAAGCAGTCGCGAATTGGTGCAGTCGCAACCGACGACAGAATCGTTGATCTCAATTCGGCCTGCGCCCTTTATTTGCGCGATGTAGAGGGCGAAGGCGCTTTCAATCGCTTGGCTGACGCCCTCGTACCGCCTGGAATGCGTCAGCTGTTCGAGGGTGGCGATACCAGCTTGGAAGCCGCACACAAGGCACTCGAATACGCGCTCCATCACGAAGGGGAAGTTCAGGGCCCGCGCGGCGAGACCATCTTTTATCGGGTAGCCGAGATCCGGCTGAAGGCGCCCATCATTCCCAAAAAATTCTTCCATACGGCGGGGAATTTCCGCGAGCACCATGAGGAGGCGACGAAGGCAGGTTTCTCACATCCGGTGCTGCCCTGGGTCATTTTTTTTCAGAACGTGGACGCGATTATCGGACACGACGACCCGGTGATCTACCCCGAGCACCTGACCCAGGAGCTCGACTATGAACTGGAGCTGGCGGTGGTGCTGAAGAAGAGTGGCAAACACTTCACTCCGGAACAGGCGCGCGATTATGTTGGCGGTTATGTCATCTTTAACGACATCACCGCCCGCGACATCCAGCGCCGGGAAATGAAGTCGGGCGTGTTCAGTTTCTGCAAGGGTATTGACACATTTTGCCCGCTGGGCCCGTGGATTGTCACCGCCGATGAAATCCGCGACCCGCACAATCTAGCTATGGAACTGCGAATCAACGGAGAATCGCGGCAGAGGTCGCATTCCGGCAAGATGTCGGTAAAGATTCCGGAGATTTTGTCGCATTACTCGCCTATGGGCTACAGCGCAGGCGACGTGGTTTCGACCGGGACGGTTTCAGGAGTAGCAGCATTCAGCGGCGATCCCCAGGCTTGGTACCTCAAGCCCGGCGATGTGATGGAGTGCGAGATCGAGAAGATTGGCGTTCTCCGTAACCGCGTGATCTCGTGGGAAGAGGCGTACGGGCAAAAGCCTGTGGCAATGGCAACGCAGGAAATCCTGAAGTGACGAAGTCTTCACCACGGAGACAGCGGAGCACGGAGGACTTCTGATGGTTGATTGTTGATTGTTGATTGTTGATTGTTGATTGCTGATTGCTGATTGCTGATTGAAGTCGATGGAAAGAGCAAACACAATTAGCAAGCAGAGATTAGAAATTAAAGCCTCCGCACATTGGCACTGCACGCGAGATTCTTCGGGACCTGGCGGTCCCTCAGAATGACGACATCTGTAGATAGAATAAGCGTCGACATTTGGTGTCTGATTAAGCGTCGACGCTCGTAGATGGAATAAGCGTCATGGATGGCAACTCTAAAGTCTGGGTCAGCGAGCTCAACGCGCGACCGGAGATCCGCTGTGCGTTCCCGCGGTCGACGGTGCATTTCTACGACACGACGCTGCGAGATGGGGAGCAGACCGTTGGCATCACGCTTTCTCCCCAGCAGAAGCTGGGGATCGCCCGCAAACTCGATGAACTGGGGGTGAGCCGCATTGAAGCTGGGTTTCCCAAGGTTTCGCCTGAGGATGCGGAAGCCATCCAGCTCCTGTCGAGAGCAGGGTTAAAAGCCGAGCTGTGGGGCTTCTCGCGGGCTGTAAAAGGGGACCTGGACGAGTTAGTTCGACTTGGAATTCGGGCCACGGTTATCGAGTCTCCCACCAGCGACATCAAGCTGAAAGCCTACGGAATGTCGCGCGACGAAGTGCTGCGTCGCGTCGTAGACGCGATTTCTTTCGCCAAACAGAACGGGATCAAGGTCGCCTACTTCGCCGTGGACGGTACGCGGACGAAACTCGATTTCCTGAAGAAGGTTTATCTCTCCGCTCTCCAGGCTGGTGCCGCTGAAATCGTGGTTGTGGATACTATCGGCGCCTGCGGGCCTGAGGCTGCTGAGTTCCTGGTTCGCGAGGTCAGGCGTTGGGTGGGTCCGGAGGTTCCCCTGCACTGGCATGGGCATAACGATTTTGGACTGGCAACAGCATGTGCCGTGGCCGCAGTACGTGCTGGAGCAACCTGGATTCAAGGAACGATCAACGGCATGGGCGAGCGGGCGGGGAATTCGGACATCGGCGAAATCGCCCTGGCTTTGCAGTGCCTCTACGATATTCCTGTTGCACTGAACCTAGCCAAGGTGCGCGAAGTCTCGGAATTGGTTTGCCGGCAGGCTGGTTATACCCTGGAAGCATGGAAACCTCTGGTTGGCGACAACCTCTTCATGCGCGAGAGTGGCGCGGTGGCTACGCAGTTTCACATTCCGGAAGCGATTGAGCCCTACTCTTCAGAGCTGGTGAATGCGCGGCGGAGTGTCGTCCTCGGGAAAAAAAGTGGGTTAGTCAGCATCGACTTGAAATGCAAGGAGCTGGGCTTATCCGTCACACCCGAGCAACGTGTGCCCGTTCTGGCGGCCGTGAAAAAGCGAGCTATCGCCAAACGCGGCCTGGTCAGCAATGAAGAATTCCGGCAGATACTGGCGGAGGTAGCCGCAACAATAGCTTCTCCTGAATAGCTCAGTGCCCGAACACTCTTCGCTTTGAACTGCCCCTCAGAGCTTCTTTCACCCGATTTTCATCCATCCAATCTGGGTGGGGTATTTTCAGTTGAGGAGAGGGCTCAGGTACAAGCTGGGGCAGGTGCTGCTGGACAGCCGCCTCGGCCAGCAGGTAGCCGTGATTTTCCAGCGCCGCCTTCTCGCCCTCGGAAAAAGTATCCAGATCGGTGCGGATATCCGCAATCATAGTGGCAACCTCAGGTGAATATCCGGCCGGCGCGCCAGAACCATAATTGGTGGTCACGCCACCAACCCCCCAATAAGTACCGTCCATCGCGCCAGCCAAGAAGTTGGAGATAAGCCAACGCTTGCGCAATGCCAATCCCTGGTTCCCTTGGATCGCGATATAACGCTGGACGCGCCAGAAGAGACTCGTCTCTATGTCGAATTTGAAGACCGCGCCACCGTCGGAGCAGATAACGATGGCATGATCTTTCCATATCGGCTCGAGACCGAGATTGTCGTAGACGCCGCCGTCGCTGAGTCCAATTTGTCCGCGCAACTTGTCAGCGAGATCGCCCTTGGCGTCGCCATCTTTGAAATCGTTTGCATTAAACGGCACAGCCAGAGGGTCAAAAATCGGCGGGAAGCAGGAGGACGCGGCCACCGCTTTCGCCAGCAGCCAATCCGGTGATGAGGGGCGCACGTAGCCGGCCTGGTAGTCGCCCATCTGACTTCTTTCGAATGTCCAGTTCACGCCAAAAGCAAGATCAGTAGCGCAATAAATGAATTCCGGGGATTCGGGGAGTTGCGCAAGCCTCAGCCTGGTCAATCTTTTTGTATACTCGGCCGCGAGGCTCTCGACCTGTACGCTCGAGTTGAACCAGTTCCACGGAAGCAGCGCGCGTTTCAAGACAGGAGCATTACGGATGTTCACCGAGGTGAAATCGCGAAAAGGTCTGGCCACACGCTCTTCCCAATCAGAAACCGAACCATTCAGCGGCCACGAGAGTGAAGATGCAAGGTGTGCGCTGACGATGCTGCCGCCGGAGACTGAGGATAGGGTCTGCAGTTGGGCAAGAATGCCGAGTTCGTTGAGTCGGCGCAACGCCCCGAGGTGAAAGAGGGCAGCGCGGTAGCCACCACCCGATAGCGCCAGGCCGATACCGCTCCTCTCTTTCTTTGGCTTGGGAGCAAAATACTTCAGCGCAACATTCGTAACCGTGGGATTGTGTTGCGTTTCAACAGGCATAATCAAGTTTTCGGAGCGGCTAAAACCGGTCTTAGTTTTTGAAATGCGGCAACACCGCTTCGCCGAAAAGTCTAGCTTGTCCGGTGCGATCGTCACCCCAGATTTCCAGCATGATGTGGGTGCAGCCCGCCGCCCGATATTCCTCAATCTGGCTAATGCATTCATCGGGTGTACCCGCGATGGGACAAACTTTGCGCAGGATCTCGTCGGTGACGGCTCTGGCCGCGGCTTTTCGACCACCATTCTCCATGGCATCGGCAACGGGTCCCAATTCATCAAAGGTCAGGCCGGCACATTCCAGCAAAACATCAGCTGATCCTTTAATGTTTTGTACCTTGTTCGCCAGATACATGGCCGCCTGCTCGCGGGCGCCGTCTTTGCCTTTGGCGGAATCACGGGCAATGCTGCCCACGATGACGGAGCCGAGAATCAGCGTCGCCGGATCTTTCCCCGCCTTACGGGCGCCCTCTTCCAGGTTTTTCTTCGAGTGACGCACGAAGGCCGGGGTCGTAATACTGGCGGTGAGCAGCCCATCGCCCAGGGAGCCTCCCATTTCTTGGAGCACAGGCCCAGTTCCGGCAACATATATGGGTGGAATTCCTCGTGGCGCGTGCGCGTCTGGCTTAAGTGGCGGCACCGATGCTGCAAATACTCTGCCCTGGTATTCGAAGGTGTCGCACTTCAGGACTCCTCTCACAATCTCGATACTTTCCCGCATCACGGTGGCGGGACCTACTTTCCCGCCTTCTCCTTCGCCGATTTCTTTCATGAAAATCTTGGAAGCACCTAAACCGAGCAGGAAGCGATCGCCCGCCAGATCCTGCATGACACGAGCTTCCATCGCGATCTGCACGGGATGACGTGTGTAGGGCGAGATGATGCCCCAACCGAGCTGAATGCGCTGCGTCTCCTGCGCGATAACGGCCAGAATGGCGGTTGAAGAACGCGCCTCGAAGGAATGCTTGCGCCACCAGGGATACGCTTCGGCGATCCAGAAAGCGTCAAAGCCTGCCTGTTCACAGGCTTTCGCCATGGCTACCGTTTCACGCACCGGTTCCATGCTGAGTTGCAGGACACCAAGGTTGAAGGGGATGGACATGAAAGATTAGCTTTTAGCTCCTAGCTATTGCTCTTAGCGAGACGCGGCAAGCCGCGCCTCTACCACAAAGTCTCATTCGGGGTCTTTCCAGGAATGCTCGAGGCCTTTGACCAGTTCCCACAAAGCTTTGTTCAGGGGTGTGGGAACGCCCACCTTGTCGCCCCACTGCACGATGGCGCCGTTCATGAAGTCAACCTCGGTTTGGCGTTGGGCGAGCACATCCTGCAACATGCTGGCGCGGTGTTTACCCGGAGCGTTGGCGCCCTTCTGCACTAGCTGGCGCGGGTCGCCGTGTAGCTGGATACCCAGCTTTCTTGCAACCGCCTCGCCTTCGGCAATCAGTTCATTGAAGAGGTGACCGGTTGGCGGGAATCGCGTCGCAGCACCGTGGTGCAACAAGGTGAGGGCGCCCACCGGATTTGTGGACGCGTTGAATATCAGCTTGGTCCACTGGGCGCCGCGTACGTCTTTCATGGCGATGGTATTCATGCCGGAGCGGGTGATGAAACCGGCAAGTTCTTCCACCTTACTCATAGGCGTGTCTGTGGGCTCGAATGGGCCGATCCAAGTGTCGCCTTTGATGTCGTAGCCGATGTGTCCAGGCCCGATGGGATGACCGGCTGGAAAGGTGGTACCGCGAATGACATACTTCACGTGCTCGGCGATGATTTCCTCGTTGCCCACCCCGTTCTGCACGGAGCACACAGCGCTATCGGCGTCGAAAGCGCGACGAACCTGGGCAATAGCGCTGCGGGTGTGGATAGCTTTGGTGGCGACAATTCCGTAATTGCTGCGAGGAATATCAGCCGGATTGGTGGTCGCCTTCAGGCGCGCGGTGAAATCGGCAGCGCCAGAGAGCCGTAGGCCGCTTTTATTGATCGCATCAACGTGCTCCTTCCAAACGTCGTAGGCCCAGACCTCAGCCTCTCCCGCTTTAGCGAGGTGCGCGGCGAAAAGGCTTCCCACCGCTCCGCACCCGACGACGCAAATCCTCATGAAGACTTTCCTTCCCATGCCCTGGGCATCGGCCAATGCCAATCACGTGACAGCATGGTCTCTCGACTCGGGCTCGTCATGCGTCGCACGAAAAAGGCCCGCGACGTGGTTCGTGTTCGCTCGGGATGACAAGAGCTTATTGGTCATGAATCATCCGTCTAACGGGCCACCAAGGTGCGCGACTCCTGCCCGGTGAAAAACTGCCAGGGTACGGAGGCCAGGCAGTCGCCCTCAGTTTTGCCGATGCGATATGTGTCCTGGGTGTAAAGGCAGACTTTTCCGCTTTGATCGACGACTTGCGGGTGCAGCGAGAAGATCATGTTTTCTTCCAGCGGAACGTCGCTAGCGGCGCCGATGGCCGGATGCTCGATCATGGTTGTGCCGATCGAGTGACCCGAGAGATGACCTAGCTTAAATCCGTGTTTTGCGAGAGTGTCGGCAGTGACGCGATGCACGTTGCTAGCCAGTTCGCCGGCGCGCATTAACTTGCGGGCCTTCTCCAGGGCATCCGGATAAGCGTCAGCCATTCTTCGCGTCGTATCACTCGGCTTGCCGCGGAGCAACGGACGGGAGAACTCGACCCAATATCCGCCTGCACCAGTGATCTCCAGGGAATAGAGCAGCAGATCGTCCGGCGCGACCGGACGCAGACCGGGAACTTTGAAGTGGGCCTCTGCTTGTCCAGCGGACCCGGACAGCACGATGTTCATCATGCGGGAGCCGGCTCCGCGGGCGAAAAATGTTCCGACTGCCGGCGCCATGATTTCCGCTTCTGTTTTTCCCGGTTCATAAGCCTCGACCAGCGCCCAAAAACCTTCCAGGATAATTTCCATAGCATCGCGTACTTCCGCCAGTTCTTCCTGACTCTTCACAGCACGCGCCATGTCAAATTGAAAATCGAAAGGCACCAGTTCAAAAGGGCTCTGAGCCAGTTCGCGATAGTCACGCACGGCCATGATGAAGTTCATGCCGTAGACGCCAATGCGCTTCCATTTTCGTTCTTGGGCATGTTCGCGAATCCACTGGCCTGGAGTGTCGGGCCACACCTGGTCTTTCACCCACGGCTTGGCTTTATCGCCAATCCAGCGTGCCTCACGGGGAAAAACCAGCGTGGGCTCGCCTTCCAGCGGCAGCACGACATAAACATAGCGGTGCACAATCTCGAAGCCCGACATGTAGAGCACGGCGCCTTCGAAACCGGCGTATTGATTGCCACAAACGATGAGCGCGTCCAAATGCTCCTGCTGCATGCGGGAGCGAACGCTTTTGTAACGCCGTTCGATTTCCTGTTGAGTCGGCAAAATTGACCTCAGAGCCACAGCCCGTGTTCTAGAGTTCTCTGGGGCACGACGGGAGTCGTGCTCTCCCCTATTGCACCCCACACAGCTCGGCGGCCGTTAACGCGTAAATTTTCGTGATATCGACCAGGGTTTTAATTGAAACTTTCTCTCCTTCTTTGTCGCGCGGGCCGCTCGAAGGGCCGTAGTTCACGGTCTCCACGCCGTAGCGAGTGAGCACACTGGCATCGGAACACCAAGTGACCACGTCGCGCTCGGGCGGTTTGCCCATTACGTATTCATGATTAAGGTCGATGGCCTTGATTAATTCGTGGTCCGGACTGATACGAGCGCCCGGCACAGAAACATAAGTTTCGAATTCCAAGCCCCAGTCGGGATGCTTCTTCTCTAGATCAAGGAAGACCTGCTGAATTTCACGCCGGGCGTCGTTCATTGGAATGCTGGGCGGTACTCGCACGTCCAGGAACAGGTCCGTTTTTTCTGGAGTGCGGCTGGCGCGCCAGGCGTGTCCGCCGCGAATTCCACCCAGGTTTACGATGGCTTTCTTGCCGCCGTAGGCCGCTTTCTCTTCCCACACCGCAACCCATTTCAAGATCGTGCCAATCAGCTCGTGCATGCGGCGGATTGAGTTCATCTCTTCACGACCTTCGCAGAAGGCCGTGTGCACATAAATTCCGGCGCAGGAGATGCGCACCCAGGTTGAACCGAAGTGCTCCAGGACCACATGCATGTCGGTGGGCTCGCCGAGAATGCACATGTCGGGCAAAACGCCATGATTAACTAAATAATGAGTGCCGAAACCGTAGCCGCGATACTCCTTGCCTTTGAACTCACCCCACTGGGTTTTTTCAATCTCACCCGCGACGGCGGCAATAATCACGTCGCCCTTCAGCTTTACGCCTGCACGCTGCAGGGCTTTTACGGCATGCGTGTAGCAGACCAGCGCGCCCTTCATGTTGTAGATACCGAGGCCGTAAATCATGCCGTCCTTAACCACCGCATGAGGTTTGTATCCGATACCGGTCAGAAATTCCTCGTGGCCGGTATTGGAAGTATCCATGTGGCCGTTGAACATCAGGTTCTTGCCGCCTCCGGTACCCGTCCAGCGAGCGACCACATTCGCGCGGCCTTCCTCGATCTCCTGCCAGGTGACATTGAGCCCAAGCTGCTGCAGCGCGCCTTGCACATACTGCGCCATCTGCAGTTCCTCGCCGGTGGGGCTGGGAATATTGATGACGTCGCAGCTCATGGCCACGATCTCTTCTTCGCGCACCTCGGCCAGAATTCGCTCGACCAGCTTGGGGTCGAGCGAGAGTGGTTGCCTTTTCGTGGTTGTGTGCAAAGTTCTCGGTTCCCGGTTCTCAGTTCTTAGTGACGAACCGCCAGACGAAAATCATCCGGGTACGTACACATCTTCTCGTTGCCCTTTTCCGTTATCAGGAAATTGTCTTCCAGCCGGAGACCGCCCCCTGCGGGCCAATAAATTCCCGGTTCAATTGCAAGTACCATGCCCTTCTTAATCGTTCCCGTACCGGCTTGATGCGCGTATGGCGGTTCGTGGGCACGCGCGCCAACGCCGTGGCAGATGGGATGCGAGGGCTGGCCGGGATACCCGCCCTCGGTGATGCGGGCGCGGATTAGCCGGTCCAACTCCGGAAAACTTGCCCCATCGCGCGCGTAAGACACGCCTTCCTTGAATACCTCCAGTAACAGGTCGAGCAGCTTGTGGTATTCGGGAACCAGGTCGCCCGGGCAAGCATTTTTGGTGAGGTCGGTCCAGTAGCCGTCGGCACATACCCAGATTTCGAACAGGGTTGGTTCGTTCTTCTGGATTGGCCGATCACCAGTTGCGGTGAAAGTCGCAATCCCCTTGCCCGACCAAACCAGCGTGAAGGCCCGCGCCATCTCGACTCTGCCTTGGTAGCCCACGCCCAGACCGTGCACGAAGCCTTCATACATCCCGCCGACTTCGCTTTCCTTCATTCCGGCACGCATGTGCTCGCGGGTGTGCTCCATCGCGAGGGCGGCAAGTTCGTTGGCCAGACGCATACGCTCGATTTCCTGCGCGGTTTTAATCGCACGAGCTTCGCTGAGCAGAGGCGTGGCATCCACCACCTGGCCAGATACTTTTCCAAACGCATCGAAGTAGTTCTGAGTAGGCGTAGTGGGCTCGCCTATCATGCGATCGGCACTCTGCGTACCCATATTGAGCTCGACCGCGACCCTGTCGGTTAGATGGCATTCTTTCAGGACTTGCAGCGCGATCTCCAGAGCACGATACTGCGGCGGCCGGGGATCAGCCGGGTCGTAGCTTTTGAAGAGACGGATGTCGTCGGTCCAGGAATTGCGCTGGGCATCCGCCAGTTGCGGCTCGATAGCGATCAGAACCGGATCACCTTCCTGCGGGAATACGACCGCGTCGTAGCCCTTCATGCACCAGTAATTCGTCAGATAAAGGACGTTGTCAGGAGCACGCACGACCAGCGCGGTGATGTCCCGATCTTTCATCAGGGCACGGACCCGGTTCAGTTTCGTGTTGTCGATTGGCCAAGCCATTTATGAGCTTCCGAGGCGGCAAGCCGCGTCTCTACCCTTCGTTGTTGCTATGTGCCGCGACCGCGCGATTTTCATCCGCGAACGACCAGGATGCTTCCCTGCCCTTGATCAAGCGATAGACGGCCGTATGCAAGGGCGCAGGCACTCCAGCGCGCTGCGCTTCGCGAGCGATCGCACCGCTTAGGAAATCCACTTCAGTGGGCAGTTGATGGCGCACGTCGTAAAGCATGGAAGTCGGATGGTTGGTCATCGCGCCAATCTTGTTCATCTCCCACGGGTCTTCATGCAGCTTCACTCCTGCACCAGCCGCTACTCGCTTGCCTTCCTCAATCAGTTCATAAAGCACATGTCCGAGGTCGGAGAACTCGTCTTCCTGTGCGAAATGCGGCGAGTGAGGCAAACCCGTAAGTGCGGACACGCTATTCACCGACGCGTTGAAAATCAGCTTTGACCACTGCGCTGGGCGCGCATCCTGCAAGGCTTCGGCTTTGAGGCCACCCGCACCGATCAGCTCGGCGGCTTCTTTCACCACAGAAAGGGGCGTGGCGCGCGGCTCGAACGGACCAAGCCAGGTCGCAGTATCTAATTCATATTGCACGTGCGTGTCGCTGTGCCGGGTTCCGCTCATGAAAGTCGTTCCACGAATTACCTGAGCGCGCGTGTGCCGGGCAATGATTTCCTCGCTACCCATCCCGTTCTGAGCAGAAATGACGGCGCCATGATCAAAATGGTGGCCCGATTCAGCAATCGCGTCCTCCACCTGAGTAGCTTTAGTAGCCACGATTCCCAGATCGAAGTCTGGAAGTTCTGCGGCGCGAGTTGTGGCTTTCAGCGGCACAGAAAAATTGTGTTTACCCGAGACGCGGAGGCCGTCGCGATTCAACGCGCGCGCGTGATCCTCCCGCCGCACCAAGGCCCACACCTCGGCAACGCGCGCCAGATGTGCCGCGTACAGGCTGCCAATCGCCCCACACCCGATGATGCAGACGCGCTTCATGCAATCCTTAAGCTCTCCGCTCCAGCTTCACCAGTTTGTCGGCCTGATAGATTTCTCTTCCCACCATCGCACGGAAGAGCGTGTCGGCGTTGTTGAACGAGTCGCCAATGATGACGCCGCTCGAGAACAGTGCGTCTTGCAGAGCTGCCGAAAGAGTGTGCACCGGCGCAGCGCCGCCCTCGCCCATTCCTTTTGCACCGCTGTAACTGTGGGGTGAAGACGTTTCGATGTGGTCGTACTTCACCTTGGGCATGTTCACGGCTGTAATGGGGGTGTAATCACTGAAGGTGCTGGTCAGCATGTTTCCCACTGCATCGTACACGCAAGTTTCCATCAATGCGGCGCCGATTCCATGAGCAGTGGCACCGTACACTTGCCCTTCCACGATCGGCGGATTGATGACTGTGCCGCAATCATCCACGGCGACATAGTCCAGAATCCTGGGAATAAACGTGTCGCGCTCGACCTCCACCACTGCGATGTGCAGCTGCGAAGCGTAGGTCATGGTGAGATTGCCATATTTCTTTTTCTTGTCAGGCACCTTGAAGGGGGCGCGCCAGATGTAACGGCAGTTGAGGGTGATGTCGTGCATCTCGGGCGGCAAGACCGCGCTGTTCACGTTGACGATGTTGGCCAGGCCCCAGTAATTGATGGATTTGCCGCTGCTCTTGGCCCGAAGCTCGGGCCCCTGTGCTCCCGTGCCGAATTCGATGTCGTCTTCGTTAGCCTCCAAAACAAAGGCGGCTAAGCGCTTCATTTCCGCCTTCAGCTTCTGTGCAGCCCCATGGACGGCGGACAAACCGGAAACCGCGAACTGGCTGGCGTACGTACCGGAGAATCCAGTGTGCACGTTGCGCTCGGTGTCGAAGCCGGTGCGCACTGTGATCAGGTCGGGCGAGATGTTAAGAACGTCGGCTACTACCTGAGCCGCCGTGGTCTCGTGCCCCTGGCCTTGGGGACAGGAACCGACGGCCACCACCACCTCGCCATAAATTTCGAGCTTACAGTTCGCGCCCTGTGAATTGCCGGAAAATGGGGCATCGGGATTCACGATCTGGGACTGGCCGAAATTGTTTGTTCCCGAGTCGAGGGTGGTGCCGATGCCAATACCGATCAGGCGGCCCTGCTGGCGCGCGTCCGCCTGTTTCTTTTTCCATTCATCCCAGCCGATCAGATTCTTGGCAATGGCCAGCATCTTCGGATAGTCACCCGAGTCGTAGACGCAGCCATTGGGCGTGGTATAAGGGAATTCTTCCGGCCGGATGTAGTTGCGCAAGCGCATCTGGTCGGCGGGAATTCCCAGTTCGTGAGCGCAGATATCCACCACCCGCTCCAGAAACCATAGGTGCTGCATGCGCGAGTAGCCGCGGTTCGGACCGACGGGACACTTATTGGTCATAGCCTGCGTGAAATCAATGCGTGCATTCTTGAACCGGTAGACTCCAGGAAAGACCTGCGACCAGATGACGCACCCCAGCGGCTCGTAACGCGGGTAGGCACCGCAGTCATCGATGTGCCGCGAAGTGATCGCGGTGATGATGCCATCTTTATCCAGCGCAACTCGCGTATCACGGAATGTACGCTCGTTGCCGTGAGCGCTGGCCGTCATGTGCTCGGAGCGGGTCTCGACCCATTTAATCGGGCGTCCTCCGGCCTTCTTGGACGCCAGGGCGCACACCGCCATCTGAGGATAGCTGGTAATCTTGATTCCGAAGCTGCCGCCAATATCGAACGTCTGAACGCGAATGCGGTCAATGTGGATGTTGAGGTGCGCGGCTAAGAACTGGATCGCGAACGATGGGAAAGAATTGTTACACCAGTAGTAGATGCGGTCGTCTTTGGAATCCCACTGGCCGATGACGACATTGTTTTCGAGGGGAGTCGAAGAGAAGCGATGGAAGTGCAGCCGGTCGAGGTTGACAATGTGGGCAGCTTCCCGAAAAGCTTTCTCCACATCGCCATACTCGAACACGCCGTTCCAGACTCTGTTGGTGCCGGCCGTCTGGTGCAAGATGCTCTCGTCTTTCAGCGCTTGTTCGGCATCGACGACTGGATCGAGCGCTTCGTATTCGACCTGAACTAACTCCGCAGCATCGTCGGCGAGGCCGGGCGATTCTGCCCCTACGGCCGCCACCGGTTCACCCTGATATCTAACCTTGTCGACAGCGAGGGGAAAGTCTCGAATCTTGGAGCAGGGATCGGGGCCGATTTCGATGAATGGCTGGGTAAGGGGCTCGATTTCTTTGCCGGTCAGGGTGCAAACAACTCCCGGCAAAGCCTCGGCGGCAGAGGTATCCACCTTCACAATTCGGGCGTGCGCATAAGGTGAGCGCACGAAACGGAGATAGAGCATTTCGCGGATTTTGATATCGTCGGCAAACTTGCCGCGACCGCGCAGCAAACGATCTTCCTCTTTCCGCGGAAGCGGCTTGCCAACCCAGTTCCGGTTGTTATCCTTCACTGTTCCTCGACCATCCTTTGCAACCTTTGCTGCGTATCCTTAAAACCTTTAACGCAGAGATCGCAGAGAACTGCTAAGACAATGCTGCCTGCAGTCCATTAATCAGTTTCTGAACATTCTTCTTGCCTAACGGCTCCAGCAAACCTCCGGCCACAGACGTCAGCCGCCCAAAAATCTGCGCCTCGCCCTGCCAAGCGACTTTAGAGCCGTCCCCGTTGGGCGAGACGTCAAAACCCGCTATCAGAGAGACATTCCCACCGGCCACGCTTCCCTGCCCTTTGTATTGCGCGCGAGTGGGACGCTCGGCTTGCGCGAGTTCCATCCTGACATTGGCCGTCCCTTTGATGTGCGAGACGCCGACGTTTACTTTGACAGTAAAGTGGGTGGCATCTTCCACCGACATACTCTGGAACTCCGGCAGCAGCGGGACAAATTTTTGCGGGTCGGTGAGGAAGTCGAACACCTGCTCGGGCGTGCGCTTAACCTCGAATTCGCCATTGAATTTGATCGCCATCTTCTATGCCCCCTTCAAACTCTGCGCGGCCACCTGAATTGCCTTGAAGATGTTTTGATATCCGGTACAGCGGCAGGTGTTGCCAGCAATCGCCTTGCGAATATCTTTGTCAGCCGGCTGCTTGTTGCGCGAAAGCAGCTGGTAGGTCGAAAGCATCAGTCCGGGGGTGCAGTAGCCGCATTGCAGACCGTAGCAATCGCCAAAAGCCTTCTGGATGGGAGCGAGTTGGCCGTCTCTCTCCAGACCCTCAACCGTTGTGATTTCGGCGCCATCAGCCTGCACCGCAAAAACGGTGCAGGACTTCACGCTGGCGCCGTTCAGCAGCACGGTGCAAGCGCCACAGTAAGTCGTATCGCATCCGACGTGGGTGCCGGTAAGGTCGAGCGCTTCGCGCAGGAACTCAACCAGCAACATACGCGGTTCGATCGCGAGCGAATAAGGCCGGCCGTTCACTTTTACGGAAATCGGGACCGTCGCGATAGTCGGCTCGGCAGCCTTCTTCGGCTTTGCGGATTTCTTAGCTTTTACAGCCGCTTTAGGCATAGATGTGACTCACCTCAATCTGCTCTCCCCGGGCGCGGCGAACGGCGAGCTCGATAGCTCGTTTGACCAACGAGCCGACGAGCATGCGCTTGTACTCGGCCGACCCGCGCATGTCGGGCTGCGGATCGGCGGCAGAGCGGGCGGCCTCTGCGGCAGCGTTCGACGTCTTTTCGTTGATCTTCTGGCCGCGCAGAGCGGATTCAGCATCGGTCGCCTTGATCGCGGTCAAACCCACGCAGCCAAGTGCAATCGCTACGTCTTTGCAAATGTCGCCATCCAAGGTGAGTTGGACGGCGGCGCTGGCCGTGGGATATACGGGCGCGCTCCGCTTAAAACCAAGGTAGGCTCCTCCGCTTCCCTGGGAAGGAACGGTCACGACAACTTCGCTTACTATCTCTTCGCGGGCCAGGGCAGTCGTGTAAGCATCGGTAATGAATTTGCCGAGCGGGATGGTGCGCTCGCCTTTCTTCCCGATGCAACGAATCGTGGTCTCAAGCGTGGAGAGCACCGTGGCCCAATCGCCACTCGGATCGGCTTCGGCAAGGGAACCACCAATCGTCCCGCGATTACGCACTTGGACGTCGGCGATGCCGGAGGCACAGTCGTGGAGGATCGGAACCTTTGCCACAGTTGCCGAATATTCAATTTCCGCGTGCCGGGTCAAGGCACCGAAGCGAAGCGTTCCCTTCTCTTCTTTGATATAGGAAGTTCCGGAAACAAAATTCAGATCGACAAGGTGCTTGGGATTGGCGAAGCGCAGCTTCATCAGTGGAATCAGGCTCTGACCGCCGGCCAGGAGCTTGCCGTCTTCGCCCAGCTGCGAGAGCATAGTCACCGCTTCCTTCAGCGAACCAGCGCGGTGGTAATGAAACGCTCGGGGATACATGCTCACCTTTCCAGAGTGTCCGCCAACCAGATTGCGGCGGGACAACAGATTAACAAAAGCGCTACGACCATATCGCTCGACCTGTGCGGTCGAGACGCCGGCACGACAGCCGCCGGGACGGAGGCGCTACCATGCGCGTGCAAAGCCCCAAGCCACGGCAGCCAAGGCGAGGGTCACTACTGCGGAGCCTGCGACCGCCAGCGCGGACGGGAACCATGCCCCGGGGCTGGCGGTTTCGAAAATCACACCCAACGGAAACAACACGGATCCGGCGAGCAACGCCAGGGCCAACCAACATCGTGTTCCCTCCTTAAAGTCGACCCTGTCGAACACGACGCCGAAAACGATCATCAGCATGGCAAGGCCAATCCAATGCGAGTGCAGATCAACCTGGCGAACATAGGTGTACTTGGCGCGGCCAAAAGCGTCGATGGCAGCATGAGCCTGGGGGAGATTGCGCTGGGCGGTCCGGACGAACGCAGTCGCCAACGCGGCACCCATTCCATCCAGAGTCTGGTGCTCCGTGAACAAGGCGTAATAGAGGCCGTAGCCCATGCCGATCGTCGCCAGGGCCAGGCCTCCGAAGACCAGCAGCTTGCGGGACCGGTTCATTCCGCGACTCCTGCATCCAGCCGTCCGGTATAGCGAAGCACGCCTACGAGCATGCCAATGAGCGCGATGATCACCATCAAGCCTCCAGCATCGGCAATGCCGCCTGCCACCAACCCGAGTTTCAATTCCAATAGAACAAAGACAGGCAGGATGATTGCACCAGCCAGCAAGACAAGAATCCAGCAGCGCTTCCAAACTTCGCTGAGATACACGTAGGGCTGAATGAAAGACAGCAGCATCGCCAGTAGGCCAAACTCGATTGCATGCGAGTGAGCTGCAATGTAGACCGCCTTGGCTCCCGCGAGCGTCCCGTAATCGTTGACGGCCTGGTTCATCGCCGGGGTGTTGTCGGAAGCAGATTGGTCGGCCAACGAGGTCAAAATCGCCGTCTCTTGTTTCTCCTGCGGATAAAGATCGAAGGCGGCGTACCAGGCGCCATACAGGAATCCGAGGAGCACGAGAAGGGTTCCGCCGCTCAGCAGCGCATGTTGGCTCCAACTGTTGTCAGCGATCACCTCGGGTTCTAGGGCATAGGCACGGCTACGTCGAAAATATTTCCATAGCCCCCAAGCTTCTCCCAGCAGGGCAATGATCAATAGCGCTCCCGCTGAGTCGGCCAACACACTGGCCCATCCGATCACCGAAAATGGGCTGTGGGCCAGTCCCACGTAGTGGATCAGGAAAATGCCCACCGGCAGGAGCACGCCGCCGAGCAGGAAGAGTTTAGCGAGACGCTTCTTACGTTGCGATGGGAGGGCCACATAAGGCTGCACCAGAGCCAGCAGCAACGCGAGGTAGCCGGCATCGGTCATGTGAACGTGCGTGTCTACCTTTGTGCCGCGGTCCTGCAGCAGGCCACCGATACGCGTGAAGGCGGCGCGTACGCCTGCCGGATCCTGGACAGCGGCCGCTTGCGCGGCGGCCAGGAGCGCCTCGCCTGTACGTCCTCCGTTTTGGTGGAGCACGAACACGGCGAAGATATCGCCGAACAACATGCCTCCCGCGATGAGCGCAATACCGCCGAAAATAAGCAGGCGGGGTGCACTCATGGGAGCGAAGGTCGGCGCCAGGTCGGATGATAAGATTGTGGTTGCCATTTGCTGTCAATTGCTGGGCTTCCGGGTGCACGGGTCGGAGACAGGTGCCCACACAGTTCCAGCTAGTCCGCCGCTTGCGCGATGCTCTCCTTGCGGAAAGCAGGCATGACGTGCTTGGCGAACAGGTGCTGAGTCTTGATGCTCTTCCAGTGCTCCAGTCCGCCGAAATTGGAAACTATTGCCAGCTCGCCGATTCCACCCATGGCTTGAAGTGCTTCGATCTGGCGAATGACTTTGTCGGGCGTGCCGATGAAACCGATCTCCTGCCCGACGATCTGCTCGTAGGTTAACTTGGTCAACGACTCCAGTGCGCCGCTGGCATAAAAGCCGTAGCCCTTGGCCACCAACTCGGCCTTCTTTGCCTCATCCTGCAGAGATTCGATCGGAGCAGCATTGAATGCGAGAAAGTTGTAGATGGCCTGCTCAACTTCCTTTTTAATCTGCTTCTCGTCGTCATCGAGGTAGACGGGACGTATGTAGACGATGTCGGGCTGGTGGCCGTGCTCGGCGCAGGCTTTCTTGTAAATGTTGAGGGGCCCTTCGAGTATTTTCCACGGCAGGAGCGGCGGCACGAAAATGCCCCAGCCTTTCGCACCGGCCATCTGGTAAGTGATATCGCTGGTTCCGCCCGTGTAGAACTTCGGATAAGGCTTCTGCAAGGGACGTGGCACCACGCTGACGTCTCTCACCTTGTAGTAGTCGCCGTCATAAGAAAATTGTTCTTTGGTGAAGGCGAGTTCGAGAATGCCGATGGCCTCGTTGTAACGGGGCCGGCTTTCTTCCAGCGGGACAGACGAAGGGCCGAACAGCCAGGCGTGGCCCCGACCTAAACCGCATTCCAAGCGGCCGTTGGTGAGGATGTCGGTTTCCGCAATCATGCCCGCCAGGCGCATAGGGTTTTCCAGGGGGAGAGTGTGGAGGGCGGTACGAAAACGGATGCGCTTGGTGCGTTGGGCGGCGGCCGCAAACATGGCCAGCGGGTTGGCTGAAATCGAAAACTTCTGAAAGAAGTGGTGATCGATGACCGAGTACACATCGAAGCCGCACTCGTCGGCGTGCTCGATCTGACGCATGATCTCCCAGGTCATGTCGTAATATGACTTGCCGGGCGGCGTCTGCATTTCGCAATAAATGCCGAATCTCATGCGAGCTCCTGTAGGGTCTTACCAAGTCAATCGCACTGCCAACTGCACCTGGCGGGGGTTGAAGATGGAGCGTGGCGTCCCATAAGACGGGTTGGGCGAACCTTCGCGGAAACCTGAAGCAGTCCCCGGACAACCCTGTGCCGTTGGGTCACTGGCAAACGGGCAGAAATCGGCCGCCCCATAAGCCGTGTTGTAGAAGTGAATGTTAAGCGTGTTCAACACGTTGAAGGCCTCGGCCATCGCCTCAAGACGCAATTTCTCCCTTACGGCAAAAGTACGTGAGAGGCGCAAATCTACAGTCTGATAACTGTCTCCCTGAAACGTGTTGCGCGGCTCAATGCCGACTCGGTCATTATTCCCGAAGATGTCTCCATTGGCATCGAATCCCGCGAACTTGGTGAAATAATGCGGCGACTCCAAGGTCACGATTGTTGACAGCTGCCATCCGTTCACGACCACGTTCTTGTGGGTTGGCGCTTCCAGGATGGCGTTAGCAACCAACCTGTGCTTCACATAATCCGCGGAAACCGCCCGTTCCCGGTTGAAGCAACAGCTATCCTGCGGAATCAGCACGAAGCTCGGGTTGGGGCCATTGTCAATGCCCTTCGACCACGTGTAGCTCACCCCCCAACCAATATGGTGGGCGATACGTTTATTGAAATCAACCAGCAAACCATTCCATTCGGAATCCCACTTGGAATCAGCTTCAAAATCGACGCCGAACGGAGGGGTCCGAATTCCGGGAACCACGCCGAAGCCGACGCCCGGCAAGCAGTCAGAGTTGGGAAAGGCAGGGCAGTAAAACTTCTTCTGTCCGCTGTGGCCTTGGGAATCGTGCACCACGTGGGCTGCGTCGTTGAAGGCAGGATTGGGATCGGGTTGGTTTACATTCCAAAAACTCCCCAAGTGAATGCCCCGGACATGCATGCCAGTAATGTCCAGAACCGCATCTTTGAAAGGCTGAAACTCAACCCCAAAGCTGGCCTGCGCGCCATAAGGGGGCTTGTGGTTTTTCGCGAAACGAACGATAACCGCATCCAGCGCCGGACTAGGATAACTCGCCACCGGCAAGTTTGGGCCGACCATGGCAGCCAGAGAAACAGCCATGGTGAATGGGTCTGCTCCGAAAGCCGACAGCCGGGTTTTGGCATTCAGATCATCCTGGATGTTTTCGCGTCCCGGGTACTTCTGCAATCCGCCGCACGAGGGAATCTGACACATCAGTAAAGGCGAAGGAATCGTGCCGTGGAACAATCCGGCGCCGCCACGAATCACGAAATTGGGGCTGCTGCCTAGTGCATAAGAAAAACCCGCGCGGGGATCGAAATTCTTCAGGGGATTGTTGATGGCGGCACTGGGCCAGGTCTCGCTTTCCCAGCGCAGTCCGTAATTCACCGTCAGATTGCCGGTAGCTCGCCACTTATCCTGGACAAAGAGGCCCTCGTAGGTGTGCCCCATTTCTCCCTTGGCCTGGTTACGAACTGCGGAGGAGACGGCGCTGCCCTGGTAAACCGAGGTGCTAAAAGAAGGTTCGTTAAAGCCTGACGCTCGGTCAAAGCGTTCGAAGAAAATCACGAAGGGATGCGGGGCACCTACAAAATCGTTCCCCAGGAATGCACTCAAGCTCCCAAAATCAGCCTCAAACGGGTAAAACAGCGGGAACGATTCGGTGGTGTTCACATGATTGTAATCGCCACCGAAGGAGAAGGTGTGCCGGCCTATAGTTTTTGTGACCGTATCCACAATCTCTGCCCGGCCCTCTTCATAAAAGTCTGGATTGCCACGGTTCACCCCCATGGTGAAGACGTTCGAAACCTCCAGGTGAGGCTGCGTGCTTACCGTGGGGAAATCGAAAAACCGGTGCGCGTATTGAACACGCAACTCGTTGACTAGCGAAGTCGAGAATACCGAGGTCAAATTGCCGACCAGGGACTGATCGCGGAACGTGTTGTTCTTAAATCCCGAGGGCAAGTCGAAACCGTCATTGAGCGGCGACAGGTTATTCGAACGCTGATCGTTAAAAAAATAACGCACGAACAGCGATTCCTTCTGGCTGAAGTTATGGTCCAGTTTGGCGAGCAAGTTGTCGTTATTGATCGTGCGGTTGACAAACAGGTTCTCGGCCGGAAGCCCGAATGTATTGACTTTGACGTTGTTGATCGCAGAGATGTTTTGGAGCACGGCTAAGTTGTAGTAAGGCGATTCGCTATGCCGCTGGCCCTCGTAATTTCCGAAAAAGAATGTCTTATCTTTCTGGATGGGTCCGCCTAGCGTTCCACCAAACTGGTTCTGGCGCAGCTTATTGAAACCTCCGGCAGCGGCCAGCAGGTTTTTGGCATCCATCTTGTCGTTGCGGAAATATTCATACAAGGAGCCATGCAGGGTGTTGCTGCCGCTTTTGGTGATGATGTTCACGATCCCGCCGACAGCCCTTCCGAACTCCGTGCTGTAACTGCTGTTGACGACGCGAAACTCCTGCACTGCCTCCTGGGAAGGAGTGGTTTTCTGGATGCCAGAGGCGGTGGACATGTTGTCGGCGCCATCGATCGCAACGAAGTTGTAATGAATGTTCTGGCCCGCAAAGGAAAGCTTGGTGACGGGTTCGATAATCACATCGGTGCTGCCGGAAGTGGTGTCGCCGATTGTGACCCCTGGGGCCAGGAGCGCGAAGTCGATGAACTGGCGGCCGTTCACGGGCAGATTTTCGATTTTCTGCTCGTCAATAACCGAGCTCACCATGGTGCGCGTGGGCTCGGCCACTTCGCCGACGTCCTGCACCGTGACTTCTTCTCTGACCTGGCCCAGCGGCAGATTGAAATCCAGGGTTCCAACCTCACCAATATTCAAATGAACTTTTTTGGCCGATTTCTGAAAGCCGGACTTCTCCGCGGTAACCGTGTAATCGCCGGGTGGAAGGGACGTGATCTGGTAATCGCCCATAACACTACTGACAGTCGCGCGAGAGAGTCCGGTGCCAGCATTGGTGGCGGTTACGGCTGCGTTTGGAACGGCGGCGCCACTGGTGTCGTACACCCTCCCCTGGACCGTAACCGACACAACCTGCGCTTGCCCCGGCAAACCCAGGGCGGCGACGATCATAACCACGCTAAGCATGCACGCGAGCAGATGCATCACTTTCATACTTGATCTCCGCGAAGACGGAGTTTTTTGAGAAGTCCTCATCAAACACTCCAGCACTGCCCTTCCCTTCGACTTGAAAGCGCCTTCGCTTTGTAAAAAGCCCGTATCCTAAATGCAATCTGGCTGGTCATCCGGTCGTTATCCCCCGGCTACCGCCGAAGTTCCGCGACCGTCCACCCGTATCGACGTTTTGCGTCTGCGTGCCAGCGTTCCGCGGCTTGGCTTCAGCCCTGGTGGCTGTGCCCTCTGCCCTGCCATGATGCGGCCTAATCGCGATTCGGAATCATCGAGATGTTGCGCGAGAATGGCGGCGCATTGCTTGAGCTTGCCGGCCAGCAGCAGTTGATAAAGCTTCCGGTGCACCGGCACGAGGCCGCCAGGGTTATCGTGGCTGCGATCGACCAGGACCATGCCCATGCGGAGTTCTCCGATCACTTTCTGGTAGAAGCTCTCCAGGCGGCGATTGCCATGGAACCGAATCAAGAGGGTGTGAAACTGCAAATCCCAACTCACCGCTTTGGCCCAGTCGCGGGAGCGGACCGCTTCCTCGTAGCCATCAACTGCCGCGCGCAATTCCTGGAAAACTTCCGAGCGGCTCTGTTTGGCAGCGTGAACTGCAGAGATCTCCAGAATGCGCCGCAAATGGTAAATCTCCTGGACATCCCTGAGGGACAGTTGAGCTACCGCCACGCCGCGGTGAATATTGCGCTTGAGCAGGCCCTCAATCGAGAGAATACGGACCGCCTCCCGCATGGTGTTCCGCGAAACCCCCATGGACTCAGCCAGGGGAACTTCGGGGAGAGGCGTCCCAGGGCGCAACTCACCTTCAAGGATTCTTTGTCGCAGTATCCCGGCGGCCTGGTCGGCGACACTGACGCGATGAATTTGCGAGCGCTCCATGCGCGAAAAGAGGAACCCAACAAAAAAATTGCGGGCCATCTTGCGCTGAAATGTTCACGTTGTCAAGTGTTGAACACTTGAGCAATAAATCGTCTGAATCCGAGCCGCGGCGGGTCAGGGACCCTCCTCCACACACTCGGGTGATGCTGTTTAATGTGTAAAATGAGGGCGGAAATGCGGCTCACGACCGACATACGGCCCAGGATTTTCTCACCTTCAATTGCCGAACTGTGCGCCAACCTGCCACTGACGCCGGAAGCCGGCTACGCCTGCATTCGGTGCGGCGATGCCGAATTGCCGGAGTTGCTTGCCGCTGCCCTCGCCGCCAAAGAACGCTTTAAGCCGGGGGTCATCACCTATTCCCGCAAGGTTTTCATCCCGCTGACCAATCTTTGCCGGGATCATTGCGGGTATTGCATCTTCCGTCGCGATCCAGGACAATCCGGTGCCCACACCATGACCCCGGAAGAAGTGCTGGAGGTCGTCCGCGCAGGCGGGAAACTGGGGTGCACGGAAGCCCTATTCAGCCTGGGAGATAAACCCGAACTCGCCTTTCCTGAAATGCGTGCAACACTGCGCCATTTGGGCTACAACTCGACTCTGCACTATTTGGAAGCGATGTGCGACTTGGTTGTCCGGGAAACGAATCTGCTGCCGCATCCGAACCCGGGATTGCTTAGTGCGGAATGGCTGAAGCGGTTGGCCAGATGGTCGCCAAGCATGGGGCTGATGCTGGAGAGCACCAGCACTGACCTGCTGAAAGCGGGCGCCGCGCACGACAATGCACCTGATAAGCCTCCGTACAAACGCCTGAGAACGATCGAAGAGGCCGGCAAATTGGGTATTCCCTTCACCACGGGCTTGCTGATTGGGATTGGAGAAACGCCCGAAGATCGGGT
>Ga0209154_1000195_pt1 | contig 44420 bp, 40 predicted proteins | sample GraSoiAngelo_121_FD_185878 | JGI IMG/M metagenome (GOLD analysis project Ga0209154, IMG submission 185878) | Grasslands soil microbial communities from the Angelo Coastal Reserve, California, USA - 14_0919_12_20cm (SPAdes) (version 2) | ecosystem: Environmental > Terrestrial > Soil > Grasslands ... | reverse complement strand
GGCCGGGTCTCCACGAAGGCGCCGTCGACAATGGATTCCACGCGGGACGCGTCCTCGAACCACGAGGCGGGGGCGGCGTGCCCCCACAGCGTCGCCCGCTGCGGATCGTCGAGCCGCCAGCGGATCGGCTGCCAGTCCGGATCGGCGATGAGGTAGTCGCCCGTGTACAGCTCGATGCGGTTGTTGTCGGGATCGCGGAGGTAGAGGAAAAAGGCGTTGGACAGCCCGTGCCGGCCGGGCCCGCGCTCGATCCGGTCGGTCATCCGGGCGGCGGCGAGGATGTCGCAGGCGCGCAGCACGCTGAGCTGATCCTGCACCCAGAAGGCCGCGTGGTGGAGGCGCGGACCGATCCCGGTCATCAGCGCGATATCGTGCACGTTCTGCTTGCGGCGCAGCCAGATCGCCCACAGCTGCGGCGGGTCGCCGGCGCTCTCGGTGTACTCCGAACAGCCAAATCCGAGGTCCTGCTGATACCAGCGCGCCGCGAGGGCGACGTCGGAGACCTGGCAGTTGAAGTGGTCGAGCCGCATCACGCAGGCGCCCCGGTACAGGTCGTACCGCTGCAGCAGCCGTTCCATCCGCTCGACCCGGTGGAAGAACTCGAGCGGCAGGCCCGCCGGATCCTGCACGCGGAGCGCCCGGCCGTGGCCGGTCTCCTCCGGGAGCCAGCGCGCCGGCAGGTCGCGGCGCCGGCACCCGCGCTCCAGCCGCTCGAGGTCCTCCTCGGAGGCCACCCGAAAGGCGAGGTGGCCGACGCCCGGGGAGGCGGCGCGCCGCAGCACCAGGCTGTGGTGATCGCGCTCCTCGTACCCGCGCAGGTAGAGGCGGTCCCCGCGCCGCTCGCTCTCGACGAACCCCAGCAGATCGACGTAGAAGGCGCGCGCGCGCTCCAGGTCCGTGACCCGGAACTCGATGTGCGCGGCGCGCAGGATGTTGAACGCCGGATGGCCCGCGGTCAGGTCGATCTCAGGTCTCATAGAAGATCCGGACGTCCTCGGGATTCCAGGCCTCGAGGGGGTCTTGCGGCTCCCGCACCGGCTCCCGCAGCCGGTGGTAGCGGCCGCCGAAGAACAGCAGGGGGTTGAGGGGGCCGTCCATCCTGTGCACGGCGAGCACACGCCCCAGAAAGAGGCGGTGGTCGCCGCCGTCCAGCACGCGGTCGACCCGGCAGCCCACCGCCGCCACGCACCCGACCAGGCGCGGGCCGCCCACCCACGGTTCCAGCCGGTACTCGGGCGGTGAGGGGTGCGGCCAGACCCCGGCGAAGAACTGCGAGAGGGCCTGCTGGTCTTCGGAGAGGATGTTGAGCGCGTACCCGCCGGCGCGGGCCAGGAAGGCGTCCATCCGGGCGCGCCGGTTCACGGAGACGCAGACGAGCAGCGGGTCCAGCGACAGGGACATCACGGCGTTGGCCGTCATCCCCTGCATCTCCGCCCCGGCCTCGGCCGTGAGGACCGTGACCCCGGTGGCGAACAGGCCCATGACGCGGCGGAACTCGGTGGGATCGGGCGCGCCTGGGACGTTCACGGCAGCCTCCGCTCCTACTCGCCCGGCGCCGGCCCCAGCGCCGGGGCGGCCCGCTCCGCGCGCTCAAGAAACTCTTTCACGCGCTCCATGTACGGCCTGCGGTCGTAGGCGTTGAACATCGCGCCGGCCATGCGCACCGGGTCGCCGAAGAAGTAGCGCTCGTAGAGCACCTGCCGCGACCCGAAGGCGCTCAGGGCGATATCCCAGGCCAGCCGGAACAGCTTGATGCGCGAGGCGGCATCCGCCCGCGCCGCCTGATAGTACGTGCGGATCGTCTCGGCCTGGGGGCCCCGCAGGTCCTTCTCGGTGGGGATCGCCATGAACCCGGAGGCGCCGAGCTGCTGGAGGATTTCCACCATGCGCGGGTACATCCGCGTGTGGACGTTCCGCGCCGCGTCCAGCGGCGGCCACGCCGGCTGCATCACGCCCCAATGGTTCACCTGCGCCTCCACCTCGCTCGTGCGCAGGAACGCCCGCATCGTTTCCAGGTTCACGATGATCTCGGCCATCTTCTCGTGCACGTGCTGGAACTGCTCGATGGCGATGGTGTCGACGATCAGCGAGGCCACGCCCAGGATGAACTCGATCTTCGCCACGTTCTTGGTGACGACCTGATGCGCCATGTGCGCGACGGCGCCGGTCGCCGCGAAGGCCCGGTTGCACTTCTCCACGTCCCGCAGCAGGAACACCCGCTCCCAGGGGACCTGCACGTTGTCGAAAATGACGACCGCGTCCATCTCCTCGAACCGGGACCCCAGCGGGTGGTCCAGGCGCGACCGCCCGTAGTCGAACGACTCCCGGCAGAGGAAGCGCAGCCCCGGCGTCTCGGTGGGGAGGGCGAGCGCGTAGGCATAGGGCGCGTCATCCGGGCCCGTCTTCAACAGCGTCGAGGGGAAGACCATGATCTCGTCCGCCGTGGGCAGGGTCGCCAGCATGCGGGCACCCCGGAGGACGATGCCCCGGCTGGTCTCCTCCACGATGCGCGCCGCGAGAGTCGGATCGGCCTGCTGCGATGGACCCACCGACCGGTTCGCCTGGGGGTTGACCAGCGTGTGGGTGAGGCACAGGTCGCGCTCGCGCACCTCCTCGTAGTACCGGCGGATGTTGTCGCCGAACCGCGGGTCGTTCTCCGCGCAGTAGGGCGCCGCCGAGGCGAACCCGACCAGGGCGCGGTTCAGGTAGTCCGGGGTCCGGCCCATGAACCCGCCGGAGTAGTCCGCCCACCGCTTCATCATGGTTCGGACGCGCACGAGATCCCCGTGGGTCTGGGGCATCAGGAACGACAGCCCGACCCGCCGGCCGGTCGCCGGCGACACGTAGGTCATCTCGTCTCTGAGGGCGGGGTCGTGCTGCATGTCGTACAGGGCGGCCACGCTGCGCACCAGGTTGCGGAACGCGGGGTGCGCCGTCGGGTCGGTCACCCGCTCGCCCTCGAGCCACAGATCCCGGGGGCGGTCCCGCAGTCCCTCTAGAAACTGGGCGCCCGTTCTCGCCGGCATGGCCTCACGCCCCCCGTCCCCCGCGCGCGTCCTCCTCCGCGACGACGGCGTTCTCGAGAACGCCGATGCCGTCGATCTCCAGCCGCATCACGTCGCCGGGGCGGACGTGCGAGATCCCCTTGGGTGTGCCGGTCAGGATGAGGTCGTCGGGCTCCAGGGTCATGATCGCGGAGATGAACTCCACGAGCGCAGGGATCCGATGGATCAGATGCGCCGTGGTCCCCTGCTGCCGCAGCTCGCCGTTCACGGAGGCGCGCAGCGCGAGCGCGTGGGGGTCGCGGATCTCCCCCTCGACCACGCAGGGGCCGACCGGTCCAAAGGAATCATACCCCTTCGCGCGCACCGGGGGCCGGTAGAAATTCTTCACGAAGTCCCGCACCGTCACGTCGTTGAAGATCGTGTACCCGCGGATGACCGCGTTCGCGTCCGCCGCGCGGACGCCGCGGCAGGTCCGCCCGATGACGACCGCGAGCTCCACCTCGTAGTGCATGTACTCCACGCCCGACGGGTAGACGACCGGGGCGCGGTGCCCGACCAGCGACGAGAGGGGCTTCAGGAACAGGGCGGGCTCCTCCGGGGTGCGGATCCCCAGTTCCTCCGCGTGGTCCGCGAAGTTGAGGGCCAGCCCGACGACCTTGGTCGGCAGCACGGGGGGAAGCCAGACCACCGCCTCGGGATCGTAGGCGCGGCCCGCCCGGTCGAAGGGGACGCCGTCCTCGAGCGTGCCGGTGTGCACGGTGCCTTCGGCGGCGAACCGGACCTGGCGCATGGCTTCATCATAGCAGGACGGCCGTACCCCGGGAGGGTTTTGAGCGCCGGCCGTATAACACCGCGCCCGGCCGTCTCTGTGAAGACCTGGGGGGGTGGTGATCACGCAAGCGGCGCTGGCACGAAGGCTCACGACCATCGCGCTGGCCGCGGCGCTCGCCGCCGGCCTGGCGGCATCCGGCCGGCCGGCGCTCGGACAGGGCGGAGCGATCAGGATCGGCGCGGTGTTTGCCGTCACCGGCCCGGCCAGTTCGCTCGGGAAACCGGAGAAGGACACCGCGGCGATGCTGGCGGCGCAGCTCGCCGCCTCCGGCGGAGTCGCCGGGCGCCCGGTGCAGATCATCACCTACGACAGCGAAACGGATCCCACGAAAGCGGTGCTTTTAATGAAGAAGGCGGTGACCGAGGACGGCGTGGCCGCCGTGGTGGGCGGGACGACGAGCCCGGAGTCGCAGCCCATGGCCGACTACGCGATGTCGGCGGAGATCCCGTTCATGTCCGTGGCGGCCAGCACCACGCTCAGCGTCCCCGCCCGCGCCTGGGTGTTCCAGATGCCGCAGCGGAACGACGTTGCCGCCGCGACGGCCATGCAGTACCTCGTCGCGCTGCGCGTCACGACGTTTGCGTTCCTCTACCGGAACGACGACTTCGGCCAGGACGGTCTGGTGGGGTTCCGGACGTACGCCCGCCAGCGCGGGATGACGGTCGTGGACACCGAGCCGTTCGCGGCGACCGATACCGACCTGAGCGCCCAGGTCGCCCGCGCCAGGATCAAGAACCCCCAGGCCATGGTGGTCTGGAGCACGCCGCCCACGGCCGCGATCGCGGCCAAGAACATCCGCCAGCTCGGGATGCCGGTTCCCATCCTGGAGTCCCACGGGATCGCCAATCGGGCGTTCATCCAGCTGGCCGGTCCGGCGGCGGAAGGGGTGGTGTTCCCCGCCGGCAAGCTGCTGGTCGCCGGCAAACTCCCGGCCGGCGACCCCCAGAAAGCGCTGCTCGAGCGGTACGCCAGGGATTTCGAAGCGGCCAATAAATACGCCGCGAACACCTTCGGCGGCCACGCGTACGACGGCATCACGATGCTCCTCGACGCATTCCGGCATGTCGGACCGGACAAGGCCGGGGTGCGGGAGTATCTGGAGCACCTCCGGGGATTCGTCGGCACCGGCGGCGTGTTCGCCATGTCGCCGCAGAATCACAACGGGCTGTCCACCAAGGACATGGTGCTCGTGGTGATCAAGAACGGCGCCTGGGACATCTGGAGGTAGCCGGGGCGCAGCGCCCCGCCCGGCCCGCCCTCGTTGCCGTGTCCACCCTCCTCCCCCAGCTCCTCCTCACCGGCCTGACGACGGGGAGCATCTACGCGCTCGTCGCGCTCGGCTTCGTCCTCATCTACAGCGTCACCGGGATCCTGAACTTCGCCCAGGGCGAGTTTTCGATGCTGAGCGCGCTCGTCTGCGCCACGCTGCTGGCCTGGCACCTCCCGCTGGGGGCGGCGGCGCTGATCGCGGCCGCGGCCGTCTGCGCGGTGGGCGCGCTGACCGAGCGGCTGGCCATCCGGCCGGCGTCCGGCGCGCACCCGCTCACCCTCCTCATCATCACCTTCGGCGTCTCCATGGCGTTTCGCGGCATCGCCCTGATGCTCTGGGGCGCGGATCCGTATGCGCTGCCGGAGTTCACCCCCGGGCCGGCGCTGGTGCTCCTGGGCGGCGTGCTCATCCGCCAGGCGATCTGGGCCATCGCGCTGTCGCTGGCCGTGGTCGCGGCGCTGTTCGTCTTCTTCGCCCGCACCGTCCCGGGAGCGGCGGTGCGGGCGTGCGCGGACAACGCCTTCGCCTCGCGGCTCGTGGGCATCAGCCCGAGACGGATGTCGCTCCTGGCCTTCACCCTCAGCGCCGCGCTGGGGGCCGTGGCGGGCATCGTCATGACCCCGATCACCGGCGCGACCTACGACATGGGCCTGGCGTTGGGGCTCAAGGGGTTTGTCGCCGCGGTCATCGGCGGACTCGCGAACGCGCCGGGGGCGGTGCTGGGCGGGTATCTCGTCGGCCTCATCGAGGCCCTGACCACCGGATATCTCTCCCCCGGGTATGGGACGGCCATCACGTTCCTGGTCCTGCTCGCCGTCCTCTTCCTCCAACGGGAAGGCCTGGTCCACGGCGCCCGGCGGAGGCCGGCGTAACATGGGCACGCGCGGCGGAGACCGGACACAGGCGTGACGTGGGAGCGGGCCGGCTTCGCCCTGCTCGCCGCCGGGGTCGCCGCGCTCCCCGTCTTTGTCTCGACGGCCTACGCGCTGGCGCTGCTGAACATCATCGGGCTCTACGCCATTGTCACCGTGGGGCTGGTCCTCCTCGGCTGCTCGGGGCAGGTGTCCCTCGGGCAGGCGGCCTTTTACGGTCTGGGGGCGTACGGGTCCGCGCTGCTGAGCCGCGGGCTCGGCTGGAGCCCATGGCTCACGATCCCGGCCGCCACCGCCGCCGTCGCGGGGGTGGCCTACGCCGTCGGGCTGCCGGCGCTCCGCCTGGCCGGGCACTTCTTCGTCCTGGCGACCCTCGGGTTCGGCGTCATCGTGAACGTGCTGATGGTGCAGCTGGTGCCGGTGACCGGGGGCGGCAACGGCCTCAGGGACATCCCCCCGCTCCAGATCGCCGGGATCCGCCCGGCCACCGAGCGCCAGTTCTACTATCTGATCTGGACCCTCGCCCTGGGCGCCCTCCTCCTCGCCCGGAACATCACGTCGCACCGCACCGGGCGCGCGCTCCGCGCGATCCTCGGCAGCGAGGTCGCCGCGGCGGCGCTGGGGGTCGAGGTCTCGCGGTACAAGATGCAGGTCTTCGTCGCGAGCGCGGCCTACGCCGCGCTCGCCGGCGCCGTCTACGCCCACTACATCCGGTTCATCAGCCCCTCGCCCTTCGCGCTGTACGCCTCGCTGTTCTTCCTGATCATGGCGGTGGTCGGCGGCCTCACGAACATCTGGGGCGGGCTCTTCGGCGCGGCGGCGGTGACCGTGCTCGATCAGGTGATCCGCGCCCAGGTGCCCCGGGTCTTCCCGCGGGTGGGCGGCGAGTATCAGACCGCGATCTACGGCGTCCTGCTGGTGGTGATCATGATCTTCTTCCCGCGCGGGCTCGTCCGGGGAGCGATCGATCTCCGGCACGCGCAGGCGCACCCGCTGCCGGTCCCCGGGGGAACGGCGGACGCGGAACCGGCCGAGGAGTGGCGCGCGTGACCGCGGCGCTCCGGGTGGCGGCCCTGTCCAGACGGTTCGGCGGGGTCGTCGCCGTCCGCGAGGTCGATGCCGACGTGGCCCCCCAGGAGATCGTCGCCGTCATCGGCCCCAACGGCGCGGGGAAGACGACCCTGTTCAACCTGATCACGGGGTTCCTGCCGCCGACATCGGGGGACGTCTACTATCAAGGGCGGCGGATCACCGGGTGGTCCGCCTCTCGGGTCGCGGCGCTCGGCGTCATCCGCACGTTTCAAAATCTCCTCCTCTTCGGCGAGGCCACCGTGGTGGAGAACGTGATGGCCGGCTGCCACCGCTGGACCCGCACCGGCCTGCTCCAGGCCGCGCTCGCCCTTCCCGCCGCGCGCCGGGAAGATCGGCAGGTCTACGACGCGGCGCGGGAAGCGCTCGCCCTGGTCGGGCTGGAGGCCCGCGGACAGGACCCGGCGCGCGATCTCCCCTTCGGCCAGCAGCGTCTGCTGGAGATTGCCCGCGCGCTCGCCGCGCGCCCCGCCGTCCTCCTCCTGGATGAACCGACGGCGGGGCTGAGCGCGTCCGAGGCCCGCGGCCTGGTGGCCCTGATGCGGCGCCTCCGCGCCGGCGGGGTCACGTTTGTCGTCATCGAGCACAACATGGACGTCGTCATGGACGCCGCCGACCGCGTGATCGTCCTGGACTACGGGGAAAAGATCGCCGAGGGACCGCCGCAGGCGGTGCAGCGCGACCCCCGGGTGATCGCCGCGTACCTCGGGGAGGAGGACGCCGCCCCGGACGGTACGGCGGCGGCCGCCGCCGCGCCGGCCGCCGCGACGCCCCCCGAGACCCGCCCATCATGACAGCCCCCCTCCTCTCGGTGTCAGGGCTCGTCGCACGGCGCGGCGGCGTGGAGGTCCTCCACGGGATCGATCTGGAGGTCCGGGCCGGCGCGATCCTGGCGATCATCGGCCCCAACGGCGCGGGGAAGTCCACCCTGCTCGGGACGATCGCCGGCGCCTACCCGGCGTCCGCCGGGGCGGTCGTGCTGGACGGCCGGCCGATCACCGGGCTCCCGGCGGAGGCGGTCGTGCGGCTGGGGATCAGCCTCGTCCCGGAACGCCGGCAGATCTTCAGCACCCTGACCGTCCGCCAGAACCTGCTCCTCGGCGGCTACCACCGGTACTGGCGCCACCGCGCCGCCGTGCACGCCGACGTCGCCCGTCCCCAGGCGATCTTCCCCAGGCTCACCGTCGTCGACCGGCAGGCGGGCGGCACCCTGAGCGGCGGCGAGCAGCAGATGCTGGCGGTCGGCCGCGGGCTGATGTCCCGCCCCCGCGTCCTCCTGCTGGACGAGCCCTCGCTGGGGCTCGCCCCCCTCGTGGTCCGCGAGATCGTCCACGCCCTGGAGCGCCTGCGCCGGGCGGAAGGGCTCACCGTTGTGCTGGTCGAGCAGAACGTCAAAGCGGCGATGGCGATCGCCGACGACGTCTGCGTGATGGAGCGGGGCCGGATCGTGCTCCGGGGCGCCCCGGGCGAGCTGGTCGCCCATCCGGGGATCAAATCGGCCTACCTCGGCAAAGGCTATGCGATCGCAGCCCCCGGATCCTGACACGCCGGGCGGCCGGCCCGGGAGCGCGCCGTCGCTCCGCGTCGACGATCCCTCGCTCTTCGTGGACCGGACCCTGGAATCCATGGCGCGGGAGGACCTCGTCGCCTACCAGGGGCAGCGTCTCTGGCCCGCGCTCGTCCGGATCGGGGAGAGCAACCCCTTCTACCGCCGGAAGTGGGACGCCGCCCGAATCGATCCGAGGGCGGTCCGGGACTGGACGCAGTTTCGCGGCCTGCCGTTCACGACGAAAGCGGAGCTCTCGCAGGACCAGGACGCGCATCCGCCGTTCGGCAGCAACCTGACCTATCCCCTCGACCGCTATGTCCGCGTCCATCAGACCTCGGGAACGACCGGCCGGCCGATCCGGTGGCTCGACACGGCCGAGTCGTGGGACTGGTGGACCCGCTGCTGGACGTTCGTCTACCGCGCGGCCGGGGTGGGCGCCGGCGACCGCATCTTCGTCGCGTTCTCCTTTGGACCGTTCATCGGATTCTGGGCGGGATTCGACGCCGCGCGGCGCATCGGCGCGCTCGCGATCCCGGGCGGGGGCCTGGACACCGCGCTGCGCCTCAAGACGCTGGTCGAGACGCGGGCGACGGCGCTGGTCTGCACGCCCTCCTACGCGCTGCGTCTGGCGGAAGCCGCCCGCGCGGCCGGGGTGGACACCGCCTCGCTCGGCCTGCGCGTCACGATCCACGCGGGCGAGCCGGGGGCCAGCATCGCGGCGACGCGCCGGCGCATCGAGGCGGCCTGGGGGGCGCGCTGCATCGACCACACCGGCCTGACCGAGGTCGGCGCCACGGGGTTCACGTGCGCCGCGGGAGAGGTCCACCTGAACGAGAGCGAGTTCATCGTCGAGGTGCTGGATCCCGCGACCGGAACCGCCGGGGCGGCGGGGGAAGGCGAGCTCGTCCTGACCAATCTCGGCCGGGAGGGCTCCCCGGTGATCCGCTACCGGACCGGCGACCGGGTGCGCGTCGTCGATGCGCGGTGCCCCTGCGGGCGGACGTTTGCGCGGCTGGCGGGCGGGATCCTGGGCCGGGTCGACGACATGCTGGTCGTGCGCGGGATGAACGTCTTCCCCAGCGTGATCGAGGACGTGGTCCGCCGGTTCGACTGCGTGGACGAGTTTCGCCTGGAGGTGCGGCGGCGCGCGGAGATGACCGATCTGCGGGTGGTGATCGAGGTGGACGAGCCGAAATGGGGGGCCGCGGTCGTGGCCGCGACCCTGACCCAGCTCCGCGATCAGCTGCGGCTGGCCTGCGGCATCCGCATCGACGCCGCGGCGGTCCCGGCGGGGGCGCTGCCGCGATTCGACCTGAAGGCGAAGCGGGTCGTGCCGATCGACTGATCCCGCCCGAGGAGATGATCAGCGAAACAGGTCGAGCGCCGGATCCCGCAGCAGCCTTCTCGCCTCGCCCTCCCCCTCGGCGATCGGGATGCCCCGGATCAGGACCGCGGGCATGCCCTCGTCGCACTGCCCCTGGAGGAGCGTCGCCGCGGCGGCCAGTTCGTCCGCCACCGCTTCGATCGAGGTGCGCATGGTGTAGCCGTAACGGTCCGGGCGCCCCACCAGGCTGTGGAGCGGCTCCAGCCCGGCGGCGCCGATGCACACCCCGACCGCGCCCTCCCGGTGCGGCCGGCCGTGGCTGTCGTTGATGATCACCCCGATCGCGGCGCCGAACGCGGCGCGCACCGCCGCCCGGATGGCCCGGGCCGACGCATCCGGATCGCGCGGCAGCAGGCAGACCGCGTCGGGGCCGAGCCCGACGTTGCTGTGGTCCACGCCCGCGTTGGCGCAGATGAACCCAAGCCGGTGCTCGGTGATCAGCACCCCCGCGTGGACGCGGACGATCCTGGTGGATTCCCGGAGGATGACCTCGACGAGCCGCGGATCCTTGCCCGCCTCGGGGGCCAGGCGGCGGGCCTCCTCCGTGGGGGTCACCTCCGCGAGATCGACGACGCAGCCCTCGGCCTTGCTCACGACTTTCTGCGCCACCACCAGCACGTCGCCCGCGGCCGGCCGCAGCGAAGCGGCGTCGAGCGCCCGCACGAGCAGGTCGGGCAGCGACATGCCCGGCCGGACGTCGGGGATCCCCGGGACGGCGATCAGGGCCGCATCAGTCACGCGGGAGGACCAAGGCGCCGGAGCGCGGGGAGCACGTCCTTGCCGAGAAGCCTGATGGTCGCTGCCTGGTCGACCGACGTCACCTGGATCGAGACGATATCCGCCCCCACCTCGACCAGCGGGCGGTACACCTCGACCAGTTCCGCCGGGGTGCGGGCCCACGCGTACTTTCCGATGATCTCGCGCCGGTCCATCGCGTCGGCCCGGGCCCGCAGGACCGATGGGTCCACCTCATCGAGCCGGCCTTCCACCCGCAGCCCGCGCCAGGCCGCCAGGGCCGCCCACGCCTCGTCCTCGTCCCGGGCCAGAATCGACCACCGCTGGGCGACCACCGTGGGCTTCGGCCGGTCCGCCTCCCGCGCGGCCCGTGAGAACGGGTCGATGACCTGGTCGAGCGCCTCCCGCGGCGCCTTTACGCTGACGATCAGCCCGTCGGCGATCCGGCCGGCCAGCGCGGCGGCCTGCTCCCCGCCGGCCGCCATCCAGATGGGGACGCGGCCGAGCGGCGGGCTGTAGAGCCTGGCCGCCCGCGTCCGGTAGAACTCTCCGGCGAAGTCGAGCTTCTCCCCGTCCAGCAGGCGCCGCATGATCGCGACGGCCTCCGCCATGCGGGCGCGCCGTTCCTTGTTCCCGGGGAACTCCCAGCCGAGCGGACGCTCGTTGATCCCTTCGCCGCTCCCGACGCCGAGCGCGAAGCGGCCGCCGGACAGCCGGTCCACGGTGGCCGCCGCCTGGGCGACGAATCCCGGATGGTAGCGGAACAGGGGGCAGGTCACCGCGGTCGCGATCCGCGCGCGCCGCGTGCGGAGGGCCAGCGCCCCGAGCAGGCTCCAGGCGAAGGGCGCGGCGGAGACATCGTCGACCCAGGGGTGGAAGTGGTCGGAGACCGTCAGGACATCAAACCCCGCCGCCTCCGCCTGAACGGCCTGCTCGAGGAGCACCTCGGGTTGGAACTGTTCGGTGCCGCAGAAATAGGCGAACTCAGGCATCCTGTCTCCCCAGGGTGGTGCCGCCGGCGCGCGCCGCGGCGGCCGTCAATGCGCGGCGATCGCGCCGCGGGCGTGCTCGCGCCCCACGTCGATGACCCGCCGCACCCCGGTCGCGTCGGACGCGACGGGCTGTAAGATCGGCAGCCGCACCCCGGCCTCCGCATAGGCGCCGAGGCGTCCCAGCAGATCGTCCGGGGAGCCGGCCAGGGTGAACGCGTCGAGGAGCGCGTCGCCGATCTGCCGGCGCGCGCCCTCGAGGTCCCCGCGGAAGAAGGGTTCCGCGATACGCCGCCTGCTCTCGGGATCCACGCCGCTCTCGCGCAGCACGGCCTCGTCGATGACCGCAAACTGGTAACTGACGAACGGATCGCGGCGCATGGCGTCGCGGGCGGCGCGCCGGTCCGGGTCCGCGGCGCAGAGCAGATACGCCGCGACGTCCACGCCGTCCGGGTCGCGCTCCGCGCGCGAGGCGGCGGCGCGCACGCCGGCGATCAGCCGGCGGCACGAGGCGGGCGATTCCAGCGCGCGCGCCAGGTAGCCGTCGCAGACCTCGCCGGCGATGCGCAGCATCCCGGGCCTCCACCCGGCGAGGTAGACGGGAATGGGGTGCGCGGGACGGACGGTGAGCGCGACGTTCTCGAGCGAGAAGCGCCGGCCGGTGAACGTGATCTTCTCCCCCCGCCAGAGGCGTCGGATCAGCCCGATGCTCTCGCGCATCGCGCCGAGGGGACGATCGTGCGGGATGCCCTGCTCATCGAGCCGTGCGGGATACCCCGTCCCGAACCCGAGGATCGCCCGGCCGCCGCTCAGTTCATCGATCGTCGCCAGCGTCGACGCCACGAGGACGGGGTGCCGGGTAAACGGATTGAGGCATCCGGCCGCGAGCCCCAGCCGGCGCGTGCCCATGCCCATCGCGGCGAGGTAGGTCGGGGCGTCCCGGTTCCAGTACGCCTCGTGCAGCCAGCAGGACTCGAACCCCTGGTCCTCCGCGTACCGGGCGAACTCCACCGCCGCGCGGACCGGCAGGGTGCCGCCCAGCCCCAGCGCGACCCGCGTCACGCCGGAACCGCCATCGCCACCGTGTAGCCGCCGAGATCCCAATAGCGCGACGCCGCCGCGCCGATCGCCTCCGGGGTCACGCTCCGGATCAACCCCGGATACCGCAGCAGGTAGTCCAGCCCCAGCCCGAAGACCTCGATCTCCAGCAGCGCCTGCGCCACCCCGGCGTCGGTCTCCAGGCGCAGGGCGAGCGAGCCGATGACGTAGTTCTGCGCATCCGGCAGTTCACCGTTCCGCACCGGCTCGCGCTGCAGGCCGCGGATCTCGCGGACGATCCCCTCCACCGTGCGGTCGACGTTCTTCGGATTGACGCCCGCGCGCACCGCCCACGGGCCGGGCAGGAATCCCCCCTGGGCCTGGCTGTAGACGTAGTAGGCCAGGCCTTCCTCGTCCCGGAGCGTCGCGCCGAGCCGCCCCATCAGGCCGAGCCGTCCGAGAATGAGGTCGGCCATCATGCCCGCGTAGAAATCGTCGCTCATCCGGCTGAACCCCGGGACCCCGAGGACGATGTCGGCCTGGCTCTTTCCGGGAATCTCCACCACCCGGCGCTGGACGGTCGAGGCGGGCCCGGCCGCGGGGGGCGCGGCCGCCGCGATCGGGCCGCCCGCGCGCCGTCCGTTCCACAGCGCCTCGAGCCGGTCCAGAATCCGCGGGGCCGTCACCTCTCCGACAACCGCCAGGATCAGCCCGTTGGCCCGGTAGAGGCGGCGGTGGTACTCCATCAGATCCTCCCGGGTGATGGCGGCGACGGTCTCCTCGTCGCCTTCGGGAGTCCGGTGATGGGGATGCTCGGGCGGAAAGGCCAATGCCCGGAACGCCTTCTCCGCGGCGACCCGGGTGTCGAGGCGGCCCTCCCGAATGCCGGTGATGATCCGGGCGCGCTGCTTCTCGACCTCTTCGGCGGGGAACGTCGGCCGCTGCATCACCTCCGCCAGCAGTTCGAGGACGCGCTCCGTGTCCTCCGCCAGGCACCGCGCCGACACCGTGACGCCTTCGAGATCCGCCCGCACGTTCAGGCTCGCCCCGAGGGAATCCAGGAGGAGCGCGAGGTCTTGGGACGTGTACGCGGCGGTGCCGCGGGTGAGCATGGAGGCGGTGAAGAGCGCGAGCCCTTCGCGCCCGGGCGGATCGTACACCGCCCCCGCGCGGAGGTAGCCGAGAACGGTCACGGCGGGATGGGCCCGCTTCTCCCGGATCAACGCCACGGACCCATCCCCGAACGGCCGGCGCACCACGGACTCGGGCGTGATCGGGACGGCCGGTCCCCGTGTGCTGACGTTACGCATGCACCATCGCCTCCGCCTCCGCCTCCGGGACCCGCGCGGGCTCGGGGATGTACCAGCCGACCGTTCGGTTCGCCTCGGCGAACACGTTGGCGGCCGCCCGCCGGATCGCCTCGGGCGTCACCGCGGTCACCCGGTCCAGGAACCGTGCGAGATAGTCGCAGTCCGCCACGATCTCGCTGCTGCCGAGCAGCACCGCCTGCCCCGAGACGCCGTCGGCGGCGTAGACCCACTGGGCGCGGGCCTGCTTGCGCACCTTGTCGAGCTCTTCCGCGCCCACCGGCTCCTCGCACAGGCGCCGGAGCTCGGCGAGCACCGCCGCTTCGACCCGCTCCGGGGGCACGCCGGGCCGCAGCGCGGCGCCGATCTCGAAGAGCGTGGGGTCCAGCGTCGGCCGGAAGGAGCTGCCGGCGTCGACGGTGAGCTGCTGCTCCACCAGCGCGCGATACAGCCGGCTGCTGCGCACGCCCATCGCCTCGCCGCCGAACACCCCGGGCCCTTTGAACCCCGACAGCACGCCGTCCAGCACCAGACAGGAAAAGAAGTCCGGATCCGTCGCGGCGGGGGCGTGAAACGCCATCTGGAGCTGCGGCACCGCTCCGCCCGGGCGCCGGACCATCACCCGGCGCTCGCCCTCCTGAGGCGGCTCCACGCTCCTCACCGCCGGCGGCTTCGGGCCGGCCGGAATGGGTTCGAACGCCTCCCGCACGCGGGCGAGCAGGGCCTGGCTGTCGAAGTCGCCCACCGCCACCACGACGGCGTTGTTGGGGGTGTAATACGTCCGGTAGTGCCGGATCAGGTCGTCGCGCGTCATGGCCAGGAGGTCGCTCTTGTACCCGATGACCGCGTGCCGGTAGGTGTGCACCCGGTACGCCGCCGCTTCGACTTCTTCGTACAGCGCGTACTCGGGGTTGTTCTCGGCCCCTTCGCGCTCCGAGATGATCACGGTGCGCTCGCTCTCGACTTCTTCGGGGTCGAACAGCGAGTGGGTCATCCGGTCGGACTCGATCTGGATTCCCAGGCCGATGTGCTCGGCGGGGAGGGTTTCGAAGTAGGCTGTAAAATCCTTCCAGGTGAACCCGTTCCAGCTGCCGCCGTGGCGGTTGACGAGACGGGAAAACTCTCCCTTCCCCAGCGTGGGCGTGCCCTTGAAGAGCATGTGCTCAACCCAGTGAGAGATGCCGGTGATTCCCGGAACCTCGTTGCGGCTCCCGACCCGGTACCAGGCCCAGAAGGTCGCGACGGGAGCCGCGTGGACCTCGCGCAGCAGCACGACCAGGCCGTTCGACAGCACGCTTCGAGTTGTGGGCTCCATGCGGCTCCTCCCAGTCTCCGCGGCGCTGCCGGTCCGCACCGTCTTCCGGAGAGCAAAGCACGGCTCGGCGGGGCATCCGGGGATCGCCCTTCCTTTCGGCCCCATAGATATGCCCCCCTGCCACCAAGAACGGCGGGGGGAGGGGCATCTGTTCCCGGTCGAGTGATCCCCATCAGGACATCCCTTAGCATGTCCGAACGAGTAATCAGGCGATTGAGAGAGCAGATTCTACGCCAGCACCGCGTAAGGTCAAAATCGAAGGCATTTCGGTTTATCAGGACGGTGGGGTACTGCTATGCGTTCACTCCAGGCCCAGGAAGGCTGCCGAGCCTCTTTGAGGTGCTCGACACCAGGAGCGACGACCGGCGCTGGGCATGGGCCTGGGACTGGAAGGACGCGCTGCCGACGGAGAAGCGGGTGTTTTACGGCCGGATCCTTGCGCGGAAGCCGACGTTCATCTCGCTCGAGTTTCTGCCGCACTTCTTTGCGCTCACCGGTAACGTGGGTGAGCCGGACGACTACCTGCGGTTGTACGAAGCGGGGCGCCTCTCCGCGCTCGCAAAGCGGGTCTACGAGGTCGTCGCGGCCGGGGGGCCGCTGACGACCCGGCAGATCCGGGCGGCGGTGGAGCCGGACCGCAGGGGGAGCAGCGCGCGCCTCCTTCGGGCGCTCGCCGAACTGCAGAATCTCTTCCTGCTCGCCCGGATCGGCGAAGTGGGCGACAACCCGGGGAACTACGCCTATGTCTGGGATCTGCTCGCGCGGTGGCTCCCCGACGTGGCCGGGCGGGCCGCCGGGATCTCGCACCGGGCCGCCGCCGCGGCGGTGCTCGAACAGTATGTGCGGATCACCGGGGCTCCGCGCCCCGAGGAGGCGGCGGGGCTGTTCGGATGGCCCCCGTCCGTGCTCGCGACCGCGGTCGGCGACCTCCTTGGGGAGTCCGTGCTCGACCTGGCACGGGGGCCGAACGGCGAGGACCGGCTGGTGCTGCGAACGACGCTGGAGCGCCTCCGGCGGGGGCGATCGTAGGCGCAGCACAGCGGGGGAGGCGACGGCCCGCCGCGGAGTCACTGCGAGCGGCTGGGCCGCCTGAAATCACCCCGCCCGCCGGACCGCGGCCTCCACCTCCTCATACGGCGGCTCCACGCCCGGCTTGTCCGCGATCCACTTGTAGACGACGTTGCCGGACCGGTCGATCACGAAGACCGAGCGCCTGGCGATGCCGTTGAGCAGCCCGCCGAGGAACGCGCCGTCGTGCACCCCGTACGCCTTCATCGCCTCGTGGTTGAAGTCGCTCCACATCAGCTGCTTGAGATTGAGCTGCTTGCCCCACTCGGCCAGGGTGAACGGGGTGTCGGCGCTGATCCCGATCACCTGGGCCTTCAATGCATCGAGCCTCGTGTAGTCGTCCCGGAACCGGCACATCTCCTTCGTGCACGTCCCCGTAAACGCCGCGGGGAAAAAGGCGAGCACGGTCGTCTTGCCGCGGAGCTCGCTGATCTTCACCGGCTTGCGCTCCCCGCTCACCAACGTCGCATCCGGCGCCTGCTGACCTACCTCCACTGACATCCCGGGCCTCCTTTCGTCGACGGACTCCCGGCTTACGCCGCCGGCCGTCGAGCGGGCCGCGGCGGCGCAGCCTTGTCCTTCCTAATTATGGTACGCTAGAAGACGATCGGTTTCATCCCAACACCCCCCAAGGAGGTCAGCGATGCCAGCCACAAGCCGGGCCGATGTCACCTGGGAAGGCGATCTGTTGAAGGGCAAGGGCGCGGTCAGCGCCGCCACCAGCCGGGCATTCACCGCGCTGCCGATCTCGTGGGCCGCGCGCAACGAGGCGACCGTGGGGAAGACGAGCCCCGAAGAACTGATCGCGGCCGCCCACGCCGGCTGCTTTGCGATGGCGCTGTCCTTTGGGCTCGCCAACGCCGGGAAGCCGCCGAAGAAACTCGAGGTCAGCGCGGCGGTGACCTTCGACAAGGTCGAGGCCGGCTTCCGGATCGTCTCGAGCGCGCTCACCGTGCGCGGCTGGGTGCCGGGGCTGGACGCCGAGGGCTTCCGCAAGGCCGCCGAAAGCGCCAAAGACGGGTGCCCGGTCTCCCAGGCGCTCAAGGGGAACGTCAGACTCAGCATCGCCGCGACCCTGGCCGGGTAACAGACCCTCGGGCCGTACGGCCGCCCCGGGCACGGCCGCCCCGGGCACGGCCGCCGCACTCCTCCCCCAGCGCGGGAGGAGCCGGCCAGGTCTCGACGGGCGCGGAATCGGGCAAAATAGAAAGCGTGGACATCTCGCAGACCCTCGTCAGCACGGCCTCGATTGTTGCCGCGCTGTTCTATGCGGCCATCCTGTTCGACGGTGGGAGGGTCGCCTCGCGGCACATCCGGGCCGGGGAACCCCAGTGGGCATGGGGCGCGAGCCTGCTGGCCGTCGGGATCATCCTGGCGAACGAGCTCATGTCGCGGTGGGAGCGGTGGCACAGCATCTTCGGGTGGCCTCCGCTGTTTGCCCCCACGCTGGCGGTCTGCCTGGCCTGGGCGTGGTGGGCGGAGATCAGGCGCCAGGGGGCGCCGGCAGGATCGTTCGGGTCAGGCACCGCGTTCTTCCTCTCGGGAGCGCTGTTCACCCAGTCGCTGCTCGGCGTGGGCGTGAGGTTTCACCCGCCGGTGGTCCCGCTGCTGGGCCTCGTCCTCGCGCTCGCCGCGGGCCTGATGGGATGGATGCTGTTGGAGCGCACCCCCGTGCGCAGAACGCCCGGGTTCCTCAAGATCGCCTCCGGGAGTTTCGGACTGGGGTTGTGGCTCGTGGTCTCCACCTGGACCACGGTCTTCTCCATTCGGTGGCACTAGCGGCCGCGTAGGTCCGCATCGCCATGTGGCGATCCGCGGCGGCGGTCCTCCTGTCCGGCCTCCTCCTCACCGGCTGCACGGTCGCGCTCGTCCCGGAGCACCAGGAGATGCCGCCGTCCGGCATCGACCTCGTGATCGAGATCTCCGGCTCCCCCGGGGTCACGTTCCAAGGCTCCCTGGGGACGGGCAACATCAACAAGTCGATCGAAGGCCAGGTCCCCGCCGAGTTCACGGTGCGCACCGCGGTGGCGGCCGTCGTGAGCGTGACGAAAGAGCGGGAGGACGGCGAACTGACCGTCTTCGTCCTCCGCGCCGGCAAAGAAGTGGCGCGGCGGACGACCACCGCGCCGTTCGGCACGGTGATCCTCGTCTACCGGGTGGGGCCCTGACGTTACTTCGACTGCATCTTCAGGACGGCATCGAGCGCACCGATCAGCTGCCTGTTCGTCTCCAACAGCGTCTTGACGACGGCGCCCGTCTGGTCCGCGCCCTTCACCAGGACCTTTTCCATGTCGTCCAGCTGCATCCGCTTCACCGCGTCCAGATGCGCGGCGAGGGCCTTGTAGTCGGACTCCGCCTGCTCCTGGGCCTTCCTGGCCGCGTCCAAGGCCGCCCGCGCCGCCTGCACGTCGGGGCTATCGGCGGCGACGGGGTGAGGGATCAGCCCCACAGGGACGGCCAGGAGCAGACCGACGAGCATGACCGTGACCGTCCGCTTCCAGCGTGGATCCATCGTCACCCCTCCTCCGTGAGCTACCGACCGCGCGTCTCCCATCACCAGCTCTTCGTCAGTTCGATCTGATACACGGTGGCGTTGCTCAACGCGAGCCCGGACACGGGGCTTGTGACCACGCTGCCCCCGGCCACCGTGTAGGCGTTGTACGTCAGCTTCACTTCGATGTTGCTGTCCGGGTACATGAAGTCCAGGCCGGCCGAGGTCACGCTGTAAGGCGGGCCGCTCTTGTAGGCCCCCCACTCGCCCAGCGCAAACAACGCCACGTTATCGGCCAGGTGGAGCTCGAGGCTCCCCCCAAAGGCCTCGAGGTTATCGTTGACGTTGAAGAGCTTGAAGTCATCCGGCGTCAGAAACCCGCCCTGCGGGACCGTCCCGTCCGACCCGGGAATCGTGTAGGGCGTGAGGTTCTTGTACCAGACGGTCAGGACCGGATGGAGCGGCGCCCCGGCCAGGGCCTTGAAGTCGAACGCGGCCTCGGCATTGTAATACTCCCTGACCACATCGCCGGTTTGCGTGTAGCTGCCGTAGCTCAAGGTGAGCGCCAGGCCGGGTCCAATGGTCCCATCGAGGTCCAGGCTGTATCCGCTGCCGGTGGCGCAGTCGATGCCCGGGCAGGAACCGACATCGGCGGCCGCCGCGATGTCGGCCCGGTAATTGACTCCGAGCGTCAGCCCGGGGGAGACCTGGGATTCCGCGCGTCCGCCCCACACCCGGCGGGTTGTGGAGTCATCGTCGAGCGCATACTGGAAGAACCCGGAGAGGCGCACCGGGCCGATGGAGGGCAGCCACGTCTGGAATCCGTCACGCTGGCCTTCGATGTCGACCTCGTTCAGCAGCAGCCCCGAGGGCCCAAGGGTGACCCGGTCCCGTCCGATCCGGAAGCGGAGATCCTGCACGCCGAGCGTGTTGGGCAGGTCCAGGTACAGCCGGTCGATACCGATGGCCGATGGAACATCGGATGGCGCCTTGGCCGACACGTCGGCGAAGAGGGCGGCGCCTGGGCCCGGTGTCAGCGTGAAGCAGAGTTCCAGCCCGGGCTCCGTGGTCCGCGGCATGGCCGGGGTGGGACCGGTGTAGTTGCTGTCCGCCGGAGCCGCCACCGCGGCGTTGGTAGACGTATACGTCAAGGCGCCTGAGACCTGCAGGGGCACGGACCCGATCCCCTGCTCGCATTTCGCCACCTCGCGGGCAAACGCCTCACCGGCCGCCAGAGCCGGCTCCGGAGCGCGCGCCAGGGCGCTCAGCGCGAGAGCCAACACGGCCACGGCGCCGCGAGGGACCCACCGCCCACCCGGCGACTTATACCGTTGCATACCCCCTCCCCCTTACGCCCGCGTCCGGGCCGCTGCGCGACTTAATGCACTGCGCCGGCCGCCGGGCCTGAAATCACCGCCCCCCCTCGCCCAAGCCGCAGGTACGTGGCGGGGACAACGAACAGGTTGAGCAGCGTGGACGTGACCAGGCCGCCCAGGATGACGATGGCCATCGGGTACTCGATCTCGTGTCCGGGGACATTGCCGGCGACCACCAGGGGGACGAGCGCGAGCGCCGTCGCCGCCATGGTCATCAGGATCGGCCGGAGGCGTTCCCGCGCCCCGCGAATGACCAGCGCCGGACCGAAGGCTTCCCCTTCGTACTGCTCGAGGTGGTGATAGTGGCTCATCAGCATGATGCCGTTGCGCGCCACGATGCCCAGCACTGTGAGGAATCCCACGAGCGACCCCAGCGAAAGGATGCGGCCGGTGGCGAACGCCGCGAGCACGCCGCCCACCAGAGCGGACGGCAGCGTCCAGAAGGTGAGCATCGCCAGCCGCCAGTGGCCGAAGGACGTCAACAGGAGGGCGAAGATCACGATCACCGCGACCCCAGACAGGAGGAGGAGACCCTGCTGCGCCGCCTCCCGCTCCGCGTACTCTCCCGCCAGCTCCGCGTGGTACTCGAGCGGGAACTGGATGCGCCCGAGGGCGCGCTGGACGTCGCGCGCGACGGCGCCGAGGTCCCGCCCGCTCACGTCGGCCTCAACGGTGATGCGCCGTGAGCGGTTTTCGCGGTTGATGATGTTCGGCATCGGCTGGATGCTGACGTCGGCCACCTCCGCCAGCGGCACGCGGCCGCCGCGGGGCGTGTCCATCGGAAGGTTGCGGACATCTTGCGGATTCCGGCGCGATTCGGGAGTGCTCCACATCCAGAGATCGTAGACCTTGTTGTCCCGGTGCACGTCGCTGACCTCGATCCCGGCCAGGAACGTCGCGGCCATCCGGCGGACATCGCCCGGTTTGAGCCCATACCGCTGCTCCGCGCCGAGGTTCTCCTTGATCTGCACATGGGGGACGTCGATCTGGAACTCCTTGTGCACATCGACGAGGCCGGGGATCGGCGTCAGAGCCTCCCGGACCTCCTCCGCCTTGCTGCGGAGGACCTGGATGTCGGGGCCGAAGATGTTCACGAGGATGGGATGGGTCGATCCCGTCAGCACTTCATCGATGCGCTCGTGGAGGTAGGTCTCCACATCATGCACGATCCCCGGGTAGCGGTCGACCACGTCGTGGATGGCGTCCTGCGCCTTGCCGTAGTGGATCCCGGGATCGACGCTGACCCAGTTCTCGGCGGTGTTGACGCCGACGATTTCATCCGCCAGGACGGCGCGCCCGATATGGGCGCCGACGCTGTGAACGCCGGGAACGGCCAGCAATTCGCGGCCGACACCGGTCGTGCTCCGCACCATCTCCGGAAGGGACGTGCCGGGCCTGGTCACCCAGTGGACCAGGAAGTCCAGTTCCTTGAAATCCGGGAACAGCGACTGCCCGAGGAACGGCAGCGCCGCGAGGCCGGCCAGCACGATGACCCCGGTGGCGGCGAACACCGTCCGCGGGCTGCGGATGGTCCACGCCAGCATCCTGTCGTAGCCGCGGTGCAGCCAGGGGATGAGCGGGGACTCGCGCTGCTCCAGCGGCGCGCGGGACAGCACCATCAGGCTCAGGGCCGGCGTGAGGGTGAGCGCGACCACCGTGGACGCCAGCACCGCCAGCGCGTAGGAGACCGCCAGCGGCCGGAAGAACGAGCCCGTCAGCCCGTACATGAAGAACACCGGCAGCAGCGCCGCGATCTCGATCAGCGACGCGTAGACGACGGCGCCCCGCACCTCGACGGTGGCGTCGAGCACGATGGCCGCGAGCGATTTCCCGCTCCTCTCCGCGTGCGACTGCCGCAGCCGCCGGAGGATGTTCTCGATGCCCACGATCGCGTCGTCGACGACGGCGCCGATGGCGATCACCAGGCCCGCCAGCACCATCACGTTGAGGGTCGCCCCGCGCAGCCGCAGCACGAGCACGGCGATCACCAGAGACACCGGGATGATCGTGCAGCTCACCAGCGCCATCCGCCACTCGTAGAGGAAGGCCAGGATCACCAGGGCCACGAGCAGCGCCCCGAGCAGCAGCGAGGTGGTGAGGTTGTGGACCGCCATCTCGATGAACGTCGCCGGCCGGAAGATGTGGGTGTCGAATTCGATGCCGGGCAGGCCGGGCTTCAGATTGTTGAGCGCGGCTTCCACCCCCCGGGTCACGTCCAGGGTGTTGCTCCAGGGGAACTTTTCCACGACGAGCAGGAGGCCGGGATGGCCGTTCACCACGGCGTCGCCGATAAGCGGCCACGTATCCCACTGCACATTGCCGACGTCCCCCAGGCGCAGCGGAGCCCCGTCGGGCTTCCGATGGCCCCCGATGGTCACCCGCGCCAGGTCCTCGGGGCCGATGACGGGCAGGGCGTGGCGGAGCTCGAGCCGTTGATTGGGGGTATCGAAGAACCCTCCCGTCAGGACCTTCCCGTTGGGAGTATATTTCAAGAGCCCGATTTCCAGGGCGTCCGAACCGGCGTTCATGGCGTCCTGCACCGACACGTCGTAGGCGCGCAGCCGCTTCGGGTCGAGCAACACATTCATCTCTTTGACCCGTTCGCCCCAGAGCGCCACATTGGCCACGCCGGGGACCTGCATCAGGCGGAACCGGATCGTCCAGTAGGCGATCATCGAGAGATCCATCAGGGACCGCGTCTTGGAGGACATCCCGATCTTCAAGACACGGCTCGTCGACGAGAAGGGCGGCATCATCCACGAGATCCCGGACGACAGCGGCAGCGTCGGGATCACCTGGGCCAGGCGCTCCTGCACCCACTGCCGCGCCAGCAGCGGGTCGGTCCCCAGTTTGAAGACCAGGCGGACCGACGCCAGTCCGGGCACCGACTGGGACCGCATGACGTCGAGCCCGGGGGTTCCGGCGAACGACTCCTCGAGCTGGCTCGTGACCAGCTCTTCCACTTCGCTCGTGGACATGCCCTGGCCTTCCGTCTGCACCTCGACGATCGGCGGCGCGAACTCGGGAAAGACGTCAACCGGCATGTGGGGCACCTCGGCCACGCCGAAGAGCACCAGCATCGCGGCGAAAAACACCACCAGGTGTCGAAACTGGAGACTCGCCCCCACCATCCAGCGCATGGATTTACCTCACGCCGTGATCACGCTTGTCGCGCTTGGGCTATTGCTCGACCAACCCGCCGAACTCGGTCCCCACCAACTCGGCCACGCCGACCGCCGCCACCTTCGAGCCGGGGGGTGGCCCCTCGGACAGCAGCGCGCGGTCGCCGTCGACGCGGTCGATGGCGACGCGGTGCCGGACGAAGACCAGGGGCTGGAGGTTGGTATACACCCACGTTTGGCCGTGCACGTCGTAATACACCGCACCGTAGGGAACGACCGTCTCATGCCCCGCGCCTTGGGCCTCACGCACCGAGACCGTCTGGATGCCGAGCCGCGCCACCGCCTCCGAGGTCAAGGTCACGCGATTGAGGTTGCCTGTCCCCAGCGGCTCGACTTTGGCGGGCTCACTCTCGCCGGCCGCCGCGGCCGCGGGAACAGCATTCGGCCTAGCCACCTGCGCGCGAATGGCGATGGCCGCCGCCAGGACCACGAACAGGACAATGAACGAGGCGGGGATGGTGAGCGCTTTCCTCCCGTTCGATTGCCCGCTGAACGTCCTTGGATCACGGATCATGTCGAGAGACCTCCTTGTCCTGACTGATCTGGATTGCCGTCACGCGTTGCCTGCCGGCCCGGCGACGGCGGCCGGGGGAAGATCGAGAACGGGGTCAGCGCTCCCCGCACCGAACCGCGCGTACAGGGAGGGAACGACGAACAGGTGAACCCACGTCGAGGTGACGAGGCCGCCCAGGACCACGAGGGCCATCGGATACACGATCTCGAAGCCGGGAATATTGCCGGAGAGCGCGAACGGCACGAACAAGAGTCCCGTCCCCAGCGCCGTCATCAGGATCGTGGCCAGCCGCTCGCGGGACCCGCGCAGGATGAGCCCCGGCCCGAAGGGCTCGCCGTCCGCTTCCTCGAGACGCTGCAGGTGGCCGATCAGCGTCATGCCGTTCCGCGCAGCGATGCCGCCGACCGCGAGGAATCCGGCGAGCGAGCCGAGCGAGAGGATGCCCCCGCCGGCCAGCGCCGCCAGCGCGCCGCCCGCCAGGGCCGCCGGCCAGGTGAGGAGGAACAGCGTCGCCAGCCGCCAGCTTCGGAACGCCGCCTGGAGGAGGAGGAAGATCCCGATCACCGCGACCCCCGCGGCGATGAGCGTGCGCTGCCGGGCCTCCTGCCGCTGCTCGAACTCGCCGAGCAGCACCGCGCGGTGCTCCAGCGGGAACTCGACGCTGAGGAGCGCATGCCTGACGTCGCGCGCGACGGAGCCGAGATCGCGTCCGCGGACGCTGAACCCGACGTCGATGCGGTCCGAGATGGATTCACGGTGGATCGCGGTCAGCGCCGGCGCGATGCGGGTGTCGGCCACATCCGCCAGACGCACGTGCCCCCCGCTTGGCGTGTCGATCTGAAGATTGCGGATCCCGGTCACGCTCCGCCGGTCCTCGGGCCTGCTCCACACGACCACGTTGAACACCTTCTGCCCCTCGTACAGGCTGCCGGCTTGGATGCCGTTCACCAGCGTGGCCGCCTGCCGGCGCACATCGCCCGGGGTGAGCCCATAGCGCGCCGCCCTGGCCAGGTCGACCTTGACCTCCAGCTGGGGGGCCTCGACCAGGCGCTCGGTGTGCAGTCCCACGACGCCGTTGATCCCGGAGATGGCCCGCCGCACGTCCTCCGCCTTGCGGCGGAGGGTGGGCCAGTCGGGCCCGTAGAGGCGCACCACCATGTCGTCGTTCGATCCCGTCAGGACCTGTCTGAGCGACTGCTCCGTGTACGTCTGCACGCGGTGCGTGAGCCCCGGGTAGCCGTCGAGGGTCCGCCGGATGGCGGCCACCGTCGCGTCATAGTCGGCCGACGGATCGATGCCGGCCCAGAGGGTGGCGGAGTTGATCCCGACCGCCTGATCCCCCAGCACGGCGCGTCCAAAATGGGCGCCGAAGTTGCTGACCCCGGGAATGGCCTGCAGCTCGCGGCCGATCCGGGCGGTGATCCGCGCCATCTCCGGTTGGGACGTGGCGGTTGGGGCCTCCAGCCGGATCATGATGTCCGGCTCTTTGAACGACGGCAGCAGCGACAGCCTGAGCAGCGGCAGCGCCGCGAGGCCGGCCAGCGCGATCACCACCGCGGCGGCAAAGATCGCGCCCGACCGGCGCAGGGTCCCCTCCAGCATCCTGTCGTACCCGCGCTGCAGCCAGGGGATGAGGGCGGGCTCGCGCCGCCGCAGGGCTGCGCCGCCGAGCAGCAGCAGGCTCAGGGCCGGCGTCACGGTCAGCGCCACCACGATGGACGCCGCCACCGCCAGCATGTAGGAAACGGCGAGCGGCTGAATGAACGAGCCGAGCACGTCCTCGACGAACAGCACCGGAACCATCGCCAGCAGCAGGATCAGCGCCGCGAAGAAACCGATGCTGTGGGTCTCGAGCGCGGCGTCGAGCACGATGGCCGCGAGCCCCCCGCCGTCCCCCTCCGCGCGCGCCTGCCGCAGGCGCCGCAGGATGTTCTCGATGCCCACGACCGCGTCGTCCACCAGCACGCCGATGGCGATCGCCAGCCCCGTCAGCACCATCACGTTGAGGGTCTCGCCGCGCAGGTGCAGGACGAACAGGGCGGCCGCCAGGGACGACAGGATCGCCGCGATGCCGATCAGCGTGGGACGCCAGTGCCCCAGAAAGACCAGGAGGACCAGCGTCAAGAGCAGGGCGCCCAGGAGCAGCGCCCGGGCGTGCCGATCGATCGCCGTCTGAATGAAGGTCGCCGGCCGGAAGACGGAGGAATCCAGGGTCGCCCCGGGGAGGCCGGCCCGCAGCGTGTCCAGTTTGGCTTCCACCGCCCGGGTCACGTCCAGCGTGTTGCTCCAGGGAAGCTTCTCCACGACGATCAGGAACCCGGGGCCGCCCCGGAGGATCGCGTCCCCGATGAGCGGCTGATGGCTTTCCACCACCTCGCCCAGGTCACCCAGGCGCAGGGGCGAACCATCGCTCTTCTTTCGGTCGGACACCGGCACTTTGGCCAGGTCGGCCGCCGTTGAGATCGGCAGCACGTGCCGCACCTCGAACCGCTGCTGGGGGGTATCGAAAAAGCCGCCGGTCCCCGGTGTCGAGGCGGTCAGGAACGACAATGGCGAGACGAACATGGCGTTCCCGGTGTTCTCGACGACCTCGTCCAGCGTCACCCGGTGCTCCCGCAACCGCGCCTGATCGACCTGCACCTGCAGCTGCCGGTCCCGCTGGCCCCAGACGGACACGTTGGAGACGCCGGGCACGGCCAGCAACGCGGGCCTGATCGTCCACTGCGTGAGCACCCCCATTTCGATCGGGGAGAGCGTTTTCGAAGAGAACCCGATCAACAGGACCCGGCTCGTGGCCGACTTGGGTGAGAGCATGGTCGGCGCCGATGACACGTTGGGCAGCATGAACGTCGACGTCAGGCGCTCCGACGTCAGCTGCCGCGCGCGCATGAAGTCCGTCCCGGGCTCGAAGTAGAGGGTGACCGACGACATCCCGGGCACCGATGTCGAGCGGATTGTCTTCACCCACGACACACCGGCCTCCAGCTCCTCGATGTTCAGGGAGACCAGGTTCTCGACCTCGGGGGCGGAGAGCCCGAGGGCTTCGGTCTGGATCTCGACGTAGGGCGGCGCGAACTCCGGCAAGATATCCACCGGCATGCTGCGCAGCTGGACGATGCCGAGAAACATCACCGCCACAGCGATCACAGCCATCAGGAACCGGAGGTGCAGGCTCGACCCGACTATCCACCGCATCATCGAGAATCATCTCCGTCCAATCGAGTTACACTATTTCGAGATCCCGCTGCCGGTTGCGACATCGGCCGGAGCGTCGACCCGCCCCAACCTGGGCTCAGGGTCTGCACATTAAAAAACTTTCATGACCATAGGACACACTACAGCCCATCGTGCCGGAATCAGGTAATGGCATGGCATTCATGAAAGGAAATTCATTATGCTGTGCGGACGATGCAGGCTGTTCCCTTAGTCAACTGACGGGATACGCCCAACGGGAGTTGCCTGTGTCAAATACAGGTGAGCTCCGGAAGGACATCGGGTCGATAGGGGTGCGAAGGCTGGCCGGCTAATACTGCTCGAAGAGGCACCCGTCCAGTCAAAATGAAGATCCTCGTTTCAGGATCCCACGGGCTGATCGGATCCGCCCTCGTCTCCCTGCTCGCCGGGCGGGGCCACCGGATTATCCGGCTCGTGCGGCGTCTACCGGCCCCAGGTCCGCAGGAGGCCGGCTGGGATCCCCAGGCCCGAACGATCGACGGACGCGCCCTGGAAGGGTTGGATGCCGCCATCCACCTGGCCGGGGAAAGCGTCGCCCGCGGGCGGTGGACGGCGGCAAAGAAGGCCCGCATCCGGGAGAGCCGTGTCGAGAGCACACGCTTCCTGGCCCGCACCCTCGCCGGCCTCACCCGCAGGCCGCGGGTCCTGATCTGCGCCTCCGCGATTGGGTATTACGGGCACCGCGGGGATGAGATCCTCGTGGAAGAGAGCGCGCCGGGACAGGGCTTCCTCGCCGAGGTCTGCCGGGAGTGGGAGGCGGCCGCCGAGGCCGCGCGGCAGGCAGGCATCCGGGTCGTCCACGTGAGGACCGGCCTCGTGCTCTCCCCCACCGGCGGGGCGCTGGGCGCGCTGCTGCCGCTCTTTCGACTGGGCCTCGGGGGGCGGTTCGGAAGCGGACGGCAGTGGATGAGCTGGATCACCCTCGATGACGAGGTGGAAGCCATCGCGCACGCCTTGGGCCGGGACACGATCCACGGACCGGTCAATCTGGTGTCGCCCCAGCCGGTCACCAACCGGGAGTTCACCAACACGCTGGCCCGAGTCCTCAGGCGGCCCGCGGTGCTTGCGGTGCCCGGCGCCGTGCTCCGGGCCGTGGCCGGCGAGGCGGCCGGCGAGCTGCTCGGCAGCCAGCGCGCGCATCCCGGAAGACTGCTCGCCGGGGGATATGCGTTCCGCCACCCGGAGTTGGACGCGGGGCTGCGCCACGTGCTCGCGGCGGGGTCCATCCGCTCAGTACCCGCGTGATGCCGCCCGTGCCGCGGCCCGCGCAGGGTCACACCGAAGGCAGGGGCGCTCCCGTGCCTCAGCGAAATGAGCGTGCATGCGGATCGCAATCGCGAGCGACCATGCCGGCTATACGCTCAAGGAAGAGTTGAAGCGGATGCTGCGAGACCTGGGGCACGAGGTTCGGGATTTCGGGACCCACTCGGGCGATCAGGTCGATTACCCCGACTTTATCGTCCCCGCGGCGGAAGCGGTCGCCTCGGCGCAGTGCGACCGGGGGATCGTGATCGGCGGCAGCGGCAACGGCGAGGCGATCGTCGCCAACAAGGTGCCCGGCGTGCGCTGCACGCTGTGCTGGGAGAGTTACACGGCGCGGGTGGCCCGCGAGCACAACGACGCCAACGTCCTCGCCCTTGGGGCCCGGGTGATCGGCGTGGATATCGCGCGCGAGGCGGTGCGCACCTGGCTGGACGCATCCTTCGAGGGCGGCCGCCACCAGGTGCGCCTGGACAAAGTCAAGGCCGTGGAGGAGCGGTACACCGGGCCGCGGATGAAGAAGAGCGAGCCGGCGCGGTAACAGACCGGATCGCAAGAGCGAGGATGCCCTTCGCGACCTTCACGACCTCGGGAGAGCTGCAGACCGCGCTCCAGCCTGGCAAAGCAGCGGGCTGGGGATAAACCCGCTCAGACCTCGGGGAGGGTGCGCTCCGTCTGACCGGCCTGTTCGAGCAGCCGGGCCATCTCGCTGTAGGCTTCCCGTTCCTCCTGGAGGACCAGGTTGGTGACCTCCAGCCACCGGCGGTGCAGCTCCGAGGTCTCGGTCATCAAGGTGGCAAGCAACTGGGTCAGCGTCTGCCGGTCCTGTCCCAGGATGGCGGTGGCGGCCTGCTCGGTCAGCTCGCGGCGCCGCCCCATGAAGTCGGTCACCTGCATGCCGAAAACCTTGAGCACTTTGCGCGCCTCAAGGTCGTCCATTTGCGGCCCTCCAAGTGAGGCAAGACCCGACCTGAGGATTCCCCCTCCCCGCTCCAAAACCCTTGAAGCATGGGGGCTCCTGACCAGACTGGGGCAAACGGCAAATAGATGTTGCCCCCTTTGGGGACTCCTTACCAAAATAGAGAAAACGGCAAATAGATGTTGCTAGGGGTGCGTCGTGAGGTCGTCGACCTTAGCCGGCGGCCGCCCGCGGGCGCACTGGAACTCTTCCCTGGCCTTCCGGTTGTAGTCGAAGGCGGTCGAGCGGCACTGCTCCTCCGTGGCGGCAAAGCGCGGGAGCGCCGGTTGCCAGGTATCCGTGCAGAGGTCTGACGTAAGAGCACCGCCACAGTCCTCGAAGGTCTCGTCTTCGTACCACACCATCCAGCCGGACGGCCGGTCCACGCCGGACGGGCCTGCTTCGTTGATCACGGCCAGGGACGGGGTGGGCACTCCCATCGAGGAGAACAAGGCTCCAACAAGCAGCGTGAGAATCGCGCGCTTCGCCATACGCTCCACCCCCCCTCCCCATCCGTCCGACAACGAAAAGAGGGTACGCCCCGTCCGAGGTGGAGCCACCCTCTTCGGCAGCGCAGCCAGCCACTGTAGGTGTGGCCCTGTCGCTTTGCGCCCCCGGATCGCTCCGGGTTTACCTTTTCGAGAGGTCCTCTGTCACTATGATGTGTATACCGTGTTTCGGGAGGAAGAGGACATGGGCCCCGCCGTCCCCCTCGGCGGCGGGAAGGATCGGCGATGGAAGCACAGCGGAGGATTCACGCCGGTTCCGAGGAGGCTTGGGCGCGAGACGGCCGGGGCCACGTGCCCGCCGGCCTCGCCGCGGCATCGATCCTCGGGAGGACTCCGGGGGCCAGGCGGGAAACGTCGTGCCCATGAGACTTGGCGGGGTCATTCTGGCCGGCGGCGAGAGCCGCCGGATGGGCCGGACGAAGGCGCTCCTGCCGGTCGGGGGGACGACGCTGATCGAGGCGGTGATCGCCCGCCTGCGCGAGGCCTGTCCCGAAATCCTGATCGTCACCAACACACCGGAACTCTACCGTCACCTTGGGGTCCGGATGGTGCCCGACGCCCTGCCCGGACGGCAGTCGCTCGTCGGGATCTACACGGGCATCCTCCACACGGGTGGGCCGGCGTTCGTCTGCGCGTGCGACATGCCGTTCCTCCACCCCGCGCTCATCACGTACCTGGGCTCGCTGGCCGGCGGCGTCGACGTCGTGATCCCCAGGCACGGCGGGGAGTACGAGCCGCTGCACGCCGTCTACACTCCGGCCTGCCTGGACGCCATCCGGCGGTGCGCGCAGCGTCAGGGCCGCAACACGCGATTCCTCAGCGATGTCCGGGTGCGGGTGGTCGAGGTGGAGGAGATCCGCCGGTTCGACCCCGACCTCCGCTCCTTCGTGAACGTGAATACCCCGGAGGACTACGCTCGCCTGCGGGAGCCCGCGCCCCGGCCGGCCGGATCGCGGTGACGATCGCGCCGGGGCGAGGCCGCGGCGGAGACGCTCTCGTTTGCGGAGATGGCAGCGCTTACGGCGATCCCGCCGCGCGTTTGAGCTCCGCGAGCACGCGTCCGAGCGCGTCGATCTCCCGCCCGTAGGTGGCGAAATCTCCGGCCCGCAGGGCCGCCTGCGCGCGCTCGTAATGGGCATTGGCCTCGGCGGCCAGCGCCGCGACGCGTTCGCGTGGGACCGCGGTGGTGCCCCCGGACGGCGCCGGCGCGGCAGCGGGTCCGCTCCCCGCTCCCCCTGCCGCGACCTCGGAGGGCAGGCCGACGAAGATGCGGGCCAGCGCGGCCTCCAGCGTAGGCTCCATCGCGATCCGCGCGCCGTAGGCGACGATCACCCGCTTCAACTCCGGCAGCGCGCTGCCCGAGGCCTGGAGGTAGAGCGGCTCGACGTAGAGGAGCGCGTCGGCGACCGGGATGACGAGCAGGTTGCCGCGGATGACCTGGGAGCCCTGCTGGTTCCACAACGACAGCTGGGCGGAGATCACCGGATCCTGGTTGATCCGGGCTTCGATCTGCATCGGCCCGAACACCGTGCGGTCCTTCGGGAACCGGTACACGAGCAGCCGGCCGTAGTGCGGCATATCGCTCCGGCCGGCCATCCAGGCCACCATGTTGTCCTTGCCCGCCGGGGTGAACGGGAGGATGAGCGCAAACTCCTCGCCCTGGGCCGGGTCCAGCCGCAGCGTGACGTAATAGGGCTCCAGCGGCTGGGAGGCGCCGGTGAACAGCTCATTGGGGAACACCCAGAGATCCTCGCGGTTGTAGAAGACCCGCGGATCCTTCATGTGAAACGTGGAGTACACCTCGGCCTGGAGCGTGAACAGGTCTTCGGGATACCGGAGATGGGAGGCGAGCGACGGCGGCAGCGCCTCCATCGGCCGGAAGAGGCCGGGGTAGATCCTGCCGTAGACCTGGACGAGCGGGTCCTCGGGATCCACGACGTAGAGCCGGGTCGCGCCGTCGTAGGCGTCCACCACGGCCTTCACGGAGTTGCGGATGTAGTTGACCCCGCCCACCGGACGCGAGTACGGATACCCGCCGCTGGTGGTGTAGGCGTCCACGATCCAGTACAGGCGGCCGTCGGCGAGCACCAGGTAGGGATCGTGGTCCAGGGTCAGCATCGGCGCCAGGTGGGCGACCCGCTCCGTCACCTCGCGGTGAAAGATCACCCGGCTCTCGGCCGTGACATCGTTGCTCAGCAGCAGCTGCGAGGCCCCGAACCGGGTCGCAAACGCGAGCTTCGCCAGCGGGGCGGTGAGGGGCACGCCGCCGCTCCCCGCGTATGACGTGTACGCGTTCTGGTCGCCCCGGGCGTAGTCCAGTTCCTTCGTGCGCGTCTTCACGATCACGTACTGGTTGGCGAGCAGGCCGTAGTACAGCTCCGGCCGGTCGATGCGGAGCCCGATGGGGCTCTGCGGCGGGATGTCCTTGATGTAGAAGTCGGGCAGGCCCTCCGCGGAGATCCGGTTCACCGGGGTCATCACCAGCCCGTAGCCGTGCGTGAACACCAGGTGGTCGTTGACCCACGTCCGCGCCGCGGCGGTGAGGCGCGAGATGTCGAGCTCCCGCGCCGAGAGCATCACCTGCTGCTCCCGCCCGTCGATCTGGTACCGGTCGATGCCCACGCTCGTAAACGTGTAGTACAGCCGCAGCCCCTGCAGCTGCAGGTAGGTGCGCAGGAGCGGCCGGTAGTCCCAGAGCCGGACGTTGTCGAGGACCGCGCGGTTGGCCTGGACGCTCGCCGGGGTCAGGCTCTCGGTGGCGGGGAACAGCTGCTCCTGCACCTGATCGAGGTTGTAGGCGTGCAGGGTCGCCTCGATGCTGTTGCGGATATAGGGAGCCTCCCGGTCCAGTTCGTTGGGGGTCACCTCGAACTGCTGAACGGCGGAGGGGTAGAGGCCGGTGCCGGCGATCCAGACGACGATCGTCAGGGCCAGCGATCCGATCGCCGCCCGCATGGTCCGCAGCCACGCCGAGGACAGCAGCAGCAGGCCGGACGCGGCCGCGAGCACCATCAGGAGGCGGAGGGCCGGGAGCGTGGCGTGCAGGTCCGCGTACGCCGCGCCGAAGACGGCGCCGCGCGGCGAGAACAAGAGGCCGAAGGCATCGAGCCAGAACCCCACGGCCCGCAGCAGCAGCAGCGCGCCGCCGAGGACGGCCAGGTGGATGCGGACTCCCCGCGGGATCGCCCAGACGCCCCGCATCATCAACGGCGCGAGGTCGAGATAGTAGCCGGCCGCCGCGATGAGCAGGGCGACGAACGTCCACGCGAACAGCCAATCGTACACCGCGGTGTACGCGGGCAGCGTGAACACGTAGAATCCGACGTCCTGGTGGAAGATCGGGTCCTGAATCCCGAAGGGGACGCGGTGGAGCCAGGCCTGAAACGTCGGCCAGGACCCCGCGGCCGCCTGGCCGGCCAGCGCGCTCACCACCGCGGCGCCGAACGCCGCCAGGACGCCGGGACGAAGGCGGATCCCCTGCTGGTAGCCGCGGCTCCCCGAGGGCCGCAGGTCGATGACCCGCGGGATCGGGCGCAGGCGCAGGAGCGGGCGGATGTCGAGCCAGAGGATGAGGAACACCGCCAGCGCCGCCGCCAGGCCCACGGCGGCCGCCGAGGCGATCGGGACCCAGAAGACGGCGCGGTAGCCGACCTCCCCGAACCACAGCCATTCCGTGTACGCGCGGGCGAGCCTGGGCAGCAAGAAGAGGAGGATGACCAGGAGCACGAGGAGCGCGCGACGGAGCCGTGCCGGCCCGGAGATCATGGTACAATATTCCCGAACGGCATGATCAGGAGATGAACACGATGGTCACGCGAGATCAGATCATTGACGTGCTGAAGACCTGCTTCGATCCCGAGATCCCGGTGAACATCTGGGATCTGGGGCTGATCTACGACATCACGATCGTCGGCGGGGCCGTGAGTATCAAGATGACGCTGACCGCCGTGGGATGCTCGCTGGGCCCGCAGCTGGTCAGCGAGATCGAAGCGAAGATCTCCTGCACCGACGGCGTCGAGGACTGCAAAGTCGAGATGGTCTGGAGCCCGCCGTGGTCGCCCGAGCGGCTGAGCGACGACGGCCGGCTGTCGCTGCAGGCGATGGGCTTTCCGGTCTGAGATGAGCGCGGGGCTCGCGGTCGTCGTGGCCGGCGACGACCTGCTCTTCTCGACCCGGATCGCGTCGGCCCTCACCCGATGCGGCCACCGGCCCCGTCTCGTCGGCTCGCTCGCCGGCTTCCACGCCGCCCTTGCCGCGGGGCCCGATGCCGCCATCCTCAACCTGGCGTCGCACCGGCTGGATGCCGCGGCCGCGATCCGGCAGGCCAAAGCCGACCCGGCCACCCGGGCGATTCCCCTCCTCGGCTTCTGCGGGCACGCCGACGCCTCACGCCAGGCCGCCGCGCGGGCCGCCGGGTGCGATCTTGTGGCCACGAATGGTGCCGTCGCCGGCAACCTGCCGCGCCTCCTCGAGGAACTCCTGGCCGCCACGCGCGCTACGCCGTAGGCACCCGGGCATACCAGTCCGTGTACTGCTGGGCGCAGGCCGCGCGCAGCGCGTCTTCTGATTCCACCGCCGCCCCAAACCGGGTCATGGCGTAGGCGTCGAGCGGGAGCGACGGCTGGCCGGTGAGAATCAGTTCCGCGAGCGTCGCGCCCACCGCGGGAGAAATCGAGAGCCCGCCGACGCAGCAGCCGCACGCGACGAAGAACCCCTCGATCCCGGGCACCGGCCCAACGATGGGGCGGCCGTCGGCCGTCATCGTCGGGAGCCCCCCGCGGTGCTCGCGCACGCCGACGCTCTTGTCGACGAGCACCTGATCGCGGACCGACTGCGCCAGGCGCTCCAGGACGCTCATGTCGAGCGGCAGATCCCCGATCTGGAAATCGGGTGATGCCGTGCTCATGTCGTAGAACTGAGGATCCCGCTCGTAGCCGCCCATCAAGAGCCCCCCTTGATGGGGCCGCATGTAGACGCAGGCGTCGTAGATCCGGCAGATGGCGTGGGTCGCATCGACACCCGGGATCCGCTGCGTGATGAAGAACTGGTGCCGCACCGGAACGATGGGGACGGGGATCCCGGCCTGTTCCGCCACCAGCCTGGCCCAGGCGCCGGCCGCGTCGACGACGATGGCGGTGCGGATCTCCCCCTGGCTCGTTGTGACGTTGACCACGTGCCCGTCCTCGATGCCGATCCCGGTGACGCGCGTGTGGGGAAGGAGGACGGCGCCCTGCTCCTCGGCGGCCCGCGCATATCCCAGGGGCAGCTGGCCCGGCTCCTCGAGGTAGAGATCCGTGGGGGTGTACGCGATGAGGCGGATGTCCCGCGGGCGGATGAGCGGGGCGAGCAGCGACATCTCGTCGAAGGACAGTTCGGACGTCTCGAGGCCCAAGGCCTGCCCGGCGGCGATCTCCGCCCGGATCACCGCCTCATCCTTTTCGCCCCGCGCGATGTTGACGCTGCCCGGCTGAACGAAGGTGAGCGGTTGCCCCGTCTCCTCGGTGAACCGCAGGATTTTCTGGACGCTCAAGATGGCCATGTGGGACACGTCCGGATCGGGCCGCACCTGCTTGGTCAACCCGGCCGCCCGCGGCGAGGTTTGCGATGCGATCTCATGGGCGTCCACGACGACGACGCCCTCCTGCCCCAGCGCGGTGAGGTGATAGGCGGTGCTCGCGCCAAATGCGCCCGACCCAATGACCACGACCCCGGCTTCGTCGACCACCGCTTACATTTGCTCCACTCGGCTCATCTGCTCCAATCGGCTCATCCCTTGGGTTGTGCGGGGTCCTTCGACACACTTTCCACGCGCGCCGGCGGGTCTCCCCCATAACACCGGCGCCGGCTTAGCGCGTTTGCGGGATTGCAAGCAGGCATGGGATAACTCCGGGAATTTCCAGGTTTTTCAGATCCTTGAGGCGCGCTCCCAGGGCAGATGCCGGCAGTCCCTGTTGATACAAACATATGTTCGGTATTATACTGGAACCACTCCTGAAGGTGGTGCCAATGGCCGTGTCCCGCCTGCCCATCCCCCTTCCCCAGCCGCTCGGCGGCCTTGTGCTGTTTACAGGGGACGAGAGCGTCCTGCCGCTGAGCCAGCTTCTGTGCCTCCAATATCTCGGGCGCGGCGAGCCGGTCGTGCTGGTGGATGGGGCGAACGCCTTCAACCCCTACCTGCTCTCCGACGCCGCTCGGGCCGAGGGACTCGACCTCCGCCGGGTGCTGGACGCGGTGCACCTCTCGCGGGCGTACACGTGCCACCAGCTCGAAGCGCTGTTCACCGAGCATCTCCCTCAGGCGATCGCCGCGTTCCGCCCGGGAGCGATCCTCTGCCTCGGCCTGCTCGATCTCCTGTACGACGAGGACGTCCCGGTCACTGAAGCCTCCCGCATTTTCCGGCGCCTCGCCTCCGCGATCGCCGAGATGGCCCCCCGCCTCCCCATCCTGGCCGCCTGCCCCGACCCGGCGCTGCCCGATCGCGATCGGCCGGACGCCCGCGGGACGTTCGGCGACCGGCTGCGCGGTCTCGCCAGCTGGCACTTTACCGCCCGGCCGGACGGCGGGCGTGTCTGGATCGCGCGGGAGCGGCCCGATCCCGCCCGGTGGGAGTGGGCGCTGCGCCTTGGGCCGGACCGCACCTTCCGGAGGAGGCCGTAGATGGGCCGCACCGTTCCCACGATGACGCAGCTCGTCCAGAGCGAGGAAGACCTGTGGGCCCCGTTCCGCCGCGCGCTCAGGGCGGAGGACCGCGTCGCATTCGACCGGCTCTTTGCCGCCGCCCGGCATTACGCCGCCGTCGCCGGCTACGCCGCCCGGCCCGTGCCCTTCGAGGCGATCCTGCTGTCGATGCTCCTGGAAGCGATGAAGGCCATCCAGCACCTGGAGGCCGAGATCACCGCGCTCCGCGCAGACCCATCCGCCGGCCGCGCAGACCCGCTTCATGGGAAGCCGCCTGCTCTCCGCCCGCCTGTTTGACGTTTATCCCGCCTCGGGTGGGATGGCCGTCTGGCTCCTCGCGGAAGGGGGCGCCCGTCTGCGGCTCGTGCACCCGTGGTCGCCCCGCCTGTACTACGCCGGCGCACCCGCGGCCCTCCGGCAGGCCGCGGCGCTGCTCGGGAGCGCGGCGCTCCGCGACTCCATGTCACCCGGGGACCCGGCGCCGCGCCGGGGCGTCCGGGAACCGGTCACGGTCCGCCGCACGAAACGGCAGGACCTGCTGCAGGGCGAGGTCGAGGTCGTTGAGGTCACTGTGGCCGATCCCCCGGCGTTCCCGCGCCTCGTCGCCCGGCTGGCGCGGGTCGACGGCCTGACGTTCTATAACTGCGACATCCCGCTGCCGCAGATGTACCTGTACGAGCGCCGGCTGTTCCCGCTGGGGCGGTGCGCCGTGGAGGCCACGCCCGAGGGCACGATCCGGGACATCGCGCCGCTGGAGTCTCCCTGGGAAGCGGAGTACACGGTGCCGCCGCTCATGATCCTGCGCCTGCGCCTCGACGGCGATCCGGTGAACCCGAACCACGGACACCGGGCGGTGCTCCACGTGGGCGTGGACGGCGAAGAGAGCGCCCTCGTGGGAGACACGCCGGCGGACCTGCTGGAGGCGCTCGACCGGTGGCTGCGCCGGTACGATCCCGACATCATCCTGACCGAGTGGGGCGACTCGTTCTTGATGCCGAGGCTGCGGCGCCTCATGCAGCTGTGCGGCCGTCCGCTGTCGCTGAACCGCGACGGGGGCGCGGGGATGCGGACGCGCCGCCCGCGCTCGTACATGACGTACGGCCAGATCGTCTACACCGCGGGAGGATCGTACCTGCGGGGCCGCTGGCACCTGGACACCGCCAACTCGTTTACCTATGAAGAGGCGGAGCTGCCGGGGCTCCTGGAGCTGGCGCGCCTCGGCCGGATGCCGGTCCAGCACACGGCGCGGACCAGCGTGGGGACCACGATCACGTCCATGCAGCTCGACCAGGCCTACCAGGAAGGCATCCTCATCCCCTGGCGGAAGTCGCGCCCCGAGGCGTTCAAGTCGGGCAGCGACCTGCTCCTCACCGACCGGGGCGGGCTGACGTACACGCCGCTCATCGGCGCATACGAGCGGGTCGGCGAGCTGGACTTCGCGGCGATGTACCCGGCGATGATGAGCCGCTACAACATCTCCCAGGAGACGGTCAACTGCGCCTGCTGCCGGGACGACCCGGCCGCCCGGGTGCCGGGGATCCCCCACCACCTCTGCCGGCGGCGGCAGGGGCTGATCCCCCGGGTGCTCGGGCGCGTCCTCGACCGCCGCGCCTACTACAAGCGCCGTCGGGCGGAAACGAGCGGGGCGGAGCATCACCTCTACGACATGCGGCAGACGGCGCTCAAGTGGATCGGCGTGGTCTGCCTCGACGGCGGCACCCTTGTACCTCACCGGCAGGGAGGTCGCTGGCGCATCGCGCCGATCCGTGAGATCGTGGACGTCCATCTTCCGGGCGAGGCGACCGGTCTCAAGCCGGCCGATGGCCTGGCCGTCATCGGGGTTGACGACCACCTGCGCCCCTGTATCAGGCCCGTGCGCCACGTCATCAAAATGCCCTCCCCCGAGACTATGATCCGAGTCCGGCTGAAATGGAATCGAGAATTGTTGATGACCCCTGATCACCCATGTTACGTGCTGGAGGACGGTCGCCTCAGGATCAAGAGAGCCGATCAGTTAACTGTTGAGGATTGGATCCCCCTGGCCACATCATGGCGAGGCGTGAGCGACAAGTACGTTGAAACGATCAATCTCATCGACGAGATCAAACGGTCCATCCCGGCTGAGGAACAACCGAAGTGGCGAGTGTTCGGGCGCCCCATCCGGCGGGTCATTGCAGAGCGTGGCGGTGTCATCCGAACGCAGGCAACAGAAGATTATTCTGAGGGCACGATACGAAACTGGCAGCAACACGAGTATCTCCCCCTCCAGCATGTTTTGGCAGACGATTTTTCTCCCGCCGATTGTAGTGAGCTTCAGATAGGATTTGGGCGGCTGAACGGCGGAGAGATCCAGAAGATCCCTGCCGTGGTGAGGATCGACGAAGATCTCGGGTTCCTGCTAGGTTTTTTCGTTGGCGACGGGAGTACCAGTGGGAACATGGTCCGCTTCGATGTGGGGCTGAACGAACCCGAGCTCATTGAGAGGCTGCAAGCGATCATTCAGGGAAAGTTCGGCCTTCGGCCGATCTGCTACCGAGAAGCGCGAGCACGCATGTATGTTCTGCAGGTGGGCAGTGCCGCACTGGTACGGGTTTTTGAGCACGCATTTCGTGTCCCGGGGTCTACCGACCGGGGCAAACTCCATGTCCCCGAGATCATTCTGAATGGCCCTCCAGAAAGCCAGCAAGGATTTTTGCTGGGGATGATCGCCAGCGACGGAGGCGTCAGCACCCAACGTCATACGGTCAGCATTGCAAGTGCAAGCCGACGGCTCATCCGAGAACTGGGGTTCCTCCTAACACTGTTGGGGGTGGAGTACCGAATTGTCTACGGAAAGCGCTTGCACAGAGTCGAAACGAGGAATTTCAACGAGACAAACAAACTCCACATCGCCCGGAAGTACATGTCCGAGAAGCACCTGCGGAATCTCGCTTCCCAAAGAGCCGGCGTGCATTATGCTGAGTCAACCCATATTCCCGTCGTTGCCAGCGGGTTACGGGCCCTGTGCAGAGCCGCCCGGGTAATTCGCGTTCCGCGTGTCGACAGGACAAAGATGGTATCACATCAGATGGCAGATCGAAAACTCAGACAAGTGGTGAACAAGCCTCAACGGTTAAGGGCGTGGATGCCGGAGCGAGTCTCTTCCCTTGAACTCCTGCTGCGCAGCTCGCTTGGATTCGCTCCGGTCACATCAATAGAGAACGTCGTCTCCTCAGAAAAGTTCGTTTACTGTTTTGAGGTCGATGGCGAACCAGCGGCTTTATTTATCGAAGGCGGCGTGCTCACCCACAACTGCTTCGGCTATCAGGGCTATAAGAACGCGCGGTTCGGCCAGATCGAGGCCCACGAGTGCACGACCGCGCTGGGCCGGGAGATGCTCCTGCGCGCGAAGGACGTCGCGGAGTCGCAGGGCTACACCATGCTGCACGCTCTCGTGGACTCGGTCTGGCTGCAGCGGCCCGGGGCGACTCGCGCGGACTACGAGGCGCTGGCCCGCGGGATCGTCGATGCCACCGGCCTCCCCATCGCGGTGGAGGGCGTGTACCGGTGGATCGCGTTCGTCCCGTCGCGCACCCACCCGCTGGTCGGCGTCCCCAACCGCTACTTCGGGGTGTTCGAGGACGGCACGGAGAAGGTGCGGGGGCTGGAGCTGCGCCGGGGCGATGCCCCGCCGATCGTCGCGGCGATGCAGCGCCGGATGCTAGACCTCCTCTTCCAGGCCGCGACCCTCAACGAGGCGCGCGCGCGGCTCCCGGCCGTCGCCGAGCTGCTGGAGGAACAGTGCGTCCGCCTCCGCCAGCACGAGGTCCGCGCGGAGGAACTGGTGATCCGGACCGTGCTCTCCCAGGATCCCCGCGAATACGAGCGGGGCATTCCTCAGGCGGTGGCCGCCCACCAGCTCGTCCAGGCCGGCGTCGCGCTGCACCCGGGGGAGGCGATCGACTACATCATCACCAACGCGGCCGCCAAGATCCCCGGAGAGCGCGCGGTCGCGTACGCGCGCCTTCCCTCGGACTGGTTCTACGACGCGGACCGGTACAGGGAGATGCTGCGCCGGGCCGCGGACACGCTGCTCGCGCCCTTCCGCGTCGGGGATCGCCGTCGCTAGACTAGACTAGCCGGCCCGCCGCCCTGAGCGGTCCGGCCGAACGGGATCAGGGCGCGCCGGGATTGACAATGTCCCGCTGCCCCGTGGCAAACTGCCGCATTCGATCCTCGATCTCGGCGGCCGTCAGGATGCCGCGGTCGACGAGGAGTCTCTGCAGCGCCCCGAGCCAGCTCTCATAGTACGCCCGCCGCTCACCCTCCGGCCGGCGGTCGGAGGCGGCAATGGCCGCGATCAGCCGCGTTCGGAACGCCTCCCAGGCGAAGAGCCCCTCCTCCCCCAGCGCGACCGCGAGGCCGAAGGCGCGCCCCTCCCAGGGGGCCTGGAAGACGAGTTCGCCGTTGCGGCGAGGAGGGGCGCCGGGCCCTTCTGCGTCGATCCGGGGGCTCGCGGCCGCATTGTCGATGGAAGGTCTGCCGGCCTGGTTCATCTGTGAGTTCTCCTCAACGGGCGCGCGCGGGCGCCGCAACCCTGGCGACGCCGATCATAGAATCGCGGCTCACCAGCGTCGCCAGTTCGGCTTCGGTCATGCCCTCGGTACCCGCGGGGCGCTCCGGCAGCACCAGGTAGCGCTGCTCGGCGCTGCTGTCCCACACCCGGACCTCCACCGTCCCATCCAGCTCGAGGCCGAACTCGCGCAGGACGGCGCGGGGCTCGATCACCATGCGCGAGCGGTAGGCGGGCTCCTTGTACCAGGTCGGCGGCAGTCCCAGCACCGCCCAGGGATAGCACGAGCAGAGGGTGCAGACCACCGCGTTGTGCACCGCGGGCGTGTTCTCGACGACGACCAGGTTGTCCATGTGGATGCCCAGTTCGGCCAGCGCGGAGGCGGAGTCCGACAGCAGGCGCTGCTTGTAGGCGGGATCCGTCCAGGCGCGGGCCACGACCCTGGCGCCGATCATCGGCCCGATGTCTTTCTCGTAGCGTTCCACCAACTGGTCGATGGTGTCGGAAGAGAGCAGGCCCTTTTCGACCAGCAGCGATTCCAGGGCCGCCGTGAGCAACTGGGTCTGGGACACCTCACCCCCGTGGTGGTGCTCGGTCTCATGGTGATGCTCCGCCTCGTGGCGGTGCTCCGCGCCGTGACCGCCGCCTCCCCTGTGATCGTGCATGCACCGTCGCCTCCTCCCGGCCGCCTTCGTCAGGCGGGATCCAGGTAATTCTCCCAGAGATCGATGTAAACGCTGTCGCGCGGCGACGCGGCGTCGCCCCAGAGGTCCCGCGCCGCGAATCGCACCGAGTACACTGGGGCCGGATGCGCGCCCCTGCCGTGCGCCTTGGTGTCGGGGAAATCGTAGACGCCGTGCACTCGATGGATGACCCCTGCCTTGCCCCGCACGTACCGGGGCAGGCGGGTGTGCCCCTGGACGTGCTGGTTTCTCGCCACCACCCGGTCGCCCGGCCTGAACCGGGGGGCGATGGCCTCCCGCGGCTGCTTTGGGGGACGCTCGATGTCCGCGAGAATCGCGGCGGCGAGAGCCGGATCGTCCCGGCGCGCCGGCGTCCGCACCCGCTCCGGCTCCCGCCCGAGTTTGTGGAGCATCGCGTCGATCTCGGAAGCCGTCACGACACCCTTTTCCACCAGCAGGATCCTGAGCGCCGCCAGCCGGAGCGCGTAGTACACGGACGCCAGATATTGGGCCGGGGGAATAGACTCCACCGCGCGCCGCATTTCGTCAAGGTTGAAAGTATGCCGTCCCCGGGTGAGGGCCGTCATCATCGCAAACACGCGCCCCTCCCAGGGCGCGTGAAAGGGCGATGATCCCTCTTCCCGGCGGACCGGGCCGAACCCGTGCATGCCCCCCATATCGTGCACACCGTTCATGGGCCGTCCTCCCGGCGCGCCGCCTCAGGGCTGCAGTTTATCGGGCGCGAAAAATTTTCCTGCATCAACGGGGCCGGCCGCCGCCCGGCCGGCTCACGAGCGGGCCGCAACCTTGGGCACGGCCGGAATCCCCAGCCCGGCCGCTCCGCACGGTGAGGCGATCAGCGTGGGCGCGTACCGCCGGATCATCTCAACCCCCAGCTTGGCCCGCCTCACGCGCTCGCGCGTCAGGGCGACCGCGGTCGATTCCAGGTGAGTGCCGCTCGGATAGATGTTTGGCGCGTTCCGCAGGCCGAACTTGACGTACACCGGGGACGCCACCCGGATGAGCTCCGGGATCTCGTAGTGGCGGATGAAGCCTCCGAGGTCGTCCGGGGCCTCGACGTACACATCGAGGGGGATGTCGACCGCCTGCCGGATGGCGGCGATCTGCGCCAGGGTCAGGTCGGTGGGGGTGTTGTACGTCCCGGCGCCCAACCGCTCCATCACGGCGATCGCCGCGGGGTTGGCGCTGCCCATCATGACCGAGACCTTGAGGACGAGATCGGACGGCAGCATCCCGGCCCGCTTGGCCTCCCCCAGGATCCACAGCAGCCCCTCGTCGGCGACCAGGACGCTGCGGATGCCCAGCGCGCACGCCCGGCGCACGTCCTCCACGGCAAACACCAGTTGGTCGGCGCCGCGAATGCGGGGAGCCACCACGCGCCCGGCGCCCGACGCGGCAGTGGCGCCCACATCCCATCCCGCCCTCGGCCCGACGAACAGGCTCACCTCCATGCCGCGCTCCCGGCCGAGCCGGGCCATGTCGGTGATCTCCTCGTCGGTCAGGAGCATGATCCCGCTGCCCTGGGAGATGCGCTGAATCACGATGCCGTACCGGTCGGCCTCTTCGATCACCGCGCGCAGCGCCGCGGGACCTTCGCAGCTGGGGATCTCGATCCGGTACTGGGCGCCGTCCGGGAACCGCTTATCCGAGGAGGGCAGATCGTGCCGGTCGCCCTGGGGCAGGTGAAGCCGAGCCAGGATCTCTCGTGCCTGCTGCATTGCCGTCGCCTCCCTAAAGTCTGTTAGTGAAAAATCATCCCGCCGCTGACATTGATCGCCTGCCCGGTCATATAGCCCGAGTCCGGGGAGCAGAGGAACGCCACGACCCCCGCCACGTCATCCGGCTGCCCGAGCCGGCCGAGCGGCGTATTCTGAAGGCGCATCTTCGTGAAGCTGCCGGCGGCGAACCCCACCTGGGGTCCTTCCTCATAGTCGATCTGGCGCCACATCGGTGTGTCGATCGGCGCGGGGCAGACGCAGTTCACGTGGATGCGCTCGGGCGCAAAAGCCACCGCCAGGCTCCGGGTCAGCGCGATCACGCCCGCCTTGCTGACCCCGTAGGGGGCCCACCAGGGCGTCGCCAGTTTGCCGGCGATGGAGGCGATATTCACGATGCGGCCTCCTCCGGCCGCCGCGAGGTGCGGGCGCGCCGCCACGCAGGCGAAGAACACGGCCTTGCAGTTGATGTTCATGATCGCATCCCAGTCCGCCTCGGTGACATCCTCGGGGCGGTGGACCCGCACGACCCCGGCGTTGTTGATGAGGATGTCCAGCCGGCCAAACGCCTCGAGGGCCGCCGCGACGAACCGCCGGCGCCCCTCCGTGGTGCCGACGTCGGCGGTCACGGCGACGCTGCGCCGTCCCGCGGACGCGAGGTCCCGCGCCACGGCCTGGGCCGTCGCCTCATCGCGATCGACCACGACGACGCCGGCCCCTTCCGCGGCAAGCCGTTCCGCGATCGCCCGGCCGATGCCCCGGCCCCCGCCTGTGACGATCGCGACCTTGCCTTC
>Ga0209154_1000190_pt1 | contig 44826 bp, 55 predicted proteins | sample GraSoiAngelo_121_FD_185878 | JGI IMG/M metagenome (GOLD analysis project Ga0209154, IMG submission 185878) | Grasslands soil microbial communities from the Angelo Coastal Reserve, California, USA - 14_0919_12_20cm (SPAdes) (version 2) | ecosystem: Environmental > Terrestrial > Soil > Grasslands ... | reverse complement strand
ATTGAAATGGCGTCGATCAAGCGAAAGGTCAATTTATGACATTCACAAAACTGATTTTGGCGCTGGCATGTCTCATGTCCGGCACGCTGGTAGCACAGGAGGCTAAGGTAACGGAGCTCCTTTCGAACGACCTGACAAACCTTCCAGGCAAAGAGGGTCTGATGATCACCGTGGAATATCCGCCGGGCAGTACAGACCCGGAAAAGAAGTGACTCTGACACCGGGTCAGACCTTCTATGAAGGCCCCGATGATGTTCACGTGGTTGGGCGGAACGCAAGCAAAACCAAACCGGCGAAATTCGTCGTGTTCTTCGTGAAGGACAAAGGCGCTCCTCTGCTGGTGCCCGCCAACTAAACCGCCGCTGGAATGCGAAGGCTTTAAAGCCCTCAGGCGGTGAGGCAACGAGCCGACCGTGATTCTCCGACAGTTGCATGCTCCGCTCCTGATCGTTCGTCTCACGTCTCATTGTCCTCCGAATGACGGACAAGAACGAAGCCGCTGGCGCGGCGGACGCTGCGCGTGAGGTAATCCAATCGCCTCTCACTTGCATCACGATCGAGCCTTCCAGCACATAGATAAACCCATGTGCATTGTGGCGATGAATAGGCGATACCGCTCAAAACCCCTCTGGCGAGGTCGATGAGCGTAAAAGCGATTTTTCCACAACTGCAAGTTCTGTCCAACTTCCGAAGTGCCGACGATCCTCGGCCTTCTGGCAATCATCTCATTGCAAGTCACCTCGTCGATGCACGACTACAAAATGCTGAAAGGACGGGATTCGATGCGGTGCAGAGGGAGCGTGGACAGAAGGTCGATGTTCGGAAGCGGAAGATCACTTCAGCAAAGTGATGGTAACCTGACGTCCGTCGAAATATACGTTTCCGTCAATCCCGCGCTCAAACACCAACGTTGTCGGAGCCTCTGTTTCTGGAAGTTCGCAAGCCTCCACCCAATATGCAAGATAGAAGTCCACCTCTGGCCCGAGTCCTTCCTCTCTATTAGAAAGTACGCGAGTTACTACGGCCTGCCGCTCTTGCGAAGGGTTGTCGGACAATATGTTGAACTTGAAACGTTGCCCTACCTTAATTTCAGATTGCATTTGAACTCCTTTTTTGCTTTGTCATTAGTGGAGCAGTATAGCTGTCGAAATCAAGGGGATTGCACTCATCATGGGGGCCAGTCCTCTTTTTGAGCGTATTACGGGCAATCCGGAAGTTATCGCTTCGTTCGTTGGATTAGTACCGCTAAACGCGCAGATTGGCCACAAAGGAGCGATCGGGAAGATCCTGTTTGGCGCGGCAACAGGAGGCCGCGCCGATGGCTAAGTCCTCGAATCCCAAAAGGAAGAAGGTCCCGAAAACTGTTCTCAAGCTGCCTGATCTCGAACTGTCAAAATCCGCTGTGCTGAACAGCCTTGTCTCTTCGAGCTCCCAGCGTTCCTACGATCATGCGATTCGTGAGTTCATCGAATGGTATTGCTCTGAACCACGACTGGCGTTCAACAAAACGGCCGTGACTCGGTATCGCATTGCTCTGGAGCAGAAGCATTACGCTCCTTCCACCATCAATCTGAGATTGGCCGCGGTCCGACGACTGGCCTACGAAGCGTCAGATAGCGGGCTACTGAGCCCCGACTTGGCGGCTGGAATCCGCCGTGTCAAAGGAGTCCGCCGTCTCGGAGTTAAGATCGGTAATTGGCTCACGGCTGAAGAGGGCCGGCGTCTGCTGTCGGGTGCTGGCAACGCGACTCTGCGACAGCGTCGGAATTATGCAATGCTCGCAGTTCTGGCAGGCTGTGGTCTGCGTCGGGCAGAAGCAGCAGCATTGAAAATCGAAGATCTGCAGCTTCGTGAGGGGCATTGGGTGCTCGCCAACCTGAACGGAAAGGGCGGTCACATTCGAACCGTTCCAGTGCCTGATTGGGTCAAGACAGCAATTGATCAGTGGGCAATCCCGGCATCCATCATATCGGGGACGTTGTTTAGATCGATCAACAAGGCGGGCCGTGTGTGGGGTACGGGTTTCACACCGAAAGTGATCTGGTCCATTGTCAAACAGGCGGCGTCAAACAGCGGTCTCTCTCGAGTAGCGCCTCATGATCTTCGGAGAAGCTGCGCGAAACTGTGCCACGAAGCTGGAGGCGAACTGGAGCAGATCCAATTCTTGCTTGGCCACGTTTCGGTGCAAACCACAGAGCGTTACCTAGGATGTAAACAACGCTTTCGCAATGCAGTAAACGATCACATCGGCTTGGAACCGGACTCATCATGAGCCCATGGTCCATAATTCCATACCGACTTGTCGAGACCCCATCGCCGAAAAGCTCCTGACTCTTCAGGAGTGGATTGCACGGAGTTCGTCGTATTTTTTATCAAAAATGAAGGAGCACGGATTCTTACTCCCGCCCGCTAGCTTCGCATGCGAAGCATTGTATTTCCCGATGAAACCATTTGGCGTCAAGCAACATCCCTAGCTGGGAAGATAGCTTACATTTCACCGCAAAAAGACAAATTATCAAGGAGACAATTCCTATGAAACTGACACTGGGGACCATTGCGCATTCCGCATGGAATGCGGGCGCTGGGCGCGGCCAAGTTTTTGATTGATCCGTTTCTGTCCGATAACGCTTCTTGGAACAACGGATGGAGCAGCTATCTTACAGTCAAGAACTCGATCCAGGGAGGTGAACGATGAGGGCGATTGTGGCGACGGATCAGGCTGCGGGAGCGGCCGGGGTAAAGCTGATGGAGCGGCCCGAGCCGCAGGCGGCGATAAACGACGTCGTTGTTCAGATTCATGCGTCGGCATTCACCGGGGATGAGCTGACTTGGCCTTCGACCTGGACCGATCGCGCTGGCCGTGACCGGACGCCTTCAATCCCCGGTCACGAACTAGCCGGAGTGGTCACCGCTCTCGGCTATGGCACGACCGGGCTGTCGATCGGACAGCGGGTGTTCGGCCTAACGGATTGGTATCGCGACGGCACGTTGGCGGAGTATGTGGCCGTCGAGGCACGCAACCTCACACCGCTGCCGGGCGATGTTGACTTCACGGTTGGGGCGGCCCTCGTAATGCCGGGCCTGACCGCCTGGCAGGGGCTGTTCGAGCACGGTCGCCTTCGTGCGGGGCAAAGCGTCCTCGTTCACGGTGCGGCCGGCGTAGTCGGTTCGATGGCGAGCCAGCTCGCACGTGCGGCCGGCGCGTACGTCATCGGCAGCGGGCGCGCTGCTGCCCGTCAGACGGCTCTCGACTTCGGCGCACAGGAGTTCGTCGATCTCGATAACGACGCCCTGGAAGACGTCGGCAAGGTTGATCTGGTTTTCGATGTCCTCGGCGGGGACATCGCGAAGCGGTCTGCGGGCCTGATTCGCGCCGGAGGAACGCTGGTGACCGTCACCGGTCCGACCGAGGCGCGGCCCTCTGGCGGCCCGACTATTGACTTCGTCGTTGTACCCGATCACGCCCAATTGAGTGAGCTCGTGCAGCGGGTCCGGGATGGCCGGCTGCGGACAAACATCGGCAAGGTGGCTGTCCTGGATGATGCCGTTGCCGCCTTTAACCCGACCAAACGGATCAAGGGAAAGACGGTCATCCGCGTTCATCCGTAAGGAGTTTTTTCGGGGGCAGAGCTCGAAGTGAGAGATTATTCGGAACTACCTTGGACGAGCCTCCATGGTATCGCCGGAGGTAACAAGAACCAGCCGTCAGAAGGAGCGCGTGAGTGCGCACGTCGAGCTCTTCACTTCCCTAGACGATACGGCACAGGTGGTGAAAACCAGATGACTGTAATAGCCGCGCTCTCGTCTTTTCGCGAACTAGGAAAGATGAGTCCTCACAAACGCGCATGGGACGATCCATTCAGCAAGGCCTTCGGAACTGCAATTCTGGCGCGATGCCGACTTATGAGAACTAACTCTCGCGGAACTCTGGACGCTGCCCCCCGCCCATCGCTTATTCCCGGATTTCAAGCCTTCTTCCATTCTGCGATTGTGGAATACCACGCTGGAGTTCGCTCAATCTTCAGACCGACGATCATTTTCTCGAAATCTGCGCGATAGGCTTTGCTCATCTGGTCCTTCATGAACGATTCCGGAGTCTCATTCCATACTTCGTAATTCAGAACGCTTTTCGGGTCACGCATATCTTGGACTAACGAAGCCTCAACGAACGTCTCTTCCTTCACGATCTGCGTGAAGACGTCTTGCAATTTTGCCGTAAATCCCTTCTTCGCAGACTCGCTGATCCGAAAACGAACGACAAGCGTAATCCTGTCCGACATGACCTCTCCTTTGGGCGGAGCTCCTATAGATCAGATGCGTCTACGAACGAGCACGTTATCGCGAGTGCAGACCTCGCTTGAGATTCGTTCATGGCCATCCTCCACCCAGAGCGGCACAAAGCTGAATGAGCGAATTCATCCTGGGATGTCATTCAGGATAAGGCAGCCACAGAACAATCGAAGAGCCCTATGTTCGGGGACAGATTTCCGGCAAATTGAAGTGAACGCACTTGTTTGATTTCGCTTTAGTCCTGAGAAACGCGCTTGTGTTGACCAATCCAATCAACTCCCGGCGGCGACCCGGAAGTTGGACAATTTTGTCCTCGGCAGTGGTTTCTTTACTGCCCACGGCCTTGATCCGGCCGAACCACAGAGAGTTGTAACTACACCAAAGTCGTCCAAATTTTCATCTCATTGAGCGGCCATTCGCTCTTCAGTTCTGATCCTTGGAGTACCTCTTGATCGTGTCTGCGCGTTCAACTCTTTGACTTCTCACAATTTCCCGAACACGCCGCCATGCGATGAAACTTGCTCGTGGCTTGAGTACATTTGCTACCCAGTCATAGTCTTTCACGTTGTCTTGCTCGAAATTTACGATCAGCCTATTTTCTCGCTTGCGACACGGGAGGACCGCTCACCGAATCGCAGGAGAGAAGCACTATGGGGGTTTTCAGTTGGGATGATTGGCGGCAGCGCCTGGCTCTTGCCGGTCTCCTCGTCATCGTTTCGCTTCAGCTTATGCCGTTGACGTCTTATGCCCAGAACCTCGGGCAACAACCGGCAACAGGACAGGCAGTTCAGGGTCAAACCGCAGCCCAGCCGGAAGGAGCGGTACTTAACTTAGTCAACTGGGTGGGCAATGTGATCGCGCCCGTCGGCGCCGCGCTCGCTGTCGTACTGGCGGTCGTGGCCTATTCCCAGGGCCGGGGCGTAGCACGCTGGGCCATTACTGCGGGCGGACTACTCGTGATCTCGGGTCTGACGCGGCTGATCGAGTTCTGGATCTCGAACGGAACTGCTGGAGTTCAGTGAGAAGCTGAGTCACGCGTATGACGTTGCCGCAAATTCTCGTCGACTTGATGAAGCTGCTGTTCGACCTGGCAGTGCCAGCTGCCATCTGCACGATGGTGCTGGCCGGGATTGCCCTGCGTCGGGAAGGCGGCGTGAATTTCCAGGCAGGCGGGGGATTCCAGCGATGGGCGCTGTGGTCGGTGATTCTGCTGACGCTCCCGCAGTTTCTGTCCTGGTTCGCGGCACAAGGCATCAGCATGCCGGGCCAGGGCGGAAACATCTCAAGCTCCTGGGTGTCCGGCGTCGAGGCTAGCTTTAACAGTTTCGTTACCACCATCGTCGTTGCCAAGCTCTCCCCCCTACTCGCCGCGTTCTGCGTGCTAAAGGCGGCGCTTGATGGAGCTGAGGGTCACAACCCGCTCGGTTCCATCGTCGCCGCCATTTTCCTCCTGTCCGCATCGGGAACGGTGCAGTTGATGCAGAGCTGGAACAGCGGTTCGGAGTTCGCGACGACAGACATGCTTACCTCAGCCTGGAACTTCCTGGCAGGGACGATTCTCCCAGAAGCGGCAGGCCTGGCTGTGGTGGGTGCGATTCTCAACTATGCGCGGCACAAACCCTTCATGCCCTTGGTGGGATCGGGATTGGCGTTCTTGAGTGTTTCGGCCATATGGAAACTGGTTCAGGCCATGGCCGGCTGATGAGGAATGGAGGTGATCCTATGAGCCTGTCGAACGGATTGCTCAACCTGACGAACTGGCTGGGCAACGTCATCATGCCGACCCTGGCCGGTCTTTTCGCGGCGGCTGCGGTTTATCAGTTCAGCAAAGGTCGCCACCATCACCAATTCGCTTACGCAGCACTGGCGTCATTGATGTGCTCTGGCTTGCTTCGGGCGATGGAGTCATTCAGCAATCAGGCAGCTTGGAATAATCCGGACCGCTACTGGATTTCGATTCTGACGTTGGTGAACTGGGTAGGCAATGTGCTGTTGCCACTCTACGGCGTGTTGCAGGTAGTGCTGGCGGTGACGCGCTACGCCGGATTGTTGGAGCGAATGACGGTTGGCGAAGCGTGGGTCAGGAATCTGGTCGCGGCGATGTGCTCGTTTGGTCTCTCGGGGCTTCTCCGTTTGGGTGAGTTCTGGATCCAGCACGGAACGGCCGGCGTGCCGTAGGAAGGAGTAGAGAAATGGCGTTACAAGTGACACCGGTGAACCGGAATCTGCAGACGCGAGTGACATTCATGTGCCTGGAATTTGAGGATCTGTTCGTGGTGCTGGGAGCCGCGGCGGTGATGAATGTCGTTGGCCACTTCGTCGGCGGCGAGATCGCCGGAATGCCCATGAATCTTGTCCTGCAGTATGGCGTGCCCCTGTTGGTGGTACCAGTCTTGATGGCTTTCAAGTACGGCAAGCCGCCTGGCTATGTCCGCGATCTCGCGCTCTGGTATGCGAGGCCGCGGGCATACTGTGCAGTGTCGAGGGATCGCGAGATCAAGTCGGCATATTTGAGAGAGGAATAACGGTGCCAATCACGGTCGCCCAACACGAAAAGAAGCTCCACGAACCGCCCTTGTGTGAGCAACTGCCGGTACGCGATTACCTGGACAACGTTGTCATCCGCACAAATGGAGCATTCGTTGCCGGTTACGAGTTGAAGGGCTTGACCTCGTACTTTGCGAGTGACGAAGGCCGTGATCGCGGAAAGCTGATGCTTGAAGCCCTGCTGCGTTCCATTCCCGAACAAAGCATGCGCGTGCAGATTCGGTATGAGGTAGTCGAAGATGTAGGAGACCTCCTTGATCAATACAGGGCTGGGCAGAAGTCCGACCGAGATGAAGCCATTGAGCTGGACCGTCTGCGGGTCGAGAGATGGATAACCAAAGAAGCTGCGGGCCACTACATGCGGCCCATTCTGCACGCGTACCTGGTTTGGGACCCGGTCCTTCATCGCCGTTTGGCAGGAAAGCCGCTCAAACCCAGAGCCGATCTATTCAGCCTGTCCGCAAGAAAGTCAATTGAGCGGTCGCGCCAAGAGCATCAGGACTTGCTTGCGGAGTTCGAAAGCTTGTTGCGAGGAGTGGAGACCGTCCTCGAAGCTGCCGAACTCGGCGCGCGGCGGCTAAGTGATGAGGATCTGTTCCTCGAAACCAAGCGGGGCCTGAATCCGTTGAGTCCAGATCGACGGCCTTATCGGCAAGACGACGACCTCGAATTCAAGAGTGCTCGCCAGCAGCTCGCGGACATCAGCATCGTCGATGAGACAGACACATATCTGAACCTAGACGGCATTCTGTATGCATTTGTCAGCCTGAAAGACTTGCCGGATGCCACCTTCCCCGGAATCTTGAGAGAGCTGACTGCGCTTGATTTTCCGATCGTCTGCAACGCGCAGATCACGATTCCCGATCAAGCCAAGGTACTCAAGGGCTACAAGAGCCGGTTACGCAAGATGCAGGCCGCGCAGCGCGACGCCAATGGAGGCGTACGTATCAATGTCGAAGCCCAAGTGGCCGAGGCTCAGTTGGTCCGGGTACAGCAGGACATCATTTCAAGCTCTGTGAAGACAGCGAAACTGAGCCTGGTCATCGGCACCCGAACTTCGCAGCCGGCAGTAACAACAGGCGACCTTGAGCAGGCAGAACGAACCCTCGACAACCGTCGGCAGCAGCTACTGTATGCGATCCCTCGGATGAACGGCGCCAAAGCGGTAGGGGAGACGCTCGCGAAGAGAAGGCTGTTCTTCAGTTCGCTCCCTGCAATGGCCGATGCCGATAAGCGGGATCAAGACTTGCTCACGTCCAATGCTGCCGATCTTGTGCCGGTGGAGATGCCGTGGCGTGGGACCCCGCGCTCTCCTCTTTTCCTACTTGAGACTCCCTACCGCCAACTCATACCCTTCTCGCTTTTCGATCCCGGCTTGAGCGACGCGAACATGCTGGTTATGGCGAAGTCCGGCGGCGGAAAGACATTCATGGTCCAGCAATTTCTCTTGATGGCCGCCCGTGACAACCCCTTGATCTCGATTATCGAGCGCGGAGACTCGTATCGCCCCTTGGTCGAGCTGATGGGCGGCCGGATGATCACCATGTCGCTCGACACGGACCAGACCATCAATCCTTGGGACCTGCCAGAAGGCGAGAAGGAGCCCAGCAAAGACCAAGTGGCATTTCTCAAAAACCTGACCCGGCACATGCTTGGCGAGGGTCGCGCCGAAGATATGGAACTCCTCGACAACCTGATCACAGAAGCGATCTTGCGGACCTACAAGCGGGCGGCAATCCGGCCGTCCAATCCTATCCCGACGTTTTCCGATCTGCGAGACGAACTAGCCCAGTGGCGGGATGAAGACAAGAATGAACGAGTGATGGATGAGGCCCATTTGGCGGCAATCAAGTTGCGCAGCTGGGCCAGTGAAAAGGGTGTGTACGCAAAGCTGTTCGATCGCCCGACAACAATCTCGCTCGACAACCCTTGGTTGTTTTTCAACGTGGAGCAACTGAGTGACGACCCGCGCCTGGAAACGGCGATGAGCTTGCTCATCGCCCACGCCACGGCGCAGCGCGCATCGGGGAAAGCCGGCAGGCGAAGCATCACTGTTCTCGACGAATGCTGGTTTCTGCTGGATTCTCCGCTACTGGCGCCTGAAGTCGTTCAGCTTTTCCGCACGGCTCGCAAGCGCAACGCCAGCGTCTGGGGCATCAGCCAGACGGCTGAGGATTTTGTCGGAACCGAGGCGAACCCAAGAGTCCACGGTGCAGGCATGGTCAAGAATGCGACGACGAAGATCATCGGCCAGCAGCCGGGCGACATGACGGCGCTCCGCGCTCACTTGCACCTCAACGAAACGGCTTTGAACCAGGTCAAACGATTCAGCGCGCCAATCAAGGGCAAGAGCGCCGATGCGTTGATTGTGATTGGGGAAAAAGCGGACACGACACACACCATACGGATGTCAGCCACTCCGGTTGATTACTGGATCATCACGACCTATGCGCGAGAGCGGCTCTACAGGTCCTGGTGGCTTGAACGCCGTCGCGATGTGCCCCGAATCCAGGCCTACCTCGAGTTGGCAGAGAGATTTCCCGCTGGCCTGGCCGAAATTGATCCCTTACCTGAAGAAGTGTCAGGCGAGGTAGCGAGAGGAGCACGCGTATGAAGCAAAGAGCACTGGCACTGATTCATGGTCTTCGTCCAAGTTTCCGCCGCGGCAGGCGATGGCTCGTTCTGCTATTGCTTGCCGTGGTGTTGGCTCCGCCAAGCGCCCGAGCTGCTGGCATCGGGGATATTCTCACGTTGTGTAAGACCATCACTAGCACGATCCAAGTCGCGATCGGAGGCGCTCTGAGCGGGATTCAGACGCTCAATTCCACGATCAACAATTTCCGACAACAGATCATTTGGCCACTCGCCCAAATCAACCAAGAGAGGGCGTTCGTTACGTCCACCAGGGCGCAGTATGGCGGACTGATGTCCCAGATCCACGGGATCAAGAACAACAGCGCAACGCTGTCAAATCCGACACAGTTGGAATCAGTATTTCGGAACGGGCAATCCGGATCGATTGGCCAATTCCAGCCCTTGTACACCAATGTCTACGGCAGTGTCCCTTCCTCCAACGACGCCCGGCCAGTGCAGCGCAACATGGTCGACATGGACGATGCACTGGCGCAGGGGTCGCTCAAGACTACGGTCCTCTCAGATCAGATCACACAGGGAATGCTGGCGCTAGCCGATTCCATCGAGCAACAGAGCGCGACCGCGGCTCCCGGCTCAGCGCCTATGCTCGCGACTCAGGCCGGAATTTCCGAGCTGGAGTCACAGGCATATCTAGCTAAGGTTTTGGCGTCGGAGTTGCGACAAGAGGCGGCCAAGCTTGCTCACCAGAACTCGCTGCTGAAGCAAAGTGCAGCGTCCACACGCAACCTACAGAACCAGGTGCAGCAAGTTCTTACGCACCCATAGGGGTTTGAGAAATGAAACAGCGATTACTGATTCGCGGTTGGAGGTTTACTCGCAATGCCATTGCGCTCGGACTGGCGCTCGTTGTCGTGGTGCTCATGCTGCCAAGCAAAGCTCGGAGCCAGTTGGGATTAGATCCCTGTTGCGCCATCATCTCGGCCGGGCTGAGCACGATCTCAAACCTTCTGAACAGCGTCGTCGCGAAGCCACTCGGCGCCATTCAACAGCTTGAGCAGCAATCGGCGAATTTTGAGCAACAGGTCGTCTTTCCGGTCGCGGCAATCAATCAAGCCAGGGGACTGGCCGGACAGTTCCAGGGGCAGTTTGTCCAGATGCGGCAGATTTTTCAGGTACCTGTAGCCAGCGCCACGCTCGCTACTCCACAGCAACTCGAGCAGAGTTTGCTATCCCGCAATCCCGGTGCCGTGCCTCAGATCACGAATAACTATGCCGCGCTGTATGGAACGGTCATGCCGCCCACGGATGCGCCTCAACCGGTCCGTGATCTCGTGGACATGACGGATGCCGAGGCGCAGGCAGCAATGAAAAAGGCGGTCGAAATCGACGCCCTGGCTGACCTTGAGCTCCAAACCGCCGAGCAAATCAATCAACAGTTGCAGACCGCGGCTCCTGGCAGTGCTGCGATCCTTGAGGCGCAAACGTCGGCATGGCTGGTGCGGGCCAACGCATACACCCAATCGGCGATGGCGGAATTAGTGCGCGTGCGCTCGATTGAGCTGGCCAACAACGGAGCGCAGATCAAGTTCTCGGCTGCGCACGCCAGCAGTCTTCACAACGCAGGCAGCCTACTTCTTCAGGGAGCGCATTGAGCCGTGTTCTATTTCCAGAAACTGTTGAACACGGCGCTCGGGGGCATCGACGCGACGAACGTTATCCCGACCGTCAGTAACATGGCTTTCGCCATTCTGCTGATCGGATTCCTCATAGGCCTGTACCAGGCGGTATTACGTGGCGGCGATCTTCAGGCGCTTGCTGTGACTGCGATCAAGTATCTCGTCGTCGCCATGATTGTCGCGAATTGGTCCACAGTATTTCGGGATGTAAACTGTTCCTTCAATACCGTCGCGAGTTTTATCGGCAACAGCTCCGGCGCCGGCGACATGTTCATCAATTGGATGACGCAGCTTCAGCAGCAAGCCCAGACCAATCCCAATCTTGCGTTCTGGGACATCATCACAGGCGATTCGGCGGGCGCGATTACGGTCGGAATGCTTCTGATCGCGTACGTCGTTTATGCACTCGCCATTATCGTCTTCTGTTTTTTTTACACACTGTTTGGTTCCGTCCTCTATGTTCTCGGACCGCTGGTGCTGGCTCTTATTCCCGTCTCTGGCATCGGTCAACTCGGAAGAACCTATGCCATCAACGTGATGATCTGGAATGCCTGGGGCATTCTCTACGCCGTCTTTGGCGCTCTCATCACCGCAATCCACTTCAACCAGGTCAGCGATGTGCTTGGTAACGGATTCTTGGGCTTCCTTCGTGGAGTGCCCGACTCGGTCATTCTAGGACTCGTGAGCATTGCTTATGCGTTGGCGGTCGCCCTGATTCCTTTAGTTGCCAAGCGAGTGATTTCAGGAGACGTGGGATCGACCGCATTCGCATTCGTGCGTGCTGGCACCGTGGCGGCCGGCGCTGCCCTGGCTGGCGTGAGCGGATTCGCCGCAGGGGCGACCAGCGCGGCTGCCGGCTCTGGCAGCACGACTGCAGGCGCCGGTGTCGGCGCGTCGTCATCATCATTGGGCTCCGGCGCGATCGCTTCCTCAACCCCGCCACCTGTGCCTACCATGCCAGAGTTTCTTCGCTCCGGAGTTCGAAGCGCGATGAACAGCAACGCCAGCCCGCCCGCACCTTCCCCCAGCAGCAACGGCGGTCAGAACGGCAGTCGCACGGCTGCCGTTGCTGCGGGAGCAGGTGGCACCGCCGTCACTTATCGCCCGCGCGGTGTAGTGCAGGTCATCAGCTTTAACGCGGGAAAGGCCTTGGGAAAAGCAGCTGGGAGCAGACGTGAAGATAACGGCAATGGATAGAGCACGAGGTATTTCGTCATGTGGAGACAAGGTCCTATTTGGGAGCCGAAGGATTCGAGCTTTCGTCCTTACAGCATAACCACCCTAATCTTCTTCTACCTCGGGAAGTTCTTTGGTCGGTTGCTCCGAAAGCGCGGATAAGGGCAGCTCGGGAGTATTGATTATGTGGTTGAAGAGCGACAAAGAGCAAAAAGCAGCAAACGATACTGCGGCGCCAGACAAGCTGCGCTACAGCCGCTATTACGAGCATGACGGAGCCTTGCGCGCCTATGCCAATCGCGCGATGGTTCTGGCTTTCCTCTGTATCCCAACGACCCTGCTTGCGCTGGCATTCGCAGCTTATGTTCGCCTCCAGCCGCCGACCGTGATCCACGTAGACGAGAACGGCCAGGCCACAGTGGTCGGCAAGATGAAACCTGTCGTGTCGGTGACACAGGGTGCGGGCTCCGAGCCATCGGAATTCGAGAAGCGGGCCTTCGCGCGCCTGTTTCTCGAGCGCTATTTGAACTTCTCCCCCACAAACGTAAGCCGTAACTGGGCTGACAGCCTGAACATGATGAGCGCTAACCTGCGGCGCACGGCGTTCTCCGGGATGCAGAAGGACAACCTGATTGGAAAGATCGAGGATGACCAGACCAGCTCGCAATTCCAACTACGTTCGCTCGAAGTCTCGAAAGAAGACCCGCTGACTTATACCGCATTCGGTGTGAAGGAAGTCCACCACATTCACGAGCACAACGAGACCATCGACAAGGTCGTGAGCGAATTTCATGTTCGGATCGCGGTTGAGAAGAGATCCGAGCAGAACCCGAGTGGATTGCTGATCGGCGAGTACTGGGAGCGTCCGATCGAGGGCGAAAAGCGCGATTGGGTTCTGCAGCAGGCAGGCCTAAGCAGTTTTTGACTGGAGACTTGAAATGGACCCAAAGACATCGAGCAGTACGCTACCAGCAGCTTCGAGCACCAGCCTGCGTCGCAAACGACGGAATGCCGACGATGCGGGTGTGCGCTACTTCCTCCCCAAGTCCGGTTCGTCACCGGCAACGCCGGAGTTGGGCCAGGAGGTGGCCAGTGAAGGCGAGGCGCTCATTCAGGCTTTTCGGAGCGGTCAGCCGTTTTACACATTAACTGCCTGGAAGGCAGTGCCGGAGGTGAATGGCGGGGGCAGCCCTGTGATCGTGAAGCAGGCGGTTGCCCCCAAGCTTGCTCAGAGTTGAGTTCAGTGATCAGCACACAGAGTTTCAGATGACCAAGTAGATGTTGGTCCCCTGATACCCCGCTCACCTGTGCGGGGACAATGTGCTGACTGGAGCCTCTCGCAATTGAGGACCTGGTCGAGCGAACCCCGAAATGGGAGACCAGTCAAGAGAGCGAGGGCTTCGGGTCTGCCGAACTCCTTAACTCTTTTCCGGTCTCTCGCGAGAACCGATGAGTTAAGGAGAAAAAATGACGACGAAGAATACCAAGACGAACAGATACCGAATCCCGGCCGACCAAATCCAGAACCTCGAGATCGACCGCAACGGGCGAATTGCGCCTCGGCTGCACGATCTTGAGCCCCTGGAGAACACGCTGCTCAGCGTGCTCTATCCCGGAATCAAGGTCGCCAGTGTCAACGTGCCGGCAGAGCCTCTCGATGACTACGAGGAATCACAGGTCGAGAACGCTTTGGCGCGGCTCGTTTTCAAAGGGGTTCACTACAAGTTGGTCGGAGCCAGCGGTTCGGCAAAGAAAGGCAAGTTTTACTTTGTCGACCAGGAGCACAGCCGTGCGATCGCCGAGCGATTTCAACATTGGCCGCAGGCAGCGATCGTCTATTTCGGGATCCTCGTTTCGCCCTGCAAGGTGATGATGGAGGCTCCCGATTCTCGTGTGCTCGTGGTTCCCGACAGGACGCTCGGAACCAACGACTGCCGCGGATGGATCAGGCGGTCGTTGTTCCAGCGTCTCCAAGAAAAGCACGACGAGGAGCTCCTGGCGCTTCAGATTGATCGGCTTCGACGCGAACGGCATGGCACTGTACGTGACGAGGATCTGGACGAGCAGGAAAGATCGATCCTTCTGCGCGATGCCAAGCGGGAGATCTCCGGGAAGCGTATGCCGGAGGGGCGGTTTTATCAATTCCGAATGGCCTTTAGCAATACGCAGGCGAAGGGCGCATTCAAAATCATGGAGGATGACGTTTCGGACGCGCTCGAAGCGGACTTTGTCTTACCTGAGAGCGCCGTCAAACCGGGGCTGAAGATGCCGGCGGTGATGTACTCGATCATCGGGCCGGGCAGAAGATTCGCGGGCAACGTGATGGTTGGCATCCGCGAAGTCTCCCGCCAGCTCGAGTTTGAGTCCAGTTACACGCTGGTAGAGCATGCCCCTGAAGACTCAATTCAGCTAGAAATTTTACCACAGGCCATGAAGCAAGTGGCGAGGCTGAGTGAGGCAGTTGGTCAAGGCCGTTATGAAGAACTGCTGGAGCTTTTGGGCCGTCATCCGGACAAGGTTTCTGCAGACCTTTTGGACCAAGACGGAAACGAGGAATTCCGGGTCGTTGAAGGCTTGCTCCTGGCCGACGCCAGCGGCGAGATCGTCCGTCATCCCTATGTCAACAATCAACTCAACAAGCTGCTCGCGCGCTGGGCCTTCAAGACAGCGACGGGAGGAGGTTTCCGTCTTCCTGCATTTGCTCTCATGGACGACGGCTATCTCTTCCTGAAAGACGGCCACGTGTTCTCGGGATCGGACTGGATACCGGAACACACGGCCATTGTTCCGCTGGCTTCGAAGCACGGGCTGTGCGTTCGTTACCCGATACGCATGGTTGACGATCTTCTGCCGTTCGGGAACATGCCGGCCGACGAGATCGTTTCCCAGCTAAACGCCGAGCTCAACAAGGACCTTTGCCTTTCCAACTGCACGCTAACGGACACGGAAGTCCGCGATCTCGTAGCGCGGCAGTTGCGGCTTGAGGGCACGTATGTTCTACACTCAGAAACGGCAAAGAAAAACGGCGGCGACTATGACTTCGACTGGATCTGCGTGGTCGAGGAAGACCGGTTCCCCAGGTTCGTAAAGGACCGGTTTGCACGTGGGCTCGGCCAGCAACAGGGCAAGAACAAGGCTAACAAGGCCCGTGATCCATGGTTCAACCTGGAGCACGTGGCCATGAAGGCTCGGGGCAATCACATCGGCTCGATCACCGATCTGATGACTTCCTGCCGAGCAGCAGGCCGCGATGACCTTGCCCAGCAATTGGCCGTCGAGCTTCAGAACGCGCTCGACAGCCTCAAGTGGCAAGTCCAGCCGGATCTCAAGTTAGTCGCTGAAGTACGCCAGCAGATACGCCAGGCGCCGTGGCTGCGCTGCAAGAACGAACGCCGCGTATCCGATCTGCCGCTTCACGTGGAAACCGAGAAGACCGATCGCGTTGGCCATCTCTATAACCACGTTCGCAAGCAGATTGAAGACTTGCTGACTAACAAGGCTCCGATTGAGGCATTCAAGGCTCTGGTGGTGGGAGAAGACGTCACACGCCAGATGCTCGAAGATTGCCGTTTTATCAATCGGGTGTATGCCGCGATGGTGGGCAAGATCGCTGAACGGCGCGAACTGCTGAAAAAGCAACTGGAGAAAGCCCGAGCCGAGTGGGAAGCCGTGCGGCAGTCCTCTGACAAAGAACTGCGACGGCAGAAGCTGTTTGCCTCGAACCAGGCGCACGGTGCATGCCGCGCCGACGAGGAACGAGGCAAGTACGAGATGAAAGCGATCCTCGCTCTCATCCGCATCTGGGCGCAGAACAAGACTGAGAACCGCGCAGCCTGGCTGCAGGCGCTTAACCGTGTCGTATGCACGGGAGAGCGTTCGACAGGCTCGATTCTCTTTCTCGCCTTCCCACAGGAGCTGATCTTGAAGCTGGCGGAACGCACGGGCGGCAAGGCCGTCCGCGTGCACATTCCGCGGCTTTATGAAGGCTTCGTTCGCATCGACGACCAAGGCCGGACTTTCCTGGTTGATCCCCTCAAAAATGGAGGACAGAAGCACACCTTCCTGTTCAAGTACGCGGACGGAAAAATCCTCCTTGACGATGACAAGTCCGAACAGACTCAGGCAGTGACGTCAGAGGCTGCGGCGGAACAATCCGAAGCGACGGCACAAGCCGCCGTTCCGGACGAAGCCGTGGAGTTTCCCTCCATCACTCTCGATGAAGATGGAACGGAAGTTCCCTGGGTTATGTGAGGTACTAACCGCTTTGAGCGGAATCCCCAAAGGATTCCGCTCAGAGCACCACGAGGGACCATGAAGCAAGGTCTGTTTCTCATCTTCTTTATAGGTGCAGTTGGCATCACAAGCGCCTTATCGCAAGTCCCACCATCGCCCAGTCTTGTGCACGTGGCCACGGCGCTGAACCATTTGACCGTCCTGGAATTTCACGAACCCGTCGCCATGGCGGCGGCCGGCAGCTCAGACTTTCAAATTGAGCGCCAGGAGGACAAGGTTTTCATTAAGCCCACCAAGCCGGGAGCTGCCACGGACCTGTTCGTATGGACTCGTTCCCGCCGCTTTGCCTACGAACTTGAGACGACCGCGGAGGTAAAGAACATGAATGTTTCAGTTGACAATCCGTTACCGCCAGCACCCGTAGCACCGCCGAACTCAGGATTCAGCTCTCAGGTCGAAAAGTTTGCGGACATGATGCTCACCCGCGCGTTCCTGGGGTCCGTAGACATTACTCCAGCCAACCCGAGGGCGGCGAAGAGTGCGGTGCGAGTCCGAATACAGCAAGTGTTTCGCACCAAAACCAGCATCTACGTCCACTACTCGATAGAAAACGGCGGCCGAAGAGCCTATCACGTGATGTCGCCAGAGGTTCTCGAGTTGCAGGCGGGACACTCAACTCTCTCTCTGCCGAGCTTTGCACACAAACAACTCGATCCGCGGCTGCTTGAGAACCTCAGTGATATTCACAGTGTGTCGCTTCCCGTTCCCCATACTGAGATCGCATCCGAGGATCTCGCTCCCGGAGAGTCAACCGAAGGTGTCGTGGCGATACGCCAGAACTTAAGCTCGCCGGCCGTCGTGCAACTGGTATTCGACGGCCAGCTCAAAGCGACATTTGTGCTCTAGCGATGAAAAAGGATGAACAGGTCTCCGCGATGGTGAAGCGCTTGCGTGAACTCCGTGCCGCGGACTGTGGAGAACGGATACGGGACAGTGTGCTGCGCTGGATCGAAGATCCGCTGAAGCCTAAGACGGCCGCTGGAAGGCTTCGGATCAACCCCATTCTTCTGTTGCTGGCGTCACTTGCTGTGATGGCCACGGGCACTTTCCTGGTCTTCAGCCTGGTTGCGCCATGACCTACACGAATGAATACCGGCTCGGGCGCCGTGTGTACCACCAGCGCCAGGAGGAGAGCCTTGCGTTTGTCCTCGCCGTCTCTGCCATCATCGTGCTGGCCGTCGGCTGCTACATCCTTTGGGCTCGGCTTCACATCCGCCCAGGGCAGCTCATCGAGCTGTCCCTGTGTGCGGTCTTTGGTCTCGCCGCCACGGTTTCCGTTGTCTGGTATTTCGCCACGCTGCGCCGCAGGCGTGAGCGCAACTGGCCGCATCCCCCTCTATATGTGAGCCCGGAAAAGGACCGTCAAGCAGTCGCGGCGGCGTACAAACAGAACGCAATCGTGCTGGGCTACAACGTACACGGCGAACCCTGGTACTGGCCAGATTCAACGCGCGTGATGCAGTCGGTCGTTTTCGGCGCGACCGGCTCGGGCAAGACCACTCTGCTGAAGAACATCATCACCCAGGATGCGTTTCGCCTGGTCGGGCCTTCCGAGGACCAGCACCGGATTCCGATGCTGATCTTTGACGGCAAGGGGGACAAGGAATTTCTCTGCGATCTTCTGCCAGCTCTGGAGACTGCTGGACGAATGCACGATTTGCGCGTCCTCGATCCGTCCCGGCCCGGCATATCCGCCCGCTACAATCCCTTTTTCAGCGAGCACGGGCTGTACCAAGAACACGCAAACTTTGTCTTCGAATCTTTCGACCTCAAGCAGGACTTCTTCCACGGCCACCAGGCCACCTACCTGAGCGATCTGGTGCGCGTTCTTGCCCACACGGGGAAACGCTTCAACATTTATGACGTACTGGTTTTAGCGCTTGACCAGTCAGTTATGCGGGAGCAAATCGCAATCGCTCGGTCGCGGCTAGACGCGGAGGTCGCAGTAAACCACCAACGCCGTTTGAACTTCGAGATGTCGGTTCGCAATCTACAACAGTCGTTTGAGGACCGGGAACGAGTCCCAAAGATTCAGGGGCTTCTGAATGAGCTGATGACGTTCCTCGAAGATGACTTGTCCCTCATCACCAGCGCCTACGACGGCTTGCTATCGCTCGACGAAGTGATCGACAAGGAGCTGATCCTGTTTGTTTCTCTCAATACCAACAAGAACTCAAAAGCGGTAACAGCTCTCGGTCGGATGTTGCTCCAGAACATGCAGTTGATCGTCGGCAAACGGTACGAAGACGAGCAGCAACGACGTCGCGAGAATCGTCCGATGGTAAGTGTCATCCTGGACGAGTTTGCCCCATTCGCGTATTCCAATTTCGCGCAGATCCTGCAAACAGCGCGCGGCACCAATACAGCCTTTCTGTTTGCTCTCCAGGCTTTGCCACAACTGCTAACCGTTGGTCGCGGCTTTCGGGACGCCGTATCTTCGGCGCCCAACACCACTATGCTCTTGCACACGCGGGACGAGGACACGGCGCAGTATTTCCTCAAAGCCTCGGCTCGTGTGCGGCAGAAACGGCGCACCCTAACCGTCCAGCGAACCGGCATCTTCGAGGAAAAGTACGAGCCAATCGGTTTCGGCAGCGAGACCGACATCAAGGACACTCGCGCCCAGGACGAGCACATCAAGAACCTCCCCGTCGGACAGATGGAGATCCTGATGACCGACAGCCGCGCAGGCACGCTGCACTCCCATCTCCATGTGCGCGTCCCGAGGAACTACCGGTTCCCGGGACTTGAGCCAAGAATCTACCCCCGGATCTATTCGGCTTCACATCTTGACGGGGCCAATCTGCGTTTCAAAGACCCAGAATTGATGCGGCGCCATGGACACATCGGCGTCAGAAATGGGCGGATAGCATGGACGTAAGTCGCGCAATCCGGATTGCCGTGGCGGCGCTCTCGATTGCGGCGTTGTCAGTCTTATTGGCGGCTCAGGCGGGCCAAAACACCTACGATCCAGCTTCAGGGAAGGCGCCATCAAAGTCCCAAAATAGTTTCCTCGATTTCACCCTGAAGCGCATCAATCCTGCCGGCCAAGACTACGGCAAATGCCTTGAGGAAGGCCGCGCCCTGCTGCTCGATGAGAGCGTCAGGAACGGCTATTTCTGGTCGAACCTGGTTGCCTTGAGCCTGCTCGGTTCGCTCCTCCTCCTCATCATTTATCAGCACCGGCTCGAAACACGGCGCGACTGGAGGGCGGCCCAGGTCGTCTCTGAGTACGAACAGGCGCTGGCCAGGTCCAGTGCGCAGGTTGATCAGCTCACTGAGAGCAATCACGGCTTGCACAACGCCTTGGCCGCAAGCAGGGAACCGGCGCTCGGGTCAACCCTTAAGCATCAGAATCCCGGTCAACGTACCTCATCGAGCGCGACCGAAGATCGGCGACCGCGCCCTCAGCCAGCGTCTGGGCCGCCGCGTGCGACACCGGTCGCACCGGCAATCGAGCGCGGCGCGAACATTGCGGTGACGACGGGCTCTCGGCCCCAGATGGCCTCTTCGCCTTCCAAGCTCGATGCGGACATCGTTGCCAGAATCAATTTGCTGGAACAGCAACTTGCCTATGCCCAGGAAGAAAACAAGCAATTGCGCCAGAGGGTTGCCGAGGGTGATGGGCGGCTGGAGCCTGAACAGCAGGGAATCGCCAACTCAACCGGGCCGAGGCCTCGACAGAAGGGACGAACGACGATGTCTGGCGACCAAACGTCTTCGCGCAAACCACGGCAGGGAATGCTGGACAAGTTCGAGCCTGCCGGTGAATCGGGGCCAATCGAAGACCCGGCTGAACGCGACGAGCGCCTCAATCAATTGCCGGCCGGCGAGAGAGACCTTGCCCGCGAAAGCGCGCGCCTGGCCGACCTGTGCCAGTACTTCTCCGAGGAGAAGATGGACGTCCCGGCTGACCTTGTGGACCGCATCGGAACTCTCTCCAGGCTCGAAACTCGGGAACGAGTCCGCGAATTATTAAGTATCAATCAGGCACTCATCGAGTACCTCAACCGTGTTGGTTCGGGTCCCCACCTTTGGCCGTGAAGGGATCGATCATGCGCTCTCTGAAGAACGGTCTCGTCATTCACCCGGAACGCGACATAACCCTGCTGCGGCAGGTTCGCAACTCGAAGTTTGTCAGCCATGACCAGTTATACGAGCTGCTGCGGTTCGGCGGATCGGAGTCGTCGCGCGACAGTTTTGGCTGGCGAGCCCGTCGGTTGCTGAGAGCCGGCCTTTTGTCGATCTGTGAGGGAACGTTTGGCACGAAGTCGGCTGTCTATCGCATCAGCCGCGCAGGCATCGCCCTCGTCGAACATCATGGCCACTTCACCACTGTCCTGCACTCGACGACGGAACATCTTCCGCACGGTTCGCAGGTTTTCCATTCCCTTGAGTTGAATCAAATTCGGCTGGCTTTGGCCCATCAGAACGTGCTCGCGAACTGGCAATCGGAGATCGAAGTGGCGTCGTTCAATACCATTTCCTGCTCGCCCTATCAGAAGGACTACGACGCCATCGTCGACGTCTGGATTGGGGATTGCAAGCGAAGATTTGCTCTCGAATATGAACGGACATTGAAGAGCTACCGGCACTATGCGCGCATTCGGGAGGCGCTGGTTGCGGAGTGCCAGCTGGATTGCATTCTGTATCTGACCGCCGGGACAGAGGTGCTGGTCCACCTGGTCCATGAATTCCACTCCGTGCCCCGGAAACTGGCATTTGCCACTCGACGGGACTTTGAGTCGAGCGCGCTCTCCACCAGGGTGATCACCGCTGGCAGTCTTGCCGGTGCTCCTTTCTCGGAGTTGCTCCGATGAGAGCCGGCTCTTCGTTTCCTCGGTACTGGTGCTTTGCCTTCCCATTGCCGTTTTTTCGCCTTCGGCGGGTCTTCGCTACGCCTTCGGATCGCCTTCGCGACAGGTCTGGTAAGGCGCCCGGACTCAGCAACTTGCGTTCTGACTCCCCTCTGGATTCTGTCCATGTTGGAGGTTCGTATTTGGTCCCCGTTGGAGCTTCGAATGGAACTTCGGCCTAGCACGTCAGGTTCGCTGGGTGTTTCGGATGTTGTGCTCGCAAAAGGTGTCCCAGCAGTGTTGTTCGATCTGTTGTTCGATACCGGCTCATCCGCCCAAGCACAGGTTCTGGATCCGATCGTCGACCGTCGTCCTGAACGTTGCGACAATCAACTGGGCACTCATGCCGGGGTCCAGAACTTCTCACAACCGTGCCTATCCCATGTGCGTAGGGAAGAGCAGTCTGTTTCGAACGTGCAGTGCGATTCCCATCAGCTTGGGACGGGTCGCACAATCAAACCATGTCAGAGATGACAGAAAGGGAGATCAATTATGTCCGAAAGTCGCGGAGCAATACGATTTGATCCGCTGTTTACTACCGCCGACATTGGCCTCGGCCAAGATGCCAGTGTCGAGCATGTCGTGAAAGCCTTTCTCAACGTTGGGGAGGCTCTGGCTTCGCGCTGGATCGAAATGCCGCGCGGCATCTTACTGCTGCAAAGCGTTCCCGATGAGCCGGCGTCCGGTGCGATCTATCTGTACGACCGCGACCGCCATATCTTCTATTTTGTGTCCTTCCTTAACGGACAGGACGATCGACTGACCGTATCGGAATTCGATCAACTTGTCGCCGAATACGATCTGGTTTCCCTCGCGGCGAACCCACACCTGCTTTTGCCCTGCCTGGGCAAGATGGGGCAAGCCTGAGACGGGGGTGAAGCATGAAAGGGGGCCAAGTGACAACGGAAATGGCGGCACGGTACTTTCGCTTGTTCGTCAATCGCTTGGCCTATACCGTGCAGTCGCACCGGCCGGACTCGAAGGGCAAACATTATTACTATCGCCCTCCTGACGCGCGCCAACTGACACGCGATACCATCCGCGAGCACCTCAACGGAGGGATCACAATCGGGATCTATGCCATCAATCCGAAGACACAGCGTTCGAAGTGGGTAGCTATCGACGCCGATTATGAAGATGCGCTGGATGACCTGCTGAAACTCCAATGGGAGCTCGGCCGCGATGGCGTCGAGGCAGCGCTCGAAAAGTCCCGCCGTGGCGCCCATCTCTGGATCTTCTTCGAGAAACCGTTGCTGGCGCGGCACTGCCGGATCTACATCTACAACCTGGCGCGGCGGCTGAAAGTGCCCGTGAAGGGTCGAGCCGGACTGGCCGAAGGTATAGAAGTTTTTCCGCGCCAGGATGAATTGGCGCCTGAGGAATTCGGGAACGCCATCCGTGGTCCACTGGGAATTCATCGGGGAGCGGGGAAGCGTTACTGGTTCTACGGCGCCGACTACAAAATCGAAGCGCAGCTCGCTTACCTCGAACGGCTCAAGAAGATCACGGAAACTGAAATGCTGCGGTTCATTGCTGGTCTCGAAATGCCCGAGGAGTTTCGTCCCAGACCGAAAGTCGAGCTGCCTCCCTACGACCCAAATCGACGCGAGTTCCGCATTCTCGATTTCGTCCGCGTGGGGCCGACTCGGTCGGGTAACTATTGGACACGGTGCCCGTCCTGCGCACAACAAGGGAAAGACAGGAGCGGAGATAACCTGGCCATCTCGGTTGCCGATCCGCGCAAGTACAAGTGCTGGGCTGGGTGCACGCGCGAGATGATTCGTGAAGCACTGGGGCGGCCGGTCCGGTCGACGAGGTTTCACGCATGAACGCGCCGCCAGCCGGAGCCCAGCGCAGTTTCGATGTGCACGAGATACTAGCCAGGCAAGGCCTGCGCCTGCCGGCGGCAACGCTCAAGCAGCTTCGTGCTGCGGGGATTTACTGCCAGCCCACGGTTTCGATTGAGTACCAGCATCTGGCCAGGAAGTATGTTCTTCGGGGCGTTGAATCTGGAGGCGCCGTTGCCGGTTTGGGCGCGTACGTAAGCTTTGTGGACGAACGCGGAAACGCTCTCGCCTGGCTCCAGCGCGTCGACTCGATCGGCGTGAACGGTGTGCATGCTGTTGTCGTCGCACCGGTCTTGGTGCGCGTGGAGATGCTCCGCATCGAGCGTACGTATGATCTGCTGATCACACGCCACAGTCTTGTGGCTTCGAAGGCTAACCAACGGCCACGACTGGAGAGTGCGATTCTGTTCCATGGACGAAGAGGAAGTCTGGAGATGGAGCTCTGGGGCAAGGACGCGGGGTTTCGCGGCGCGGCTTCTCCCGTCTTTTACAGCCGAAGTGGGGAAGCGCTCAGGGTTCCTAGAGAGTTCCAAGGCGCGGCTGCACGGATTTCGGCGGCGGTTTGTTGCGTCGGATGCCGGCATTGCCATCTGCTTGAACCGAAGCCCATCGCCGCCACAATCTGCGCCATGTCCGAGGCGAGTTCGAGCACGGCTGGAGAAGTTCGTGACGCGCCTGTTGAGGAGTCAGGATGAGAGAGGCCATAGCTCAGGTTGAAAATCCTAAGGTGAAAGAAGTGCTGGAGGCCCCGGGAGCTTCTCACGGGTTGGAAGCCAGCCTACGATCAGCGCTCATACGCGAGCTGGTCGATGCGGCCAACGATCCCAGAGGTCTGGCGCGACTCCTGCACAAACGATCGAGCTCAATTCTTGAGCGGGATCTCCCGCAGGATCAGATGGAGCAATTTGACGAGGCATGTGCGGGTCGCGTGTCCAAGCTCCCTGTGATTTGGGGGTTCTTGAATCAAATCCGTTGCAATTCGTATTCGAACGATCTAAGGTCAAAAGAAATGAGCCGACAGGTTACAATCAGCACGCCCTTTCCGAGTCTCGCCGAGACAGCCCACGCTCTTGGGGTCTCGCCCCGAGCGGCAGAGCGCGTTCAGAGGATTTTGTCGGTGCGCAGGTCCAAGAAACGCGCGCGGGTGAACGGACGACATGGAACCACCTTGAAATATGCCCGCAAGAGAGCTTCGAAGAAGACCTGACCGGTATTACGTATTTCTGAACACTCCCTACGACAAAGCGTTTGAGAACCTCTATTTGGCCTATATTGCCGGTTTGAGCGCTTTTTGGGCTAATCCCTCGCGCGACACTCGAAATCCCCACCAGCCAGCGCCGTCTTGAGCGAATCCTCAAGCTCATCCGGGAATGTGCTTACTCCCTCTCTCGTGTCCACATGGGGGCTGTGCTCTTGCCATCCCACGTCGGCTAGGACTCTTCCGTTGTCGGTGTTGTATAGACCGGCTACTGCTGCGTCCCCATGAACAGGGCCGGATAGCACTGCAACACGCTTGCCTTCGCCCACGAACCGCCATTCCCAAACCATCTGGCCGGGCAGGCAGCACGGCCCTTGGTCCGGTTGCATCAGACGCACATTCCCAACATGAGCGATGACGCAAAAGACGGCGATCTAGCCACGATCCTCACTGATCCGGCAGCTTCGTTTTGGCTCAAGGCAGCCCTGCGCCCAGCCTTATCCCGAGATCCGGTTGATACTGCCATGATGCGGATGTATTGGAGCATCGATGCCGCAGTATTCTGAAGGCCACCACTTAGGTTCAGGCCCACGTCGGTTTCTTGTCCCGAAAATCGCACGACGTTTCCGTATTTCTGCCACTACCCTCGAACAACAGGAAATGCCAGTGCACGCCCCGCCGTGGGTAGTGTCCTAATTTGCAGAATTAGGACACTACCGAGCCGTGCGGTGATTCCGCCTCTTCGGCGCCTGTTCCTGGTCCCGCGCGTTGTCGTTAACGACAACCCGTTCTTGCTCCCTTCATTACAATAGAGGGCAGAGACGATGACAAACTGGAGGACTGCTCGATGGGTGCAACAACCAAGCTGACTTTGGAAGAATTTCTCCAACTCCCGGAAGAACCCGGAAAGCGCTTTGAACTAGACAGGGGGGAGCTAATCGTGGAACCTTCGCCCACTTTTCGTCATAACGCAATCCGGTTTCGGATCGCCCGTCATTTGCAGGACTCTGTTCGCGCCCACCAGCTCGGCCACGTGACCGTCGAGAACGATTTTCGGCTTGGCCCCGATATTGTCCGCAACCCTGACGTCGCCTTCGTCGCAACTGAACCGTTGAGACGGATGAATGTAGACAGGTCACCCATCGAGGGAGTGCCTGACCTCGCCATCGAGGTCGTGTCGGAGAGCAACTTGGCCCAGGACATGCTCACAAAAGTTCATCAATATCTTGATGCCGGCGCGAAGGCCGTCTGGGTCTTTTATCCCAACCTGAAAGTCGTCCAAATCCATGATCGGCAGGGCACTCGCGAGATAGCTGCCCCGGTCTCGCTTGAGGACAAAACAGTGTTCCGCGGCCAATCCTACACACTTCCTCTGACTCCCATTTTCGACGAGGACATAACGAAGTAAGGATCTCCGGTCCACGGAAGTCGCACTGGAGCGCGGCGGGACCTTTGTCGTGCGAGTGATTGGCGCTGGAAGTCGCCGGAGATGCAAAATCCCGGTCCCCGCGATGTGGGACCGCTCAGCGCAACCATCCGCGCGGAGCCTGCGAGTCGGTCTGTCCCTTTATAATGCGCCTCTCTCAAGCCCGACCGAGCGTGAAATAACAATCCCACTCTTCCCCGGACAAGGAGCTGACAATGGCTGGCAGAAAAGGCGAGAGGCGTGTACGGTCGAAACGTCGCATTCCCCATATCCCTCCCTCGGATGCGTCAGTAATCCTCGAAAGGTGTGAACAGATCCTGGAGGGTTCACGCGAGCTCCTGGCGAACCTGCGCAGTGTTGGAATTGCAGAATTGTTCGCCCGCTTAGACGATTCAGTCCTCCAGCTGGCAATCCAGCCGGACTCCTGGGGCGAGCGCACCAGGGCGCGACTGATGTCCGATCTTGCTCCTGCCCTATGCGCGCCCCTGAGCCCTGGTTCTGCTGTCAATATTGAAGATGTTGTGCGAGTCACAAACGCTATAACCCCTTGTCTCCTGCTGGAACTCGGGCGACGCAAGGGCCACATCCAGATTGAGTTTCCACGGAACCCAGCAGTGCGCAATGCTAGCTTTCGCTTGTCAGTCACTCCTTCAGTCCCGGTGCGCACGATAACCGCAGAGGCTATAACCAAGATTGTCGACCAAGTCGGTGAGGCTCTCGTCGGTCTTTGCTACTTTGGCGACAACGAGAGCCGGGAAATCGTGGAAGCTCAACTCATCGAGAGCGCCCGCGCGTAAGCCAGAGATCTCCAGCCCATCTTCAGCTTTTTCATTTGCCGCTTAGGCAAACGAGCAGCGACGGCCTTATTGCACCTCCCTGCCTTGAGGAAAGGCAATCCTTGGTTAGGAGTTGAAAAATGCCAAAGGCAAATAGCGTGAACAAAGCAATCCTTGTGGGGAACGTAGGCCAAGACCCTGAAGTCAAATACACGGCCAGTGGGGTGCCGGTCGCGAAACTCAGCGTCGCCACCAATGAGCGGTTCAAAGACAAAAATGGTCAATGGCAGGACCGGACAGAATGGCACAATGTTGTCGCCTGGCAGCGGTTGGCGGAAATCGTGGGAGAGTATGTCAAGGGTTCCAGACTCTATGTTGAAGGCAAGCTGCAGACCTCGACGTGGGGAGACAGGCAGAACGGCGGAAAGAGATATCGCACGGAAATTGTCGCCCGGGACATTGTCCTGCTCGGTTCAAGGGAAGACGGGCAAGAAAGAGTCGCAGAAACCCCGAGCGAAGAATCTACGGCGAGGCCAACGCCGGCAGAAGCTGAGGACGAGATTCCGTTCTACTCTCTGTGGCTCTGCCCAGTGGAGAGGTTTCCACAGATCTGAGATCCGAGCCAAGGAGCCTCCCATGAAGCTGTCTGTGTTCGTTGGAACCAGTCTCGACGGTTTCATTGCGCGCCGGAATGGCCGGTACGATTTCCTGCCAGCGGGTGGTGGCGAGCCTCATGGATATGACGAGTTCATCGCCAGTGTCGATACCATTCTGATTGGGCGCAACACGTTCGAAGTAGTTTTGAAGTTACCGAGGTGGCCTTATAGCGATAAGCGCGTCGTGGTTCTAAGCCATCGTCCGCTCGACTTTTCTGGGGTCACAGGACGTGTTGAACAAATGAGCGGTGATCCGGCGCAGATCGCCCACGAACTCGCGGCAACCGGCGCTAAACACGTCTATGTTGATGGCGGGATCGCGGTCCAGGAGTTCCTGCGAGCTGGCCAGATCCACCATATCACCATTACGCGCGTACCAGTGTTGATCGGGGAGGGCATTCCTTTGTTCGGCAGCGTGCCACGGGACATTCAGCTCCGCCACATCAATACTCGTCAATACCAGAGCGGCTTGGTAACAAGTGAATACGAGGTAATGCCCGTGACGAACCCGGACCTGCTTGCTGAAAATTAGGCCTCAACTCACTCTGACTGATGTAACCAGGCGATAGCACAAGCTTGCGCCGTTTCTTCGCCGGGAACCGGGTTACCGCGTCGCGATGAGTGGAGAGGGCGATGTTACGTCAGTCATCGCTGAATTGGGCTCTAACAGCCTCACATCGGGAACTGTGCCTACCGAGAATTCGGCGCAGCCTATGGCGGATGTCATTCCCCCAACCGGACCGCGAAGGTCAAGCAGTTTGCGGGTCCTGCTTGAGTCTGGTGAACGAAATTCGCGGATGCATGCCGGTGCCATCGAGCACAGTTCGGCCAAAAATTTCAAAGGCCTAAGGAGAGGCAGTGCGTAGCGTAGTGGATTCTGGCTCTTTCAGGCGGCGCGTCGTTCGTAGCGGCGGTGCAGTCCGCCGACCTGCGGTACCGCCACGACGGACCCCATTCCTGGCGGCTGAATCGCTCGTGGCTCCGGTGAGTCCTTCCCCAACGAAAGATGGGTTCGCGATCGGTGATAGTAGTCGAAATACGAATGGAGGGTTCGTCGTAGCGAGGTTTCACGGAACACGATCACATGATCGAGGCACTCGCGTCGAATCGATCCAATCACTCGCTCTACATAGGCTCTCTGCCAAGGCGAGCGCGGTGCAGACAGAACCTCGCGGATGCCCATGTCTCGCACCTGTTCTCGGAAGTCATCCCCGAAGATAGCATCGCGGTCGCGCAGCAGGTAGCGCGGCAGTTGGGCAAAGGGAAAGGCTTCCCGCAGTTGCTGTCCCGTCCACTCCGCGGTGGGGTGGGCGGTCACATTGCAGTGCAGAATGCGACGCCGGTCATGGGCCAAAACCAGAAACACGTAAAGGACCTGGAAACGGATCGTGGGCACGGTGAAGAAGTCGATGGAGACCAGCTGCTGGGCGTGATTCTCCAGAAATGTGCGCCAGGTCTGAGACGGGGGTTTGCGGCCGCGCACCATGTATTTGCTGACGCTGCTCTCCCCGAGGTCGATGCCGAGCTTGAGCAGTTCGCCGTGGATGCGGGGTGCACCCCAACTGGGATTCTCCCGGCACATCCTGCGGATCAGATTTCGGACCTCGCGGGAAATGACGGGTCGTCCGGGTTGGCCGCCCCGCACCTTCCAGGTCCAGAACAAACGAAAGCCGGCACGATGCCAGGCAATGACCGTTTCTGGCTTGACGATGGCCAGCGCCGAGCGCCAGTCGCGCCAGAGGCGGGACAGGCAGATCCACAACAGACGGTCCCCCGAGGTCAATCTCGGGCGTTTTCTTTTGGATCTCTGAAGCACGCCGATTTGGTGGCGCAGGGCCAGATTCTCCAGCTGCAGGGCAGCGCGCGAACGAAAGATCGAGGACAGAGTGGCAAGGAGTGTCTTGAGATAAATGAGCATCGGAGGAGAGAATTATGAAAGAAGTATAATCCCCGACCGCTCAGATATTTCGAAGTTTTCGAGAGGCACAGGAGTCGGAGCTTAGTCGGCGATGACCTCCGTGCCATGCCGAGCTTGATATTGGCGACGTTATTTACGTGTTATTTTTCGTAACTCCGGTAACTGACGCGCACTGTAACGATCTATGACTTGCCACTAATCTTACTGCAATTCACAGTGTCTGAATTACAGACTAACCTCAGCCTAATCTTGACATAAGATTGTCCTTGACAACCTAATGAACTTACGCTACCGTTCCCTCCGCTTCGCGTGCCTCGCGCTTCCCCCTGTTCAGGCATGCGGTAATCCCAGTGTAAGTCTGCTTATTTTTTCGGGCCCTTAGTGACGAGTCAACACTATTGTGCGTCCTGGACTTGCGTCGAGCGGACCAGGCGGTCCCACGTTAACTTCTGCGTCGCGGCAACTCTTCTTTGAATGAGGAATTGAGTGCTTAGGCCAACATGTGATCGGGCTGAAGACTCAGTGCTCAAGGGCGGAGACAGCCTGCTGGGCGAGAGCGGGCTTATGCGTGACATCAGGTCACAACTCGACAGGATCGCCAGGACCGCCAGCAACGTCCTTATCACCGGCGAAACCGGGACTGGAAAGGAGGTTGTTGCCCAGCTGATTCACAAGAACAGTTCACGATCCGCCAAACCAATCGTTTGCATCAACTGTGCCGCAATACCTGATACCTTGCTGGAAAGCGAACTCTTCGGGTACGAGCGCGGAGCCTTCACGGGTGCGCACACATCGCAGCAGGGTAAGCTTAAACTCGCTGAGGGCGGAACAGTTTTCTTTGATGAAATCGGCGACTTGAGCCTCTTCAATCAAGCGAAGGTGCTGCGGGTAATCGAACGTAGGGAAATTCAGCGTCTCGGGAGCGCTAAACCCCTGCCAATCGACTTTCGCATGATTACTGCGACGAATTGTGAGCCGGAATCTCTCGTGGCAGAAGGGAAATTCCGAAAGGATTTGTTTTTCCGACTAAATGTCGCGCGAATCAACTTACCACCATTACGTGAACGCAGGGAAGATATCCTCATTCTTGCAAACTTCTTCAGGGAAACTTTCAATCTCACTTTCGGAATGCAGACTGCTGGCTTCACCCCAATCGCCCAAGCGATGCTATTGAGCCATGCGTGGCCCGGCAATATTCGTGAACTCAGGAACGTCATTGAAGCCGCATTTGTCAACCTCGAACCAGGAGTGGAAGCTGTCAATTTGCCACTTCCATTTTGTCAAGCTCTGACTGAGTACCATAAGCCGCAAGGAAGCGGCCTGTCGGAGCTTGACCGGATAATGACCGCATTATCAGAAACGCACTGGAACAAGAGCAATGCCGCGGCGAAGATGCATTGGTCCCGAATGACCCTCTATCGAAAAATGTCCCGGTACCACATTCCCACATCACTCTCGGCCACCTAATTGATAGCTACCTCTTAGCCAGCCTCAGTCGCCTCCGATATCGACACTCTGCGCATCATATTGCACGTCTGTTGTCGGTCCGCGTTAAGTGATGCGGTGTTACATGTAATCGTACGAATGTTACATCTGTGTGACACATTTGTTACACATACCGTCACAATGATCGCCGCCTGCCAGCGTAGACCATATAACGGCACCGTAACCATCGTAGCTTCAGTGTCTTGTCAGTGGCCACGCAAATGCACACAGGCATGCGGTGGCTAACCCTAGAACTAAAAGAGAAAATACTCCGGAGGCGCGCTATAGCAATTGGTTCCGTGTGGGACAAAACACCTACGAGTCGATTTGTGACTTCGGGCAGCTTGATTCGTCGGGGCACGAATACCCGCAGAGGCGAATCGTGAGCAGCCCGCCACACGCAAGAGATTGTTACGAGCTTCTTGGGGCTGCTATTGCGGAACACCAGCAGAGATACGGGGCTTCACGTGACGTACATTAATTTCCTGTCCCCTCCGCATAGCGTGTCGCGCTTCCCCCCGACGCGCAGCAGTTCTTTCTTATTTCGCTCCGGTCGGCCCTTGGTGACGAGTCTCCGTCCGTGTTCGCAACGCTGGACGCGTTGGGAGGAGCCTATGGCTCGCTTCGTGGTTGCTATATCCTTTGTCCTGTTGTTGTCTTCGATAGTGCCACCGTCGTTTGCCCAGATTGCAAACGTCACGAATGACCAAGCGACGCCTATCCAGGCGGTAGGACATGACTACGTAAGACTTCTGTCGGAAACTGTGAGTCCCGGCAATGGCTCAGTAAGTTTGCGAATGCAGACGCCGACCCCGCGAGGCCGACTGTTAAATATGCCGTTTGGCTTTGCCTACGAAGAAAACGGCGTTCACCATTTCACTACTGATCCCAATGGCGCTCCTGTGTGGGCAGTGGACGTTACGCCGTATTCTAGAGGTGGCTGGTCGTATTTGGCCCCTCTGGTTTCATATGTCTACGGGCAAAACGTTGTATCGGGAGGCGGGCAGACATCGACGTGTGCATATTACACGGCATTCGTCTATCAAAACGGTAGTGGGGAACGACACGCGCTTCGCATAGCATCTGCTCAGCCTTATTCATCTACGTGTCTTTATCCTGCTACCGACGTGCCCGCTGGAGGTGATGACTTTTATGCCGCCTCGACAGTGTCACATTACGTCACTCCTAATGCACAGGTGGCCGACTCAGATGGAACGGTCTATTCCTTCGGTTGCGGCCCGTCTTGTCAGCCAAACACCAGCGGCGATGGAATGATCGCTAGTACGATTGAGGATCGTAACGGAAACACAATCAAAAGCACTACCAACTCGCAGCGTGGCTACACTTTCACCGATACCGTTGGTCGCGCCCTGATCTCGTCTTCAAGCTTTGCTTCGAGTTCGGGAGACACGATCACTATCTCGGGTATCTCAAATCCGTACAGGGTCACCTGGAAGACGGTCGGTTCCAACTTTACAACTCCCATCACACCTGTCGGCGGCTCCACTTGCTCCGTGCCCACAAATACAGACCAGCGCACCGTTGTTAGCACGATCACTCTGCCGAACGGACAAAAGTACACCTTTCTGTATGGAACGGATGACCCGAACAACTCGAACCCTTATGGCCTGCTCAGCAAAATCACCTATCCCTCGGGCGGTTGGGTTAAGTACAGCTACGGAATAAACTCCTCATCTGACGCTTGGGGTTCCACCATACAGACGGGCAATGGCAGCGTTGTTTGTTCGTTTCTCTACGGTACTCCCGCAGTCAGTCAGAGAACGGTGAGCTCTGACGGAACGACCGTTGCTCTGCAGCAGACGTTTGCTTACTCAACAAATTATTCCGGGGCTACCTGGACTTCAAAAACGACAACAGTCACAACTCATGACATGGTGGCTGGACAGGTATCGGAGACCGACTATATCTATTCTCCTGTTTCTGTCCTCAACCCCCCGAACATGCTTGGCAGCGGAGGACATCAAGTACCAGTCGAACAGACAATCACCTATAAGGATGGGAGCGCAAATGTCCTTCAAACGGTCACCAAGACTTGGCAAGACCAATATTTAATGACGCAGGAGCAAGTGACTCTTGGCAATGGCGGCCCGACATCGAAGACAACCTATACGTACGGCTCCGGTGGACAAGTGACCGAAAAGGATGAATACGACTTCAACCAGAGTAGCCCAACCAGGAAGACGATTATCACTTATCAGTCTTTCCCCAGTACTCCCATTTTCACCGCCTATGCGTCCATCTTCGATAGACCCTGCAAGACTGTCGTCTATGACGGCACGGGGACTAACGTGGTGTCTGAAACGGATACGCTTTACGATGGAGGTACGACTGTTTGTGGGACGGGAACACCCTTACCGGTTGCTAAAGGCGTGAGCAATCTTCCCTCCGGCACCCATGACGAAACGCACTACGGAGCCAGCTCGACGGCTCCTCGGGGTAACGTCACGACTGTCACTCGTCGGTGCTTTCAGTCCTGTGCGGATGCCATCACCAAATACAGCTACGACCAGACTGGACAGGTCTTCACGATTATCGACCCTTGCGGCAACGCCAGCTGCGCAGACATGACCGGCACGAACCATATCACCACCTATTCCTACGTGGACAACTACGATTCGCCGCCGACATCAAATACCAATGCCTATCTGACGCAGATTACCAACGCGCTCGGCCAGTCCTCTGCATTTAAATATGCTTATTCGGACGGCCAACCGATCCGATCGCAGGACCAGAATGACATCAACGCTTCGCGCCCAGGTACAACCTATCTATATAACGATTCGCTGCGCCGCCTTACCGAAACTGACTACCCGGACGGCGGCAAAACAACAATTTCCTACAACGACGCTCCACCGAGTCCGAGTGTTACTACTACGCGTCTCATGAACAGTTCCGGGCAGTCAGTGACGAGCGTCTCAATCAGGGACGGCCTGGGGCATGTCGTGCAGACTCAGTTGAGCAGCGACCTCGAAGGTACGGATTATACGGACACGACGCACGACGGTCTGGGGCGTGTATGGAAAGAATCTAATCCGCACCGCGCATCTTCGTCGCCCACAGACGGCACTACGACTTACCTCTACGATGTACTGAATCGCGTCACGAAAGTCACACACCCGGACGGTACGGTAGTCAATACAACTTACACCGGAAGAGCAACTCAGGTCGCAGACGAGGGCAACGGCAGCAGCCAGGTTATTCGCATATCGCAAGCTGACGCTTTAGGGCGGGTCAGGTTAGTCTGTGAGGTCACGAGCACGACCTTGCCAGTTGCACCCGCTGGTACGTCGCCGACTCCTGCCGCTTGCGGACTGGACATTACCGCGACCGGGTTTCTTACGACGTACGGCTATGATCTGCTCGACAATCTAACGTCAGTGGCACAAGGCGGAGAGAACCGTAGCGCTCTATATAACAGTCTGTCCAGAATGACCCAAGCCAGCAACCCGGAATCCGGGACCATCGGCTACAGCTATGACAATAACGGAAACGTGATGCAGCGCGTGCGAGCCGGTGTGACGACTAATTATCAATACGATGCGCTTAATCGCCTTTTGTCAGTTCAGTACAGCGACGGCACGCCGACGAATACGTACAACTATGACGAGGCGAGTGCTCAAAACGCTGTCGGCAGAAAAACCAGCGAATATGCGAGCAAATACGTCCAGTATAGGGGCACCGTATATTCGGGCGGTTCCTCTTTCAGTTACGACAGCATGGGCCGTCCGATAGTTGCCAACCAGTGTTCCGGGACGATAGGCGGCGCGCAGCATTCGTGGCAATGTGGAGGAGGAGGTTCCGGCTACTCAGTCAGCTACACTTACGACCTGATGGGAAACGTCAAATCGTCCACCAACGGTGCAGGTGTTACGCTCACGAACTCGTACAACGGTGCCGGAAGGCTTACGACTGTCTCCAGTAGCCTTAACGACGCGAATCACCCCAGTACGCTGCTGAGCAACGTTCAGTACAACGCTTTCGGAAAGCCCACACAGGACTCGTTGGGGAATGGCTTCACCGAGGCTTACGGATATACTTCACGCGGACAACTTCAGTCATTCCAGACAGGGCCGCTGGTTTTGAATACCGCAGCTGTGGCCGCGAGTGGCACGTTCACGATAAACGGCCCGGACAAGAGCTATGTGGCTCCTGCGACAGCGGGTCATGGCACAGTGATAGTCCAAGGAGCTGCCGACAACTTCTATGTATGGTATCCGTGTGGAGTGTCGAGCTGCCCCACCAACGTATATGACACTGGCACGGTGAAGCTGACGATAAATGGTGTGCCTGAAACATATTCATACGGTAATGGTACATATGCCTATGTAGTTGCAAGTTCTTTGGCCAATTCTTTTAATAGCTCCTCGGCAAACGTGTCTACCTATACGTACTACGACTCAAGCCAGTGCAGCTTAAATCAGGCTTGCGCGATAAATATAACGGCTAAAACTGCCGGAGCCAGCACGAACTACGCAATGTCGGACTCGTCTGTCAGCAACGATCCAAGTCACTTTTCCCCTCCTTCTTTCTACACAAGGCCCTTGAGTTCCACTCTGACAGGCGGTACAGATGCCCACACCGTCTACGACTCGGGCAATATCAACGCTACTGTCAACGGCTGTACAAGCTCCCCTATTGCTTACAACGGCTCCAGTGCCACCAGCACGCTAGCTTCAAGCCTAGCCACATCGCTTAACACGTGTAGCACCGTTTCGGCGAGCGCCCCCTCTGGAAGCAATGTCGTCACTGTCACGGCTCGTACGGCTGGAGTGGCTGGCAACTCGTTCGCGATGTCTTCGTCTACACAGTCTAGCGATCCGTCCCACTTTAACCCAGGATCATTTCTGCCCGCTCCGTCAGGACCATTTTTGGCAGGTGGCAAGGATGCGACGTATCGCATCAACGCTGCGTACAGCGTCTCGATTAGCTACTATCCCGATGGCGACGTAAGCAGTATCAACGACAGCGTTAACGGGAACTGGACGTACACGTACGACGCGTTAAATCGGTTGGCAACGGCTAGCAAGTCTGGCCAAGGGTTCAGTTATGTCTACGACCGATTTGGCAACCGCTGGCAGCAGAACGTGACGGCAGGAACCGGACCAGCTCCCAGTTACGCGTTCGATGCCAACAACCACATCATAGGTAGCGGGATAAGCTACGACACCGCAGGGAACATTATCAACGACGGCGTGCACACGTATGCTTACGACGGCGAAGGTCGCATCTCCAACGTCGATGGCGGAAACACAAAAATCTACAACTACGACGCGGAGGGACGGCGGGTCCGTAGCGGGTCCGTGTCAAACGGTGTGGACTATGTTTACGACCTTGCTGGTGACAAGGTAGCAGAAATTGACTCTGCTACTGACGCCTGGCTCAGAGGTGAAGTCTTTGCCGAACAGCGACATCTCGCAGCATACTATAATAGCACCACGTACTTCGCCCACAACGATTGGCTGGGCACAGAGCGTGCACGCACGAGTGTTGCGGGAGCGGTCGTTGAAACCTGCATGAGTCTGCCGTACGGTGACGCGCAGGCTTGTTCGGGTACTGACGTTAGTCCGTTGCACTTCACCGGCAAAGAACGCGATACCGAATCCGGACTCGACATGTTCGGTGCCAGATACTACGGCTCATCGCTCGGCAGGTTCATGACACCGGACTGGGCAGCAATGCCAAAGTCCGTTCCTTATGCGAACTTCGGGAATCCCCAAAGCCTGAACTTATACAGCTACACCAAGAACAACCCTACAACTCTGACCGATCCGGATGGGCACTGCGATGTTGATGTTGGCGGGGGCAAGACCGAACACCACTGGGGATGGTGCGTTTGGCACACTCTTGGGTTCTATCAGACTCAACCCGAAATGCATGCAGAGGCCCAGATGTGGCGCAGCATCCTCCCCGGGATCATGACGAAGGGCGTGCCAGATGCGGAACTTCTCAGAACGGTCCGCTTGTCCATGGCAATGAGCATGGGAGGAGGGCCCGCGGGTGAGGCGGGCGCACTCGAAGCTGAAGGAGGAGCGCTCGGCAGTGCAAACTACGCTCAGCGCACTTTTAGCGAGAATTTCAGCAGCGCCGGAGCTTTTGCAGGAAAAACAGTTGACGAGGTAGCATCGGCTCTTCGTTCAGGGGAACTTAAACCTACCGATGTGCCTATCCAGTATGTCGTCAAAGACGGTCAGAGCCTAATTCTAAACACTCGGTCGGCCCAGGCTCTCGAAAGGGCAGGAATACCGAGATCGCAGTGGTATGCAGTGAATATGACTGGGGATGCCGCAGCCGAGGCCAGATTGGCCGGGCAACTCCAGCGCAACAATCTCACGAACTCAGGCACGCCGACCGTCACACCCGAGCAATGAATATGACTTCAAAAAAACCCTTACATACAGTCCCGGTTCCCTCAACAAGTTTCACGACAGAGGCGTATTTTGACGGCCAAGGGAGTTCACCGGCAATCCGTTTCGGATACGGGAAAAACGGAACAAAGCACCAGGGAGGAATCAAATTTAGCCACGTGTTGGCAGTGCGCACCAGGAGCGAACGGTGTTGCACAGCGTGGCATATAGATGGTGCCTACGACACACTTGTTGAAGTTGAAGGTTCGTCCTGGGTGGAGGAAATGCGAGCGGACACAGCCGAGCAATGGAGAAACAAATGGGCAATGCACCATTACATGATCTATTTGGACAGCGCGGGTTGCTTTGAAGTCGTCGCGGAGTCTTGGGAACCATTTTGAACAGACGAACCATAATCCAGGTCAGTGTGAGCATCTACTGCTACGATGCAGAGGGCTATATCTACGATGCGCTCTGCTGCGTGTTCATCTAGCGTAGAGTTTTGCTGTGGTCGCAAGTTCACCGGCAAACAACGGGATTCCGAATCTAACCTCGATTACTTCGGCGCAAGGTATTACGCATCAACGATGGGAAGGTTCCTGACGCCGGATTGGACATCATCGCCGTCGTCGGTTCCTTACGCTGACTTCTCCGATCCGCAGTCACTCAATCAATACAGCTACGTTCGAAACAACCCGCTTTCTCGTACCGATGCGGATGGGCATTGTGATCCAGAAATGGTTTGTCCAGACACCGAACCGACGCCCGACTTGAAGACACAACTTGAAATAGCTAAGGGTATCGGCAAGGAACTTGTCAACACGATCATATCTACGTTGAATCTCGTCAGTTCGGTCGATGCACCGGGACTGGACGACCCGAGCGTGGGAATCCCGCTGCTAACACCAAGCAATGACTTACAGGAAGGTGGAATGGGGGGAACCTCGGGTATCATTACTGGGCTCGGTGTGCTTTCCACTACTGCAGCTGGGGCTGAGGCCATTGCGACCAGAGGGGCCGGCGAGGCCAGTACGGTACTCCCCAAAGAAGGTGTCTACGAAGGTCCCGATGCAACCGTCCCTGGAAGAACCTACGTTGGGCAGTCAGGAGATATCCCAAGCCGACTTGCGCGACACGAAGCCTCGGGGAAATTCGCTCCTGGTACGAAAGTCAGTACGACCGAGGTCACAGGTGGCAAAACCGCGCGTGAAGTAGCCGAACACAATAGAATCCAAAACCTAGGTGGCGTCAGATCGCGGCCGGGCTCAAAAACATCAAACGTTAGGAACCCCATCGGAAAGAAACGCCAAAATCTGTTGAAGCAGGGATCTACTGATGAAGAGTGAGGAATAAAAGTTGATGGCTGAGAAGAAGACACTTGAGGACATTATCTCTGGCCATGAGGCTCGGAACGCATCATTGCGCCGGGTATTTTTGGAGAAGAAGGTCGATCTAACCGAGCCTCGAAAAATCGAGTGCCATTTCTGGACCTGGAGCCCAAAAGATGCTGCTCAGTTGGCCGAATCCCTCAAAGGTCGAGGGTTTGAAATATTGACCCAGCACCCAGCTGCGGCAGCTGGTGATCCAGCACGGTGGAATCTCGAAGCTGCGGTGAGGCAGTCAATCGAATTGACAATGAGGCCCGAGTTTACAGACGAACTCGTAAGACTGGCTGATTCGCACGGCGGGCTGTACGACGGGTGGGGTACGAGTGTCTGAGAAACGAGGGACCCAACTGCCCGACCGTTCCCTTCGATCAGAAAAGCGCACAGAAAAGAAAAGGCCCAAATCACCGGCGCGTGATTTGAGCCGTACGGATGGTTAGTAAATCCTTTGAAAAGAACTCCTCGGTCTCCGGTTCGCTGCCCCGAGGAGTCATCCGCAGCAAGATGCCGTCCTACGATATTTCGCTGGCCCAGGTCGTCACTGGACGTAACCGGCGCCGCGAATTCAATGTCGGGCGGTGTATTACCGTCTTCACTCGGGACACTCACACCAAGTTCAGGTACGAATTTTGCACTCATACCTGCAGTGCTCTTTGAGCCGTGAAGTGAGAGAAGGGGGAAATGATGAACATCTTACAGGAAATTAATGAAGCACTGTCAGGCCACGGGGCCTTTGGTCGCCCTCCCTGCGCCGGCGACGTGGATCAGGCCGGGGCCGCCCCAGTCGGAATAAAGGAATAAATTACTTGCCCGAATCGAGGATTTCGGTTCGGCAATTCAGCGCGGCTACCTCGTGCAGCCGATTCCCGCAACGAGGTCGCACATCCTCGTAAGCGATCGGCTAGTCTTGTGGTAGTCGAAATATCGTCGGCATCATTCGAAGCCCGGTCCGCGCCATCGCCCTACCCGACGACCGGGGTTAGGCGGCCGAGAGGTTCGGACAGCACACCCTGCTTGCCACGCAATCGCAACGGACACCAGAAACAGAGCTGCATAGTTGGGTTGTTGGGACGGTTGTCGAACGATTGGCATTAGCGTTGACAACCGGCTGGCAGTATACCTGCTGGATATTTACCCGCATTGAAATCCGCAACATTCGATTTCTGCTGCTTCAAAGACGGAACGCAGAAAACCAATCGCAAGGCATCCGGGATCAGAGTGCGGTTGTACGCCTCTTGCGTGTATGGCTTGTCATCTTTCGACTGATATTGGGTTCCGAATACTTGCGTCTGCCCGATGAGTTGTAGATAGCGATCGAGCGATGCAGCCGAAATCCACAGGCTCTTCGAATCCCCTTTTGCCACTGCAACGCTTGCCAAAACGTGGGCCAGGAGATAATCGCGAACACGCCCCCTACGAGCGTTGTCACGCGTCACAAGATCCTGCCAGTTCGTTACCGCCTTACCGCCCCCGACACCCCTGTCACCCTGGTCTTGTAAATACAATTCATGAACATTTGTATGCAGATTCGTGTCTTGGGCCAGAGCCGCGACTCCCATTGCTGCGGCCGTAAAGAAAAACAGAATGAAACGCATTCTGTCCCTCCGTGCTTCTTGAGCCTCACACCGGCAACGCTAGGTGGCACTAATCATAACTGTTGCGAACAGGATGCGCTTGGTTCGGTCACGGCAAACATTCTACAGATGGAGTCAAAGTCAATTTGGTGAAATCAGGCCATATCACGTTTTGACTGCCGGTTATTGAGCCTATAGATTTTACGCCAGTTGCCGAGCTTCTAATTGCTTATGAACGTTACCGACAGTGTGACAACTCCGGGGTCAGCGGTGAATATTTTCTGCAAATTACTGCCGTCACTCGTCACTGGAACAGTCCACAACTCGTTCTGATGGGTGGCAAGATTTATGAGAACCAATACAATTCTGTCTTGAGTCTTCGCCCACGACATGCCGATCGCTTCAGTTTGGTATTGAATTGGCGATCCGTAGAGCTTGCTCGGTGTGAGAATCACCGTTCGCTTCAATGTGCTCAGATCCATTACCTCCATGCCATTCACGGAGGTAAACACAAGCTGCTTTCCGTCCGGTGAAAATGCAGCCTGTCCCACTCCGTCCGATGGTCCTAGAAGAACGCTCGGCTGTCCGCCTTGGGTCGCTACAGTCATCAGCGAGGTTGAAAGTGATGGCGAAAAAACAACCCGAACGAAGATGATTTGTTGACCATCTGGACTCCACACTGGATTGTTGTCCTGGGTTAATGGTGGATTATCGGTGAGTTGTCGGAATTGCTTGGTGCTGAAATCAGAAAGCCAAAGATTCACCGCCGACGGTTGACTCGGCGGAGACATGGTCGCCACGAACTTCGAGTTGTCCGGTGAAGGAACCCCTCGGCCTTCTCCACCTGGCGGCAGCTGTTGCTGAAGCGAAGTGAACAGATTGAGTATTGGACGGTATTGGGCGATGCTTAGCGTCGTCTGGTTCGTACCACCGCCGGTTGCTTGATCGACGGACACCAAGATGAATGACTTGAATGACTTGAGTGAATTGCCGTAAGCCGTCGCGTAGTCTAAAAGTCCCTGTGGTGCGAGAACCGTGGTTAGCCCTGAGCCATCAGGTCGGATGACGAGAACTCTTCCTTCAAACGCATGCGGCCCAAACGCGGTGAACATCACCAGCTCTCCGCTGGGAAACCTGGACCAGCCACAAGCAACCAGTATCAGCGCTCCCACAGTCACCAAGAACAAGCGCATGTGGCTTTTTACAAAATGCATCGATAACCTTGCCCTCCACTTTCACCAGAAGTCTACCCTGCATTTGCGTAGTCCAGTAGTCGGTCAGTTGATGTAACCAGGCGATGTCGCAAGCTTGCGCCGTCTGTTCGCCCGTGGGGCAAGGTCAATGAGTCTATTCCGGATTTGCAACAGCTACTTTCGGACCGTCGCTCTTTCATTTACCTGCCGCTGGCTGGAACGTTCGCCTTGCGTCACCAACCAGTCTTTTGAGTCTAGCAGTCTTCTCTTCCGCCTGCCTCCACAGAGCCGCCTTGAAGTCCGGATCACTCGCATCGCCCGGCAGCAACTCTAGGCACTTTTCCTCCGCAGCCAGTGCCAGATCGTACTTCCCCGCCGCTAGATATCCCGTCGCTCAGGCTGTCCTGACCATTCGTCGAAGGCGGATAAGCTTCGGTATTGAGCTTGAATAATTCGATCGCATCCTCCTTATTGCCGGTCTGCAGCCGGTCGTAGCCCAGCAAATTCATCGGATACCGGTAGTACCTCTCCACGGCAGCTCTCTGCATCCTGCATCGCTGTTATTCGATTCCCCGAAGCCTTAGAAGAGCGTTACCGCGAGCCTCCTATAGGGATTAACGGAAAGCTCACTCCAGCCTGCCTAGCCGGGTGCTTCGACCCAATCGCCGACAAATGAGAACTGGGGATGGCGCCATGAGAATTCTTGTGACCACGAGGGCCGACTTGTTTGAGGAACGAAAACGACAACATCTCGAGCGCGGCTGGCGAATTGAGGATGAGCGGCCGATACCGATCAACGGGCTTTGCTCTTTCGTCGCCGTAAGAGATATGCCCGTCTTCAGACGCATTGGGGGAACTGGTAGAGCAGGCGTCAACGGAAAACGCGCTTCGTACGGTGATCGCTGACGGCTCAGGTGTGGGTTGACAAGATTAAGTTCCTTCTTACGGGTACTGGCTCGCCTGGCTCCGAAGGCCGAACTACCGTGATCTCTCCTGAGGCACGTGGCTCTTGTAGATCCCTTCCCAGCCTTGGATGTGCGGCGAGCCGAAATTTCAATGAACGAGGAGGTTTCCCTATGAGCGGACCCAATGGCCATGTGCGCGAAAACAGTACGTCTGTGGCGGTCGCATCCCCTGCGGTTTCAGGAACGACGGTGGTACCTCAGTTCTCAGCCGAGAGAGTCAAAGAGCTGGTCGCGGCGTTGGAAGTGCCTTTTCATCCCTCTCTGATCGAGTGGAGAGTCACCAACACAACCAAGAATCAGCTGCCCGTTCGCGGCCAGGTGGTCCCGTACACCGACCAAAGGGCGTACACAGATCGCTTGAATGCGCTGTTTACGCCGGCGGGCTGGACCCGCAAGTACACCATCCATACCAGCGCGAATTTTGAGCGGAGCAAGGACCAGAAGATTGTCGCGAAAGTGCTGGTTACCTGTGAGGTGACCATCTTCGGCCTGGGTTCGCATTCCGCAACAGGAGAAGAATGGGCCGACAATGACAACGCCGGCACGGCTGCGGAAGCGCAGGCGTTCAAGAGGGCCTGCGCTTGTTTTGGCCTGGGCCGTTATCTTTATTGCTTCACGGGAACCTGGGTTGACCTGGACGACCGCAAGCGCCCCAAGACAGTACCGCAACTCGCTGGCTGGGCGACACCGGAGGGATGGCTGCAGGGTCTCCGGCCTGGTCGGGAAGGGAATTCCACATTGTCGGAGCGGACGGGTGCCAGCACTGGTGATTCTCGTCAGAATGGCAACGCAGCGACAGCAGAAACCGGCGCCATGATTCGCGACATCGAGCGGATGGAACAGGTAGTGGGGAAACGCATGTACCGCGGGCTGCTGAAGGCTCTGGCGAGAGTCTGGAATCCCAAAGACATTCGAGACCCGGCGCTTCAGCAGAAGGTGCTGGCGCACATGCAGGCGGCGGACCGTGGACTGCGTCGAGCCGAGGCAGCACGGGACAAAACTGGCTTGGCGGCTTTTGCCGGTGTTCTCCAGCGCTTGAACCTGAGTTCGCTTGACCAGGCGGACAATCTCAAAACGCTCCAGGAAATTGTAGTCAAGCTCGAAGCGGCGGCAGCAGCTAAGTAATGGCTTCCTGCTCGCCCATTCCGCCCAGATTGTCTCAGCATTCGCATGCTGATCCGGGCATCTTACAGGTCTGCCGAAATTCCATTTTCTAACCGGGGGTTTTTGCGGTTCCTCGTCGGGATAACATCCAGTCAGATGGGACGACGCAAGTGAGATTCGCTAGGATTTAAGAGGCCCGATGGAACTCTACATTATGCGGGACCGAACGGTGTGGCCAAGACCACGTTCGCACACAAGTTTCTTCCCAAGTACGCGAACTGCAGGAACTTCATCAATGCTGACCTGATTGCCCAGGGCATAGCTCCGTTTTCGCCAGAGGCAGCAACCATTCGCGCTGGCAGGCTCATGCTCAGCGAGATCAGGCGTTTCGCGCAACGCCGCGTTTCGTTTGGCTTTGAGACGACATTATCGGGCAGAAGCTATTTGAGACTGATTCAACGGCTTAGGGCTACAGGTTACAAAGTCCACCTTTTCTTCCTGTTCGTCGATGGGGTTGAGGTGGCGTTGTCCAGGATCAAGGAGCGGGTCTCGAAAGGTGGACATGACGTGCCGGAGCCCGTAGTTCGCCGCCGGTTCGACCGGTCAATCAGTAACTTCATTGCGGATTACCAGCCGTGCGTCGATTCCTGGTATCTGTTCGAGAATAGTGGCACGAAACCCGTGGCAGTCGCTTTCAAGAAGGGCAATAGGCTCCGTATAATAGATCGTCAGACGTATCAGGCTTTGATCGGGCGGTACGGTGAGAAATGAAAAGAACTCGCGCCAACTTTCTGCGGTTGCCATTGGAAAAGCGTGCGGAAATGGCCTTCCGGGAGGCAGTTGACGAGGTCATTGACGAGCATGCTCGTCTAGGATTGCCGCTCTACATCGGACGCAACGGCAAGGTGGTGAAGTTGTCTCCGAACAAGGTCCGTGGTCTCTCACGATCCAACCATCACAAGTAAGACTCCCCTCTTGCTGAGTGGTGTTCTGCCAGCAAACCATCCCGCCGGTTCTGCTTGACGCAATCTTTTCTGAACCCACTTTGCAGATCGTAGCTGCCTGACGAGGCAGAGAAGGTTCTTCCCGACTCCGTAGATCGTTCCGCGTACCCACCAGGAGTATTGCGCACGGCTCTATAGCTCGCCTAAGGCGGATTTCAACCGGACCGCCAACAAATAAGAAATTAGGATGGTCATGAGAATTGGTGTGACCACGAGGGCCGACTTGTTTGAGAAACGAAAACAACAACACATCGACCGCGGCTACCGAATTGAAGATGAGCGCCCAATCCCAGTGAACGGTTTCTGCTCGTTCATCGCCGTGAGCGAGATACCTGATTCCGATGGAATTGGCGACCTCGTGGCGCAGGCGCTCAATGGGATGGCAAGATGAGACCACATGGAAAAACCAAGTTGGGATTTTTCCCGTTGCCCGTGCCGGAAGCCGAGAGGCTGAAGCATTGCCTTGCCTTCCCATCGGAGTTCTGTGCACTCGATCC
>Ga0209154_1000188_pt1 | contig 45068 bp, 48 predicted proteins | sample GraSoiAngelo_121_FD_185878 | JGI IMG/M metagenome (GOLD analysis project Ga0209154, IMG submission 185878) | Grasslands soil microbial communities from the Angelo Coastal Reserve, California, USA - 14_0919_12_20cm (SPAdes) (version 2) | ecosystem: Environmental > Terrestrial > Soil > Grasslands ... | reverse complement strand
CTTCTTTAACTATCCGAACGAGACTGCATCTGGCAAGATTGTTGGAGATGAAGAGTAATCGTCCAGCCGCGCCGCATGGCCGGCCTTGCATCACCAGAGTCTGCACAGACCCTTTGTGCGAAACCAGTTTCCCTCTAGTCCAGCAGCCTTAAGTCCCGGTTAACGGTTTATCGGACAAGTCCCGTAGGTCTCTAAATGGAAAGGGCGCCCCGTTCGAGAGGCGCCCCATTGTAAAGTCAGGATTTCGTCAAATCCCGCCAAACAGGTTGCAACACACAAAGCGTAGCACTCGCGTGAGCATCTGTCTGTCTACAATTGAACAAACCGGCCCTCAACGTAGATGCCGAAATTGTTCAAGAAAGGTCAGGTTCCCTTTAATAGGACTTTTCCGGTAACCACCTTTTACCTGGAGTTGAACACCAAATGGACTCTTGGGCCATTGTGGTGACCTGCCGCACTAGTCTTGTTTCCAGTTGGGCTGAATTCACAGATTAGTTCTTTCTCTCTTTCTCACGCTGTAGTCGTTGTTCTTCGGTCGCAATGGCCTCGGCAAAGAAATGTGTGACGCCAATGATCGGAGGATTCTTGTAATGCTCAAGCATGCGTGTTCTCAGGTTGTTGGTTTGTCCCACATATAGACAGGTGTAGTGGTCGGGGCGGAATGGGAGGTCTGTCTTAAACAATCCATAAACCGCCCCGATATTATTGAGCACCTTCAACGTGGAAGAATCGAACGAATGACAATCTCCGCTGAATGGCATCTTAGTTGTCCTTTCCGCTTCGACTTCAAAGCTCGTTTGGGAGATTTGCCGCGTACACATAAATCTTGCCGAGCGACCGAAGCAGCGTAGCTCCGCATCGGTCACCCTCCTTGAGGTTCAGAGCCTTCACTCTTTCTATTTCAGCTTTTTGCTTCTTGGTTAAATAGTACGGGTTCAAGGAAAACGCCGCGCACATGGCGTTGAGATTGGTGCCATACGTACAGAATGGATATCAGCAGAATTACACCTGCGACGGTGAATAAAACTTTCATCCACTTGTCCGCTATCCGGTCTGCGCGCCCGTTCTTCTCCTGCCATGCATGCCAGCGCAGTTCTTGCTCAGAATCGCGCGAGTTTTCAGACAGTGGCATTGTTTGGCACTCCGACCTCGTCTATCTCGGCTACCCGGGATGCTCACTCCACTTTTCAGAGTCAGTTCGATGGCCGCTATTATGTGGCACGCCGAGTCGATTGGCAATGTCGGACGTGCGCGAAATTCTGCCTATACGTTAAGAAGCTCGCCGATGTGGACCAAAACGTGTTGGAGGCGCTGGTCGTCAAATCCGTCGCCGCAATGGGTGTTCATCCGAAGCCCTGAGAATTTTGGTCGTTAAATCGCAATAGGGTTTCGTCAACCCTCCGTTCTGACGGGAAGGGGCTGGCGATATCGCCAGCCCCTTGCTACTTCGTCTTCGGTCCGGGGTCTCTTTAGCGAGCCCCAGCCACCGCCGCCATTGCATGCGCTCCCATCAGATTCGTTGTCACATTCACCTTGATCTGCTTGGGCTTCGCTTCCTCGCGCTTCGGTATGCTGAGCGTCAGCACGCCATTCTGATAATCGGCCTTGATGGCCTCCGACTTCACTGAGTTCGCCAGCGAAAAGCTCCGGCTGAACGAGCCATAGCTGCGTTCGATGCGCAGGTAGTTGTCCTCATTTACCTTTTTGTCGAACTTGCGTTCGCCGCGAATCGTGAGGATGTTGCTCTCCACGCGGATGTCCAGGTCCTGCGGATTCACATCCGGCAGGTCCGCCTTAACCACCAGTTCATTCTCGGTCTCGTAGATGTCGACCTCCGGGGCCCAAGGGGTCAAGTTCGACTCCTCGCCCGTACGTCCCACCACATCGCCAAACACGCGATTGATCTGTTCCTGCAAGGTCGTAGCCCCGCGGAACGGTTGTTCCCAGCGATTCATTGTTTTCATTTCAGCCCCTCATTAAACGTCTCTGTCTTGGCCAAGGGTAATTTCAGCTAACTCATGTCGGCTCAGGTTACCTGTCTGGCTCCATTGGTACTTAACCATAATAAGTTAAGACTTTCATGTTGTCAAGTAAACTCTTTCCATTAATTAAGCGTCGTAAGTTAAGGCCAAACCTGAGCGGAAATCATGAGTCTCGTTTGATTAGTCGCGTAACCAGACATTGCAGGTGCCAGGAACCTCGCTTTTCCGGTGAATGCGTTTATCAGACGGGATGAGAAGGCCGGTCTCCGCGGGATGCGATACGCTCCCAATGTTCGACGCGCTCAAGGCATAAGGAAAAGGAGACCGGCAATGCAGAAGATTAGCACCATGCGGGCAGGTGGAAGCAGGGTTTTCAAAGGGCGCCAGCTCACCATTGGCTTGGATCTAGGAGATCGCTAGTCGTTCTACTGCGTTCTGGATGAAGCAGGCGAAGCCCTCGCGGAGCAGAAACTGCCGACGACACCGGAGGCGGTGAGGCGGGCATGGGAAAAAATTCCACGGAGTCGCATCGCCCTGGAGACCGGAACGCATTCTCCTTGGGTCAGCCGGCTGTTAATCGTGCCGGGGCACGAGGTCATCATCTTGACTATACGCTGGCGGTCTTCTCGCACTATACGATTCGAGGGCCGCGCTCAGGCTTTCGAGGCCAGTTATCGTTCCCCCTGAACCGCTTCCTTTGTGAAAAGAAGGAGAATCCTATGTACGCTCGCAAAGTTTCTCTATGCTCGAAGCTAGAATCAGTCAGCCAATTCCTGCAAAAAATCGAACATCAGATGGTCCTACTGCTCCGCAAGCAGGAGGGTTTTCTCGACCAACTCATCCTCCTTTCAGGTAGCGGAGAAACAATTTATGTCTACAGCTTCTGGGACAACAGCGAGGATGCTGAAAAATACGACAGCACAACGCTGCCAAAGTTAACTAAACTTCTCACCGGAGTAATTCACGGGACGGTGCGTGTTCACGCCTTCGGAGGCCCGCGTGGGCGCCTGTCTAGTGGTTCACGTGAAGTACTATGTTAGCTGGTCATCCACGAAGCCAAATCAGGGAGGGCGCATGGAGGAAGGGATCATTCATATCCAGTGGCAAGGTCCGTATTCACTCAGGCAGCTCGACATTCTTAAGGACCCTCGTAAGGACCGTGGGCTCTACCAGATATATGGGCATCACCCGGTCTACGGCGCCAACGTGCTTCTTTTTATCGGCCAGACGATGGGGGAGACGTTTGGGGAGAGGATCGAAGAACATAACTTTGGCGGGGGTTTCCAAGAGGACCGCGAGCACGTTGAAATCTACGTGGGTCGTCTGAAGGGTGTTTCGACCCCATCATCAAACGAATGGCGCAACGAAATCAACTGGGCGGAAAAGCTTCTATAATAGCTAGGTGCGCGGTTTTCTTTCTTCAGCCATTCCCACCCTTTTCTCATACTGTGTGGATCGCTCGTGCTCTCATAATCCACAACCCAATTGCAATCGCTGCCAGGAACACAACCCAAAAATACGGGACTGTGCAATAGCCCAAGCCATATTCGAATGTCCCATTGTGCGCCACCATCACCGCGTGTAATGGTGCCTGTTTTAACTTGTTGTCCGAGCCGATACAACACAATGCCCACGCGAATCCCTGCATACGAAATTCCGCCGACAATGAAGAGCAAAATCCCAAGTAGTACGCCTTTCCACATGGTTCGCCTCCTATAAAACCGGGTGGGGCGCTCGTGGTCTCATAATCCACAATCCAATCGCAATGGCCGTCAAAAGCGTGATCCAGAGAATGGGATTATGGCTGATTAATTGAGACCACGGACGATAATACATCGTCCCTCCCTGTTGCCGAACGCCAGCCTTAGCCATCTGTGTAGCCTGATGGAATGCAATAGCTATACGAATCCCGAAATACGCAATCCAGCCGACGATGAAGAACAGTGGGCCGACCAATACGCCTTTCACGATCCACATTGTTCGCCTCCTAATAAAAAAGGCGGGGACGCCATCCGCCCTTTTTTGTTTACCGATGAGGCCCGATCTTATTGTTTTGTGCCCCTGGATGCAGGGTCAAAAAAACGGGGGTCAGGTTGTCCAAGCCTTAGGGAGATTGGCTTTGACTCCGCGATTAGTTTGTAAGAGCCGTCAGGCTGCGGCGTTTCAAAGCGGAACTTCATGGATTCACAACCTAGGCGGGGAGCAAGCCACAAATAGTCACGCCCAACCAGTTGCGGATATACCGCTTCGACCACCACAACCTGCTCGCCCAGCAGGTTGTCATACCGGATGAGTTTGAACGGTCGGTAGAGACAATCGGGAGGGGGGTCATGAGGCGGTCCTTCAATGCCGCCAACTCGGACGACTTCGTATTCCACTTCGTCAATGAAACGAAATCAAGGACATTGAGCCGCGCTCCGCTCATGAAGGTCACCGTTCTTGCGGATAGTTTCAAATGCGGTCCCATCGTAAACACCTCGGAGGTCGAGCCATTGGAGCGCCGTGCTGTGACCCGCTTTTCGAGGAGGTCGCCAGAAGAATACGAATAGGAATATGTCTCCAGCACGAAGGGAGTAGCTTACACTTGCGCGTACGCCTTGAGTTCAATGGCCGTGTGCTTCGCCGCGTAGTAACAAGCAACGGCAAGAATAGGAAGCGCCCATAACAGTTTGGACTTCAAAAATACTCTCATCGTTACCTCCTCAGCTTGACCAGAATCACGATGCCTCCCACCACCAGGACAAGCCAAAATGCCACCACGTTCAGATGCACTACACCGGTGGCTCCGTGAGAGGTCCATGTTAACCGGAAGCGCCCCAACGGTGCCAAATACCGTAACGCGAAAGCAATAGCGAAAACACAAAGAACAGAATCCCCTTGCGCATTTTTCCCACCTAGAAACGGAAGAGAAAGCTGCTCGCAAACTGTAGATTGTTAGTCGCCCTGGACGGAACCTGTGGTTGTCCTGGAAATAACACCTTTGCCTCATAGAAAATGAGCGTATCTCCCACATCATATCTGACTGCAAATCGCCGCGATATTGTGATCATGACTATCCCCCCAGCATCAAGGGCGGGTTCTGTCAGTCTGCCAAGCTGGAAGCTGAATGCTGGCGGCGGAGTAACTTGTAGGATTACGTTGCCGAAGCTAGCAAATCCGGGGCGGACCTTCGCATACAGATGGAGTCTGCCCTTCGAGATGCCTACGCGGATACCGAAGAATGCCTGCGTCAAGCGTCCTCCGGCAAAAGCAGTGGATTCGTTTGGGGTCTTGGGTGTAAAACTAAACGACGAATCGAATCCGACGAGGTTTCCCTTGATCTTGACCGAACATATAGCTCCGACCGCAGGCTGGTAAGTGACGGACCCAACTGTTCTCGCTGGAACATATAATTGAGTAACCTGAGGACCGACCTCGATCCTAGGTACAATATCTTGCGCCCCTGCCGTCCCTGAAGTGAAAGTGATCGCTCCCAGGAGAAGGGGTACCCACCTCAGGGCCATGGCGTCTGAGCAGCGCAATTTGAATTTCCTGGCTGGACCGATTCTAATTCTGTCGGTCTTTTCGATTCTGGCGTGCCTTGACAGGAAAATGTTTGGAGTGTCAGAGAGATCGATCTGTGGTCGGTTTTTCGGCACTCACTAGAGCCAAATCTGGAGAAAGGATAAAGTTCGAGGCTTTATTGAATAAATTGACTCACCAGAATTTGCCCCGCTGTGGTTGCATAGATTCTCTTGGGGTTCGAGCCGTCCGCGTTTACGATCCAGAGTTCGCTCTCTCCCGTTTTCTTCTTCAGGAGCGACAAGGCAATTTGCCCCTCTTCTGACCATGCTAAACCCCCCATTCCCCATGAGCGAAAGGAGTAGTCCGACCCGATGGAGGCCCGCTTAAGTACAACTCTGCGGTCGCCACTGTCAAGGGCGACAATTTCAAGCCCCTCTTTCATCCATACCACGATCTCTCGGCCATCAGGGGAATACGCAGCCGACATGGCTCCATCCTCAGGTGGAACCAATACTGTCTGCTCGCCGCCGTGTGACGGCATCTCCAAAAGCTCAGTCCTCAGGCCGCCTGATCGGAAAGTACGGATGAAGGCGATCTTGCCCAAGACTCCCCAAGAAGGAAGATAGAGACCCTTAAAGCTATCTGCCGCGACGAGTTCACGAGATTCACCAGTGCGTAAATCTACGACCCGAAGACTTGTTTCCGGCGGACTTCCGACGCTACGTGCGCAATAGACAGCCGAGTTTCCATCGGGAGAGAGAATTCCGGGACCTTGCGGTGCTGACCCAGGTAATACACGCTGCCAATTATCTACATCGGGACTCCAGAAGTACAAGTGATCTTCGACTTTATCGTTCCCCGGAGCCAGTTCATGGACGGTGACGAGCATTGGCCCGGACATCGAATTAGCGGAAGCGAACATATAACTGCGATTGGGCTCGGGCTTTAAAACAGCTTTCAGCCCACTCCCATTGGGGCGTATCGAAAAAACATAGTCCTGAAACAGGCGTGTGCCAATAGTCGAAAAGAGAATTCTCTCGCGGTCCCGAACATGTCCCCAAGAGCAACCGCCCGCCAAAAACGCGGCTAATTCTCCCAGAATCGCCAGCATCGAAGCAACTAGACGCGGCATGTCTCGTCGAATTCTGCACCCCCCAGTGGAACGAAATGTGTTTGCTGTCCTACGTTACAGGGAGCTGGGGAGAATATGGTGGCAAAGTTCCAAGTGACTTGCCAGTTCGCGTTGTCCCTAGCGAGGGGATGGTCGTCGATGCCATAGGGCCCCTGCGTGTAGCCTTCAAAAGTGTCCATGTTGCCATTTCCCGAACCTACCTGCGAAAGCTTCTGGCCGCTGTCAGCGACGCCGTCCACTGGGCTTTGGTCGCTGGGATTTTCGGCTGGGGCCTCGAAGGAGACCATCCGAATTCCTCCTGGGAAGGGCGGCGGAGGCTTGCAAGGACCGGCATTGAGCAGAGCTGCGATGATCAGGCCTTTCAGTAATATCGTAGTTGCCCAGAAAAACCCAGGTAGCAAAACCAAGCAAAAGAATTACGGCGATTACGCGGACGAAGCTTGTCCGGGTGGCGCCCGGCAGCAGCAGCGCGTGGGGCCCCAGATCAAAAGTTCTCAGTGACCCGCCCCGCAGCCATAACTGCCATCCCCGCGCCGTGGCCCAGAAGACTAGGGCACAAAGAATCGCCAGCACAAACACAAATCCGAGTAGTTCCGAATAGAAAGGAAGGTCAAACAGGTAAAACGGCAGGGCCCGCGAAAAAACCGGGTCCGTCCAAGTGGCGGGGGGCAGCGTGACCCCCCGCGACCCGAAGAAGCGCATGATCGTCCAGTAGTCAATCGAGGCCGAGGCGAACAATAGTGCCACTACGGCCAGCCCCATCAGAACCAGCCGGGAGTACAGGCGGAAATCCCCTCGGCGGACGCCGGCGAAGTGCAGCCCCCGCGCATGAGCCACCCACAACGCGATGAAAGCCACCAGGGCGCCCGCCACGGACGGGGCAATGCTGTACCACAGCATGCTGATCCACGTCCCAACCTGTGCGACCTCTTTCCACCAGTTGTATTCGATGACGAAGTTCGCAATGGTGCTAGTCAGGACTAGCAGGATGAGCGCCAACAACAGCGCCAGGAGGATCAGATTACGAATCTGTGAACCGCGCATACATTGAAATGGCCAGTCATTGCGGCTTACCATTTCCTCTTAGTCGGGATTTCCGATTTGGACCACTGACTCGCGCATCATAAGCTTTTCCGGCCCTCGACACAACGAATCTGCCACCAGAGCAGGCCCCAGCGAAATCGCGGGGTTTCGACGGCTCGTTCTTGCCGTCTGACGTCAGCTCTGGTAGCGTTCAACAACCAGATGTCTTTCCCGCGGTGGTGTAACCTCACTCGTCCCGAGTAGCACTTTCTGAGTTCCAAGCGGCACCAACAAAGACGAGCATTGCAGAGATCTGCATCCACGTCATAAGGCCGATCGCCGCGGCAAGGCCACCGTAGACAGGCCCATACTGGGTCTTCCGAACATAAATTCCAAACAGCGAATTGACGCCCCAACACAGAATTGTTGCGGCGGTTGCTCCGGGCAGAACGGAGCTCCAGGTCGTTGTACCTGGTCGCGCAACGCGATAAATCAAGGCAAGGACAAATATTGCCAGGATCATCGCCAGAACTCGAAGTGTGACGACCAAAAAGTTACGAACCAAGGAAAAGTTACCAAATTTGGCAGCAATCCACTGCTCTGATGGCCGACCAAAGACACTCAGCGCAACGGCAACAAGTCATGCCACACTTGCCAAGGAAAACAAAAGCAATCCACGAATCTGGCGGCCGAGAAAGGAATGTGCGCCGTGGTCACCCCCCATAAATTAACTCGATGCCTTTGATGATGAGCTTCATCACCCGCGTGCCCACGAGCAGCGTTCCAATCCAGCCGATAAGCGCCAGGTACCAGGCGTTCACTTTCTGGCGTAACACGTATGCGGATATGAGTTGCCAGCTGCCTGGGGGAAGAATCGCCGAAATCCGCATGGCGACCTCCTGACCGCCTTTTCCTTCCAAGGAACTCTTCATAACGTTCAGCGCAGTCAGCAGGACTGCAAAGAACATATTGAACGCCACCGCCTGCAATACCATACCGGACTGCGGAAAGACTCTGGCCAGCGTTCGAAATAGTTTTTTGGCAAGAGCAGTTAGCGCCATTCCGGAATTAGATGACGGAGCAAACGGACTCCGGGCCTCCTCGGCACCTTGCACCTTGCACAGTAGGATGCGAGTTCGGCTGCAGCTTCGTTTTTCAGAGCTTACCCTGAGCGATTCGAGCAGCGGCTAAATTCACTTCCGCTTCGCGTACGGATTTGGCCATGCTCGGTTTCGCCATTTCTTTCTTGACGCTGGCTTGCGTCGCTTCGTCAGATTCTTTCTTATATTTCCTCTTCATCGTACACCCCTGATGAAAGCGAGACAGAAGCAATGCCGTTCAATTCAGAATCGTGCCGACAAACCGCGTGATACGCCCCCATCCCTGAGCTGCATGTCGTGTTCGGGCGTCTCGGCCAAAGTGAAAGCTCAGGCTGAGGCCGGAGAAATGGACCGCACGCGAGCCGCCCGGATAACTTTGTCGCGGGGGACGAAAGCCCTCCATACCACCATAGCCTAAAGGACCAAGCTGCACGTTCTGCATGTGAAGTGTGCTCTGAAAGGCGCCCAGTTGGAATCTTCCGACCCAGAGTTGGAAGAGCGGCAGGCTCGACTGCGTGAGAGTCAAAGTCTTAACCTGGTCCATTGGCGAAAAATGCTCCAGGCTGGGGTCACACTGGTAAGCTCCCACGAACTGTAGACTGAAATGAGCAGGGGGGTTCCCGGGATCCTGGGACAGCAGGAAGGAAGAGGTCATCAAGGGAATCGATACCGTCCGGGGCATCGTCATAATCTGCGCACCATGCTCTTGTGCTAAGACGATCTGTGGCACGGGTGTTTGTCCTGCCACCGGCACGTGGCTACCCAGAAACATCCCAAGTACCAAGATGAACCGTTTGTACATCACAAGATTTCTCTTTCATCTAATTCTCGCTCTCCACACTGAAGGGAAGGACGGACGCTGCGGGCCTCCGGGTTCCCTTTACTGTCGCCTGAAACTGAGTGGCGGGAGTTTAGCCGGAGAGGAACTAGATTGTTGCTAACAAAATAAGTCTACGAAGTTCGGCGTTCACCTGTCTGTTCTAATACGCACACAAGTAGACCTGTTCGTTTTGGGACAGACTCTCGACTCTCGATGCGCTAGCCTATTTCACGATTCTGATTCTCAGGGGCTTTGCAGCTTCGCTGCCCTCGAGTCAAAAATGAAAATCCTGGCTAAATCTCGGATGGCAATGTTTCTGGTCATGGTCGCTGCTTCAGGCGCACTCTTCGCTCAAAGTAGCGGGCCGGACAAACCTCAGAGTCATGCAAGCGTCCTGGACGCTCGTCAGATCGTCGGCCAGTCGGTCGCGGCCACCGAGCGCAGTTGGCAGGCGCGCGACCATTACGCTTACACGGCACGTGATGAAGAGCGGCGCCTGGACTTGCTCGGGCACGTAAAATCGGAAAAAATCGATGTCACCAGAATGATCATTGTCAACGGCGCTCGCTTCGAGCAGCCCGTGGAGCACAACGGGGCAGCTTCCATCGGTCAAGGAACAGAGGAAAAGCGCGAGGATCTTGACAAGCTGAAGCACGAAACGCCGGACGAGCGGGCCGCACGGGCAAAATTCCGATTCCTCCACGTCGTGATTATAGCTACAGAGGCAAAAAAAGGTCTCTTCAGTCTACCTCCATGCCCAAGGAACGCAGTAGACACTTTAACCGACGGATGAAGTGGATTTAGACTAAGACGTCGCTGCCGGCCAAACGCGTGTTTCAGCCACCCAATTGAGGGCATGGCGGGCTGCATCATTCGTGCAGCACGACGCTCAAGAGAGAAGTATTGATCTCAATCCCGCCGTTGTACTTGATGAAACCGAGCTTCCTGAATTTGTTCATGAAAACATTAACCCGTGAGCGCGTTGTGCCGATCATCTCCGCCAGCGTCTCTTGCGATACTTTGGGGAGCAATCCGTGGGGCTGGTCTTCCTTACCGTAACGAGCAAGCAATAGAAGCGTGCGGGCGAGCCGCTTCTCGCTTGAGTTGAATAGCTGATCGACCAAGTCCTCCTCGATTCGAATGTTCCGTGCCAGCATGAAACTGATGAACCGGTCGGAGAGGTCATGCTGCTCGTGAAGCACCTTGAACATTTCACTCTTCTCAATGACGAGCACAGTGCTGTGCGTAACCGCGGTTGCCGTCCCCATGCGAACGGACTGACCTGCCAGACAGCCTTCACCAAAGAAGTCACCCGGTCCCAGAATGGCGACGACCGCCTCTTTGCCGACTTCATTGACGACGCTGAGCTTCACACCGCCTTCTTGTACGTACATTACGCTCTTAGCGGCATCACCTTGGGAGTAGACGAGCTCCGCCTTCTTAAACTCTTTAATTTTTCTCGCCACGCCCGCTGAATCAAGAAAAGCTTGGGCGTTGAATGCGCCCTTTTTGGCGAACATACTCTTGGATTTGTTGTTGGAAATCGTAACTCCTGCCATAAGACGACCCCTAAAAAACAACCTAGCAAACCCAACAAAGCGATGCAAGTCGAGGTTAGGCTCTTTGAGGAAGCACTCCGGCAAAGCTGCGTTTGCCAATCGCTAGCCCTGGAGCATTGATTTCGCGTTCTTGCCTACCGCTAGCAACATAATCACGCTCTTGTCGTGGGCGTGAGGAGAAAAGAACCGGATCACTGCATCGTCGTAAAACGTCAAACCCGTGGCACTTAAGCGTTGGGCGTAAGCGGCAAGATACAGCTTGCCGCTCAAGATGCCCGCTTCGAGCTGCACGGCGCGGTATCCGCGATTGCCGAAGCGTCCCAAAATGATTTGCAAGTCTGCAAGGAAGAAGATGTCCGCGGCGGCTTCAACCGGCAATTGCTGGTCAAGCCCCAGATGGCCAGCCTGAGCGCGGAAGTTTCCTGCCTTCAGGCATTCGAGCACATGGCGGTCACGGTGGTATACGTAGGCCCCGGGATCGAGACCTTCGACTGCATTCACAATTAAGTAGACCTCGTTCAGCTGAGTCCCCTGGGGATCCAGGAAGTCCGCTGGGATACCACGAGTAGCCCGGTCCAGCATGGTAGAGAGCTGTCGCAGCTCGATCGACACTTGGGCAAACTTGCGTGCGGAGCCCCGTCGAAGGATGACCTGTTCGAGCGGATCCCGAGGCATTTCCGTATCCGAATAAGGGTGGAGTTGAATGACCGGTCCAGTTGGCGGCGGTAGGTTCGCCAGTGGCGCCTTACCACGCCAAATCTCAACCTCTTCGGGCGAATTGAGCGAAGAGGCAGTGTGAATCTCGTGCATGGCTGGGTACACAGTCTCGTTTCGAGAGAGCGGAACCGTTTCCAAATGGAGGGCCGAGGGCTTGGAAGGTAGTGGCTGCGCCAACGCTTCGACATGGCCGAGGGCTACCAGAGAATAGGCGACCTCACGCTCGGGATCGACATCCAGCAATCGGTTCACATCTGCGTCCAGGAATCCGCAGATCAATCTGGCAGGCAGTCCAAGAGCCGTGGCGACCGCAAGCAAATTGGCTAGAAGGGTGCCATTATCCCAGCCAAAGTGGCGATAGGTACGGGCCTGATATTTCCAGGCATTGCGCCAATAGGTGCAAGTACAAATGATGGTGAGCGGGGCGTGGACAATTGTTGTTTCTCTCCCAGTAGCCTCACTCAGCACGCTGCGATAGTCTCCATCCCTCAGTCTGCGTAGGGCGAACTCGGCGGGAGCAAAGTGGTACACGCCTGCTTCCAAATCGATAAGATTTCCGCACACAACATAGACCTCAACTTCGTAGAGTGCTCCGGTGCAGGCTGCGGCGCGAAAATAAATATCGCCGCCAGGATACTTCCGATGCCGAGTGATCCCAGCGGTTAGATACAGCAATTGGGCCAGCGCCTCAAGGTCGGGTCCAACCTTGGCCTCCAGGTGGATGCTCTCAGCGATCGCGGAAAGGGCAGCGACGCCAGTTTGGCGTACCTCGCGGGGCAACCGCAACGGCTCTAGAGTGGTGTAAGCCTTGAATGGCAATGGTTGATTGGACCAATCCAGGAAATGCGGGTTGTTATGGACGCTGGCATAGGAATGCTTGGAAGTGTTGTGGTACTTCCAAGCAGCTTCAAGATTGCTGTTGACGGTCATTGGTGAGAAGGCTAGCTTGCCACCAGCATATTACCGCCATGCACAGAGCGGGTCGCGAATAACTGTCGATAACAAGGCTTCCCCAGCAATCAAGAAAGCGGTTCAGAAACGGGGATCGAGGACATTGTCCCTCTCTTGACCGCCACCAATCAGTAGCACGCCTGCCAAGCATTCACCCTCCACGCGAGGTCGCTTGCGCTCCCGTTAGATGAGCATTTGGAACACGGTTTTCAGGGCGACCTCTCCTTTTCGAGAGCTGGCTTCACCGTTCTCGAACTCGATCCAGCCTTCGTTGAAGCCATCCAGCATCCGAATACGGGGTGTGGGATTCTTCATGCCCTGCGATCTGAATAGCGGTTCCCAAGTCTCGCGCGGCACGGCGTCCATTCTTACGGGACGGCCAAGAAGTTCAGTGAGGGTGGCCGCAACCTCGTCGGGTGTCACCCGGCGCGGCCCTTCCAACTCGATGACTCTTCGGTCGTTCCAAATTCCCTGGAGCACTTCCGCGGCCACACGTCCGACGTCGGCGGTGGCAACCATTGGTACCGGTTTATCAAGAGGCTGCAAAAAGCTCGGAATCACACCGTTCTCGCGCGCTGCAGCAACATCCCATCTGGAATTTTCCATGAACCATCCCGGTCGCAGGAAGACAATGGGCATCGACAGCTCTCCCAGCACTTGCTCGATGATTGTGTGCTGTGTGAGCAGGTTCGGTTCGCCCGCTTGCGCGCCGATCGTCGACAGGTAAACGACCCTGCCCGGACGTGCTCTTTCGATCGCCGATTTCAGAGTGGCGGCCGTGGCCCGCGCCTCGGGAAAGCTGGGTGCCGGATCGAAGTTCGGCGGAACCAGCACGAAGACGCCTTCCGCTCCCTCGAACGCGGACGCAAGCGCCGCGACGTCAAGGATGTCCGCTGTCGCTAATTCGCAGCCGCGCTGTGCCCAGCCGTCACCTTTGCGGACGTCGCGCATTACAGCCCGCACTGGCCGCCCAGCGGCCAGGAGGTTACGCGCTACGTTGCCGCCAACGTTGCCGGTGATTCCAGTAATTGCGAACATCGTACCTTTCTCCTTGCGATCCATTTTGCGCGTTATCCACTTTTATGATGCGTGCGTTGTTGATCAGTACATTGAGTTCCGGATCCTGCTTCACCTGAGCCTTCACTCAGGCGTTGCTTGCGGTTCTTGACTCCGCGCCCGCAGGCGTCAGCAATTCGCTAAGGCCCACGCGATGCAGCATTTCCGTCCGCACGCGGTCCATTACCGCAAATGCAACGTCCGCCCCGTCCTTCGTTGGATCTATATGAACGCGGAACGGACGTTTGCCAAACGGCGCGTCCACGACTTTAACGATTGCGTCCGCCACCGAGCCCGCATCCGCGTCGGGCGGTACAATGGCGGCAAAGGCTTCCTGTATTTTCTTTCCATAGCCTTTGTATGGACCTGCTTCATACTCGGCTGCGCGCTCCTTGTCGGCGGGCGAGGCGGAATGCGCGAAGTGATTGGTGCCGCCGGTGAATGCGCCGGGAACGATGATCGAGGTTTCGATGCCCCACAGCGCCAGTTCGCGGGCATACTGTACCGCCATCGCATCCATGCCCGCCTTCGAGGCAAAGTAGGGCGCGAGATACGGGGGCGTTCCACCCGCCGAACTGCTGCTGGACACCCAGATGAGCAGCCCCTGGCGCTGTTTTCTCATTTGGGGCAGCGCTACGCGGTTTACCCTTTGGGTGCTGAGCACGTTGATGTCGTAGAGTTCAGCCAGTTGCTCCGGCGTGAATGCTTCCGCCGGTCCAAAGACCATGTGCCCGGCATTGTGCATGAGGACATCGAGCCTGCTCTGTTCGGCGACAATCTGGCGGATCGCCGCTTCGATGGATTTCTCCGAAGACACGTCCAGTTCAATGGGGCGCATGTCAACCTTATTGTCGTGCGCAAACTTTTTCACGTCCGCAACTTGCGGTGCGTTGCGGCCGGCGGTATCCCGCATCGTGGCGTAGACAGTGTGGCCGGCCTTCGCGAGGGCATTGGCGGACAGACGGCCAAAGCCGCTCGAAGCTCCAGTGATTACGATTACCTTCTTCACGACTGACTCCTCCTTCTATCTGGTGTCTCGTGTGTCTTTGCAAGGTTCCGAACTCCATTCAGTAGGCAAACCCACCGTTAGCACGCAATACTTGAGAGTTCACCCAAGCGCCGTCTGGACCTGCCAAAAAGGAAACCACTCTGGCGATGTCTTCCGGCTGTGCCAGACGTTCCAGCGGTGGCATCTTGCTCAGTTCCGCAATCTGTTCTTCGCTCTTGCCCTTTAGGAAAAGCTCGGTGGCAACGGGTCCTGGAGCGACGGCATTGACCGTAACGTTTCGCCCGCGCAGTTCATTTGCCAGAACATGCACTAATCCTTCGACGCCGGCTTTGGATGCGATGTAAGGACCGTAGGTGGGGAAAGACTTTGCCAGTACACTGCTTGAGAAAGCGATGATTCTGCCGCCGGACGCCAGGTGCTGCGCTGCTTGAGCCAGGACCAGGAAGGCGCCGCGCAGGTTGGTGGAAATGACTTTATCGAACAGATCGAAGTTATTCTTGCCGATGGGCGAAAGTGGCATGATCCCCGAGTTGTGAACCACAACGTCGACGCTCCCGAATTTTGTACTGGTTTCATTGAAGAGCCGCTCGACGTCAGCAGGGCTAGAAACATCTGCTTTGACCGCAACGGCGTCGCCGCCAATCCCTTTGATTTCAGCCACTACTCCTTCGGCCTCGTCTACATTACTTAGATAGTTCACGACCACTGCGAAACTGTCCCGTGCCAGTCGCTTCGCGACCGCGCGGCCGATTCCACGGGATGCTCCGGTTACTATCGCCACCTTTTTCATGATGTTCTCCTTTTACTGGGCAGGAACCTGTAACCAGAGCTATGGACCGTATGAAAGTGCTTGGGATGGGCAGGCTCTGCTTCTAATTTCTTGCGCAACTTCAAAATGTGATTATCGACAGTCCTTGTACGAGGATAGTTCTCATATCTCCACACTTCATTGAGTAGTTCTTCCCGTGAGATCACTCTCCGAGGGTTTCGGATCAGATACGCGAGCATTTTGAATTCCTTACGTGTGAGAATAACGGGCCGACCATTGCGATGAATTTCCATCGTTGAAAAACATCCTTTCACTCCCCCAAACTCAAACGTGTCTGTGGCGTTGGGATTTCTCAACCAAGCCTTCGCTGCATCGAGCGGTGAGCAGACGTCGCTGGTATCGATGAGGCCAGTGACGGACTTATTGGATCCCGGCTTTTTCTGGGTCGTCTTATCATGAACAGCCGATTTCGGAACGAGCACAATCACCGGCAAGAAACGCGATAGCTTACGAAATTCCTCCGGAATGCCGGAGACTGGCACCAAAGCCAGATCCTCATCGACGAAGTCAATCGAGTTGGCACTGGGCTCCGTTTTAGGCAGCCTAGCCGGAGAAATTGCGGTCTTCATCGTTGCTGTCTTTGACATGCCTCTTTATCTACCTAGCGCTCAGCCGATTGGACCTAGCGACACCCTGCAGCAAGGGCATTCGATGCAGAGCGATTTTCGCGTGAAACATCCGCGACTTTACCGCCCCGGTCGAAATGCCCAGAATTTGTGCAGTGTCTCTGATTGAGTGTTCTTGTAGGTGGATGAGCTCCACAACGTTGCGAGTTCGTGGCCGCAGCCCCGAAATGGCTGACTTCACGATCCGTTTCCGTTCACGAAGGGAGCAACTCTCTTCCGGATCGGGGGCGTCGTACTGAAATTCTCGTTGCGCCACGGGTTCATGCGACGGGTTCAGCTCGTCTATGGGAACTTCTCGCGCTCCGCGGTTTTTACGGAGCTTCATGAAGGCGGCATTAATCGCGATGCGGGTCAGCCAGGTTGCAAATTGGGATCTTCCATCAAAATCCTTGAGATGGACGAAAGCATTCAGAAAGCAGTCTTGCGCTGCGTCTTCCGCGTCTTCGCGGTTTCGCATGATCCGATGGATGACACGGAAGACTTTTGTGCCATGGCGTTCGCAAAGCTCCCCGAAGGGGGCTCTTCTTCCAGTCTTAGCGGCTGCGATCAACTGCTCCTCGCTCCAAGCTCGAAGATCGCTAACCACTGAGGTATCGCTCTGCACCGAGAAAAATGTAGTCATGACCACAATAGACTTCCTCCTTCAAACCTGAGCCACAGCAGTGGCAGGTCGTCGTTCCCTCAATCTTTTTCTCTATCCATCCACTCGCGGACGTACGCCGGACAGTTCTCAAGCTTCATGCCATCCGCCTCGCAACCCCTCAGAAACTTCACTGCGTCGCGATCCGCGAGCCTCACCTCTTGCAAGTCGAGAATGATGCTTCGGTAGTCGGTATCGAAGAGCTCCTTCAGCTTCGCGACCTGCTCGGCTCTCATACGCCCGCTTAGGGTAAAAACCGTGAATCCCTGCCGCACTGATCTCTCGATCCTCAAGGTCATCAGTTGTGTGTTTGGCCCAAGTCTCAGTGGTCGCGATGCTCTGCATTGCCGCCATCACGGTCGCTGGCGTAAGTGGGATTGCAATACGGAGGCCACGTGCAACACATTGAAAACATGAGACTAGACACAACCGTAGGATGACGAAACTTCGGTAAGTGCCGGATTTTCGGGAATTAAAAAGAGAGGGACTTACTACTACTCAGAGATAAACCTGTGTTTCTTGATTCCCAGCTGCTTAATTTTCGAGTCCAGCGTCGATCGGGGAATTCCGAGTCTTGCTGCCGCACCTTCTGGGCCTGCAACTTTCCCTTTACTTTCCGCTAAGGCAGCTTCAATCATTTCTTTTTCCTGATTCTGGAGGGTGTCTGGCAACGGACCTGCTAATTCCTGCCGGGGTGGCTGCACGCTTGCCAGCCAGGCCTTTTCGATCCAAAAAGTGTCTCCGCCGCACAAGATCACCGATCTTTCAACAATGTTTTGCAACTCGCGGATATTTCCCGGCCATGGATACGATTGGCACCGCTCCAGCGTACTGTTGTCGATCTTGCGAATTTGCTTCCCGGCTTTCTCCGCGTAGCGTTTTACGAAATACTCCACCAACATCGGAATGTCCTCCTTCCGTTTGCGCAGAGGAGGCACCTCAATCGGGAATACGTTAAGCCGGTAAAACAAGTCGGCTCGAAATGTTCCCGCGGCAATGGCCGCCGTTAGATCACGGTTGGTTGCGGCTATGACGCGAACGTCGGTGGGAATAATTCGGTTACCTCCCACTCGTTCGAACTGCCGCTCCTGGAGTACTCGCAGCAACGCAATCTGGGTCTCTGCGGGAAGCTCGCCTACCTCGTCTAGAAAGATCGTACCCGAGTGCGCCATTTCAAAGCGGCCCTGGCGACGCTGCACAGCGCCAGTGAAGGCGCCTTTCTCGTGGCCAAACAGCTCCGACGCGATCAAGGAGGAAGGAATCGACGCACAGTTTACGCTGATGAACGCCTGGCCCCAACGCTGTGAATGCTTGTGTATGGCGCGAGCAATCAGTTCTTTTCCTGTGCCGGTTTCGCCCGTGATCAGCACGGTGGAATCGGTGGGGGCCACTTTCACAATGCTGGAGAGCACGGTTTGCAGGGCCGGTGACGAGCCCACAATTTCCTCAAACATGAACGCCTGATCGATTTGCTCCCTGAGCGCAAGGTTTTCGTCACGCATGCTCTCCTCGGCTCGCTTGCGATCCTCGATATCGGTCCCCGTCGCGTACCAGCGAATAATATGCCCCTGGTCGTCGCGAAGGGGATTGTAGCGGACAAGAAACCACCGATAGTTACCGTCTTTTCCAAGCGCTCGTTGCTCAAGTTCAAAAGGCTTGCCGCGCGCGAGACCCTCATGGCGCTCCTCGCGCAGCCTTTCCAAATCCTCGGGGTGGAAGACCCGTGCGCGCTGGTCTTCTCTCTGCACGTCCTCCAAAGTGAGACCGGTGTAATCGAGCACTGCCTGATTTGCGTAAAGGGCTGTCCCATCCGGGCGCAACACGTAAACGTAACTGGCGATGGCGTCGGTCATCCGCCGAAGTTCTGTTTCCTCCGCCTTTATTTGCTCAAACGCAGTCTGCAGAGCCGCTCTCGCTTCGTGCTGCTCGGTGACATCTACGGTGGTTCCGAAGAACTCTATAAGATCCTCTGATTTGTTCAAGATCGGGTGGCCTGTGGCATGGATATACTTAACGGTTCCATCGAGTAAAACGATCGGATAATCCGCCTGGTAATCGGTTTTTTCAACCACGCACGTTTGAAAGGCTTCCCGAATGCGCTCGCGGTGGTCAGGATGAATCCTTTGGAAGTAGACCTCTGGGGCTGCGCTGTCCTCATTCGGCTGAAAGCCGTTAATTCGAGCGTTTTCCGGTGAGCTCACGACTCTCCCTGATAAGACGTCCCACGACCAGGAACCTGTACGCGCCAGCCGCTGTGCTTCGTGTAATAGCGCTTCGCTCTTACGCAAAGCCTCCTCGGCACGTCTGCGGTCGTCGACGTCTGTTAGCAAATAGTACCAGCGCACGATGCGGCCGTCTTTGTCCCTGAGGGCAAGGCCGCGTGCGTGAAACCAGCGGTATACCCCGTCGGCGCGCCGGAGGTGGTGCTCAACTTCATAGGGTTCGCCCGTCTGAATCGACCGGGTCAAGGCGGCGATCGTGAGAGGAAGGTCATCCGGGTGAATCGCGTCGCTGGTCCGCCAGTTGGCGAGTTCCTCCGGAGTCTTGCCGAAATACTCCTGTACTTGGCGGTTGAGGAGTTCGATTTCGCCGGCTGGCGTCGTCGTGACAACGAGCCCGGGAATGGTATCGACTAGCAGGCGAAGATTCTGCTCGTGTGACCGGATAGCTTCCTCGGCACGCTTACGCTGTGTAATGTCCTCGGACAGCGCCATTATGAATCGCGGTACCCTCTCGGTGCCCGGTACAAGAGAAACGTTGTTGCTTACCCAAATCGAACTGCCGTCCTTGCGGCGATACTTTTTCTCAATCTGAAACTGTCGTCGTTTTCCCTCCAGCAACTCGGTGATGAGCGCCCAGTTGGCTTCGCGGTGGTCCTCATGCGTTACGTCCAGAAAACAAAGTGCACGCAGTTCCTCCTCCGTGTAACCCACGATTGTCTGGTAGACATGATTGGTGGCTAGAAAGCGGCCGGTCAGGTCAGTCAGCGCAACGCCGATAGCCGAATTCTCAAAGACGGATCTCCACCGCTCCTCGCTTTTCCGAAGGGCTTGCTCAGCCCGCTTGCGATCTTCGATGTCGATAGCGGTTCCATACCATCTGAGGAGCTTTCCGGTTTCATCGCGCAGCGGTACATTGCGAATAAACCACCAGCAATATTCTCCGTCTGCCCGCCGAACCCGCGCTTCACTCTCCATGGCTTGCCCGTTCTTAACGGCTGTGTGCCAATCGGCGACGACCCTCGTCCGGTCATCGGGATGAAGAACCGCTTCCCACTTCCACCCGAATGCCTCGTCCAAAGCTAAACCTGTGAACTGCAACCAACGATCATTAACGAAATTAACCTGACCCTCGGGCGAAGCGCTCCAGACATGTGCCGGAACCGTATTGACCACGTCGCGAAGTTCTCTCTCGCTCCGGCGGGCAGCTTCCGTCCGCTGCTTAATTTCCTCGAAAGCTTTCTCCAACTCGGTTCTGGCCTTCCACTGTTCAGTGACATCCATCGAAGTTCCGACAAATTCCACCAATTCACCCGACTGGTTCAGGAACGGATGGCCGATAGAGAAGATGTGTTTGATCGACCCATCCGGGAGAACAATACGGTAGGAGGCGTCGTAATCGGTCTTGTCGAGTTGGGCCCTTCGAAAAATCCCCTCAACTACCGGTCGATCCTCAGGGTGAACTCTTTCGAGGAACTGTGGCCAAGTGGGTCCCATTTCCTGATATTCATAGTCATAAATGCTAAAAATTTCTCGCGACCAGAAGAGAACGCCGGTACGCACATTCCAGGCCCAACTGCCTGTGTGGGTCAATTTCTGTGCTTCGGCTAAATAACCCTCACTCCGCCTGAGTTCTCTTTCTGCTTTCTTCCGCTCGGTAATATCTCGATAAATGAGGTAGAAGACCATGTGGCCGAAACCAAGCGAAATGCCCCTCGCGACGACGGAAACGTCCAAGGGAACACCGTCTTTGCGTTGCCGAATGGCCTCCAACTCAACTCTTTCCCCCGAAATGAGCGCATCCCGGTTCTTGAGACCCTCAGCGTGCAATTCTTCGGGAATTATTAATTCCGGAAGCCACTGTCCGGCAGCCTCTTCTGCTGTGTACCCGAAGATGCGTGTGAATTCCTTGTTGACCCGCAACACGTGAAAGTCATCGTCGGTGAGGATTACCGCGTCGGGTGACAGCTCAAATAATCCGTCGAGCTGCTCTTTCTCCCTGCGCAATTCCTCATTCGCCGCAGCCAGCCTTTCCTTTCGGTCCGTCACCTCGACCTCGAGAGCATCCCTTGACCGTCTTACCCAGATCATGAGGACGGCAAAGAGCAAGAACACCAGGTTATACAGAACGCGAGAGAGGCTGCTGGTTGCCCCTTCGACGATGAAGCCCCGAATCAATGACGAAAGCAAGACTGCCACAATACCGGGCTTCGTACCGGCGTACCAAAACGTCACCGCGATTGCCGACAGCGCAAATGCAGCAAATGGATGAGGCAGATTGAAGTGGTGAAACAGAAGCTCCAGCAAGAGAGCGCCGGCGACCGAAGCGAAAGCCAAACCATAGCGGCGCGCGAAGGACGCACTTGGCAGCGCCCTCTTTTTTGCTGCAGCTGAATCAGCCATGGTTCAGCGCTCCTTTCACCCTCGGATGAAAGCTACGATGGTTGCCGTATTAGTTTTTACTGTAGCTCCGTTCCAATTGCGGCACAACGCGCGGTGTACAACTTTAGAGTCGCTCGAAAGATCGTCCATGCAGTTCAAGCTCAGCACCTTGATACGCTCAGAGTCGCAAAGCGAGAAATGTTCCGGGAGAGTCCGCGTGGGTGGAGACGCTAGTTTCTCGCCAGCGCTACACGTCGGACTCGTCGTCCCGCCTTGGGCAGAGTACTTGTCCGCCGATTCCCGTTGAAACACGCTTACGTGCACGCGCTTCTCAGACCCTAAACGAGCACTGGCGTGTTCGTTCTCTTGGTTGGAAATTTCCCCTGAAAAACGAATTCGCGAAGCCCTGCCTTCCCCAAAAGTGAATATTGTCCGAATGACGGCAACCCAGAAGTTATCAACTCGCCGGTCGGGTTGGTACTGACAAACGCCCATTTCATCATTGCTTGTTTTCCGGACGAGATGCCGACTAATCCCGCCGTCGAGGCCGGATAGCTCCGGATCGCTTCCGGATAGTTACCGGTTAGCCCACTCGGGAGTTGGCCTCTTTAATCACCACAAGCGCGTTTCTCGGTACCAATCCGGAGGCATTACCTCTGGATTGCCCTTAAATTGGAATCTGACCGCAGATAACTGTCCGGTTTCGCGACGACTCTTCCCGCAACCGGACAATTGGGCACCGCCCCTCTTTGTCGGTAAACCACTAAGTATAGGCAGCACAGTGAGTTAAAAGAGAGGAAGCTCGGGAAGAATAGGTGCCTTTAACTAACCATACTTCAGGGATGTGCCTATGCAAATACTTTGGCAGGATTTGCGGTTCGCCATTCGCATGCTGAAGAAGAATCCCGGATTCACCATCGTTGCCGTGCTGACGCTGGCCGTAGCCATTGGCGCAAACGCCGTAGTCTTTAGCGCAATGAATGGTTTAATTCTCCGCGCTCTGAATGTGCCCCAGGCGCAGACCCTCTATACGCTCGAGCACGGAACCGACAAGGACTCAAGTGAGTCGTATCCCGATTATCTCGATCTGCACGATCGCAACCGCAGCTTTGAGGGTCTCATCGCGTATAACATCGATCAGGCTGGCCTGGACACCGGCAAGAATCCTGCCCGCGCTTGGGTCTTTGAAGTAAGCGGCAACTACTTCGACGCATTAGGTATTCAGCCTTATCTTGGCCGGGTTATTCATCCCTCCGATGAGCATGCTTCAGATATCGTGCTTACCTACGCGTATTGGCACAGCCACTTTCAGGATGACCGCAGCGTGGTGGGCCGCGTTCTCCACCTCAACAGCCATCCTTTTACCGTTATCGGTGTAACGCCGCCCGGGTTCCGCGGGACTGTATTGATCTTCTCGCCCGATGTCTTTGTACCCATCGTCAACCAGGAACAAGACGACGCAGCGAATCTATTGAACGCGCGCGGAAACCGTTGGATTGGCGAGGTCCTTGGGCATCTGAAGGCGGGAGTCACTCCGGCCCAGGCGGTTGCCGACCTAAACTCGATTGGCTCCGCTCTAGAAAAGAGCTATCCCAAAGAGGATGCTCTGATGAACTTTAGCTTGGAGCGTTCAGGTCTGCCCGGTGGCAGCTTTAGTACCGCTATCCAGGCATTCGTTGGCGGATTGATGCTGCTGGCGGGATTAATTTTGTTGGCCGCATGTGCCAACTTGGGCAGCTTGTTTGCCGCGCGCGCCGCGGACCGTTCCCGGGAAGTTGCTCTGCGACTCGCGCTGGGAGCGGGCCGATCACGCATTTTGCGGCAACTATTTACCGAAGCGGTTCTGATTTCGACGATGGGAGGCGCTGCCGGACTTTGGGGCAGCGTAGTGCTGCTGCACTGGCTGGGCGTGTGGCAGCCATTTCCCCAATATCCAATAAATATGCCGGTGAATCCGGACGCAACTGTTTATGGAGTTGCTTTGCTATTGAGTTTAGCCAGTGGGTTCCTACTCGGCGCGGTTCCCGTCAAGCAGGTGCTTCGCACGGAGGCCTATCAGATCATCAAGTCGGGATCGACGGGCGCAATTGGTCGGCGACTCACTGCCCGAGACCTGTTACTTGGCGCACAAATTGCGATCTGCGCAGTGCTCGTCACCTCTTCCATAGTTGCCGTGCACGGACTCGTGCGCTCGCTACACAGCAGTTTTGGTTTTGAGCCGCGGAACGCAATGCTCGTTGATACAGACTTGAATATGGCAGGTTATAAAACCGATAGCGTGCCCGCAATGCAAAAGCGAATGATCGACGCGATGGGGTCGATTTCTGGCGTCACATCCGTAGGATTGGTCAACATTCCGCCATTACAAGCAGCCTGCTGCAGCGAGTCGAATATCTTTACTGACAAAACCACGGATCTCAGGCCATCGAATGCTGCAGCCCGCGTCATAATGTTCAGCATCTCTCCCGAATATCTCCAGGTGGCGGGCACGCCCCTTTTGGCCGGCCGAGACTTGACGTGGCACGACGACAAGAATACGCCGCGTGTTGCCGTGGTGAATCGGCTATTTGCTAGCAGAATGTTCGGCTCCGCCACAAACGCGCTGGGCGGATATTACAAAGTGGATGATGGAACCCGCATCCAAGTGGTGGGCGTTGTCGAAGACGGAAAATATTCTCCGAACATCACAGAGGATCCACGGCCGGCGATGTTTTTGCCAATCCTGCAATCACCCTCCACTGAGACTTGGCTCGCGGTGCGCTCCACGGGCAATCCGCACCAATTGGCGGCGGCCATAAGATCCAAGCTGCGGGACCTGGACGCAGGGCTGCCCACTTTCGTCCAAACATGGAACCAAGCGATGGACGGGGCTCTGTTTCCTTCGCGAATAGCCGCGGTTTCGCTGGGTATTCTGGGCGTGATGGGCTCGATCTTGTCTGTTACTGGCATTTTTGGATTGGCTGCCTATTCCGTCAGCAAACGCTTGCGGGAATTGGGAATTCGTATGGCCCTCGGCGCGCAGCGCAAGGAAGTGTTGCAGGCAGCGTTGGGACGCGCACTAAAGTTGCTGGCTTTTGGTTCCGCGGCAGGATTGCTCCTCGGAATTCTGGCCAGCCGGGTGCTCGCCTTCATCGTGTATCAGGCAACTCCCCGCGACCCGCTCGTATTGGCTGGCACTGTTCTAGCGATGTCGTTATTGGGACTAGTAGCTACGTGGATTCCAGCGCAACGCGCGCTCTCGATTGATCCTGCGATCCTGCTGCGCGAGGAGTGAACTGCCGCGGCACAGGCTGCAATAGGTTCGACTCGTCCGTGTTCCGGGTGCCGAAATAATCTAGATTAGCGACGTGCTGGTCGGTGTCGAGAAGTCTTAGTGTTGTATCGGAAGCGCGAGTGAGCAAGCTGCACGCACGAGCACGGTGTGTTCGCGCGCTTTCGATACAACGACTTGAAGGAAGACGCTGGCGTTTGCGGCGGATGCGGGCTAATGGCTAGGGGAATTCAATCTTTTCACCCATCTGTAAGCTATTGGTTTTGCGGTACTTAGAAAATGAGCATGTGCGAGAACCGCAATTCGATGCGTTACGCTGGGGCATGACGTGCGGAGCATAGCACGCGAAGCGTCCGCCGCGCCAGCGGCTCAGTTCTAGTCGGCTTCTCTCCAACGATTGGTCGGTGACTGCTGGCCCGTTTCTCGGTAGCAATCGGAGACCGACAACAAACAAGCTGCAGAAACTCGTGACCTAGGGAGCACAGATTCCCGCTGAGCCAATCTTCTATCCACAATTTTTTTGCGTTGTCGAACAATTGCCGGAAGAGGATGTTGGCTGCCTATGCCCTCCGATCCGGCCAACCGCTCCAATCGATTCCTTTTGCGGCTGTCGCTGGGGTTGACAGGCGCGATTCTGCCCTGCTCTTATCGTTAGCGAATTGTGGTACGGCTGTTGTTTCTTATTAGCGCAATCGTTTGTCTTTTCGAAACAGATCGTACCCGTCGTAAGCCGGAGTCCTCATGAAGCTGAGATTGGTCCTGTTTTTGTCTTGTATCCTGCTGTTTTCTTCCTTGTCGTCCTTGTCGTTGAACGCGCAGCAGGAGGGTGAGGTGCAGCTGTGGCTAACGAAGGGCGCGAAGCCAGAGTTCGGACCCAATGTAATGGTCTTCGATTCGTCGATGCCATCGCAGGCGATCCAGAAGCAGATCGATGCGGTGTATGCGACGCAGGAGCACAACGAGTTTGGACAGCAGCGAAACGCGCTGCTGTTCCTGCCGGGAGACTATTCGGTGGACGTGCCGGTAGGCTTTTACACGGAGGTGATAGGGCTTGGGGCGTCGCCCGATGCAACACGGATTGCGGGCAACGTGCATGCGGATGCGAATCACGAGCACAATAATGCGACGACGACCTTTTGGAGAGCTGCGGAAGGGCTCTCGATAAAGCCGGCGGGGGGCACGATGCAGTGGGCGGTTTCACAGGCAGTGTCGCTGAGGCGCATGCATGTACGCGGCGACCTGGTGCTGCACCAGAATCGCGGCTGGGCGAGCGGCGGCTGGATGTCGGATTCGCTCGTGGACGGCAATGTCGACTCCGGCAGCCAGCAGCAGTGGATCTCGCGCAACTGCGATTGGAAGAGCTGGACGGGCTCGAACTGGAATATGGTGTTTGTTGGCGTGGCGCATCCGCCGGAAGGCGCATGGCCTTCGCCGCCGTACACGAAGGTGGCGCGTACGCCAGTGGTGCGCGAGAAACCGTTTCTGCAGGTGAATGCTGCGGGCGAGTTCAGCGTGCGGGTTCCGGAGCTGTCCAGCGACGGCGTCGGGATTACGTTCCGTGGTGGGGAAACAGCGGGAGAGACAATTCCGATTGCGCGGTTCTATATTGCGCGCCCGGATGTGGATACGGTCGAGACGATCAACGCACAGCTCCACCAAGGCAAGAACTTGATTCTGACGCCGGGGATATATGAACTGACGGCCCCGATTCGCGCGACACGGCCGCATACAGTGGTGCTGGGTCTCGGATTTGCGACGCTACGTCCGATGAAGGGCACAGCGGCGATGACGACGGCCGATGTGGACGGAATCGAGATTGCGGGGCTGCTCTTCGATGCGGGGCCGAGCGAGTCTCCGGTGCTGTTGGAGGTGGGTCCGGAGGGAAGTCGGGCGCGTCACGCGAAGGACCCGATCACGCTGCACGATGTTTTCTTTCGTGTTGGAGGCGCGGGAGTGGGCCGGGCCAAGGTGAATTTGAGGATCAACAGCAACGACACACTGGTGGACCATACTTGGATCTGGAGAGCGGACCACGGCGCCGGAGTGGGCTGGGAGCTGAATACCAGCGAGAACGGGCTGGTGGTGAACGGAAACCAGGTCACGATGTATGGCCTGTTTGTGGAGCATCACCAGCAATTCCAGGTTCTGTGGAAGGGCAATGGCGGGCGAACGTATTTTTATCAGTCCGAGATTCCTTACGATCCTCCGAACCAGGCGAGCTATACGAGTGCGCCGGGGGTGAACGGCTGGGCCTCGTACAAAGTGGCGGATGGAGTGACGACGCATGAGGCGTGGGGGCTGGGCGTGTATAGCGTATTCATCTGTCCGGATGTCGGGCTGACCCGGGCAATCGAGACGCCGAAGAGCCCGGAGGTACGGTTCCACGACATGATCACCGTGGCGCTGGGCGATCACGGCGCGATCAACCATGTGATCGACGACACGGGCGAGGCGACCGCGATACATCCTCGCGTGACGCCGAAGGTGACGGACTTCCCCTGAGTGGATGCGCGCTGCCGTGGCATTAGCGGGGCGGGCAACGTGCGGGAAATGCAAAATCTCCTTGAAACGGGCCGCAGGATTCGGTAACGGGAAGTCGGCTTGTTGGAAGTGATCATCGCGGCTACCGCCAATTCTGGGAGGATTACGGGCTATGCGGAAGTTACTCCAATAAACTCGACCGCACCATTGCTTCCGAATTGTGGACAATTCGCTCAAGATCCATTTTTCGCTTCCTACATAACCGCATTTCTCGCCAGCAGAGGGCACGTCGATAAAAATATGCTGCTAACCATGAAGCGCGAATTTTGTCACGACTCTTCGCGCTACAGGCGACAAAAACTTTACATCTGATTCTGTAACGGTGTAGCGAACATCACAATCCAACGCTTTGTGAAACGTTTTGACGATGATTGTTCTAAACACGTGCTAAAGCCCTTTTCGCTGGATAAAAAAGCCGTGAGCGGAGCAGTTACCCCCATAGCCGTCAAACGTTCAAAGGACAAATGATGAAAGGCCACACGTGTGGATTGCAATGGCGCCTATCGGCTTCCTTCAGATCGCCCGATCAGGCATTCAGTACTAATCCTGGTGAGCGGCTAAAAAGCAATCACATCGAGACGAGCGACGGAACGAGTCGCATTAACTCCGCACCGAGACTGTTGAGGGTTCAACACTATCGACTGCACTTATCACGTTCTGAGTGTGTGCGGTTTCTTCTCGCGGAAAGCCAGCCGGCAAGTTGTTCCGGAAACAAGCAGAAGCTGTAATTCCTCAATCCTAGCCACTTTGGAAACGTGTGCAGTAGACGTATGCAGTAGACGTGTGCAGTACAGCAAATACGCGTGAGCGTGATTGCACCAAATTCAAGGAGAACAACGGAGATACATATGAAGAATCGTGACATGTTGCTGGCAAGAGCAGCCTTGGTCAGTATCCTTTTGTTAGTCGCCGGACTGAGCGCGCAGAGCCAATCACCTGAGTCCAAGTCTGGCCAATGGCGAATAGCCGGACAGAATCTGAGCAATACTTGGAGCCAACCCGCTGAGCACTCCATCAGCCCGGCCAATGTCAAAGAGCTGAAACCGAAATGGGTGTTCACAACGGGTGGCGATGTTTCTGCTACTCCCACAGTGGACGGAGACGCCGTTTACTTCCCCGATTGGGCCGGCAATCTCTTCGCAGTCAAGAAGGACAGCGGCCGGCTCATCTGGTCTCACAAAATCTCCGATTACGACGGCGTCGATGGAGCTATCTCTCGTGTTAGTCCTGCCGTGGACGGGAACCAGGTAATCATTGGCGACATTCTGAGCAGCAACAAGGTCCACAACGGGGCGAACGTCATGGCGGTAGATCGCGAATCAGGAACGCTCCGGTGGATGACACACGTAGATGATCATCCGGCAGCAATCGTTACCGGTTCACCGGTTGTTTTTGACGGCGTTGTTTACATTGGCGTCTCGTCGAGTGAGGAGACTCTGGCACTTGACCCAACGTATCCCTGTTGCAGTTTTCGCGGCAGTATCGTCGCGCTCGATGAGAAAACCGGTGCGATGCTTTGGAAAACCTTCGACATGCCTGACAATGGCGGACAGCCAGGGGGATACAGCGGCGGCGCGATTTGGCAACCACCCGCGATCGATCCAAAGCGCGGTACGCTCTTCATTGGTACTGGCAACAACTACACTGCGCCCGCAGATGTGGAGGCTTGCCAGAACGCTACTCCGACAGCGAACTGCGTCGCAGCTGACGATTTCTTCGACACCGCGTTTGCGCTTGATTTGAAAACAGGACAGATCAAGTGGGCGACGAGGCTGCAAGGTTTTGACACTTGGACGGTAGCATGCATCCGCCCGACGGGAACAAACCCAAACTGTCCTGTACCCACCAGCCCTGATTTCGATCTGGGAGGGTCAGGACCTAATCTCGTCGGCAATATTGTTGGCTTTGGCCAGAAGAGCGGAATCTTCTGGGCACTCAATCCCGATAACGGCAACATCGTTTGGAGCACACCGGTAGGTCCAGGCGCTTCGCTCGGAGGCATCGAGTGGGGTACCGCGACCGATGGTCAGCGCATTTATGTTGCTATCGCGAATAGCGACCACCTCCCCTACACCTTGGTGCCGTCGGGACAGCAAATAACCTGGGGTGCCTGGAGCGCTCTGGATGTCGCCACTGGGAAGATCCTTTGGCAGACTGCAGACCCCACGGCCAACACAATTGACAGAGGTTCGGTGAGTGTTGCAAACGGCGTTATGTACGCCGGCTCTAATTCAGGGCAGATGTACGCACTGGACGCGACAAACGGAAATATCCTCTGGAACTTCGCGAGCGGGGGCACCGTGATCGATGGGCCATCGATTGTCGACGGCACCCTTTATTGGGGTTCGGGTTACCGAAATATTCAAGGAACCGGAAATAACAAAGTGTACGCCTTTAGTCTGGCCGGCGAGAAGGATCACGGCGAGCACTCAGGCGGTAACGACGACCACAACCAGGAGCACTCCAACGATCACGTTGGGCAAAACTGACGGCGTTTGAATCATCGCTTAAATCAACCATGTGATTCTCAGTCCCGACAACCGCACTTACATAATCGTTTCTAAATACAAAGGAGATTTGCAGATGAAGATGTCGCTACGTTTTGCCGCCGGTGCGCTCTTGGCTCTGATTATGCAGGTCGTTTGCTTTGCGCAGCACTACAAGCAAACCAATCTGGTTTCCGACACGTCAGGAGTGGCTCCGGTTACCGACCCTCAGTTGGTCAATCCGTGGGGTTTGTCGCGCAGTTCCAGCAGCCCGTGGTGGATTTCTGACAACGCGACGGGACTCAGTACGCTCTACAACGGAGCTGGAGCCAAGCAGTCCCTTGTCGTCACCATTCCGCAAGCCGATCCAAATAACAAGAACACACCACTAGGTACACCCACCGGCACCATCGCCAACAGCGGTCAAACAGATTTCTTGCTGGCTCCGGGCAAACCGAGCTTGTTCCTCTTCTCCACGATTGATGGGACGATTGCCGGATGGAATCCCACCGTTGCGGTAGCGCTAGGGGCGGCACCGCCTTCTACGCATGCGGTGACTGTGATCAAAACCTCCGACGGCTCCAGCTATACAGGCCTGACCAGCGCTTTCATTGATGGCAAGCGCTTCCTGTACGCGGCAAACTTTACCAAGGGCCGCGTCGATGTTTATGACAACGCATTTCACCTTGTAGACCTGTCCAAGCAGCACTTCAACGAGGACACCGCCGATCACGATAACGGCCACGCCGCTGAAAATTCTTTCGCGGATGAGAACCTGCCGCACAACTATGTGCCTTTTAACGTGCAGGCCATCGGCAACGACATAGTCGTCACCTATGTGCTCCACGAGGAAGGTTCGCCGTTTGAAACCGACGGTCCGGGCCTGGGCTTTGTGGACATTTATACTTCCTCGGGCCGCCTCTTGCAGCGCGTCGAACACGGTGATTGGCTGAACGCTCCGTGGGGCGTGGCTCTTGCTCCGCTTGACTTCGGACGCTTCAGCCATGACCTGCTCATCGGGCAGTTCGCTGGTGGGGGAGATACTCAGTCGAGCGGCTTCATCGCCGCCTATGATCTGGCTACCGGAAAATTTGACGGACTTCTACAGGATGCCAGTGGAAAGCCGCTCGCTATCAACGGCATCTGGGCACTCAGCCCTGGCAACGTCAGCCCAGCCAATAGCGATGCTGCGGCAGCGCCTGCCGCACAAGTGTACTTTACCGCCGGACCGAACCATGGCTCCGGAGGGCTGTTCGGCTATTTGGCCGCAGTGTCTTCAGAGTTGACCGAGGGGAATGCTCAGTGATCGTCACCGCTGATTCACAGTGTTGTCGGGGTGGAATGCGTCACCCCAAGGCTTCAACAGTGCCAATCGCTTCGCCTTGGGACTGCTGAAGCGCGGTGTGCTCCGGAGGTCTTCACGCGCGCCCCAACAAGTGCAGATCTTCCGGAGCATCGAAGGTGCGGTTCAGAAGGCATCATCGAAAAGGAGGAAGTCATGAATAGCTTTAGTAGGCAGTCCAAGAACAACAAGAATCGCCGAGAATTCCTGCGAAATGGAATGGTCGCGGCGGGAGCGGCAACCTTGGGTACGGGTCTTCTTGCGAGCGGAGCCCCCGTGTTAGCTGAACAGGAAAAAGAGAGCAGCGGAAAACTCTCAAGGGGAGACGCAGCGATTCTAAGGTTCTTGGCCGCAGCCGAGATCCTCGAGACCGACCTGTGGGTTCAATATAACGAACTTGGAGGAGTCCAAGACAATGAGGTTCCAGGAGGGAGTGGCAGCCCACTCTACACCTCAGCCCTCCAGGTTCTCGACGGAGACATGAATCAATATATCCACGACAACACCGAAGATGAGTTCACTCACGAGACTTTCATCAACGCTTATTTGGCTTCGAAGGGCGCAGACACAGTTGACTTAGAGCCGTTTCGCACGCTGCCAGGCAGTACCGCCAGTGGCGCGAGCGGTAAGCCGCGGCTGACAAATCTGATGAAGCTGACGGTGGACACGAGTTGGTGGACCCGGTACCGCAGCCGTACTCAGAACCCCGACTTCGGGGACACATTTCCTCAAGCCGTTCCGAGCCTGGCAGTTGGGCAACACCCGGCAATCCCCAGAAGCGATGCCGACTTGAGCCCGTCCAATCACCTACAAGCAATTGCGAATACCGCGGGATTTCATTTCGCCACCATCGAGCAAGGAGGCACTAGTCTCTATCCATCGCTGGCTCAGCGTGTGAGCAGTTCGGAGGTTCTACAGATTGTCCTCAGCATCGGTGGAACTGAGGCAATGCACTTTCAGACCTGGCACGACAAAGCGGGGAATGCCCCACCATTGACTGATCCGAGCGATTCAACACTCGTATTTCCGGACCTCAATGCCCCTCCGTTTGGCGGAGAGGATTTCCAAACGAACCTGATCATGCCTGAACCAACCATATTCTTGAGCAAGAGTCTGCCGGCGTGCTCCATTATTCGTCCGACCAACACTACCGGCGCGGCGACTGGCGCACTCAATTTCCTGACGGCCATGGGCCTTTTTATTGGGCAGTCGCCAGCATTTTTCGCGTTTCTGCGTGATTTGGCCGAAGAGGCAGACGCGGCCAGACGCGAAGGCGAACGATAAATGGGACAACGAGCGAGGCCCGATTCCCTTTGATTCACGGTGTTGTCGGGGGTGGAATGCATGCCGCAATTGGATGCCTTCCACCCTCGCAAGTAAAAGCAAACCGCTGTGGTCGAGCCCCAGGTTCCAACCGTGACGTGCATGGCTTCACGTGAGTGCAAAACGGGCGGAAGATGCTGTAATATCGACCGATACAGAACAGAATCCACATGTTCTTGGATTTCTGCCTCCGTGAGCCCGTACAGTGTCTGCAAGCGCGTTCGTTTTACTTCAGAGAGGATGTGCCGGGAAAGGACCAGAGTGTTTGGGCCTCGGGAGCTGATGAGAGTTAAGAGTTCACGCGCTGACCCCTGAGCGCGCGAATTCGCGCGTACGAGGATGTTGGAGTCGAGCGTGATCCTCATGCCGCCGGGTGATGGCGGACAAAATCAACGGCCTCGTCGATAAGGGCATCAAGCTCTGATTCGGGCACGTTCGCGACGCGAGCAGCCGTTTTGTCGATGCGCTCTAGTAGCCGGCGCCACGCCTCGTCACGCTCACTGCCCGTTGGTGCTTCATGAGTGGGGTATGTTTGAACGCTAATGGTTTCTTCCTCTTGAAGTGCACGGCCAAGGAGCCTTTCGAGCGCATCGCGGACGTCCGAGGAAAGGTCTCGGGCTTTGCGCAGGGCGCTGTTTGACATTGCGGGTGTCCTCCCCGTAATCATCGTTCCGTTCTTTTTACTATAGCAAACTGATACTGCGGGTGGAGCATGGTGCACTGGAATGGGGAAGGATAGCGCATGACAAACTACCGCGGGTGCGGTACTTTTGAGCTATGGAAACCGTGGATGTGAAGCTGCCTTCGGAACTTCTGAGGGTCGCAAATTTGGAGGGGAGCAGCCTCTCCCAGGAAGCCGCTCGATTGCTGGCCCTCGAACTTTATCGCGAGGATAAGGTCTCGCTGGGATGCGCTGCTGAGCTGTGTCAGACGCCGTTGGCGGCTTTCATGGATTTTGCGGCGAAGCACGGTGTCCCCCCGCTACGGTACAGCTTTGAGGACCTAGAAGAAGAACGTCAGACTGCTGACCGTCTCAAAGCGTGACCGTCGTATCAGATTCATCACCGCTTGTTATTCTGACCAAGCTTGGCTGTTTTGACCTCCTCAATCGACTCTTTCCACATCTTTATATCTCCGCTGAAGTTCACTATGAAGTTGTCGTTGCCGGTGCTGGGCTACCGGGAGCATCGGAGGTTTCGAAAGCAGAATGGATTGAAGTGAAGGCGCTTCAGAATGCAGCCGGTCTGTACTCGGCCCAACGAAAATATGGTCTGGGCCCCGGCGAGATGAGCTCAATCCTCTTAGCGAAAGAACTCGGTGCGAATCCTGTGCTGCTCGACGATTACAGGGCGCGCAAGTTGGCCTCCCAGATGCATCGAGTTCACGTCTCCTCTACGAAGTGCGTCTTGAAGGCATCTCCGTGCCTGCTCTCTCCGGAATCCTCTCGCCCTGTGCGCTGATCCCAGATCTCTTCGAGCTGCGCTTTCTTGATCTGGATGCCGTTGGCATGGGGCGCGCCTACGTTGCTCGTGTCTGGGCCACGCGCCCCGATTCGGGCAAGCCGGTCTCCGGCGTATCGCTCACCGCCTCATTCGGTGATAAGGACGAGGAGGACACTCCAAAGGGTCTGAAATCCCAGGCCCGCACCAACTCCCGAGGGGAAGCGCTCTTAACCTTCCGCCTTCCCGAAATGCCGGGCGCGTCTGAAAAGGATCTGCCGAACTTGCTCCACGGTAAAATGCCGGGCTTCATACGGAGCCTCGCGTTGTGGCAGCCGGAGGTTGTCGATGTGGATCTGTTCACAGTTGTATCCCCAATTTCGGGCCGTTGTTAAGATGCTTGAGAGCGTCCCGATCACATTCAGGACGGTCTTGTGAGACACGGTCTTGTTGGTAGCTCTATCCGGCATCCGAGTTATGAATCTTTGCTGATTCTCGACCCCGAATTGGTCCAAGCGTAGCTTGCCAAGCTCCGGAACTTTGTAGCACTTCAGGTGCGAGCGAACTGCTCGCGCGGAGGATGGTTTTTGTGTAGGTAACACCTCGGCTTTCCAGCGTTCAATGAACTCTCCGAACGTGGCGGCCCGCCCAGGGCGATAACTCACGTTGTCAAGCACATCCTCGTCCCCTTGGGCGCTGACTGCGGAATCGCTGATTCCTGGCCTATTGGATTGACCCTTTACGTCATTTGGCCTAGATTGAATCAATTTCTTAGTTCTCATTCGGGGGTTAGTTAGCCATGGCGTTACGCCCCCTTTCGCAAGTGTCCTGCGTTGTTTGCATTGTCTTGCTGCCCGTTCTGGTGCAAGCTCAGCAGCCCACGGGGACAATCACCGGCGTGGTGAGGGACCCTTCGGGAGCAATCGTTCCCGGAGCCAGCATTACCATCGTTCACGAAGGCACGCAGTCCACGACGCGAGCAACCACTTCCAACGCGGGTGTCTACAGTGCTCCCGGACTTCTGCCGGGTCTCTATAAAGTCTGCGTGGAGGCAACAGGATTCAAACAAACGGTTGTTGAACTCGAGGCCGAAGTCGGTCGAGTGAAAACGGCTGACGTGAGTCTGCAAGTCGGAGATGTGACGCAAACCGTAACGATCGTAGCTTACGGTGTGCGTGTGAATCCGACGCAGACCAGTCTGGAAGGTATCGTCACGGAGGAATTGATCCATAACCTGCCCCTGAATGGGCGCAACTTCCTTGATCTTGGCCAGCTCGAACCAGGCGTGCAAGTGGTTCCAGACGACATCATCACCCGGAGCGGCTTCGCCCGGCTGTCTGTCGCGGGGCAGACGGGAGTTACCACGCGAGTGACGGTGGACGGACTGGATGTGAGTGATGAACACGCGGGCTCCGTCGCGCTTAACCTCTCAGCAGACTCGATCAAGGAGTTCCAAATCAGCCGGTCGACGTTTGATGTTTCCACAGGGCTGACCGGCAGCGGGGCCGTCAACATTGTGACCAAGAGTGGCAGCAACGAGTTGCACGGCAGCGCGTTCTTGTTATGGCGCGACGATGCATTTGCCGCCCGCATCGGCCAGGAGCCTACCGCGTTCGACCGCGAGCAAGCCGGCTTTGATGTCGGCGGGCCTTTCATCCGGAATCGTCTGTTCTGGTTCCTGAACTACGAACGCAACAACCAGGACGCTGCCGTGGTAACCAATATTCCTCTGTTCCCGCAATTCAGCCGCACCTGGCCTTCTCCTTCCGACGAACGCATGGCCACGGCACGACTGGACTGGAACGTGACCGGCAATCTGCGGGCTTTCTTCCGCTTCACGTATGACGGGCATGAGGAAATTCCGGGATCAACATTCGGTGGCGTGAGGCTGGCTCCCATCGCAGTAGCAACCAATGCGAGACAGACCGCCTTGGGGCTGGACGCGACCGTGGGCCGCTTCACCCATTCCGTGCGCCTGGGTTACACCAACTACGACAATACCGCCGACCCCGCGGGACAGAACGTTCCTGGGGTGCCGGAAACAGTGGATCCCGCCGGGCGGCTTCTGACGGTGACGCAAGCTCAGGGCCCCATCCTAATTGGGACGCATCCAAATTCCTCGATTCGTCGTTACCAGGATACCCATGAGATGCGCTACGACGCCGGCTTTAGCGTTGGCCGTCACGGGTTCCGCGGCGGCGTCCTGGTCAACATCGTCCGCATCAACTGGTTCGATTCCGCCTTCGGAAATGCGCCGCAGGTCAACCTGAACTTCAGCCCAGCTTCCGTCAGCGCTTGCCGCAGCGACATCCTATGCTATCCGGTTCAGAATGCTCTTTTCGGCAATGGCCTGGGCTACTTCAGCGAGGTGCCATCTCTGAGTCAGCCCTATGGAGGAGCAAGGAACAATCGCGTCCATTGGTACGTGGGTGATAGTTGGCGCGCGCACCCCCGACTAACGCTGAACCTCGGGCTGCGCTGGGTTTATGAACCTGGTCCGAGCAATCCTGGCCTTCAGAGACCGAAGATTCTGGACGATTTCTTGCCTGGACTGTCACGGGCAAACCGCAGCGACACCAACAATTTTGCTCCGCAATTTGGGATTGCGTGGGCGCCGTCGGCAAGCGGCAAATGGTTGATACGAACCGGGGCGGGCGTCTTTTACGACGTGAACAGACTTCAAAATGCGCTGTTCGGCGAACGCGCCAACCTGCTTCCACTTGGAGTCACGTGGGAATTGCAAGGGCGGATGCTGCGTGATCCGATCACCCATCGCGTAATCTTCGATCTCCAGGGGCGCAATTGGCTCCCGCAGGACGGCGGTCCGGCCCTGATTACTCCAGGCGTGAACTGGATGGGACGACCTCTGGGGACTCCCGGCCTGCTGGATGCCGTGTTTGCGGCGCATGAGGCATTCAAAGCGGCTTACCAAGTGGCGTTCGCCAATTTCCCGGCGGGGCTGTCGGCCTGCGAGGTGAGCCGAAACTGCACAACGCTGGCGCCCGGTTACGAGACTCCGTACTCCTTTCAATTCAATATCGGCGTGCAGCGCGAACTCCGGCCCGGCCTTGTCCTCTCGGTGGACTATGTCCGCAATCGCAGCCTGCATTTCCTGATGCGACACAACGCAAATCGCAACGGGGCGGCCGACACCCTGGACATCACCAGAGCCCTGTCGGCGATGAATGCCGTCCACGCCTCCATCCGGCCGACGCCCTGTCCGGCGGGACCCACAGGAGTGGATTGCGCGGTCGCCGCCGGGGCTAGGCTAACCACGTACACAAACGCCGGCCTCGGGTCGACGGCCACGGCTAGCATTTCCGGCCCGAGCAACTCCGCGTTTCCGGGGATAAACCCGAATTTCAACGGCCTCTTTCTGCTTTCGATGAACGGCTTCTCGAATTACAATGCGCTCCAGGTAAACCTCCGTGGCAGGCTGCCGAGTGTGGGCCGTCTCGTCAAGGAACCATCGGTGGTCGCCTCCTATGCCCTCAGCCGGCTGGAGGGAACGGCAGAAGATCAGGCCGTACTCAACGTGTCCGACCGCGTGGATAACGACAACCCGCTGGGCTTTCGGGGACCAACCAGCCTGGATCGCAAACACATCCTGAGCTTGGCCAGCCTGTTCACCATCCCCGGTGGGGTGCGGCTGAACAGCATTTGGAGGGTGTTTAGTGCTCTGCCTCAGACATTATCAGTGCCACAGGTCTCCGGCGCAGGCGCTGAGATTTTTCTTACCGACTTCAACGGCGACGGCAACGCCCTGGATGTGCTGCCGGGGACCAACCGCGGGAGCTACGGGCGCAAGGTCGGCTGCGGGAGCGCGGCGTTGAATCGCGTGATTGACGCTTACAACAGCAAGCAGGCCGGCAACCTAACGCCTGCCGGGCAAGCCCTGGTGAATGCGGGACTCTTCACGGAATCTCAGTTGAAAGCGCTGGGTGCCGTGAGCCCGACCGTGCACCGTGCACCTGACGGCCAAGTGTGCCTCGATTCTTTCATCACTACCGACATGCGTATCGCGCGCCCGTTCAAGCTCCGTCGCGAACGAATTACGATCGAGCCGGCACTCGAATGGTTCAACCTTTTCAACGTCGCGAATTACGACCTGCCAGACAACAAGCTCAGAGGGGCGCTGGACACATCCGTGGGCTCGTTGAATGGAACGACCGCTTCCAATCGACCCAACCGGGCCGGTGGAACCGGAAGCTTTGTCCTGGGCGCCCCTCGCTCGTGGCAACTGGCGCTTCGGATTTCCTTCTAAAAGTAAAGGAGGCAAGGTCCTTTGGAGAAAGCCGTGACCTCCAGGACGTGAGCCGGAGTTTCTGCTATGGAGTCGGCGGAGATGTCCCGCTCAACGGGAGGCCGATGCGGCGCACAAGATCCTGGAAGCGCGGGTCGGCGCGTAGTGGGGCGTACAAGGGTTGCGAGTTGAGTTCGAACAATGCGCCACGCCTCCGCTCGTAAGCTGTTTCGAGAACGGCGAAGGCCTTATCTTTGTCTCCCAAGCCGCTGTAGGCAATTGCCAGCGGCCTCCACGGCGGCACGTGTTCACCATTCGGCCGATGCAGTAATTCGCTTACCAGCTTTAGTGCTTCCTGACGTCGCCCGGCCTTGCCGTAAGCATGCGCCAGCACTCCAAGACTCAAAGAGTCTCGCCCGCCCAAGGCCATGGCTTTTTCCAGTTCCTCGATCGCCTGCTGATACATCCCCTTTTCGATATAGGCCCGAGCGAGACTATGATGCGCAATGTGATAGTTCGGTTCCAGCTCCAGCACCTTTCGATAGGATTCGATTGCTTCATCAACGCGCCCGGCATCTAGGTAGGGTTCTGCAGAATGAACGCTGGTGTCCGGCGACACGGGGTCGAGTCGACGTGCGATTTCTGCTTGGGCGAGAGACTCCTCGAAGCGGCGCATGCAGCTGAGAAACTGGGCATACCAAGTACGAGCTACGGGCAAGTTGGGGTTCAGCTCAATGGCCCGCCGGAATTCCTGCTCCGCGCCTATCCAATTCCAATCCATCATTGCAATCCAAGCTAGTGCGGCATGGGGTTCAGCTAGCGTGTCGTCCAGTTCCACCGCCTTCTGAGCCCACTCCCGAGTCTGAGTACGGTCCTCTAAGGGTCCTGCTCCTGCGCGGAAGAAACCGCCATGGGCACGCAAGACAGCAAGGTTCGCATAAGCAAGTGCAAAGTTCGGGTCCTTTTCAATTGCCTTCTCAAAATATTCATGAGCCTTGGCCCTGTCTGCGTCCGTTCCCTTCCTAAAGTGATAATTACCCCTCAGATAGGCTTCGTTGGCTTCCGGAGTCGTCTCCCGCGACCTTGAGAGGCGGGACTTTTCTTCGGGCGTTACTTGCACGTTCATTGCTTCAAGAATTTCGGCCGCCACCGCGGGGAGCAGCGCCTGAACGTTCTTGGGTTCAACCTCATAGGACTTGGCCCATAGATGCCGATCCGTTTGCGCGTGAATGAGCTGGACGTTGACCAGCAACCGGTCCCCAGAGCGTTGCACACTGGGCTCGACCATGGCCTCCACGCTCAATTCCCGCGCGATCTCGGAAAGCTTCTTGCGCTCGCCTTTAAAGTACATCGAAGAGGTCACAGAAGGCACAATCAGTGATTTGACTTGTGCCAAATGGGTCGTCAGAACATCAGTTAAGCCATCCGCAAGGAAATCTTGTTCAGGGTCCCCCGTCAGGTTCTTGCAGGGCAGAACGGCGACCGAATCAATCGGCCCGACGCCCGTCCGGCCCGTGATTCGATCGCGCAGACCACCGACGTTTGATAGCAGCGCTGCAGCAAGCAGTGCGGTCAGTGCCAACAGACCAGCGGCCCAACGCCGCCGCCACCAGGTCATCGGTAGAACCTGCACGTCTGCTGGGGCGCGCGCTCCATTCACCGGATAAATGAAGCGGTAGCCGCGGCGCGGAAGCGTCTCAATAAAGCGCGGACTATCCGCGGAGTCACCCAGGGTGTCGCGCAACTTTTTGATGGCAGTGTTTAGGCCGTCGTCGAAATCGACAAATGTATCAGCGGGCCACAACTTTTGCTGTAACTCTTCGCGTGTGATCACCTCACCTGGCTTCTCCAGCAGCATAGTGAGAATTTGGAAGGGTTGCTCCTGAAGTCTGATTCGTGCGCCACTCTTGCGCAAGTCGCCCGCACGCAAATCCACCTCGAATGTGCCGAACTGCAAGACCCGGCTGGCCCGTACGTGAGGTGCCATTACCGCCTCGGGTGATTGCGCGAAGTCTAACACCCAGTCAGGAGAGGTTCAACGATTTCGACGTGGTACGTACAGACAGGCGCCCAAGTTCTTTCCACTCAAGCGATTGCCACTCCAGAAGCATTCCGGCAAGAGATCAGGTTCCGTTCATTGACGGTTCTGAGAAATTCAAGGATCGTTGGCGCGTTTGCACGATTCCCATCCGCGGATGTGCATGAGGGAGGCGACATGGAAAAGCGATTTACTGAGAAGGTTAGCGACCGTCTGCCACTACTTTCCCTAGCCATGTTCCTGACCGCCTGCGGCGGCGCGCCAACGCCAGCGCCAGCACCGACGCCGGTGCCGATCCCGTCAAACCCCGTCCCGGCCATCACTTCGATTTCACCGACTGGCGCCACCGCCGGGGGAGCGACTTTTACCCTGACGGTGAGCGGTACAGGTTTCATTTCCACATCTGTGGTGCGTTGGAACGGAAATGATCGTCCCACGGCATTTCAAGACAGTACGCACATGACCGCGCAGATCCCAGCGAGTGACATTGCCACTGTTGCCGCGGCCAGTGTGGCGGTGTTCAACCCGGTGCCGGGGGGAGGCACCTCCAGTGCGATACCTTTCGCGATTATCGCTACCGTGGGCGGTTTTAACCCTGCCGGGAGTATGAGCGTGCCGCGCCGAAACCATACCGCTACCCTTCTGCCCAATGGCGAGGTGCTGGTAGCCGGCGGCGTTTCCCTGGTCTGCTGTGATCCGGTGCCGGTCTCAGAAATATTCGACCCCAAGACGAACCAATTTCGTAACACCGGCAGTATGTCCGCTCCGCGCTACGCTCACACTGCTACTTTACTCCCTGACGGAAGAGTGTTGCTTGCTGGAGGCTTAGCCCCGCCAGGCCCGAACCTCGCAGTTCAGGCCCTCTCGAGTGCGGAATTGTACGATCCAGCGACCGGGACTTTCACGCCGACCGGCTCGATGGTAGACGCGCGCTCAGCCCACACCGGCACACTATTGCCGAATGGAAAAGTGCTTGTAACCGGCGGGCGGCAGAATGAAAGCTTCAACGTCCTACAGCGAGCTGAAATCTACGACCCAGCAACTGGAGGTTTCACTCTCACGGGGAATATGACAGAACGGCGAGCCTCCCATACAGCCGTGTTGCTGAAGGATGGCAGGGTCCTCGTGGGTGGAGGCTTTGGGGATCGCTGTGATCCAGACGGCTGTGATTCATCGGCCTCCGCGGAGATTTTCGACCCGGCTAGCGGGACCTTTACGTCTACGGGAAGCATGGCCAACGCGCGCGATTCGCACAGCGCTACCCTGCTAAGCGACGGGCGCGTACTGGCGGCGGGCGGCGAGGTCCAAGCGCTAGGCCTTGGCGCCGTTGGCTCCCATGCCAGCGTTGAGGCCTTCGATCCCGCCACGGGCATTTTCAGCTCGCCAGCGGCCAGGATGACGACCTCACGCTTTGCCCATATAGCTATCCTGTTGCCGAATGGACAGGTGTTGCTGGCAGGTGGCACCAACTGTTTTAGCGACATGGCAGACTGCCACGCCTCGATCCTATCAAGCGCAGAACTGTTTGATCCAGCCAGTCCCACATTTTTCGTCACGGGCAACATGGTGAAGAAGCGCAGCGGCCACCAGGCCACTCTGTTGCTGGATGGTAGGGTATTGATCACAGGAGGTTCCGACGACAATTCCGCCGAGTTGTATGAATAGAGTGATTAGCATAGGAGGACGCCATGAAGAAGTTATTTGGAAAGAATATAGCGGTAGGGCTGATGTGTGCGCTGTTAATCATGTTGGTTTCCCTACCGCCAGCATCCGCTTGGAAAAACGATGACGGCGAGGATGGGAAGTTTGGTCCCTGGTCCGCGCCGGTCAACCTCGGTCCACCGGTGAATACGGTCCTTGCTGATTACCAGCCGTTCATCTCCAAGGACGGGCTCAGCCTGTACTTTTCCGTTTTGGAAGGTCCCACGCCGAATTCACCGCAAGACATTTGGGTAGCAAAACGCAACTCCAGGTCCGAAAACTGGGGAACGCCACAAAGACTCGGCCCGGAGATCAACACGCCCGCGACCGAAGGCCAGCCGTTCGTCACCGTCGACGGGCACTGGATGTACTTCAACAGTAACCGAAAGACGCCCGACGCAAACGGCGTTCTGCCGTTCGGGCTGAACGATATCTACGTCGCCCACCGGCAGAACAAACGCGAGGATTTCGGCCCTGGTGGCTGGCAGGAAGCGGTAAATATTGGCGCTGGAGTTAATACGAGCTTCGGAGAGACCTCTCCATTCGTCTTCGAGGATGAGATGACCGGGGTCACCACGCTGTACTTTCACTCGAGTCGCCCAGGCTTGGGTGCTGGTACCGACATTTACGCCAGCACGCTGCAACCGGACGGAACATTCGGCCCACCTCAGTTGGTTTTCGAAGTCAGCAGCACATACAACGACCAGAATCCCTCGATCAGCCGCGACGGCCTGGAGATGTACTTTGCCTCCGACCGACCCGGTTCGACGCCGAATCCCGATAGCGGCATGTCTGGCCCGCCAGGCCAGCCCTCCGTGGACATCTGGGTCTCGACTCGGGCAAGTACCTCGGATCCATGGGGAACGCCGGCTAACTTGGACGCGGTGAATCAAGCGCAGGGCGGCCCCGTAATCAACAGCCCATTTTTCGACGGGAAACCGTCCCTCTCGTTTGACGGCACGGAGCTGTACTTCCACTCCGCGTTCCGGCAAGGCAGCCAGTCTGTATTCTTCGACATCTGGAAGACCACACGCACCAAGCTCAAGCAACCGGAGTAGAACAGGGCGGCGCTTGCGAAGGTAGAAATCTCAGCGTCGGGGGGGGCCGAACCGCACAACAAAATGCGTTTGGCCCCTCGCATTTGCGGGAAGGCCTATCGCTCCCCGTACAGTCCCAGAACAGTTTCACTGTGGCCGGTCCGTTCTCCATTGATGTTAGATGTATATACATCTACTTGGTCACAAAAAAATTTAGGCCGACGTGGCGGCCTCGGTCATCCGAATGGCTGCCCGTTTCATGCTCTTCCAGCGGGCTTCCCCAAGTTCCTGCCGCAGCCTATGTTTTTTGAGTCGCCTCCCCGGTCGGAGAGATGCTCACAGAAACGTCGATTCTTCTCCCGTCTTTTCGGACACGCACTGTCCCCGTCATCCGCTCGCAATCGCGATGCCGGTCCCCGTCCCCTGGTCCGTCCAGAAGAGCTATCCTTCACTAATCCCGATCCGTAACGCGCCCCTGAAGGGGCAGAATCATTCCTTATCTTTCGTTCTGAAAACAATTCGCCGAACGACCTCGCGAATCTCGCGAACCGGCCTGCTTGCGGGTCCGTCGGGCTCAAGTTTGAGGTACGCGTCCAGGTCGTGGAGTTGCATCCCGTATTCGCCCCTGCGTGCGTGGACGTCTGCCAGCATAAGGTAAGCCCAGGCAAAACCGGGCTTCCTCAAGAGAGCCTCACGAGCACTTTTCTCTGCCTCCTCAAGACGGTTCAGATGAAAAAGGGCAACACTCAAAAAGAGATGGCCCGTGGCTGGACTCCCATCTACGTCCAGTCCTTTGCGGATGACAGTCTCTGCTTCGGTGTATTCCCCTCGTCGGCAAAGCAGCAAACCCCTGGCGAACTGAGCCCAGGCGTAGCGCCCTCCGCTTAGATCAATCGCTTTTTGAAAAGCTTGTGCGGCTTCCTCTTCTTGGCCGAGCCTGAAGTCCGCCACACCGATGTGGTAGTACGCCTCGTAGTAGTCCGGGAATGCTGTGATAGCTCGCTCGAACTGCGTCCGGCTGCCGACCGCATCGTTCTTTGCCAGACGCTGCAATCCCTTCTCGAATGCATTGCGCGCCTTGCCGGGTATTCTCAGTTCCCGCACAGAAACCGTGTAATCTGTCCGCCCCGCAGGCGAAGGGTTGCTCACCCTGAGATGAAGCTCTAAAGGCGGTGAAGGTCCACGAAGAAGTTGAAGAGTCACCCGACTTGGCTCGTAGCCTGGTTCTTCCACTGCAATCTCGTACATCCCAGGATCGAGCCCCGGCACCCGAAAGCGCCCACTCCAGTCCGTCAGAACGCTGATGAAAGGTCCTCCGGGAAGCGACCGGATACTCACGATAACGCCGTCTATAGGACGGTTACCTGCCTCCACAAATACAGTCCCGAAAATCTCGACGGCCTGTCTGTCGAAATCGGCAATTTGCGCGCGGACCATCGGCGTAAAAACCGACAAGCCCAACAACAGCCAAGGCAGACCGCTTTGTTTCGTCCATCGCAGCACCTTGTAGAGTCTGTCCGCTATCGGGAACGGAGCATTGTGGCGCTGCTTGCAAGAGAGATGCGCGCGAAGAATGTGCCGGGTCACTACGCCGATGATCTGCGGCTGTTCGTGGAGTTTGCCTCGATCTGCTAGTCGCAGCTTCCGCTGCCAGAGAGGATTCCAATGCTTAAGACGTTGCGGCACGAGGGTACTGAAATCTCTGTCGGATAGAGCTGCGATGGAGGGGCGGCCAATCGTTCGGCGTTGGCGGAGGCTACAGCGCGGGCCGTTCGTCCTACATTCATGGCCCTTCTCCCTCAAACTATACGCGCTGTGGCAGGGCTTTCAATCCAGTAAAGACAGGAATTGTTGTGCCGGAAGAATTTGAATTCCAAGGCCAGGTAAAGCCCTGAGACCATAAAGCCTACTCAGGATTCTCCCGAAATCCGCGCGTGATTGCCAAGCAACGCGAGATCCCTCTGATGGAATCTAGTCGTATGTATCATAAATAGATAGACATATTGTGGCCAGTATGATATGTGTGTACGCATGGCCAGAATCAGCCCGCTTGTAAGCTTAGCCGCCGACGATCTGGAGCAAGTGGTCCGGTGGGAAG